>Ga0209922_100583_pt1 | contig 45469 bp, 44 predicted proteins | sample ThiBiot_500_biof_FD_183946 | JGI IMG/M metagenome (GOLD analysis project Ga0209922, IMG submission 183946) | Wastewater bioreactor microbial communities from Cape Town, South Africa - Thiocy_expt_500_biof (SPAdes) | ecosystem: Engineered > Bioreactor > Thiocyanate-remediating > Anaerobic-Aerobic ... | reverse complement strand
CCTGCAGCCCTGGTACGTGCGCGAGAACAAGTGGCGCGCCGCGCGCTACGGGCTGGATGCCCGTGTCATCGTCGACTCCCACGGCACGCAGCGCCTCGTGACCGAGCATCTGCTCGAGACGGTCGAGCGCCTGCGCCCTATCGCCGAAGAGTTGCACTGCGCGGTCGAGTTCGACACCCTCGCGTCGATTGCGGGCCAGGGCGCGAGCTATCAGCGCCAACTCGCGGTGGCCGATGCTTCCGACGGCGACCTGCGCCGCGTCGTGCAGCACCTCATCCGCGAGTTCCGCGAGGGTCCGAGCCGCGCGCGGCCCTGACCGCGTTGTCGGCACGAGGCTGGCCGCGCGGTCATCCCTTGCCGAACAGCTTCTGGATCTCCGCGAGGTCCGTCTCGCTCGGCTGCGCTCCCCCGGCGCCGAGGCCGAAGCCGGATCCGGTCGGGGCAGACGGCGCCGCTGCGGCGAGACCTGCGTTCTCCGCGGCGCGCTTGGCGGGGTTCCCCGAACGCGAGCCGCCGCTCTTCTTCTGCTTGTTGCCGCGCTTGGCCGACGCCCCGGGCTTGCCGCCGATCGATCCCATGCCGGGGATCGAGGGCACGCCGCCGCGGGCGACGGTCTTCATCATCTTGGCGGCCTGGTCGAACCGCTGCACGAGCTGGTTGACGTCGGTGACCGTCATGCCCGAGCCGCGTGCGATGCGCAGGCGACGTGAGCCGTTGAGGATCTTGGGGTTGCGGCGCTCGGTGGGCGTCATCGAGCGGATGATCGCCTCGGTGCGGTCGAGTTCGCGGTCATCGAACTGATCGAGCTGCTGCTTCATCTGGCCCATGCCCGGCAGCATCCCGAGCATCTTCTTCATCGAGCCCATCTTCTTCATCTGCTGAAGCTGATCGAGGAAGTCCTCGAGGGTGAACGACTCGGTCGCGAGCTTCTCGGCGACCTTCCGCGCCTCCTCCTCGTCGAAGGCGCTCTGCGCCTGCTCGATGAGGGTGAGGATGTCGCCCAGGTCGAGAATGCGGCTCGCCATGCGATCGGGGTGGAACGCCTCGAGGTCGTCGAGGCTCTCGCCCGTCGACGCGAAGATGATGGGGCGCCCTGTGACGGATGCCACCGACAGCGCTGCGCCGCCGCGGGCGTCGCCATCGAGCTTGGAGAGCACGACACCGGTGAAGTCCACACCGTCCTGGAACGCCCTGGCCGTGTTCACGGCGTCTTGGCCGATCATCGCGTCGATGACGAACAGCACCTCGTCGGGATCGGTCGCCGTGCGGATGTCGGATGCCTGCTTCATGAGTTCGGCGTCGACGCCGAGCCGGCCGGCGGTGTCGATGATCACGACGTCGTGCTGCTGGCGACGGGCGAGCTCGACGCCGTCGCGCGCGACCTTCACGGGGTTGCCGACGCCGCCTCCGGGCTCGGGCGCGTAGATCGCGGCGCCGGCCTGCTGGGCGACGACCTGCAGCTGGTTCACGGCGTTCGGGCGCTGCAGGTCGCAGGCGACGAGAAGGGGCGTGTGCCCCTCCTTCTCGAGCTGCTTGGCGAGCTTGCCGGCGAACGTCGTCTTTCCCGAGCCCTGCAGGCCCGCGAGCATGATGACCGTCGGCGGGTTCTTGGCGAACTGCAGCCGACGCTGCTGCCCGCCGAGGATCGCGACGAGCTCTTCGTTGACGATCTGCACGACCTGCTGCGCGGGGTTGAGCGCTTTGTTGACCTCGTCGCCGAGCGCGCGCTCGCGCACCTTCGCCGTGAAGTCCTTCACGACGACGAGCGCGACGTCGGCATCCAGCAGCGCGCGGCGGATCTCACGGACAGTGCCGTCGACATCCGCGGGCGTGAGCTTGCCCTTGGTGCGGAGGTTGCGGAAGGTCTCTGTCAGCCGATCGCTGAGGGTGCCGAAAGTCGCCATGATGACCCGAGTTTACGCGAGTGGACGAGAAGGCCGTGCGCGCGTCGGGCTGTTCCTCGTGCTTCACGCAGCGGTCGCGCGCCGGGGAGGACGCGGGGCCGAGCTGTTCCGCTGCCGGCCTATCCGGGCACGTATCCGAGCGCCTCCTCCAGCACAGCAGGGAAGTCGGTGCGCCCGGGCGCTGCGGCCCAGGCCCACACCGCGGCGAACAGCGCCGCGGCGGCGGCCGCGGCGCGGATCTCAGCCGGAAGGTCCGGATGCCCGTCGGCCACCAGTTTCGCCGTGATCGCGCGTCCCAGCCGCGCCTGTCGGAGCGCCCGCTCGGCCACCAGGCCGTCCGTCATGCCCATCGCGCCGGCATGCGTGATCGCGAGGGCAAGACTGTCGGGCGCGAACCCGACGGCGATCCCCCGCAGCGTCTCGCGCACGTCGGCTCCCGCAGCCAACTCGGCGCATGCCGCGTCCGCCCGCTCGTCGAAACCACCCCACAGGACGTCGGCCTTGGAACCGAAGTAGTTGAAGAAGCTCGAGCGGCCGACGCCGGCGCGCAGCGCGATCTCGGCGACGGTGGTCCGCTCATACCCCTGCTCGAGAAACAGCTCGCACGCCGCCTCGGCGATCGTCTCGCGCGACGAGACCTTCGGGCGGCCCGCGCGGGGCTCCGTGGACATGGTGTCAGCGTACGCGAGGGCTGCGCCGGGCCGCGTACAGCGGTCCCGTCGGCGCATCGCCGACCCGGGTGCCGGCGACGATGGCGTCAGCGCGCTCCCACGTCCGCTGTGCGCTCTGGAATGCCAGCTCATCGGCCATCCAGGCATGCCAGAACGCGATGGACGCGGCTTCGTCGCCGTTGACCCCCTGGGCGATGTCGCGCGCGAGGCCGCGACGCTCCGCTTCCGCGACGTCGGACTGCACCCAGAGCACCCCGTCGATCAGATCCGCGAGGTCGGCGCACGCCGCGCCGACCCCCTCGAGAACCACCAGCGGCACATGAGCGGCCACCTCGATTGCGCCCGCCCTGCCGTGCTCGTCCCACGCCGGCGGTCGGTAGCGCACGTCGTGTCCCGCGGCCAGTGGCGTGAGCAGGCCGTCGCGCACCAGTCCCGCCCAGCCGAACATCGGAGCGTTCCACGCGATGTCGTCCACGCCGACGAGAACGGCCCCCCGGTGCGCTGCGACGAGACGCCCGGCGAGCGTCGACTTGCCGCCACCGCTGCGTCCGTCGATCGCGACGACGACCGGACCCGCGCCCGATGGCGCCGGCACGCCGGCCCACTCCAACAGGCCCGACACCTCCACGCCCTCCCATTCGGTGACGAGGGGCTCTCCGGGCGCGGGCGACAGGTGACGAAGCTGCATGCTCTCGACCATAGGGCCTGGACGGGGAGCGCTTGGTGACGCGCCCCCGGCGTCCGGGTATTATTAGACGGCGTCCAACTACGCGGCCCCAAGGAGACTCATGCTCGACATCCGGACGGTCGGCCTCGCGCCGACCCACGTGCCCTACCTCGATGCCTGGGCGCTGCAGCGCGAAGTCCACGCGGAGGTCGTCGCCGGGGACCGCCCCGACACCCTGCTGCTGCTCGAGCACGAGCCCGTCTTCACGGCGGGCGCCCGCACCGCGCGCCGGGAACGGCCCACGGACGGCACGCCCGTCGTCGACGTGGACCGCGGCGGCAAGATCACGTGGCACGGCCCCGGCCAGCTCGTCGGCTATCCGATCGTGCGCCTGCCCGAACCCGTCGACGTCGTCGCCCACGTGCGGCGCCTGGAGCGGATCCTCATCGACGTGCTGGCGGCCTTCGACATCGACGGCTACCGCGTCGAAGGACGCAGCGGCGTGTGGGTGCGCCGCCCGCTGAGCGAGGACAAGATCGCGGCGATCGGCGTGCGCGTCCAGCGCGGCGTGACGATGCACGGCTTCGCGCTCAACTGCGACAACTCGCTGCTGCCGTTCTCGCAGATCATCCCCTGCGGCATCGCCGACGCCGGTGTCACGACGCTCAGCGAAGTGCTCGGCCGCGACGTGCCACCGGCGCGAGTGGTGGATGCCGTGACCGCGGCCTTCCAGACCTCCTTCGCCGCGTCGGATGCGGGGATCGCCGCATGAGCGCGTGCGGATCGGGCGCGAACGAGAGCACCGGCGCCTGCGCCGCGCCGGCGGCGGCCGGACCGGCCGCCGCCCCCGACGGCCGGCGGCTGCTGCGCCTGGAGGTCCGCAACGCCCAGACGCCGATCGAGCGCAAACCCGCGTGGATCAAGACGAAGGCGAAGATGGGGCCCGAGTACCAGTCGCTGCAGTCGCTCGTGAAGGACGAGGGGCTGCACACCGTGTGCCAAGAGGCCGGGTGCCCCAACATCTACGAGTGCTGGGAGGACCGCGAGGCGACGTTCCTCATCGGCGGCTCGCAGTGCACGCGCCGCTGCGACTTCTGCCAGATCGACACCGGCAAGCCGGCCGCGTACGACACCGACGAACCGCGCCGCGTGGCGGAGAGCGTACAGCGCATGCAGCTGCGGTACGCGACAGTCACCTGCGTCGCGCGCGACGACCTTCCCGACGGCGGCTCGTGGCTGAACGCCGAGACGATCCGGCGGATCCACGCCGTGAACCCGGGCACCGGCGTCGAGCTGCTGGCGACCGACTTCAACGGCGAGCCCGCGCTGCTGAACGAGGTGTTCGACGCGCGGCCGGAGGTCTTCGCGCACAATGTCGAGACCGTCCCGCGCATCTTCAAGCGCATCCGCCCCGCGTTCCGCTACGAGCGCTCGCTCGACGTGCTCACGCAGGCGCGCGCGGCAGGACTCATCACGAAGTCGAACCTGATCCTCGGGATGGGCGAGGAGCCGGAAGAGGTCGTGCGGGCGCTGCACGACCTGCACGACGCCGGCACCGACATCATCACGATCACGCAGTATCTGCGCCCCACACCGCGGCACCTGCCGGTCGCCCGCTGGGTGAAGCCGCACGAGTTCGTCGAGTTCCGGGCCGAGGCCGAGCGCATCGGCTTCCTCGGCGTGCTCGCCGGACCGCTCGTGCGCTCGTCGTACCGGGCCGGACGCCTCTGGGCGCAGTCGATGATCTCGAAGGGGCGTGACATCCCCGCGCACCTCGCGCACCTCGCGAATGAGACCGAGTTCGCGCAGGCGGTCTGAGCGCCCGGCGCGGACGGGCGTCAGTCGGCGCTCGTGACCGACTGGACCGTGCCGTCGCTCGCGAGGTTCACGAGGAGCACGTCGTCGGTGGCATCCGCGTCGAGCGCATACTCGAGCACCGCGAACGGGTCGGATCCGCCCAGTTCGTCGGCGAGGATCGTCACGCTCACAAGCTGCAGCGAGCGGATGATGTCGATGTGGACGTCGCCGGAGATGTCGACGAGCACGTCCTGCAGGTCCTCACCGAACTCCTCCTGCTGCTGCAGCAGGTATTCGGTGACTTCGCTCGTGCGGTCGTCGAGCTCCCCCACCATGGCGTTGCGTGCCGAAAGGTCGATGTTCTCGAGGGCGGAGATCATCGAGGCGGCCACGTCGAGGGCGGCCTGCGAGACGTCGTCCTGATCGGGTGCCGTGAGATCCACGGTCACGCGCTGGTCGCCGAAGTCCACCGTCTCCGACCAGAAGATCGACCCGTCGGGGCCGGACTCCAGCAGTCCGAAGTAGTCGTGCTCGATCGCCATAGACCCATGCAACCACCGTCTGCCGTCCGCGTCCACCGGCGACACCCGATCAGCCGACGAGCTGCTCCACGAACACGTGCGGCGTGAAGCCGGTGAGGTCGCCGATCCCCTCGCCCTGACCGAGGAGCTTCACCGGGATGCCGGTGCGCTCCTGCACCGCGAGGACGAATCCGCCCTTGGCCGACCCGTCGAGCTTCGTGATGACGAGGCCTGTCACCCCGGCGTGCTCGAGGAACGCCTCGGCCTGCATGACGCCGTTCTGGCCCGTCGTGGCATCCAGCACGAGGAGCACCTCGCTGATCGGCGCCTGCTTCTCGATGACGCGGCGGATCTTCGTCAGCTCGTCCATGAGCCCGCCCTTTGTGTGCAGGCGCCCCGCGGTGTCGACGAGGACGATCTCCGTGCCCGTCTGCTTCGCGTAGTCGATCGTCTGGAAGGCGACGGATGCCGGGTCCTGCCCCGCCTGCTGGGGGCGCACGATCGTCGCTCCCCCGCGTTCGGCCCACGTCGCGAGCTGGTCGACGGCTGCCGCCCGGAACGTGTCGGCGGCGCCCACGACGACGGAGCGCCCGAAGCGTTTGAGGTAGTTCGCGAACTTCCCGATCGTCGTGGTCTTGCCGACGCCGTTCACTCCGACGACGAGCACGACGGCGGGGCGCTCGGTGAGACGCAGCGTCGTGTCGAACTTCGCGAAGTGCTCCTCGAGCGTTTCCTTCAGCATGCGCTGCAGGTCTCGGGGGTCGGTCGTGCGGTAGCGGTCGACTTTGTCGTGGAGCTCGTCGACGATGCGCTCCGTGATGTCCGGTCCGAAGTCGGCCGTGAGCAGCGCGGTTTCGAGGTCGTCCCACGTCGTCTCATCGATCGTGGGTTTGACGAACATGCCGCGCAACGCGCGACCGAGCGACCAGGAGTTCTCCGCCATGCCGTTCAGCCTAGTTGCCGCCGTATCGGGCGCGGCTCCGCCGGCTCCATCACCCCGCGGTCGGAGTGAGGCTGATCGAGAGGTCGTCGCGGACCTCGTCGAACACCGACTGCGCATCCTGGCCGGTCGGGCAGTCCAGGCTGAAGTAGAGGCCCGAAGAGACCGCGGCGAATCCGCGCGCGATCACGACGTACGACGCGTTGTCATTGCTCCCCGACACGGCGCGCATCTCGACGGTCCCCGAACCGAGCTGCGGGACGTCGATGTCGCTCGCGTAGGGAGTGATCTCGCTCGCCGTCTCGCCGAAGTCCTGCCCGAGGATCTGGTCCGACACGAGTGAGTCGCCCTGGCTGAGGTCGTAGGAGGCGAGCGTGCCCTGCCAGAAGCTCGCGGTGCAGCCGGTGGCGACATGCGTGTAGGACCAGTTGCCGGCACCGTCATCGGGGCTCGCGACGCTGTAGTCGTCCGAGAACCCCATGCTGTCGCCCCACTCGACGTGGGTGGACGACGGCAGCGTGGCACCGGCGTCGAACGTGAGGGACTCCGCAGGGCCCGAGGACGTCCCGTCATCGCCGCTCGAGGGCTCAGGTGCGGGCATGCTCCGCGATGGCGGTGGGGACGGGACGGTGTCCGGGATGGACGCGGCGAGGCATCCGGTGAGCGTCGTCGCGCCGAGCGCAAGCGCGCATACGGACGCCAGCCGGACCAGTGATCGCTTCATCCGTCCACCGTAGCCGCCACCGGCATGGGTTCGACGACTCGGATGCCGGAGCGTCGGCTCAGACCGCTTCGCGCTCGCGCACCCGCTGCCCGACGACGGCCGACACGCCGTCCTGACGCATCGAGACCCCGTACAGCGCGTCGGCGATCTCCATCGTGCGCTTCTGGTGGGTGATGACGATGAGCTGGCTGGATGCCCGGAGCTGCTCGAACACGCCCAGCAGGCGCCCGAGGTTGGCATCGTCGAGAGCCGCCTCCACCTCGTCGAGGATGTAGAACGGGCTCGGACGCGCCTTGAAGATCGCCGTCAGCAGCGCGACCGCCGCGAGGGAGCGTTCGCCGCCGGAGAGGAGCGAGAGCCGTTCGATCTTCTTGCCGACGGGGCGCACCGCGACCTCGATGCCGGTCGTGAGCGGGTTGTCCGGGTCGGTGAGGGTGATGCTCCCCGATCCGCCCGGGAAGAGGATCGGGAACACTTCACCGAAGGCGGTCTTCGTGTCTTCGAACGCGGCCAGGAAGATCGTCTGCATCCGCTCGTCGAGTTCGCCGATGATCGTCTCGAGGTCGCTCCGCGTCTGGACGAGGTCCGCCAGCTGCTCGGTGAGGAAGGCGTGGCGCTGCTCGAGCGCGGCGAACTCCTCGAGCGCGAGCGGGTTGACGCGCCCGAGCTGCGACAGCTTACGCTCGGCGTCCTGCAGCCTCCGCCGCTCCGTCGCGCGGTCGAACGGGCGCGGCTCCTCGTCTTCGGACGCCGCGGGCACCGGCTGATCCGGGCCATATTCCGCAACGAGAATATTCTCGTCGAGAGCGAGCTCGGAGGAGACACGCTCGAGCAGGCTCGTGACGTGCAGGCGCTTCTCGTGCATCTGCAGTTCGAGGCCGTGCACGCTCTCGGTGAGGCCGCTGAGGCGCTCGCGTACCGCGGCATCCTGGCTTCGGAGATCGCCGAGTTCGGCGGTCACGGCAGTGCGCGCCTGTTCCGCGAGCTGCAGTTCGACACGGGCCTGGGAGACGGAGCGGTCGACCGAGTCGAGGAGCGGCGGCAAGGTGTCGGCGACCTCGGCGGCGATCTCGCGCTGAGCCCGGCGGATGACGGCGCGACGTGCCGCCTCCTCCGCCGCAGCCCGCTCGCGCTCGCGCTGGCGGATGAGCTGGTCGACCCGAGCCTCACCGGCCCGGACGCGCTCCTTGAGTGTCTCGACATCGAGGCGGGCGCGCATTTCGGCATCCCGCGTCTGCTCGAGCGACTCGAGCAGACCATCGCGCGCCGAGGCATCGAGGATCGGGCGAGGCGTCTCCTGTGCGGCGCGGAGCGCGTCGCCGGCGACGCGGGCGGCCTTCTCCGCTTCCGATACCGAGCCCTGCGCCTGGGCCAGGCCGGCCTCGAGACGCTCGCACTCGGCGACGGCGGCCTCGTGTCGCACCGTCGCGCGGTTGACCTGTTCGGCGTGCGCGGCCAGTGCGGCGTCATGCTCGCGCAGGCTCTGCAGCGACTCCTTGGTGTGGCGCCGTGCGGCATCCCACGCCGTCTGCGCGTCGGCGAGGGCTTCGCGCAGGGAGTCCGCGACGACGCGGATCTCGCCGAGCCGGTCGGCGGCGGCATCGCGTTCGGCGGCGAGTTCGAGCCGCGAACGGCCCGACCCCGCGCGCACGGTGTGCTCGGTGACGACCTCGCCCGTTCGCGTGACGATCGTGACGGCTCCCCCGACCTCGCGCTCGGCAAGGGCCTGGCCCGCGGCGTGAGCCGCGTCGAGGTCGTCGACGATGGCGGTGAACGCGAGGATGCCGAGGATGCCGTCGGACGCCGTGAGCACCTCCACGGCCGGCACGACACCCGGGATCCCGGACAGGTTCGGCGTCATCCGCGCGCCCTCGGCGATCACGATGTCGACGCGTCCGAGGTCGGCGTCGGCCGCGGTGCGGGCGAGGTCGAGCGCAGACGCGACATCCTCGACGAGCACGCCTTCGGCGAGAGCCCCGAGCGCTGCGGCGATCGCCGCCTCGTACCCGGCGCGCACCTTGACCGCGTCGCCGACGAGCCCACGGATGCCACGGCCGCCGCGCTCGATGAGGCTCGCCGCAGCGTTGCGCACGTCGAGGGCCCGGCCGAGGGCCGCCGTCTGGGCGGTGAGCGATTCGACTTCGCGTTCGGCTCCGTGCAGCCGCTCCCGCAGCGTCGAGACCTCGCCCTCCGCGGCCGTCGCATCGCGCTGCGCGCGCTCGTAGGCGGCGGCGTGCTCCGCCGAGGATCCTTCGGGGGTGAGCTCGGGGTCGACACCCGCGAGAGTCTCCTCGGCCTCCGTGCGGCGGGCGAGGGCGGCGTCGAGGGCACGCTGCTGGCGCTCGACGGCGGCGCGCACCGCCTCGAGGCGCGATCCCGCGGCATCCGCCGCTCCGCGCAGTTTCGTCAGCCGCATATCGTGCTCGGAGACGAGGGCACTCTGCGCCGCGATGTCGGAGTCGAGGGCGTCGAGCTCCGCACGCGCCCGGATGACCTCGCGACCGGCCGTCGCCGCGGCATCCTGCGCGTCGCCGAGCCCGGCGGAGATCTCATCGATCTCGGTGCGCGCCTCGTCGATCGTCGCCTGACTCACGGTCGCGACATCGATCGGGAGGGTGCCGTCGTCCTCCAGCAGAGCGAGGCGCTGACCGGCGAGCGAGTAGAGGCTCCGCAGCCGCTCCTGCACCCGTTCGAGCCCGAACGCGACGCCACGGGCACCGTCCACCGCCTCGGAGCGCTGCTGTGCCTCCAGCAGGTCGATGCGGAGCTTCAACTGTTCGGCCTGATCCTGCAGCACCAGACGCTCGGCGTGACGTTCCTGCTCGTTGCGGGCGTGATCGGCGAGCTGGGTGCGGAGACTGACGAGGTCGTCCGCGAACAGCCTCGCCTTCGCATCGCGCACGACGGCGGCGATCGTCGCCGCCTCACGGGCGATCTCGGCCTGCTTGCCGAGCGGTTTCAGCTGTCGGCGCAGTTCGCCGGCGAGGTCGCTCAGGCGCGTGAGGTTCGCCTCCATCGCTTCGAGCTTGCGGAGGGTCTTCTCCTTGCGTCGGCGGTGCTTGAGGATGCCGGCAGCTTCTTCGATGAAGCCGCGGCGGTCTTCGGGGGATGCCTGCAGCACGCTGTCGAGGCGGCCCTGACCGACGATGACGTGCATCTCTCGGCCGAGGCCGGAGTCGCTCAGCAGCTCCTGCACGTCGAGGAGTCGGCAGCCTTCGCCGTTGATCGCATACTCGCTCGCGCCGTTGCGGAAGAGCGTCCGGCTGATCGTCACCTCGGAGTACTCGATCGGCAGCGCCCCGTCGCTGTTGTCGATCGTGAGCTGGACTTCGGCGCGGCCGAGCGGCCCGCGGGTCGAGGTCCCGGCGAAGATGACGTCCTCCATCTTGCCGCCGCGGAGGGTCTTCGCGCCCTGCTCCCCCATGACCCACGCGAGAGCGTCGACGACGTTGGACTTGCCGGATCCGTTCGGTCCCACGATGCACGTGACGCCGGGCTCGAGGGCGAAAGTGGTCGGCTGCGCGAACGACTTGAAGCCCTTGAGCGTCAGGCTCTTCAAGTGCATGCGTCGTCCTCCGCGGGCCGGGTGTCGCCCCCACGCTAGCGGACGGATTCGCGCACACCCACTTGACGCGCGCCGCGAAACGCCGCTAGTGTCACAGATCGCGTCTGAAGTACACGGAAGGAGGTCCTCGACATGATGATGCAGCAGAACACCGTTGGAGCATTCGCTCCGGTGCGCGCCCGTGCGGGGATCGTCCGCTTCGGCGCCTTCGCAGCCGCCTGCTGAGCCGCGCACCCGAGAGCTCTGCCCGTCCTCGGGCATCCTCGCCGCCGCTCCCCTCGCAGTCCTGACGTGCGACCGCCCGCCTTCCCGGCGCGCTGTCGACAGCTTCGGGCGAGCGAATCCGCCGTATCCCGGCACCGTCGTCCACGGGGCGCCCCCGCCCCCCTCTCCGAAAGACACCACCATGTCCGGCTTCCTGGCCACCCGTCATCCGCATGCTCCCGATCCCCAGCAGCGCCGCATCCGTCTCGCCGAGCGCGACCGCGAAGCCCGCGAGCTGGAGTGGCAGAACCGCCTGCGGATCCTTCCCCTTCTCTGACCCCCGACGCGGCGTGGGGCGGGCTGACCCCGCCCCACGCGAAAGGACCTGATCATCATGAACACCCAGCCCGAGGTCGAGTTCCGGCCTCTCACCGCCCCGGCATCCATGGACGAACCGGCTGCGGACGACTTCCGTGAGTTCACCCGTGTGCGCAACGCGATCTACCGCGAGATCGCGGGCAACGACGACGACGCCTACACACCTGAGGAACTGCTGCCGCACTACCAGCCGAGCGACGAGGAGATCCGCCACGCCTGGACGGTCATCCGCGACGGACACGTCATCGGGCGCGTCGGTGTCGACATTCCCCTCGAAGAGGGATCGAAGACCGCGTTCTGGCTCGTGGAGCTGCTCGAGGCCCATTGGGGACTCGGAATCGGCTCCGCCGGGTATGCGCTCGTCGAGGAGACCGCCCGCGAGTACGGTCGGACCGTGCTGCAGTCGTGGGCGCAGCATCCCGACCAGCCCGGGCCGCGCCTCGAGCCACCGACCGGGTTCGGGTCGATCCCCGAGGATCACATGGCGCGGTTCTACCTGCGGCACGGCTACGCGCTCGAGCAGATCGAACGCGAGAGCGTCCTCGACCTGCCGGCGTCCGAGGCGACGGTCGCACGCCTGCTCGCCGACGCCGAGGCGGCTTCTGCGGGCTACCGCGTCGTGCAGTGGCAGCTGCCCACTCCCGCGGAGTACGCCGAGGGGTTCGCCTGGATGAAGTCGCGGATGTCGACGGACACGCCGATGGGTGCACTCGAGTTCGACGAGGAGACATGGGATGCCGAGCGCGTCGCCCTGCACGACAAGCGCGTGCTCGACGGCGGCCGCACGATGCTCGTCACCGCGGCGCAGCACATCGACAGTGGCGAGCTCGTCGCATTCAACGAGCTCGTGATCGGCGGTGACGCCCGCGCCGCGAGCCACCAGGAGGACACGCTGGTCCTCAGGGAGCACCGCGGGCACCGTCTCGGCATGCTCGTCAAATGCGCGGGCCTCACCACGTGGCGCCGGGAGATCGCCCCCGACTCACCGCGCGTCATCACCTACAACGCCGAGGAGAACCGCCCGATGCTCGACATCAACGAGGCGATCGGCTTCACGCCCAAGGCCTACAACGGCGCGTGGAAAAAGGTCCTGACGTGACCGACGAGATCGTCCTCCGCCAACCGCAGCGCCGACCCGATGGGGTTCCGCCCCGTGCTCTATGCGGAGGTGTGGCAGAAGAAGGTTCCGCTCTGACACGCGCGTTAGGCTGAAACTTCCGATCCGATGGTCCGGGAGGCAGTGTGCGCGAGCCCGGAGGGCAGGGAACGGCACCGGCGGAGACAGCCGGACCAGACACCGAGACCTCGTCCGATCGGAGGCGATGGTGGCGCCGGGCATCCGTGCTCGTCGCGCTCCTCGTCTCCTCCCTGGTGGTGGTGCTGCTGACCTGGCCACAGATCTTCGGCGCGCAGCGCGCGTTCGGTATCGCGCAGCTGATCGCGTTCCGGGCGCCGCTCGCGATCGGGTGGGGCCTGCTGACGGTGGCGGTGGCAGTCGTCGCGGTGTTGCTCGCCCGGCGGAACGATCGGCGGAAGCCCCTCCTCGCACTCGGGCTCGTCGTCGTCCTCGCAGCCGGTGCGCTGGGCAACGGTGCGGTCCTCCTCAGTCGTGGCTGGGATACCGGCGAACCGCTCCCCGCCGGGGACCTCGTCGTGCTCGCGTGGAACACACAAGGCGGCGCGACGTCACCGGACGAGATCGCCCGCGTCGCGGCGGAGGTCCGAGCCGACGTGGTGAGCCTTCCCGAGACCGACGAAGACGCGGCGGGCGACGTCGTACGCCTGCTCGCCGCGCGGGGCATTGCCATGACTGCGCACACCGCCCGGGCTGACGGCGACTACGACTGGATCCCGACCTCGGTACTCATCGCCGACGGGCTCGGCGAGTACGCGCTGGATCGGGAAGCGGGGAGCACGCCCGGCCTGCCGAGCGGCGTCTGGAAGCGCGTCGACGGTGACGATGACGCGCCCGTCATCGTGGCCGCTCATCCCCTGCCGCCGTTGCCGAGCACCATGGACGCCTGGAAGGCGGGGCTCGAATGGGTGGGCGGCGCCTGCAGCACGTCCGGGCCGCACGTCGTCGTCGCGGGCGACTTCAACGCGACCGACGACCACCTGGCGGGTCTCGGCGCCGCCGGACACCTGATCGGATTGTGCGACGACGCGGCGCAGGAGGCCGGCGGCGCGGCATCCGGCACTTGGCCGGCGGACGTCCCATCGTGGATGTCCTCACCGATCGACCACGTACTCCACGGCTCGGGATGGACGGCGCGGAGCGTCCGTGTGCTCGACGGCGATCCGGACGGCACCGACCACCGCCCGATCGTGGCCGTGCTCGATCGGCGGTGAGAAGTGCAACGATGACCGTCGCGGCGCTCGAGGTTTGGGACACTGAACCCATGCACCTCGAAACTGCGCGCCTCCGCCTGCGGGAGATGACCGTGGACGACCTGCCGGATCTCCGCGCGATCCTGCAGGACGAGCAGACCATGACGGCGTACGAGGGTGCGTTCGATGAGACGATGACGCAGGCCTGGCTGGAGCGCATGCTCGGACGGTACCGAGACGACGGCTTCGGCATGTGGGCCGTCGAACTGCGCGAGAAGCCCAGGATGATCGGCCAGTGCGGGCTCACGCGGCAGCACATCCTCTCGCAGGATGTCATCGAGGTCGGCTACCTCTTCAACCGTGCCTACTGGCATCAGGGGTATGCGACCGAGGCGGCGACCGCCTGCGTCCACTGCGCGTTCGAGCGACTCAAGCTCGACCGGGTGTGGGCGCAGATCCGCGACACCAACGTCGCGTCGATGAATGTCGCGCGGCGCCTCGGGATGACCGAGCGCGGCCGATTCGAGAGGCACTACCGCGGAGTCGACATGCCGCACATCGCCTTCGCCCTCGATCGAGCGGATGCCGAGTAGCCTCAGCGCATTCGCTGGCACTTCCGCTGGCACTTCGGGCAGTAGTGCGACCCACGGTTCATGAAGCTCTCGCGGACGAGGTTCGTGCCGCACCGCGGGCATGACTCGCCATCGCGCCCATACGCGTTCAGGGAGTGCGCGAAGTAGCCCGCCTGTCCGTTGACGTTGACGTACTGACTGTCGAAACTCGTCCCGCCCTCGGCCAGCGCTCGCTCCATCACGGCACGGGTCTCGACGAGGAGCCGGTTCACCGCCCGTGCGGACAGCGACGACCCGGGTGTTTCGGGGTGGATGCGCGCGGCCCACAGCGACTCGTCGGCGTAGATGTTGCCGACCCCGCTCACGACCGTCTGATCGAGGAGTATCCGTTTCACGGCGGAACGCTTCGCGCGAACGGATGCCGCGAAGCGGCCGTCCGAGAACGCGGGATCGAGCGGGTCGCGCGCGATGTGTGCGACTTGCGAGGGGACCTGCGGGGCATCCGTCCCCCATCCCCCGGCGGCGCCGTCGGCAGTCGGGACGAGCTGGTCCACGGCGAGCGATCCGAACGTGCGCTGATCGGAGAAGACGACGGCGAGGTCGCCGTGCGCGGGGTGCACGATATCCAGGCGTATGCGCTCGTGCCGCTCGGGCTCGGCACCACTTGGACGCAGCAGCATCTGCCCGCTCATCCCGAGGTGACCCACGATCGCCTCGGACGACTCTCCGACCGCCCCCGCCGCGGGCTCGAGCGGCAGCCACAGGAACTTGCCGCGCCGCGCGGCCGCCGACAGGGTCCGGCCATTCAGGGCGCGCTCGAAGGACGCGGCATCCCCCGCGTGCCGGGTGAGCGCCCGGGGATCGAGCACCGTCACGGCCTCGATGCGCGCGCCGACGAGCGCCGGCGCGAGGCCCGCGCGGACGACCTCGACCTCGGGGAGTTCAGGCACGGTCGCTGAGCGCGTGCCAGACGGCCAGCGCGCCCGCCATCTCGGCCTGCTTCTTGCTGGAGCCGACGCCCGTTCGCGTCACCTCGCCGACGGTGACGGCGGCCGTGAAGACGCGATGATGGTCCGGGCCTTCCGACGTCACGGCGTAGACGGGCGGCGCGAGCGCCGCGCGCGCCGCGAGCTCCTGCAGACTCGTCTTCGGGTCCATCGCGGCCCCGTAGCGCTCGGGGTCGGCCATGAGAGGCGCGACCAGTCGCAGCACGAGCGCGGTGGATGCCTCGGGGCCGGCGGAGAGGAAAGCGGCGCCGAGGATCGCCTCCATCGTGTCGGCGAGGATCGAGTCCTTGTCGCGACCGCCGGTCTGATCCTCCCCGCGGCCGAGCCGGATGTGGGCTCCGAGCCCGATGCCGCGCGCGACCTCCGCGAGCGCGACGGTCGACACGACGCTCGCCCGCCGCTTCGCGAGGGACCCTTCGTCGAGGTCGGGGTGTTCACGGAACAGATGCACCGTCACGGCCTGGCCGAGAATCGAGTCGCCGAGGAACTCCAGGCGCTCGTTGTGCGGCACGCCGCCGTGCTCGTACGCGTACGAGCGGTGCGTGAGCGCAAGCGACAGAAGCTCGGGGTCGATGTCGACCCCGAGCTTGTCGGTGAGCACCGTGTGCTCAGTCATCGCGTCCATCAGGGCGCGACGATCAGATGTCTGCGACCTTGCGGCCCTTGTACTCGAGGAACAGCTCGGTGCCCTGCGAGTCGGTGACGACCTTCGCCTGGTGCGGGCGGCTGTAGACGACCTTGCCGTTCTCGACCGTCTTGACGAGGGCGGGAGCCTCCGCCTTCCACTGCGCACGACGCGAGCGCGTGTTGGAACGGGAGACCTTCCGCTTCGGGGGGTTACCTGCCATGATCAGCTCTTCTCTGTTCGGGAGACGTCGGGGCGCGCGGCCACGTCGTCTTGGTCTGGGGTGAGGGCTTTCAGCGCAGCCCAACGCTCGTCGATCGGGGTTTCCGGCACGGCACCTGCTGTCAGCTTCTCGCCCGTGACCGGATCAAGGCCGGGGCAATCCGGCTGACATACCGGCTGGAATGGAAGCGACAGGACGATCGAATCCCTGACCAGAGTTTCAAGATCCACGTGGTCGTCTTGAACCTCGAAGTCGATCGCTTCCCCCACAGAATACCCGAAGAGCTCCTGAAACTCGACTTCGAGCGGCTCGGCGATGTCGGTGAGGCATCGTCCGCACACGCCCGTGTACCTCGTCTGCACGTCCGCGGTGACAAGGATGCCCTCGTGCACCGCCTCCAGACGCACCTCGAGGTCGACCGGTTCGCCCTTCCCGACGGAGACGAGACCCTCGCCCCACTTCTCGGGGGCGGGCACCTCGATGTCGAACTCGCGCATCTCACCGGCGCGGTGCGCGATGTCGCGCACGGCGAAGACGAACGGACCGCTCACATGCTTTCTGACCACCCGTCCATGGTATCGGGGGTGGTGCCGGGTGCGGCGGTCAGACGGAACGGGCGCCCGTGTCGAGGAACCGCGCGACGGGACCGGGGACGAACGGCGACACGTCTCCCCCGAGCGCCGCGACCTGACGGACGAGGGAGCTCGACACGAGCGCGTGCGACGGGTCTGGCAGCAGGAAGACGGTCTCGATCTCCGCGAGGTGACGGTTCACGATCGCCATCGGCGTCTCGTAGGCGACGTCCACCTGCGAACGGATGCCCTTGACGAGCACCCCGGCATCCACATCCTGCGCATAGTCGACGAGAAGGCCCATGCTCCAAGAGGCGACGACGACGTTGCCGGCGATCTCCTGCTCGGCGATCGACTGCTCGAGCAGGCTCAGTCGCTGCGCGATCGGCAGCATGGCCTCTTTGCCCGGATTGTGGACGACGAGGACGTGGAGCTCGTCGTAGAGCCCCGCGGCACGCCGGATGACGTCGAGATGACCGAGGGTCGGCGGGTCGAAAGAGCCCGGCACCACCGCGATGCGGTTGTTCATGGCACCCAGCCTAATCGGGGCGACCTGTGGCTCCGTATCGCGGCGTCACGTCAGTTCTTCGCGAGGGCCGCGCGCTCCTCCTGACCGAGCCGGCGACGCAACGCGTCGGCGACGCCTGGATGGCTGAGGAGGGCCGGATCCTCGGCGAGAAGCCGCTCGGCGGCAGCCCGCGCGGTCGCGATCAGGTCGGCGTCGGCGACGACGCGCAGCAGTCGCAGCGACGAGCGCGCACCCGATTGCGCATCGCCCAGGACGTCTCCCTCGCCGCGCAGTTCGAGATCGACCTCGGCGAGGGCGAAGCCGTCCGTCGTCGCCGCGACGGCCTCGACGCGCGAACGCGCGGGCGTTCCCGCGGGCGCCTCCGTGACGAGCAGGCAGAGCCCCGGCAACGCTCCGCGACCGACGCGTCCTCGCAGCTGGTGCAGCTGCGAGACGCCGAACCGGTCGGCCTCGAGGATCACCATCGTCGAGGCGTTCGGCACATCGACACCGACCTCGACGACGGTCGTCGCGACGAGGACGTCGATCTCCCCGCGCGCGAAGGCCTGCATGACGGCATCCTTCTGCTCCCCCGGCATCTTGCCATGGAGGGTCTCGACCCTGATTGCATCGAACGCGGGAAGGGTGGCGAGCAACTCCCGCACCTGCACGACGCCCCAGCGCGTGCGTGGTTGTTCTCCCTCCAAGACGGGCGCGTCGGTCGGCGCCTCCTGGGCCTTCGCGCCCGCCTCGGCGTCGATCGCGGCGCACACGACGAACACCTGTCGCCCGAGCGCCACCTCTTCCGCGACGCGCTCCCAAACCCGCGTGAACCAGGCCGGCTTCTCCGCGAGAGGTGCCACGTGCGTCGCGATCCCGGCGCGGCCGGGCGGAAGCGACCGGATCGTCGAGACGTCGAGATCGCCGAAGACCGTCATCGCCACGGTGCGCGGGATGGGCGTCGCCGTGAGCACCAGCACGTGCGGCGCGGTGCCCTTCGCCCGGAGCGTCTCACGCTGCTCGACTCCGAACCGGTGCTGCTCGTCGACGACGACGAGACCGAGGTCGGCGAAGGTCGTCGACGCGCTCAGGAGCGCGTGCGTGCCGACGACGATGCGCGCCTGCCCGGATGCCGCGCGCAGGGCGGCTTTGCGGCGCTCCGCGGCGGGGAGCTGGCCCGTGAGGAGCGTCGGCATGAGCTCGGGGGCGAGCTCCGGGCCGAGCAGTCGCGCAATCGAGCGCACGTGCTGCGCGGCGAGCACTTCGGTCGGCGCGATCAGAGCAGACTGGCCGCCGGACTGCGCGACCTGCAGCATCGCACGCAGGGCGACGAGGGTCTTGCCCGAGCCGACCTCGCCCTGCACGAGCCGGTTCATGGGCCAGGCGCCCTCGAGGTCGTGCGCGATGATGTCGCCGACCACGCGCTGGTCGTCCGTCCGCTCGAACGGCAGGCCTTCGTCGAACCGTTCGAGGAGAGCGCCGGCGGGGCGCGCCGTCGCCGACAACGCCCGGACGAACTGCCGCTGCTGCAGGAGCGCCGTCTGCAGGACGAACGCCTCATGCATGCGCAGCGTCCTGCGTGCCGGCTCGACCTCGGACGGGTCCCGCGGCGCGTGGATGCCCCGCAGTGCGGTGTCCGCGTCGAGAAGCCCTTCGGAGGCCCGGAAGGCGTCCGGCAGCGGGTCCGGCACGGGGCCGAGCGTGCCGAGCACCTCCTCGACGGCCTTCTGCACCTGCCAGCTCGCCACGGTGCTGGTCGCGGGGTAGATCGGGATCGGCGTGTTCTGGTGGACCTGGGCGTTGAGCCTCGCGGCATCCTCGTCCTCGAACAGCGCGTACTCGGGGTGCGCCAGCTGCTGATGGCCCTTGAACTGACCGACCTTGCCGGAGAAGATGCCCTGCCGTCCGACCTGCAACTGGTCGGCGCGCCACTTCTGGTTGAAGAATGTGAGGGTGAGCGCGCCCTCGCCGTCGCTGATGACCGCTTCGACGATCGAGCCGTTGCGCTGCTTCATCGAGCGCACCGAGACGGAGCGGACCTCCGCGACGATCGTGACCTGCTCGCCGAGCGGCAGCGACGCGATGGGGGTCAGCTCGCCCCGGCGGGCGTACCGCCGCGGGTAATGGTTCAGCAGGTCTCCGACGGTCTCCATGCCGAACGCGCGCTGGAACTTCGCCGCCGTCTGCGCCCCGACGACCTCGGCGAGGCTCGTGTCGAGCGTGACGGTGGACATGCGTCGAGTCTAGGCAGGGGTGGGGACGTACGCCCCGCACGGCATATGCGCCCGCGTAGCCTGCGATGATGATCCGTCGCCTCGTCGCCCGCACGTTCTGGACGTTCAGTCGATGGAAACTGCGCACCGAGCCGGCGCCCACACGCCCGACGGTCCTCATCGGCGCACCGCACACCTCGAACTGGGACTTCGTCCTCATGCTGGCGATCGCCTGGCGACTCGGCATCCCCGTGCGCTGGCTCGGCAAGGCGAGCCTGTTCGCCGGCTGGCGGGGACCTGTCATGCGCGCGCTCGGCGGCATCCCCGTGCAGCGCGACGACGCGAGCCGCGTCGTCGGCGAGGTCGTCGAGCGCGTCCGGGCGGGCGAGGTGTTCGGCCTCGTCGTCACGCCCGACGGCACGCGCGGCGGGAACGCGTACTGGAAGAGCGGCTTCTACCGCATCGCCCGCGAGACCGGGATGCCCGTCACGCTCGGCTACGTCGACCGCACGACGATGACGACGGGCCTCGGTCCGACGATCGAACTCACGGGAGACGTGGGCGCCGACATGGACCGGATCCGCGCCTTCTACGCCGACAAGGCAGGATTGCGGCCGGAGCGACGCACCGAGCCGCGCCTGCAGAACGAGCGGCAGCCGGCGGCCTGACTCGCGCACCTCGGTAGGGTGGCTCCGTGACGCGCATCATCGCCGGGGCCGCCGGATCCCTCGCCCTCGCGGTGCCGGATGCCGGTACCCGCCCGACGAGCGACCGGGTGCGCGAGTCCCTGTTCGGTGCGCTGGAGTCCGCCGATCGACTCCACGGCGCCGCCGTGCTCGACCTGTATGCCGGGTCGGGTGCGCTCGGGCTCGAAGCCCTCAGTCGCGGGGCGGCGTCGGCCGACCTCGTCGAGAAGTCGCCACGCGCCGCGTCGGTGACCGAACGCAATGCCCGCACGGTCGCGCGGGCGGTTCCGGGCGCGGTCGTGCGCGTGCACCGCGCCGCGGTGGATGCCTATCTGCGCAGCGCCACGACGGCGTTCGACCTCGTGTTCGTCGACCCACCGTACGACCTCGACGAGACGTCGCTCACAGAGACGCTCGCCCTGTTGACACCCCGCCTGCACGAGGAGGCCGTCGTCGTCGTCGAGCGTGCGACACGCTCGGGCGAACCTCGACTACCCACGGGCCTCGTGCTCGACCGCGCCAAGAAGTACGGCGACACGACCCTGTGGTGGCTCACGCCGATCGCGGAGTGACTCAGCCGAGCCCGGCGTCCCAATCGTGGTGGGGGTCCCACCCGAGGTGACCGGTCACGGCCTCTCCACCGACCGTCACAGCCGCGTCCCCCCGTGCCACGATGCGACCCACGGCGCGGTACCCCTCGGGCAGCGGTCCGGAGAAGCAGGCCAGGAGCGCGTGATCCTCACCGCCGCGGAGAGCCGCGTCGTCGGCGACGGCGTCGAGATCGACGGTGACGCCCGAGGCATCCGCGAGCCGCGTGGCATCCAGCAGCAGGCCGTCCGACACGTCCATGAGCGCCGTCGCGCCGCCGCGCGCCGCGACGACGCCGAGGCTTACCGGCGGCCGGGGGCGCAGCTGAGCCGTGAGGTCGCGGCGCTCCGCGGCGGTCAGGATTGCATCGTCCACCGGGACCGGCGTGCCGGCGCCGTCGCGGAAGCGATCGAACAGCAGCGTGATCCCGCGGGCCGCGGGCCCGACCTCCCCGGCGAGTGCCACCGTGTCGCCCGGCCGGGCGCCTGAGCGCAGCACGGGCTCCGTGCCGTCGAGCACGCCGAACGCCGTCACGGCGATCGTGAGGGTGTCGGATGCCGTGAGGTCGCCGCCTTCGACGGCGCAGCCCGGGGCGAGCTCCTCGCACGCGGTGCGGAGCCCACGCGCGAGCTCTTCGACGAAGTGCACGCTCGTGGCATCCGGCAGGGCGAGCGCGACGAACAGCGCCGTCGGGCGCGCGCCCATCGCGGCGATGTCGGCGAGGTTGACCGCCGCCGCCTTCCAGCCGAGGTCGAACCCGCTCGACCAGGCCAGGCGGAAGTCGGGACCGTGCACGAGGGTGTCGGTCGACACGACGGCGCGCCCGCCGGGAACAGCGAGGACCGCGGCGTCGTCCCCCGGGCCGACGAGCGCCGCGGAGGATCCGCTCAGGGCGTCGAAGACGCGACGCAGGAGCGCCCGCTCACCGAGCTCGCCGACCGTCGTCTCGTCTGCCGCGTGCATCCCTCCACGGTAGCCTGGACGTGTGACCCGTACGCGTTCCGCCGCCCTCCTCCTCGCGGTGCTCGGCGTCGCGGGGCTTCTCACGGGGTGCTCGACGACGGTGTCGATGACGCCCGCCGCCGGGGCGAACGATCCGGCGTGCGCGGCGGTCACGGTGCGCCTCGGTCAGAAGGTCGCGGGTCAGGAACGCCGTTGGACCGACGCGCAGGCGACGGGCGCCTGGGGCAATGCCGACGACGGCACGACCGTGCTTCTCACCTGCGGGCTCCCCGAAGCGGGCCCCTCGACGCTCCCCTGCGACTCGCGCGGCGGTGTGGACTGGCTCATCGACGACTCCGAGGCGCCGAAGTACCGGTTCACGACGTTCGGGCGCTCGCCGTCGGTCGAGGTCTACCTCGACTACGACAAGGTCAGCGGGTCGGAGGCGCTCAGCGATCTCGCCCCCGCCGTACAGCAGCTCCCCGCCACGGGCGCGGCCTGCACGGAGCGCCCGACGGACTGAGCAGGGCTCAGCCGCGTCGCTCGATCGCGAGGTCGATCAGTTCGCTGATCAGGTCGGGGTAGGTGAGGCCCGAGGCGATCCAGCACGTCGGGAACATCGAGATCGGCGTGAAGCCGGGCATCGTGTTGACCTCGTTGACGAAGAACTCGGTGCCCGTGTAGAAGAAGTCGACGCGGGACAGGCCCTCGCCGCCGACCGCCTCGAACGCGCGCGCCGCGATCCGCTGCATCTCGGCGAGTTCCCCGGGCTGAAGCTCGGCAGGGCAGACGAGGTCGATTCCCGGGGCATCCAGGTACTTCGCCTCGAAGTCGTAGAAGTCCCGCCCCGTGATGACGATCTCACCCGCGACGCTCACGCGCGGCGCGCCCCCGTCGCGACCCTCGAGCACACCGCACTCGACCTCACGGCCCGAGACAGCCTGCTCGACGAGCACGGTGCCGTCTTCCGCGAACGCCGTCTCGAGCGCCGAGTCGAGCTCGGACCAATCCGACACCTTCGACACGCCGACACTCGAACCCGCGCGCGCCGGCTTGACGAACGCGGGAAGGCCGAGCGAACGGATACGCCGCTCCCACAGGTCGCGGTCGTGCGCGAGACCGGCACGGGTCACCGAGACCCACGGCACGACCGGCACTCCGGCCGCCTTCAGCACCTGCTTCGTCGTGTGCTTGTCCATGCCGATCGCCGACATGAGCAGGCCCGCGCCGACGTACGGCAGGTCTAGGAGCTCCAGGAAGCCCTGGATCGTGCCGTCCTCGCCGAAGCGGCCGTGGAGGATCGGGAACACGACATCGACGTCGCCGAGCGAGCGGATGCCCGTGGCATCCGCGACCCTCAGCTCGCGCGACAGTGCCGAATCCGGCCACAGGATGCGCGTGCCGTTGTCGACGACCTCCGGGAGGTGCGAGGGGTCGAGCGAGAACTTGTCGGGATCGTCGTCCTCGAGGACGAACGCCCCATCGCGCGTGATGCCGATCGGAATGACGTCGAAGCGCTCGCGGTCAATTGCCCGCAGCACGCCCCCGGCCGTTGCGGAGCTGATCGAGTGCTCGCTGGAGCGACCGCCGAAGAGCACCGCCACCACCGCTCTGTCCATTCTGGGTCCTCTCACCCGTGGGTTTGTCGTCATCCGTCGTGAGGTGCGGGGCGATGTCGCGCGGGTTCATGGTGCCGTCGAGCACCATCTTCACCTGCTCGACGATCGGCATGAGCACGCCCGAGTCGCGGGCGAGCTGCAGCACGGGCGCGACCGACGCGAGCCCCTCCGCCGTCTGGTTCATCTGCTTCACGACGTCCTGGAAGCTGTATCCCTGGCCGAGCAGGCGCCCCGCCGTGTTGTTGCGACTGAGCGGCGACTGGCACGTCGCGATGAGGTCGCCGAGGCCGGCGAGCCCCTGCAGGGTCTCGGGCTGCGCGCCGCGGGCGACGGCGAAGTCCGTCATCTCGACGAGGCCGCGCGTGATGATCGACGCCTTCGTGTTCTCGCCGTAGCCCACACCGTCGACGATCCCGATCGCGACGGCGATCAGGTTCTTCAGCACGCCCCCGAACTCGGTACCGATGACGTCGGTGTTCACGAACGTCCGGAAGTAGGAGTTCCGCGCCCGCAGCGCGACCGCCTCCGCCGTGTCCCGGCTCGTCGAGGAGATCACGGCGGCGGTCGGCTGCTCGCGCGCGATCTCGAGGGCGAGGTTGGGGCCGGATGCCACGGCGATGCGCGACGGATCGCAGTGGAGCTCCTGCTCGATGACCTGGCTCATGCGCAGGCCGGAACGCTTCTCGACGCCCTTCATGAGGGAGACGACGGGAGCATCCGTGCCGGCGATGAGGGGACGCACCGCCTTGAGGTTCTGACGCAGGGCCTGGCTCGAGATCGCGAGGTACACCTGCGATGCGCCCTCGAGCGCCTCGGACAGGTGGGAGGTCGCCGACATCGTGCGCGGCAGGTTGATCCCGGGGAGGTACTCGCTGTTGCGGTGGCCCTCGTGGATCTCCTGGGCGAGTTCGGCGCGGCGGGCCCACATGACGACGTGCGCCCCGCCGTCGGCGAGGACCTTCCCGAACGTCGTGCCCCAGCTGCCGGCGCCGATGACGGCGATGCGGGGACGTGCCGGCTCGCCTCTGCGATCGTTCCTAGGAGTCAAGTCGCCCCGTCTCACTCTGACCGTGCTCCGCGGGGTTCCAGCGCTCCGCGGGCGGCTCTTCGCCGCGCAGCTCCCCCATCAGCCGGGAGATGTCCGCCATCACGGCATCCGTCGCGGCGACGAGCCGGGTGTTCGTCCGAGGGCCGGAGCGGAACTCCTCGAGGTCGACCGGCGTACCGACCTTCACGCGGACCCGCTTGCGCAGCGGCCACATGCTGAACTTGCCGTAGGGCGGGAGGATCCGCTGCACCCCCCAGGTCGCAACGGGGATCACGGGAAGATCCCCTGCGAGCGCGAGCCGCACGACCCCGGTCTTGCCACGCATCGGCCACAGGTCCGGGTCGCGGGTGAGCGATCCCTCCGGGTAGACGATGACGCCACGGCCGTGCTCGACGAGATCCTCGGCCTGGCTGATCGTCTGCTTCGCCGCGGATGCCGTGGACGACCGCGCCACGGGGATCATCCCCGTGGCCCGCAGTGCCGCCCCCAGCACCGGGATCTTGAAGAGGCTCTCCTTCGCCATGAACCGGGGCGCCCGCCCGAGCCGCCACGTCGCGGCCGCGACGATGATCGGGTCGAACTCGCTGTAGTGGTTCGGGGCGAGGATGTAGGCGCCCTCCGTCGGGAGGTTCTCGGCGCCCTCGATCTCGATCTTCGCGATGAGTCCGGTGAGCGGCACGACGACCGCCGCGAGCGGCCAGAAGGCGCTCGGGCGGGTCTTCTCCGAAGAGGCGCGGCGGCGCGGGCTCTGCGACACCGGTCAGCCTGCGACGTCGAAGTCGGCGCCGAGCGCGGTCAGCTTGTCGAGGAACTTCTCATACCCGCGGCGGATGATCTCGACGTTACGCACGGTCGACTCGCCCTCGGCCGCGAGCGCCGCGATCACGTAGCTGTACCCGCCGCGCAGATCGGGGACGACGACGTCCGCACCGTGCAGGGGCGTGGGCCCGTTGATGACCGCGGCCTGCTCGAGGGCGCGACGCGCGACCCGCCGATCCGGGCTCGCGATGCCCTCGGGGTGCACGACGATGTCGGCACCCATCTTGTTGAGCGCCTGCGTGAACCCGAGACGATTCTCGTACACGGTCTCGTGCACGGTCGAGGTGCCATCGGCCTGCGTGAGGGCGACGATGAGCGGCTGCTGCCAGTCCGTCATGAAGCCCGGGTGCACGTCGGTCTCGACGACGACGGGCTTGAGCTCTCCCCCACGGCGGAAGCGGATGCCGTCCTCCGCGATGTCGAAGTCGCCGCCGGCCTTGCGGAACACGTTCAGGAACGTCAGCATCTCGGGCTGCTTGGCGCCGCCCACGAAGATGTCGCCGTCGGTCGCGAGCGCCGCGCACGCCCACGAGGCGGCCTCGTTGCGATCGAAGATGCAGCGGTGGTCGTATCCGCGGAGCGAGTCGACACCTTCGATGAAGATGACGCGGTTCGGCTCGTAGGAGATGATCGCGCCCATCTTCTGCAGGACGGCGATCAGGTCCATGATCTCCGGCTCGATGGCCGCACCCCGCAGCTCCGTCGTGCCCTTCGCGCGGACGGCGGTCAGGAGCACCTGCTCCGTCGCCCCGACGCTCGGGTACGGCAGGGTGATGTCGGCGCCGTGGAGGCCGTTGGGCGCCGACAGGCGGATGCCGCTCGGCAGCTTGTCGACCGTGGCGCCGAACGCGCGCAGCGCATCGAGGTGGAAATCGATGGGGCGATCGCCGATGCGGCATCCGCCGAGGTCGGGGATGAATGCCTGACCGAGCAGGTGAAGCAGTGGACCGCAGAAGAGGATGGGGATGCGTGACGCGCCCGCGTGCGCGTCGATCTCCTCGATGTGCGCGGACACGGCTCCGCTCGGGTCGAGGCGCAGCACGCCCTCCCCGTCGTCTTCGATCGCCACACCGTGCACCTCGAGGAGCGACCGCACGACCTGCACGTCGCTGATGTCGGGCACATCGCGCAGGACGCTCTCCGTCTCACCGAGGAGGGAGGCGACCATCGCCTTGGTGGCGAGGTTCTTCGCCCCCTTGACCTCGACACGACCCGTGAGCGGTCTGCCGCCGCGGATCTTCAGGACCTGACCGGAACGGTCGGTTCCCCCGCTGGGCTGCGGCGCCGAAGAGTCGCTGAGGAGGGTGTTCATGAATCGGACCTCACTTGTGGTGTCGAGGGCGGGCCTGCGTCTCCCCGGGTGCGGGGGCGCCGGGCTCGGGCTAGCGGACGGGCTGCGTCCGCGGCCTCCACGCCTCTCGGCGCGCCTCGAACTGCGCGATCTTCTCTTCGTTGCGCAGGGTGAGCCCGATGTCGTCGAGCCCTTCGAGGAGCCGCCACCTAGTGTAATCGTCGATGTCGAAAGTGAGGCTGAGGTCGCCGACACGGACGGTCCGGTCGGTCAGATCCACCGTCATCTCGATGCCCGGATCCGCCTCGATCGCCGCCCAGAGCGCCTCGATGTCCGACTCGGAGACGACCCCCGTGACGAGACCCTGCTTGCCCGCGTTCCCGCGGAAGATGTCCGCGAACTTGGGGCTCAGCACGACTCGGAACCCGTAGTCGCGGAGCGCCCAGACGGCGTGCTCGCGGCTCGAGCCGGTGCCGAAGTCGGGCCCCGCGACGAGGATCGAGGCGCCCGCGTAGGCCGGCTGGTTCAAGACGAACTCCGGGTCCTGCCGCCAGTTGGCGAACAGGGCGTCGTCGAAGCCCGTCTTCGTCACCCGCTTGAGGTAGACGGCCGGGATGATCTGGTCGGTGTCGACCGCCGAGCGCGTGAGCGGGGCGGCGATGCCGGTGTGGGTCGTGAACGCATCCATGTCAGGCCTCCACCCGCTCGGTCACCGGCAGATCACTGGGGCTCGCGAGGCGGCCGAGCACGGCCGTCGCGGCGGCCACGAGCGGCGAGACGAGGTGCGTGCGCCCACCCTTGCCCTGCCGTCCCTCGAAGTTGCGGTTGCTGGTCGATGCGCAGCGCTCCCCCGGCGCCAGCTGGTCGGGGTTCATGCCGAGGCACATCGAGCACCCCGCGAAACGCCACTCGGCACCGAAGTCGGTGAAGACCTTGTCGAGACCCTCGGCCTCCGCCTCGAGGCGCACGCGCGCCGATCCCGGCACGACCATGACACGCACGTTCTCCGCCTTACGGCGCCCCTCGATGATCGACGCGAACGCGCGGAGGTCCTCGATGCGGCTGTTCGTGCAGGAGCCCATGAACACGGCATCCACCGTCACGTCCTTCAGCGGCGTGCCGGCGGCGAGGTCCATGTACTCGAGTGCCCGTTCCGCCGCAGCGCGCTCGTTGGGGTCGGCGAACGATGCCGGGTCGGGCACCGTGTCGCTCAGGGAGACGCCCTGACCGGGGTTCGTCCCCCACGTCACGAAGGGCTCGAGCTCGTTCGCATCGAGGAAGACCTCGGCGTCGTAGACGGCGCCCTCGTCCGAGGGCAGGGTGCGCCAGTACGCGACCGCGTCGTCCCAGTCCTGGCCGGTCGGGGCGTGCGGGCGGCCCTTGACGTACGCGAAGGTCGTCTCGTCGGGCGCGACCATGCCGGCGCGCGCACCCGCTTCGATCGACATGTTGCACATCGTCATCCGGCCCTCCATCGAGAGGGAGCGGATGGCGCTGCCGCGGAACTCCAGCACGTAGCCCTGGCCGCCGTTCGCACCGATCTTCGCGATGATCGCGAGGATGATGTCCTTCGCCGTGACGCCCGGCTTCAGCTCGCCCTCGACGGTGATCGCCATCGTCTTGAAGGGCTTCAGCGGCAGGGTCTGCGTCGCGAGGACGTGCTCGACCTCGCTCGTGCCGATGCCGAACGCCATCGACCCGAAGGCGCCGTGGGTCGAGGTGTGGCTGTCGCCGCAGACGACCGTGATCCCCGGCATCGTGAGTCCGAGCTGCGGACCGACGACGTGGACGATGCCCTGCTCTTTGTCGCCGAGCGAGTGGAGGCGCACACCGAACTCCTCGGCATTGCGGCGCAGCGTCTCGATCTGCGTGCGGCTCGTGAGATCCGCGATCGGCTTGTCGATGTCGAGGGTCGGCGTGTTGTGGTCCTCGGTGGCGATCGTCAGATCGAGTCGGCGCACGGGTCGGCCTTCGGCGCGGAGGCCGTCGAACGCCTGCGGGCTCGTCACCTCGTGCACGAGGTGCAGGTCGATGTAGATGAGGTCCGGCTCGCCGTTCTCGCCCTTGACGACCAGGTGGTCGTCCCAGAGCTTCTCGGCCAGCGTGCGAGGACGATCGGGGATGGAAGCGGTCATGGTGTCTCGTTCTCCAGATTGAGGATCAAGCCCATCACGGACTCCGCGACGAGAGAGGGCTCAGAACGAGATCTCGTCGCGGCCGCTAAGGAGAAGGCGAGCGATCCGCACGAACGTCAGACTACCACCGGTGCGGTGCCGGGCCGCGCGCAGGGTCACGCTCCGTCGACGGTGGGGGGCGTGCCCTTCTCGTCCGCCACCGCATCCGCGGCTTCCGCCGGGGTCTCGGGCGCGATGCCGGCGCGTCGCTCCCGGGCGGATGCCACGAGGCTCGCACCCGTCGCCACCACCATCGCCACGACGATCACGCCGAGCGACATCCATGTCGAGATCTCGGGTGCCCAGTCGATGTGCTCGCCCCCGTTGATGAAGGCGAGCTCGTTGACGTGCATCGCGTGGAAGACGAGCTTCACCCCGATGAAGGCGAGGATGAAGGCGATGCCGTAGTGCAGGTACTTCAGCCGGTCGAGGAGGTCGCCGAGGAGGAAGTACAGCTGGCGGAGCCCCATGAGCGCGAACAGGTTCGCGGCGAACACGATGAACGGGTTCTGCGTGATGCCGAAGATCGCGGGGATGGAGTCGATCGCGAAGAGGAGATCCGTCATGCCGATCGCGGCGAAGACGATGAGCATCGGCGTGAACATGCGCTTGCCGCCGACCGTGGTGCGAAGCTTCGAGCCGTCGTAGTGGTCGCTGATGTCGACCGCGCGGCGGAGGGTCCGCACGATGAACGACTCCTGCTTCACGTCGTCGTCGTGGTCGCCGCCCGGGAAGGCCTGACGCCATGCGGTCCAGATGAGGAACGCACCGAAGATGTAGAAGACCCAGCTGAACTGCTCGATGATCGCCGCGCCCGCGAGGATGAACAGGCCCCGCAGCACGAGGGCGATGATGATGCCCACCATCAGGACTTCCTGCTGATAGCGCCGCGGCACCGCGAACTGGCCCATGATCAGCACGAAGACGAACAGATTGTCGATCGACAGGCTGTACTCGGTCAGCCAGCCGGCGATGAACTGTCCCGCGAACTCGTGCCCCGCGAACATCCAGAGCAGCCCCGCGAAAAGGAGCGCCAGCGCGACGTAGAACACCACCCAGAGCGTCGATTCCTTCGTCGAGGGGATGTGCGGACGCTTGAGGATCAGCAGGAGGTCGGCGGCGAGGATGAGGACGAGGACGATCAGAGATCCGACTTCGAACCAGACGGGAAGCTCCATGCGGGCCTTTCGAGGGGACGTGTGACGTCGAAAGTCTCTCCCCCACCGGCCGTGGCCGGCGGCGCGCGCCCGGGGCCCCGACGACGGAGCCCGTATTGACGGGACACGCGATGCGGGATACTCCCTCTCGCTCGCACAACAATACAGGCGGAAGTGAGACGGGTGTCACCCGCTCGACACTGACAGAGTGGGAAAGGACGAAAGGACAGGGCCATCGACACGACCGAGCGCACGGATGCCGAGCTCGTCGACGCCGCCGTGGGCGGCAGCGACGAAGCGTTCCGCACGCTCTACCGCGCGTACGCGAGGCCGGTGTACTGGCTCGCGTTCTCGTTGGTGGGCACGCAGGCCGACGCGGAGGACGTGCTGCAGGAGACATTCCTCGCCGCGTGGCGGAAGCTGCCCGGCCTGGAGCTCGCCGGGCAGTCGCTCCTGCCGTGGCTCGTGACGATCTGCCGGTTCCAGAGCGCGAACCGCATCCGGCGCCAGCGGCGCGACCGTATCCACACCGCGGCCGCCGTCGAAGAGGACATGCCGGACACGGTCGACGTCGAGAAGCAGGTGGTGGATGCCGCGCTCGTCGAGCGCGTACTGACCGAAGTGGGGACGTTGAGCCCACTCGACCAGCAGATCTTCCGTCTGTGCGCCGCGGAGGGCTACGCCTACGACGCCGCCGCGGCAGAGCTCGGCGTCACGCACGGAGTCGTCCGCAATCGCCTCTCCCGCATCCGCACACGGCTGCGGAGCACGATCGAACCGGAGAGAGCATGAACGTGCAGCACATCGACCTGCCTGAGATCGGCGACGACAAGATCGCCGACATCGAGCGCGCCCTGTTCGCGCAGATCGCCGAGGAGCGTCGCGGAACGGCGGCGGACCGACTCGCCGAAGCCGAGCGCGGGCGTGCGCGCGCGGTGCGCCGCGGGCGCATCTGGATGGGCACCACCGCCGCGGCCGCGGTGGTCGCGGTAGCCGCGATCATCGCGCCGCAGCTCATGACCGGCGGCGTCGGGGCGAGCACCGTCGCCTCTGAGCCGTTAAGTGTGCCCGAGGGCGTGCGCCTCGGGGCAGCGTCGAGCTCGACGGCGGACACGGCCGGCGGTGCGGCGGATGCCGCGATCGACGGCACCGCGCCGGCGACCTCGGGCTCGTCGACGACACGCGAGATCATCGCGACCGCGAGCGCCGCGGTCGTCGTCGACGATCCCACCGCCGCGATCGCGTCGATCACGAGCACGGCGACGGCTGCCGGCGGCTATGTCGAGTCGATGAGCATCGACGACAGGCGCTTCGCTGCCCCCACTGGCGCGCAGGACGTGCCGCCGGACATGACTGTCGCGCCCTACCCACAGCCGGCCGGGGCGTGGATCTCGGTGCGGATCCCCGCCGACACGCTCACCGACACCCTGGCGGGGCTGTCCGAGCTCGGCGAGGTCACATCGTCCCAGGTGGATCGGCGGGATGTCACGACCGAATCGGTCGATCTGCGTGCGCGCGTCGGCGCGCTCCAGGCATCCGTCGACCGTCTCACCGAGCTGCTCGGACAGTCGACCTCCACGGCCGATCTCATCGCGGCGGAGTCTGCACTTTCGCAGCGGCAGTCCGAGCTCGACTCGCTGAAGCAGCAGCTCTCGTACCTCGACGACCAGGTCGCGATGTCGACGCTGACGGTCTCGCTCACGGAGCCGACGCCGGCGCAGACGGCGAATCCGGCGGGCTTCGGAGACGGTCTCGCGGCGGGCTGGAACGGATTGGTCGCCTCGCTCAACGGACTCGTCATCGGGCTCGGCTTCCTCATGCCGTGGCTCGCCGTCGCCGCCGTGATCGTGCTCGTCGTGTGGCTCATCCGCCGGGCGCGACGCTCGCGCAGCGGGCGCGCGATCGAGCCGTCCGCGACGGCCGGCGCCGACTCCGAGGCGTGACGGGCAGCAGGATCGGCGTCTCGCCCAGATGACGAAACGCCCGGTCCGAAGACCGGGCGTTTCATGTTGGTGACCCCAGCGGGATTCGAACCCGCGTTACCGCCGTGAGAGGGCGGCGTACTAGGCCGCTATACGATGGGGCCGCACCGCGTGCCGCACACCCCGCGAGGGGCGATCAGGCAACCGTTCGATTATGCCACGCCTCGCGCACGACGACCAAATCGGCGCGCACATCTCGCGCCGACCTTGCGACCCGCGCGGCGCCGGCGTTGACTTGCCCCATGCGCATCACGAAGCACGAGCACGCCTGTCTCGAACTGGAACAGGACGGACGCAAGCTCATCATCGACCCCGGCGGCTTCACCCTCCCCTTGGAGGACCTGCACGGGCTCACCGCCGTCGTCATCACCCACGAGCATCCCGATCACTGGACGCCGCAGCATCTCGACCGGCTCCGCGCGTACAACGCCGATGTCCCCGTCTACGCGACTCCCGCCGTCGCCGCAGCGGTCCCCGGCGTCATCGCCGTCCACGCAGGCGACACCGCCACGGCCGGCCCCTTCTCGCTCTCCTTCCACGGCGGCACGCACAGCGTCATCCACGAGTCGATCCCGGTCGTCGACAACGTCGGCGTGCTCGTCAACGACGAGTTCTTCTACCCGGGCGACTCGTATGCCCTGCCGAAGCACGCCGACATCGCCCTGCTGGCCGCACCGATCGGCGCACCCTGGCTGAAGATCGGGGAGGCCATGGATTTCGTCCTCGCGGCGAAGCCCCGACGGGCATTCGGAACGCACGACATGACCCTCTCGCGCATCGGACTGGACATGCACCGCGCACGCCTCAGCTGGGCCACCGAACAGAACGGCGGCGAGTTCGTCGCGCTGGAAGTGGGCGACACGATCGACCTGTGACCCGAGTGCGGGCGGATCGGCCTGTGGCGCCAGGTCCGCGCCTCGGCGAGTCCGCGCGGGGGCCCTCCCCCACGCGCGCCACGCCCTGGTGAAGCGCGCCGGCGAAGCCCCACAACACGACGGATGCCGCGACCCGTTGCGGGGGTCGCGGCATCCGTAGGTGCGGGTGAGGCTCAGGCCTCAGGCGTCGTGATCCGTCTCGAGGAAGGCCACGAGGGAATCGAGCGCCTGCTCGGCGCCGTCACCCTCCGCCTTCAGCGTCACAACAGTGCCCTGCGTGGCGCCGAGTCCCATGAGCGACAGGATGCTGCCGGCGTTGAGGTCGGGGCCGCCTTCGACGGCGATGGTGACCGGTACACCGGCCTCCTTGACCGCCTGCACGAAGAGCTTCGCGGGACGGGCGTGCAGGCCCGAGCTGCTGGCGACGGTGGCCTGACGTTCTGCCATGGGATCCTCCTGGGTCGTGGTTGAGGTTCTTCGAGACTATGCGGTCGCGACCGCGGACGGTACTTCTGTCGCGCCGGTGGAAACCGGCTCCGGCGCCCTGCGTGCGAACTTCTTGAGCACAACGAGCAGCAGCGCGGAGACGACGACGCCGGCCGCAAGCGCCACGATGAAGCCCCAGATCGGGCTGATCGCGAACAGCACGAAAATTCCGCCATGAGGCGCGTAGCTCGTGACGCCGAAGACCATGCTGAGGGCACCCGTAACGGCTCCGCCGACCATCGAGGCGGGGATGACGCGCAGCGGGTCAGCGGCTGCGAAAGGGATCGCCCCCTCGCTGATGAATGCTGCGCCCAGCAGCCAGGCCGCCTTCCCGTTCTCCCGCTCGACTGGCGTGAACAGCGGACGGGCGAGAACGGTGGAGGCAAGGGCCAGCGCCAGCGGAGGCACCATGCCTGCGCACATCACGGCAGCCATGATCAGGTAGGGGGCCGTGTTCGTCGCGGATGCCGCAGCGAGACCGGTGGTCGCGAAGACGTATGCCACCTTGTTGACCGGGCCGCCAAGGTCGAAGCACATCATCAGACCGAGGATGACGCCGACGAGCACGACACCCGCGCCGCTCTCCGTGAGAGCGTTCAAGCCGTTCGTCAAGGCCTCCATGAGCGCGGCGATCGGACGACCGAGGAACAGCACCATGAGTCCCGACGCGACGATCGAAGCGACGAGGGGAATGATCACGACAGGCATGAGTCCCCGCAGCCAACGCGGTGCGTTGAGGCTGCCGAGCCACCAGGCGACGAACCCCGCGAGGAGACCACCGATGATGCCACCGATGAAGCCAGCGTTCATAGTCACCGCGATCGCACCGGCGACAAACCCGGGCGCGATGCCCGGACGGTCGGCGATCGCGAACGCGATATACCCGGCAAGGGCGGCTACAAGGAAGCCCATCGACGCGGCACCGATCATGAATGCGACCGAGCCGAGGTACTGGCCGAGGGGGCCGAGCGGCGAGGTGATGTTCTCAGTGGGCAGGCTCCACAGCGAGTTCTCAATGATGACCTTTGAGGCGTTGTCCGTCACCTTGTAGCCGCCGAGCAGGAAGCCCAGCGCGATCAGCAGGCCGCCGCCGGCGACGAACGGGATCATGTAGCTGACACCCGTGAGGAGAATGCGCTGGATCTTCGCCCCCCAAGACAACTTCGCCGTCGGGACGGCGCCCATGGCCGACGTCGCTGCAGCCGCTACGCGCGCGCCGTTAGGGTCGGCCGCAATAGCGACTGCCTCGGAGATCAGCTGCGCAGGCTGTTCGATGCCGCGCTTCACACCGGAACGGACGACGGGCTTACCGGCGAACCGCTGGGGGTCGCGCACGTCGACGTCGGTTGCAAAGATGACGGCATCAGCATTGTCAATGACGCTCTGGTCGATCGCCTTGTAGCCCGACGACCCCTGCGGCTCGACGACGAGGTCGATCCCCTCCTTCTTGCCCTCGGCGGTCAGCGCGTCGGCGGCCATGAAGGTGTGGGCGATTCCGGTCGCGCAGGCAGTCACGGCGACGATGCGGGCGGGGCGCCCGTGAATCACGTGCGACGCGGACGAGGCGGCGACAGGGGCCGCAGCCGACGCGGCGGCGGGCGCCGGGGCATCCGACACCGCGTGCTGGACGAGGGCGACGACGTCCTCCGGCGAAGCGGCGGAGCGAAGGCCGTCGGTGAAGTCCTCGCGCATGAACGCCCGCGCGAGCCGCGAGAGCACGGCGAGGTGCTCTTCGGCGGCGGTGTCGGGCGCCGCGATGAGGAACACGAGGTCGGCGGGGCCGTCGTCGGCGCCGAAGTCGACACCGGGCTTCAGCCGCGCGAAGGCGAGGGTCGCCTCCGTCACGGCGGGGCTCTTCGCGTGCGGGATCGCGATGCCCCCGGGGAGCCCCGTCTCATCGGTCTGCTCGCGCTTCCAGGCGTCTGCCGCGAGCGCGGCGGCGTCGACGGCACGGCCGGACGCGGCGACGCGTGCGGCGAGGGCGTCGATCACGGCCTTCTTGTCGGCGCCGAGCGGCTCGTCGAGGCTGACGAGCGCCGGCGTGATGATCTCGGACACGATGACCTCCAGTGGTGTGTCTCGGGTGGTGGGCTGCTATGCCCGGGGAAGGGCCCTCACCGGCACGTCGCCGGGGAGGATATCTGCGGGGGTGGGTGCCTGTGTGCCGGGGAGTGCCGCTGCGGCGGATCCGTAGCTGATGCCGGAGCGCAGACACTCTTCGGGCGAGGCGCCGCGGGACTCGGCGATGAGGTACCCGGCAAGGGAGCTGTCGCCGGCGCCGACGGTGCTGCGCACCGTGGTCGGCGGCGGCGTCCCGTGCCACGCACCGGCTTCGCTGACGAGCACGGCACCCGCACCGCCGAGAGTGACGAGTGCAGCGCCCACGCGCGCGGGGACGAGCGAGCGCGCGATCGCGGCGACCTGCTCGGGGAACGGAGCGGAGGCGTCGAGGGCCACGCCGGCGAGCTCGGCGAGCTCGTCCTCGTTGGGCTTGATGAGGTCGGGGTGCGCGGCGTCGACGACGGCGCGGAGCGCAGGTCCCGAGGTGTCGACGGCGATGCGGGGCGGTTCGCCGCCCGCGGCACGGACGGCGGCGACGACATCGACGTAGAAGTCGTCCGGCAGCCCCGGCGGGAGCGAGCCCGCAAGCACGAGCCAGCGCGCACCGACGGATGCCTCGACGACGGTGTCCACGAGCGCCGCGGCATCCGCCGCCGACCGCGTCACACCGGGGAGGTTCACCTTGGTGGTGATGCCGTCCGGGTCCGCGAGGGTCAGATTCGCTCGGGCCACGCCGGCGACCTCGACAGGGATGACGGGGACTCGTGCGCCACTCAGCACAGCACCGAACGGGTCAGCCGGGTCGAGCGGGAGCACCGCCGTGCTGTCGATGCGTGAGCCGCGCAGCACCCGCGTGACGTTGATGCCCTTACCGCCGGCATCTTCGCGGACGCTCGCGGCGGTCTGCACCTCACCGGGCGCGAGGGCGGCGGAGAGCGCCACGGTGCGATCGAGCGAGGGGTTCGCGGTCAGGGTGATGATCATGCGAGCCACACCTCCGCGTCGGCGTCCGCCAGTGCCATGGCGAGCGGCTCTGCCGGTGAGCGGTCTGTGACGAGGATGTCGACGTCGGAGGCCGAGCCGAACGAGACGAGCAGTTCCGCATCGAGCTTGTCGGCATCGGCGACGACGATCACGCGACGAGCCGCGGCGATGATCGCGCGCTTCACGGCGGCTTCGTCCGGGTCGGGGGTGCTGAGCCCGAAGCCGGCCGACAGCCCGTTGGTTCCGATGAAGGCGATGTCGGGGCGGAGACGGGAGACGGCGTCGACAGTCTGTGCGCCCACGGCCGCCGCGGTGAGGCCGCGCACGCGGCCTCCGATGGCGGTGAGGCCGAGGCCCGTCGCTCCGGCGAGGAGGTGCGCGATCGTCATCGAGTGGGTCACGACCTCCATCGGGGCGAAACCGGGCGCGCGCTGCGCGAGCAGACCCGCGAGGGCCGCGGTCGTCGTCCCCGCGTCGAGGTAGACGGAGCCCGTGAAACCCGCGGGAACGGCATCCAGCGCGCGGGCGGCGATCGCGAGCTTCGCATCACTGCGACGCGTCGACCGCTCTGCGAGCGAGGGTTCAGCCGTGCTCATCCGTGTGCGAGCGATGGCGCCGCCGTGGACGCGCTGGAGCAGACCGGATGTCTCGAGTTGGTCCAGGTCGCGGCGCACCGTCTCTGTCGTGACACCGAAACGTCGTGCGAGCTCCACCACCGCAACACGGCCATCCGTGGCGATCAGGCTCTCGATCTGCTGTTGTCGCTCCGTCGCGTACATCTCGTCCTCCTCGAACAATCCACACGTTACAACACAACCACAGATCCATACAAGCAAAACCACATCTCTTCGGACTCGGGCCAGAAAAAACGCGGTCAGGACGACCTTTTGTAGATGACGCACAAGACACTCAGCGTCATCAGTCGAGGGACTTGGTCTCAGCCGGAAGCTTCGAACGAAACACTGGGCACGTGTCGTCCCCGCTGTTACCGTCGTGACGCTCTCCCGACGGCGAGCATCACCCACGCCTGCACCGCCGCAGGCGCGAGACAATGGAGTCCTCAATGACGAGTACCGCCACACACACCCACGGTTGGGGTATGCGTGTCACGGTCATCGTGCTCGGCCTGCTGCTGGCGACGATGACCACCCTGTTCCTCCTCACCGCCGCGAAGCTCGATGCGGGCACTACCCTGCTCGACGACGGTGCGGCCAGCGCCGCCGACGGGTCGCAGAAGCTCGCCGACGGGGCCGCCACCCTCGCAACCGGCGCGAGCGATCTGTCCGCCGGCGCGAAGAAGCTCGACGACGGCGCGAGCGCCGCCTCCGACGGTGCGACGTCGCTGTCGGAGGGCGCCACGAGCGCCGCCGCGGGTGCACAGTCCCTCGCGGCCGGAGCCGGATCCCTCGCCGCGGGCGCGCAGTCGGCGTCTGCCGGCGCCGCGAAGGTACGGGACGGCGCCGCCTCGGCGGCGGCGGGGGCGACCAAGGTGTCGGCGGGCGCGCAGAGCGCGGCTGCCGGGGCGCAGAAGCTGTCGGCCGGCGCCGCCACGGCCGCGGACGGCGGCGCCAAGCTCGCCGCGGGAGCTGCCCGACTGTCGGCCGGTGTCGTCGGTGCCGACACGTACGCGCGCGGTGTGCTCGCCAAGGTGAACGCGGGCATCACTCCGCAGGTGACGGCCCTCGCACAGAACGCGACGGCGATCCAGACGAATGCGTCGAGTGCCACCACCAACGCCACGAATCTCGTCGCCCTGCTCCAGGCGGCTCAGGCCGACCCTGCCGCTGCGGACTGGACCACCATCAACGCTCTTGCGGGCGGGCTACAGCAGCAGGTGACGGCGATGGCACCGCAGGCATCCGCCGCTCCGTCGCTCGCCGCGGGGCTCATCGCCTCCGCAGGCGGTATCTCGAACATCATCAACGGCGATGCCCCGAACAGATGGCCCGGCACCGTCGCGATCGCCGACCCCGGCGCCGGGGCTCCGTTCCTGGCCGCGCAGGCTCAGGCGCTGTCCACCGGGCTCGGCGACCTCAAGACGGGCGCCGCCGCCCTCGCCACCGGCACGAGCGACCTCGCGACGGGGGCGGGGTCACTGGCATCCGGCACGCAGGCGCTGTCGACCGGTGCCCTGTCGCTCAGCTCGGGTGCCCACAACCTCGCGGTCGGCGCGGGCAATCTGTCGACGGGGGCGGACTCGCTCGCCGAAGGAACCCAGAAGCTGTCGACCGGCGCCGGGAGCCTGTCCACGGGACTGGTCGACCTCTCGACAGGCTCGGGCACGCTCTTCGACGGCTCTGTGACACTCGCGGACGGATCGAGCACGCTCTCGGCGGGCGCAGGCGACCTCGCGGACGGAACCGCCAAGATCGCAGCGGGTACGTCGACGCTCAAGGCCGGCACATCCAGCCTCTCCCCCATGGTGATGCCGTGGATCTTCGGCATCGCGATCGCCGGGCTCCTCGCGGCCGCCGCCTGGGCCGCGCATCGACTCGCGCACCGCAACCGCCAGCGCGCCCTCGCGCTGGCGTGACCCACTCCCTCCCCGGGCCAAATGGGAGCGGGGTCTCGGCCGATGTGGCCGAGACCCCGCTTCTGTGCGTCGGGAGGGGCTTACGCCTCGCTCATGACGTTGACTTCCTGCTGACCGCGAGCCGCGAGTGCCGCGGCACGGGCTGCGATGCGACGGGCCTGCTCGGCCTGGCCGGCGTCGAGCGTCTCCTGGTCGACGGGGAACGACTCGACGCGGTTCACACCGTGGTACTTCTCGATGTAGGCGTCGAGCTCGGGGCCGGATTCCCACGACGTGATGAGGCAGTAGCGCGGCTCGGTGCCGTAGTGGGCGGCCGCGTGCCACAGGCGCTGCGTGTCGATGACGAGCTGCGCGCCGGCGGGGAGGGCGATGCGCGTCTCCTCGCTCGGGTCGGTACGGTTCTCGCGCAGCACGAAGTAGCTGTTGGTGTCGTTGGTCAGGTTGAAGAACGACCGCACGACCCAGCCGGTGCCGTCAGGGTTCAGACGGTTGTTGTCGTCCTGGTGGAGGTTGTAGAGGCAGTCCGCGTACGTGTTCGGCTGCAGTTCGATGATGCGGCACCGGCCGACGTTCGAGCCGGGCTCGAGCGCGCGCTCGGTGAGGGTCGGCGCGATCGCCGTCTGCGCCGGGATCCAGACGCCGTCCTTGTCGGTGCGCGGCGGCTTGTGGTTCCAGAAGCCGTTGCACTCGATCTCGCCCTTGGCCGAGGCCAGCGGCGCGAATCGGGTGTCGCCGGAGGACTTCCAGTCGACGTACTCGATGTCGAGCCATTCCTTGGGGTCGATCGGCTTGTTGTACATGTCGAGGACGACGTAGCCGGTCTCCTCGAGCGCTGCGCTCTTGATGTATGCCATGACGGATCATGCCCTTTCTGTCGGACAAGCGAAGTTTTTACAGGCCCGACTGAGGCAAGCCTACCTAGGCGATCCGCACGCACGAATAGACTTCTCGGAGGTTTGCGAGGAGCGTTTCCCGACAATGAGCACCCCCACGAATGTCCCCGCCGCGAACGTGCAGGCAACCGCCGTCAACACGATCGCCTGGCTCTCGGCATCCGACACGACGATCGTCGTCCCCGTCTATCAGCGCCAGTATCGCTGGGACATCGGCGGCTGCGAACAGCTGCTGAGCGACATCCGGGCGGTGTCAGGGGCGGATGCCACCGACACCCACTTCATCGGCTCGATCCTCTCGACGGCCGCCGATGGCGACGCGGGTGACGAGCACCTCGTCCTCATCGACGGGCAGCAGCGCATCACGACCCTGATGCTCCTCATCGCGGCCCTCCACCACACGCTGCGTGAGGACGACCCCGCCCTCGCCGCCGATCTCGAGCGTGTGCTCGTGCGTCAGGACGACCCGTCGCGCACGAAGCTGCGCCCGCACCGCGCGTGGGCCGACGTCTTCGAGTCCGTGGTGCTCGACCGCCGCTCCCCCGCAGACGCGACCCGGGCCTCGCGCTTCGACGACAACTACGCGTTCTTCCGCAGTCAGATCCGGCCCGACGAGGCATCCGCCATCTGGCACGGCCTCACGAAGCTCGAGCACGTCTCGATCACGCTGGGGCCGGCCGCGAACGCCCAGCAGACGTTCGAAAGCCTGAACTCGACCGGCGAGCCGCTGCGCGATCACGAGCTGATCCACAACTACGTGCTGATGGGGTTGTCCCATGCTCAGCAGAGCGAGATCGAAGCGGACTACTGGGTGCCGATCGAGCAGGCCACGGGTGAGCAGATCGGCTCGTTCTGGCGCCACTATCTCGTGATGCTGACGGGCCGTGAGGTCACCGTCACCGGAGAGCGCGGCGTCTACGACGCGTTCCGGCACGAGTTCCCGCGGCTCGGTTTCGAGACGCTGCGGGAGCACGCCGCACGCTGGCGGGAGTTCGCGGAGATCTACGGCACGATCCTCGACCCCTCGACCGCATCCGACACGGAGATCGGCCGCCAGTTGGCCTACCTCGCGACCTTCGGCCGCGGCACGTCTCCGCTCGTCATGCGGCTGCTCCGCGATCACGCGCACGGCGACCTCGGGCTCGATGAGCTGCTGGCCTCGCTCGAGCAGCTGCAGTCGCTGCTGCTGCGCCGCAAGATCGTCGGGATCTCCACGGACCGCCTCGTCGCGCGCCTGTGCCGTGCGGCCGATCTCGGGCGCGACGAACTGGTCCACGCGATCGCGCGCATCACCCCGTCGGACGAACGCACGCGCGTGGGGCTCAAGTACGGTGATCTGCCCCATGCGCACTACGTCCTCGGACGTCTCGCCGGCACGAACGGGCCGGACGGACTCGACCTCGAGCACGTCGTGCCGCTCGCCCCGTCGGACGACTGGTCGCCGGACGGCTCCCGCCGCTGGGCGGATCTCGCCGACGACGAGCAGAACAGCTTCCGCGCGCTCGCGCAGACTCTCGGGAACCTTACGCTGCTGGAGGAACCTCTCGCCGAGCGCGCGTTCGGCGCCTCGTTCCCCGAGAAGCGTCCCGTGTACGCGTCGAGCGACGTCGTGCTCACCCGTGAGATCGCGGATGCCTCGACGGTGTGGAGCACCGCGGCGATCGCCGCGCGCACCGAGCACCTCACGGACGTGTTCGTCCGCGTGTGGGAACGCCCGGCGGTCGTCAGCATCGACGATGACAACCTGACGCCCGTCCTCGACGCGAAGAAGCGCCGCGGCTGGCCGCGTGGCTGGCAGCGCGAGTTCGACTACGTCGAGTTCCGCGGCGAGCACTGGGAAGTGAAGGACATCCGCTACCTCTTCAACCGCATCTTCACCCGGTTGTGGGCGGAGTCCCCCGAATCGCGCCAGGCCGTCATCGACTTCAGCGCGCGCCGCGGCGGCCCCGTCTACCCCGCGATGGCCTGGAACGGGCAGTGGGACGAGATCGCGGAGGGTCGCTACCTCTACATGGGCTGGGACTCGCGCTACATGCTCTCCGCAGTCCAGGGCGTTCTCGAGGAGGCGGGCTGGGCGAGCGAGGTGTTCGTCAAGTACTCCTACATCGGCGACGCGATGCGCTGACGCGCGGTTGACCCTCACGACACGGGCGCAGAAGACTGAGGGTATGTCGTCTCGCACCAGATCCGCCGCCGCCCGACCCGTCGATCGCGGTGCCGCGCGGCGCTGGCGCGGGGTACGACGCCAGATCGACGCGCTCGACATCTCCGTGTTCGAAGCCGTCGCGAACACGAAGAGCCCCCTGCTGGATGCCACGATGCCGCCGCTCACGCGCGCGGCCGACAAGTCGGTGCTGTGGATCGGCGTCGCCGGCCTCCTCGCACTGACGGGCCGGCCGCGCGCACGCCGCGGTGCCGCGCGCGGGCTCGTCTCGATCGCGATCACGAGCCTCATCGCGAACCAGGTCTCCAAGCGGCTGCATCGCCGCCCCCGTCCATCCATCGCACAGGTGCCTGCGCAGCGACTCGCGCACCGCATCCCGACGTCGACGTCGTTCCCGAGTGGCCATTCGGCCAGCGCCATGGCGTTCGCCGCGGGCATCGCCGCGGAGTGGCCCGCCCTGTCGGTGCCGCTTCGTGCGCTGGCCGGCCTCGTCGGATTCTCCCGCGTCGCGACCGGCGCGCACTACCCCAGCGACGTGGCGGCGGGCTTCGCCCTCGGCGAGACGGTCGCGTGGCTCACGACCCGCCTCGTCCCGGCGGCGCGGATCGATCCGATCGAGGACCATCTGACCGTTCGCGCCGGCGACCCGCACCGCGACGGCGAGGGCATCACCCTCGTGATCAACCCGCGCTCCGGATCCGGGCGGGCGGGGAAGATCCTCCCCGACGTGCGGCGCGCGTTCCCGCGGATGCGGATCGTCGAACTCGGCGGGCCGAGCACGGGTGACTACGGCGCGGCCATCGACGAGGCGGCCGCCTCGAGCCGTGTCCTGGCGGTCGCGGGCGGGGACGGCACCGTGCAGCGCGCCGCGTCGGCGGCGATGCACGCAGGCATCCCCCTCGCCGTCTTCCCCGCGGGGACGTTCAACCACTTCGCCAAGGATCTCGGCATGTTCCCCCTGCGGACGGCGATCGACGCCATCCGTGCGGGCACCGTCGCAAAGGTCGACCTCGGCGAGGTGAACGGCACGGTGTTCGTCAACGCCGCGTCGATCGGTGCGTACACCGACTTCGTGTCGATCCGGGAGAAGTACGAGCGCAAGATCGGCAAGCCCCTCGCCGCGGTCGTCGCGGCCATCCGCACGCTCGGCGTCGCAAAAGCCGTGCGGGTGCGCGTGGACGACCTCGACGGCGAGAAGCGGGATGCCCGGTTCAGCCTCTTGTTCATCGGCAACGGGCGCTACGAGCCGCGCGGATTCGCGCCGGTGCATCGCGCGACGCTCGACGACGGCAAGCTCGACCTGCGCGTACTGGGCGTGACCCGCGTCAGGTCGCGGCTGCGCGTGTTCCTCGACCTGTTCACGGGTCGCATCGCCGACAACCGCCGCTACCAGCAGTACTCGGATGCCGAGTACGACCTGGAGCTTCCCGACGGCCCCTACCGGATCGCCCGCGACGGCGAACTCGGCGAGGAGATCAGTCGGCTGTCGGCGCGTGTCCTGCCGCGCGCACTCACCGTGATCGTGCCGGCGCGCGGGAGGAAGGACTGACCCTCCGAGCCGCAGACCGGACGACGATCCACACGACTGCGGTCCACGCGATGCCGAGAGCGACGCCCGCGACGACGTCGCTGAGATAGTGCACCGCCAGGAAGACGCGCGCAGCACCCACCGTGACGACAGCGCCGCCGGCGACCACGCGCATGACCCGCTCGCCGGCCGTCGACGGGCGCCCGTGGACCAGGGTGAGGACGACGCTCGCGGCGACCGCGGCACCGAACGCGTGGGATGACGGGAACGACGTCTGCGCGGCGGCGACGAGCGCCGCGCTCGGGCGCGGCCGCTCCACGACCGCCTTGATCAGCACGGGGACGAATCCGCCGAGGAGCACCGCGGTGAGGACGAAGACGACTGACGGGACGTCGACCGGAGCGCGCCTCCCCCGCCGCGCCCGATGGAGGAGGATGCCGACGAGCCACAGCACCGCCGCGATCCGGAACACCCACGGAGCGAGCACGGTCGAGACGAGGGCCCACAGCGGCGTCCACCACATTCGACGGTGCCCGGCACCTGCCGACCACGTGGCGAGGTCGTGGTCGAGGGAGGCGAGCGGCGGCCAACCCGTCACGACGAGCGCGAGGATGAGCGCGAAGACCGCGGATGCCGCGGCGCCGACGGCGACGGCTGTACGGACAGCGGTCCCGGGCGCCGTGGCATCCGGCGGCGCCGTCCCGTTCCACGTGGCCATGCCCCATTGTGTCCTGCCGACGATGGACGATGCGCGACGGGCCCTCCCAGCGGAACGATCAGTTCGCGGGGAACGGCACCCCGATGAGTTCCTGCGTGACATCCCACATTCGGCGCGCATCCGCCGGGCTGCGCAGGCGCGAGTAGAGCTTCTGCTCCGCCGGACGCCCTCCGAGGCCGCGGATGCCCGACGGTCCGTAGAACCGCCCGCCCGCGTCGCCGGGTGACGTCGCCGCCATCAGCGCGGGAAGTCCCGCGCTGTCGGCCGTCCCCATGACGCCCAGGCGGGAAAGCGCCGAGATCAGTCTCCGCGAGGCGACGGCCTCGTCGCGTCCGATCTCGGGGGGGCGGCCACTCAGCGACTTCCGTCCGGCACCGAGCAGCTCATAGTTGACGCCAGCGCGCCCGATCTCACAGTCCACCTGGACGGACTGCGTCGTCCCGGCAAACTTTGGAAGCGCGCATCGAAGGATGCCAGGCGCGCGCTACTAACCGTGTTCCTCCAAGACGTTGTCATCTACAACACTGTCGAGTCCTGATCTTCACCAAGCTGGCGCAGCGATGTATTGAGGGCATCGACATCAAGCCTTGGACGCGTTGATGCCTCCATCCCGCACGACCCGCGTCTCTCCGGCAACACGCGTAAGCCGGGCCATCTGATCCCGATGTCGATCCAGCAGGGGGTGCGGACGTCCTTCGGCGTGGGCATCACCGCCGGGAGGGCACGGCCCGCCGCCTGTGGCAGAGAAGGGAAGGCTGCCGTCATCTCGGCGCGATGTGTGAGAGCCTCGGTGTCCTCCATGGTGACTGTGAAGGCAAAGAAGTCATGGAGATTGCGCTGGGCACAGCCAGGAAGCACTCCGAAGAAGCCTCCGGAGCTTCGCTCCCAGAGCGTGGCCAGGAAGTGACGAGTCGGAAGGTAGTCGCGATTAGTGAGCCTCGGCATAGAGCGCTACTGACTAGCCAATACTCCCCCGCGAACTCAAAGCATGAGCGTGTCGGTAGCGCTTGCAATAATCGAGGTAGGAGCGCATAAGTAGGGACATATGACTAGCACCGAACGCTCACAAGAGAAGCCCCCAGTCGATGCACCGATCACATCCTCTGCTGACGACGACCTCGGACGTGCTCCTGTCGCACACGACTTTGCGGAGTCGATCCGGGAGCTCGATACCAGTCAAGGACTTGTCGTAAGCATCCTGGGGCCGTGGGGGCACGGCAAGAGCTCCTTCATCAACCTGATGCGGGAGCAGTTCGAGGCCGAACCCGCTCTGACTGTCGTCGACTTCAACCCGTGGATGTTCTCCGGCTCGAACCAGCTCGTCAGCTTCTTCTTCACCGAGATCGGCGCCGAACTCAATGTCCGCAGCAAGAGCCGCTTCGGCAAGACCGCCGACTGGCTGGCTCAATACGCCGGCATCCTCAAGCCGGTCTCTCAGTTCATTCCGGTTCCCGGAGCCGCGCTGGCTGGCGAAGCGGCCGCTGCTGCACTGGCGGGACTGG
>Ga0209922_100580_pt1 | contig 45675 bp, 55 predicted proteins | sample ThiBiot_500_biof_FD_183946 | JGI IMG/M metagenome (GOLD analysis project Ga0209922, IMG submission 183946) | Wastewater bioreactor microbial communities from Cape Town, South Africa - Thiocy_expt_500_biof (SPAdes) | ecosystem: Engineered > Bioreactor > Thiocyanate-remediating > Anaerobic-Aerobic ... | reverse complement strand
CCTTTCTTTTTCTCTCTCTCTCTCTCTTCTATATTCTCTGACAATAGTTACACACGCTCATGTATAGATTGCTATGATTCGTAGGGCAATATTTCTTTCTGATAGGAAACCTAAACTTTGGTACACTTATGACGCTCGCTCGTCTGCCTTTCTCTGAATAGTAATAGAACACTGTAGAAAAGGAGAAATGTATGTATGTCTATGTAGAACAAGAAGAAGAAGAAGAAAAGAAAAGAGAACGAGAGAGAGAAAAAAAAGAAAACTCTTGGCCCGACTCTTTTTCCTACTCTGACGTAATATCAAAAAAAGACCAGACCGAGAAAGAAAAAAATGATGATGATGATGAAGAAGAAAAGGAATTGTGGACGATAGAAATGAGGCTAAACTATATGGCGGCGCATTTCAAATTCAGTGAGCAAACGTCTTTTTCTGTTGAGATTCTTTTGAAAGAAGAGGATTTGTCAAATCAAGGTTAGACTGCTAAACATTAAACTAACGATTGAAGTATTCTCAATGAAAAAAACGCAAATATATTTATATTTGTAACAGCTGGTCGAACCACTTAGAAATTAAATTAACAGATAACTTTATACGAGAAATGTATAGAACGATATACGTATTGATGGATGTACTGACGTATTGTCAGATTAATTAGCTAGACTCCTGATGTTGATGAAAGCAGAAAATAAATGAACAAATTTGCCATTTTGATTTTGTTATTAAGATCAAAAGGTTTCTTAGTCAACATATTGTAAACATATTGTAAACCAATATTCTTCTCTCATGATCTGGAAGCCTTAGCAGACGACACAGCGTGTTGACAATGAAAACAAAACAAATCGAATTACTTTTATCGTATCTCTAGTCTTGTCGTTTTCCCGGGACAAATAAATCGATTTTTATTTTTTTAAAATTTTTGTCATATCTCTCTCAGGATTATATTCTCATCGAACGTGTTCTACTTTCTCAGTTTTATCACGTTCTTCTATTCAAATTTCGATGCCGTACAAACATGATAATGGATGTTAAACATTTCGAATTAAATAGCCATTTACGAATAATCTACTAACAATTGAAAAAGAAAAGAAAATGTACGTTCTTTTTCTCTCTCTTTTCTTCTTGCTTTCGAAAGATTGAATATAAATCTCAAGGAAAGAAATGTTTCGATACGACATCTATCATTTCAAAATACAGTTGTTTTCAAAATCAAGCCAATACAATGATTCGTTGTTACAGAAACAGTGAAAGTTTATATATTCTTTCTTCAGCAGCCAATCTAACTGTGTCTGTGTGTGTATTTGCTGTAAGATTCGAAGAAACTTCTTTTTCGAGTTCTCTTCAATTGAACATATTTATCTGAGATAGAGATGGATGTGTCTACTGGTATTGCACCACCGGCTCCAGCTCCACAAAATTTAAACACAACATTCACTGGTCAACATACGATCTATGTAAACAATCTTAACGAACGTAAGAAATGACGATACTACGATCAGACTAATTGTTTTTTTCTTGAATATACAGGTGTAAAAATTCCGGAATTAAAAAAATGTTTGTACGCTATATTTTCAAAATTCGGGAAAATCATCGATATAGTCGCAGCGAAAAATCTCCGCATGCGTGGTCAAGCATTCATTATCTTCGATCAGTCTGATAGTGCTGCACAAGCATTAACATCGATGCAATCATTTCCTTTATACGACAAACCATTACGTATACAATTTGCTAAAAGTGATAGTGATATTATAGCTAAACGTAAGAACACATATGTTGAACGACCCAAACGTCGAAATGATTCCGATACACCATCAATATCGAAGAAAGAAAAACGTCGTCAACAACAGGCAGCTAAACAAGAACAACAACGTCTAGTAAAAGCACAAATGGCAGCACAATTTCCTAATCTACCGACTGGTATGCCACCAATGATGCCAGGCATGCCACCGATGATGATGCCGCCGCCAATGCCAAGCCGTCCTGTTCTACATCCTCCGATATTCGGCGGTGAAATGCCAAATAACATTTTATTCGTTTCGAATCTTCAAGATGCAAACGAAGCCATGTTAACAACGTTATTCAAAGCTTACAATGGCTTTCGTGAAGTTCGTCTTATACCCGGTCGTGATGGTATTGCATTCGTTGAGTTCGATCTTGAACATCATGCAGCCATGGCTAAGGACGGCTTGCAAGGCTTTAAAATAACACCTGATAAAGCCATGATGATAACATTTGCTAAGAAATAACTTGTTTTTTTTTCGTTTTCTTTTTCTTCTTGTTATAAACAACATTTAAAAAGCAAAAGCGGATTCTGTTTCTTTTTTTTTTGAAGAGAAAACAAATAAATGTACAACTCTGGTCATGTTTTGTTTGTCTTTATTCTAGATGTCGAATACTACTACAGATCAACCAACGACAACACAATCATCCGTAGGCAATTCTATTCCACCCAATCATACACTCTATGTCAACAATTTAAATGCGAAAATCAAAAAACAACAACTGAAAAAATCACTCTATAATCTCTTTATTACTTATGGACGTGTCATTGCAATTATTGCAATAAAAGGTCAAAAAATGCGTGGACAAGCATTCATTGTTTTCGATGATATACAAAATTCAACAGCTGCTCTACGTTCATTACAAGGTGTTGTTTTCTATGATAAACCGATGCGTTTATCGTATGCCAAACGTGATTCCGATGCGATACGTTTGTCGAAAGATCAAATCGCTGAGAAGACAGCAGCTCTAGCAGCTATGAGTCAACCGGAACAAAAACCACGTAAAGATAAACCACGTGCACCACCTCCACCTCCACCATCTCAACCACCGCCAGATCGAACTCTTCACGAACAACATATCGGTACAGAGAACTTCGTTTTGAAAGAAAAAAAAAGAGTGTTTTTCGACGTATTTTGTGTTTGTAGCCATGATGAATTCTGAAGAAGTTAACCGTGCTGCAAATGCAGTTGCAGCTGCTGAAGCTGAATTACAAGAATTACCGTTACGTGATCGTACGCGTCGTATTCAATCGGTTATTGCAGTTCAAACGACAATGATCGGCACGAGTGTACCGATTATGACGGAAGTTCAATCGAATTCTACACTGTTCGTTAGTAATCTACCAACGGAAACAACACGTGAAGCGCTCGAAGCTCTATTTCGACAATTTTCCGGTTATCTCGATGTTCGTCTCGTACCAGGACGTGAGGGCATTGCTTTTGTTGATTTCGATAATGATGTCGGTGCGTCATCTGCTCGAGGTATATTCGTGTCTATTTTTCGTTCGTTGATCTGATTAATTTTCTTTTTTTTTGTCTCTAGATGCACTCAATAGTTTCAAGATCTCGCCTACAAATGCGATAACGGTTACATTTGCACGAAAATAAACAAAGAGATTTTGGCCTTTTCTTATATATCTTTAAGGGTTCATAGAATCAAACTGTTGGTTTCGTTGTTGCTGTTGTTGTGTTATTTTTTAAAAATAAAATCAGGTCGTTTTTTTTTTGAAAGAGCGCCTTTAAAACTGACTTTGAACAGATATCACTAAACAGATTTCATCGAGAGAATTTCCATTTGAGATCTACGTATTTTCATTTTAGATTATTTTCTTATTTTTCATGGATACATATGAAAACCAAAATAATCGACAAGCTGATGAATTAGCTGCTAAAGTGTCTCGGCTTAAACATGTTCGTGTTTGATAAAAGAATATATTTTATTTTTCTAAATATTCGATTATTTTAAGATTGCATTCGACATTGAAAATGAAAGCAAAGAACACAATCGTTTTCTTGATACAATGGTACAGAAAAAACTGAGAATTTCTTCATTTGATTTGTTTGATTTTTCTAGCGTTTTGATATGAGTACAGCACGTAGTTTTCTCGGAGGTAGTGTTCGGCATTTATCAACGGTTATGTCAAGTGGACGTGGTGATCGTCGAGCAATGTGCTATCTTGTTCTTGCAATTGTTTTCGCCTTTTTATTTCTCTACTATGTTGTTAGTTCATTTCGAAATAAGTAACACGATAATATTCATTTTGTTATTCTCTAATGGGCCTATTTTCTCTTGTATATTTATCTAAAACATACTCATTTTATGTGCTCTGTTGCCATTGAAATAATCAAGTTTTTTTTTCTTCTCTTTTTCTAGATATGAATCTCTTACGTCGTCCCCTCCGTCCTCGTCTTCGTCCGTTGCTACTAAATGAATTCACAGCTGATGGTAAAACCGAACCTTTATCTCCACTTTCATCTGTGTCGAGTTCAACAACAACTTCCACACCATCATCTCGACCATCGAGTCATACTCGATCACCACGTTATCTACCGCCATTAGGCGAAGAGGACAGTCATCATGTTAGTCTCATAACACCTTTTCAAAGCGAACAACTGACTGTAGTCGATCCAATGATTGTTGCATTGAATGATGAATATGAACAGAAGAATATCCACGACAATGATGATGATGACGAGAGTGAAAAGCAAAGAAAAACTATTTCTCAGCAAAAACGAACACGAAAGGCATTAACACCATTAAAAACCCGTGAATACTCTCAAATGAGTGCTTTATATCAAGCAAATCGATCGATGAAAGCACGGACATTGAATAAAACTCCAAAGTTCAAAGGACCGCCCGCTTTACCAGCTCGACGTACACGTTCGTTTCACGATATTAAATTGAATTATTCACAAATCACTGACGATGATGCTTATGGAATTGTGAATGAATTTACATTCAATGATTTTCTTCTTCATGCATCAATGTACAATTCTCGTTCGTACGAAGAATGTACGTTGGAAAAAGCGATCTTATCGAAATATACATACAAACAAATATGTGAAATGATTGCTGAACGTGTTTGGGCTGATCGTGGCGAAAGTGGAAAAGTAATTTTAATTGCCAAGAAAGAAAAATTCATTTCGAATGAAATTCTTTTTGACTAGATTCATGTTCAAACACTTGTACCGAATATAGAACCATTTCAAAATCGAGTTCCTATGCATCAAATTGTTACGGAAATGGCGTTGTTGCTCCGGCAACATATGGCAAATATACTTGGTAAATTATCGAAAATAGAGAAAAAGAAATTTAATTATTAGTATCGTAGGTGCACCATTAAAAATGAATATACGACCATTGCCGAGTTGGCGTCAAAAAGAAGGTGCTCATACGGAAATTCTTCTTTATGAAACCGAAAATCGACAGGTTACATTCAATGATGGACAAAGTGTATCGAAAGAAAGCAACAGTAAGATAAATATTGTAATATAACTATTTATTCTTTTCAAAATAATAGATTCACTTGACGTTAAACGTGATACTGGCGCTGAAATTGCCGTTCTCGATAGTTTGATTAAAAACGGAACTCATTTAGATTTACGTGCCTTTGCACTCGATCGTCTGCCAGATATATCATTAATGTTTTCAACTTTAGTTGCCGTCGATCTCTCATATAATTGCTTAAGAGTAAAAATAGATTGATTTTCTATCTTAAATTTTTGTTTGTTAATCATTTTCGTACTAGACTATTCCGAGAGAATTATTCGAATGTTCAAAATTAGAACATCTCTATTTACGTCATAATCCAATCGTATCAGTTGGATCAGGCATGAGCCGACTGCAAGCACTTGTCTTTCTTGATATGTCATTTTGTCAATTATACGATTCGCTTACTGATCAGTATGTATTTTTACTTCTGTCTCTCGCTCTTTAATTAATTCATATTTTAATAGTTTATTTGGTTTAACTAATCTTCGTCATTTGGATATTTCATATAATCGAATAACAAGTATTCCGAATGGAATATCGAATTTAAAGTAAAACGAGTTTTATTTGAAAACTGAACATTTATTATCTGTTCTTAGAAATCTTCGACAATTTGCTTGTGATGGAAATGAAATCACTTACATTCCATCGAGTATGATTTTAATGGACAATCTTCGATTGATCACAGCAAAAAATACTTGGCTAATGCCTGAATTAGCGAAAGATGAATCTTCAACAAAGCCTCAAGTAAAATTTCAATTATTAAATATTCTCATCGAAAGATTAACTTTTGTTTTTGATTAAAGAAACTACTCGAACTGCTCTCTGTTCGAATCAGTAAATATCCGTGGAAAAAATTTCTTCATAAAGCTCCTGATTCTGCAAAAAATTTACTCTTCAAGTAGATGAACGTTTTTTCTTTGACGAAAAAAAAACCGAACGATTCGATTTTCTTCTTTCTCAGTGCTCAATCCTGCGATTCTTGTTCGGGTTTACGAGTATCGCATGGTCATCGTACGATAATCACTTGTCAGAATTTATTTGGTATCAAATCTTTACCAATTCTATTCGTCAGCTGTACACCTCAATGTATACAAAAATTATTAGAGAATGATAACGAGCTTACTCCTCTTCCGTCCAGAGATTCATTCACGGTCAATGATCAATTCATTTCGCGAATGAAAACATGTCTTACGTGATACAGAGAAAACAAAAGCATTTTTTTTATATACATATTTTTTTTTCTTTTTCTTCTCACGAATAATTTAACAGTAAAATTTTTAATCTCACCTATCGAGCTTTGCCGTTTTCTAGATAAACGAACAACAGTCATAATGAAATTAATCACACATAATATGTTGACATCGAACATTCTCAAAGGTGTGACGAAAGGTTTCCCATTGAAAATCAATGCGAATCAAGTGGAAAATGTTTCAGTTGATTTTAATCGAGATTTTATTGTTCGTATTCTTCAACGTATTGAATACGATGCATTACGAGGAGCAGTTAAAGATGTATGTAAATAGATCTATTGAATTTGAATTCATATTTTAATATCAATTTCAGCTTGGTTTAAAAGAAACATTGCCTGAAACTGTAACAGAAAGTTTACAACAGGATGAAGAATTCTTGAAATTAATGCACAAAGTTCTACTTGAATATGAAGTCGAAGAAGGTGAACTTATTTGTCCGGAAACAGGAAGAAAATTTCCAATTTCCAAAGGCATTCCGAATATGTTATTACAAGAAACTGAAATATCTTAAAATAGCAAATGGTTTTTCATTTTCGAACTAATTGTTGTTGTTGTTGTTATTTTTTTTGATAAAAACAATAAATAAACATCAAAGATCAAGAATTATTCAATCATATTGTGCAAAAAGAAGATTGTTTATTCTAGATTTTATTCTCTTTAGGAGAGAAAAAAAAAGAAACATCATATGCAAGAAGATTCGTTACATGAGAAACAAGAGAAATCTTGTTTAAAGAAAAAAAAATCAACGAAATTGATTCCATTGTATTCGTTCGATATGATACCAGCGTTTCTTCAATCGAATCCGTATATTCGAACTGGTTATCGACATGGTTTAAGTGTTAAAGGTTGTTTAATAAGGTACATCACTCGAATAAATGAAGAAAAAAACCAAATTATCACTTTGATTTTCTTTCTCATCGAATAGTTTAATCTGTTTAAATAATGAATCGGTGAATATCTGGTCACATTTAATAGGTGCTTTTATTTTTATTTATTTTTTCCTTCGTGATATTTATCATGGAAAAGCACTACCATTTTTAACATCAAAATCGGATTATTATTTTGTTCTTTTCTATACATTTTCAGTTATTGTACGTATAAAATACATTCAATTGAATTTTGATCGTTACCGATGTCGATTGATATTGAAATTTAGACATGTATGATATGTTCAGTTGTCTTTCATCTGTTTAATTGTATCTCATCACGAGCATTTGCTGACTTTCTCAAACTTGATCTGTGTGGCATCGGTTTCGGTATTCTCGGTTGTTATTTATGCGGCCTTCATTTATCGTTTGAATGTTATCGTACATGGCGCATACGTTATGAAACAATTATTATCGGTATCATGTTTCTCGCTGTTATTTATTATGTACAAGGTGTTAAACGATATATAACTCAAAATATTCATGTAACAATCTTTCTTTGCATATCATTGGGCGGTTTCTTACCAGGTTTACATTGGTATTATCTTCATGGAGGATGGTCGAATGAATTTGTTCAACATTTCTTTCCGAAATTATTTGTTCTGTACGGTATTTTAGCAATCGGTGTCATTGCCTATTTAACAAAATTTCCTGAAAGATTCTTTCCAGGTTGTTTTGATATTTTACTGGCAAGCCATCAGATTTGGCACTTTGCATCATTAGCAGCATTTATTTGGTGGTATCAAAATGGTATTGAATTGTTACAATATCGCCTGGTCAATCCTTGTGGTGCTTCAGTAGAATAGATTGATAAAATCATGAACAGTTGATCTCTTTAGTTAGTTATAGTTGAAAGATGTACTTCATCTGATTATCTCGTATGTTTGTTTTGTATTGTGATACATAGCTCTACAACGCTTGTGTGCGTTTGTTAATTGTTGATTCAAAAAAATAAAATCAAAATCTTGATGTGAAAATCTTATTTAGTTGATAGATAATTATTTGAAAAGAGTTCGTGCATTAACGTACTTACATCGAGATAAAGATAAATGTTGCAATTACAATAGTAAAAACAAGTAAAATAAAAATCTCGAAGAAGATTTATAGATATGAGAAGTTGTAAGGACAGGCCTGATATCATGCGTTTACCAACTCTTACAGAAAACTTTGGCTTTTGAAATTAAATATTTACTCGGAGAGAGTAAGTCATTGCGATTATTGCGTTGACCCCTGATATAAGTTTGCTTGTATAGTAATTAAACTATTTAGATGCTTTATCTTTGTGTATTCAACTAAGCAACAGAAATCTATGTTAACACTTTAAGTGCGAGTATCTGGCGTTCAGAGAGAACGATAGTTTCATTGACATTGTGACGTTTTTGTTTTTTTTTTATAAAGCCGGATGATGAAATAACTCTCGTAAAAAGAGAAAAAGATGAAGATAAAAAAAAGATATCTATGACCAAGAGAGTGTTATATATATATACGTATGTGGTTGGTAAATATTGCCTTGAATTACCTGTTATGATATTTGAGAGAAAAGAGAACAGGGAATAGGGCATAAAGATCTGTTGTTTTGTTTTGAGAGAGATCGATGAGTGATAAAGAAGGTTGAATGCGTCAAACATAAGTCAGCGGTACGAATAAAAAGATGTGACATTTTCTCTTTTTTCTCACTCATTGATTAAATATCTTCGTGGATACTTATTTTATTTTAGTTTAGTTTTTATTTTTTGAAATTAAAATGTAATTTTTCTTTGTTTCTCAAATTAGAATCTTTGAAAAATGAGACGAAAATCGTATGATATCGATCATGAAAACGACCTCAAGGGGTCTGAAAGCGACAGAATCAATGCTAATCGAAAACATTCATCAGCATACGGAACAACCACCGCATCAACAAAGTACATTTGAAATTGTCGATTGACTTTTAATCATTAGAAATTCTAGTGTTGAAATAGAAAAATCAACGAACAAAGACGATCAAAATGAAGATACCGGACCTGCACAGGCTGTTAGTTTTATGAATCTCGTATGATATACATTCGAATGTGATGAAAATATAATAGAAAAAGGAACAATTCTTTTTAAGTTTCGTTTCGCCAATGCATTCGATATTCTCTGTATGCTGATCGGTACTATTGCTGGTAAATAGTTTAATTGTTCTTGATAAAACTTTATCTGTTTTCTTAATATCGACTTCGATTAGCGTTGGCACATGGTGCGGCGTTTCCTTTGCGTATGTTTTGAAAATATTCGAAAGAAGAAGAAAAAAAATATTAAAATCTAATATTATCATAGTTCTACTCATATTCGGCAATGTAACTGATATATTTACGGGTCAAACATTTGATTTGTGCACATTTAATTTTACATTATTCGATGCCTATTGTCCGCCTGGTGTTCATTTGACACCTGAGAACTTTATACATTTATATACAAAATGTAATTTATCGGAATTTAATCTTACGATGCCGGATTTGCTCGGTAACGTTCGCGAACAATCTTTATATTTGACTAGTACGTTGTTTTTTTTTGTAAATAATTCAATGGATTTTGTAAATATTAATTTAGTTATCGGATGTGCAATAATTATTGTTGGATATATACAAGTTGCTTTTTGGTCGATGGCATGCGAACGACAAACACGTCGTATTCGTGAACGATTATTTCGTGCAATTCTTTCGAAAGAAATCGCCTATTTTGATACACATAAAACAGGTCAATTGAATACGAGATTGAATGATGATGTTACGAAAATTCATGATGGTATTGGCGATAAAGTCGCGTCAGCAGGTCAATTTCTTGCTGGTTTTTGCGTTGGTCTTGGTCTAGGGTAGATTCGATTAATAATTTTCAAGATTTTTCTCATTTTATCGTATTTAGAGTGTACAAAGGTTGGAAATTGACATTAGTTATTCTCTCTGTTAGTCCAATACTTGCTATCAGTGCAGCTATTCTAACTAAAGTATATCGAATAAAACTCGAATGATGAATGCTTACGAATTGATTTAGATGACGGCAACAATGACATCAAAAGAATTGAAATCCTATGCAAAAGCTGGCGCTATAGCTGAAGAAGTTATTAGTAGTATTCGAACGGTATTTTCATATAATGGAGCAGATTATGAATCGAAAAGGTTAGACGGATTAGAATAAGTTTTATGTTTTATGTTTTATGTTTGTCTTCGTAGATATGAAGTTGAGTTATCAGCTGCAAAAAAAAGTGGCGTTCGTAAAGGAACTGTTAATGGTTCACTATTGGGTGTCATCTTTTTTCTCATGTTCGAAGTTTATGCTTTGGTAGAGAAGAAATTTATGTTTTCTAAATACGAAAAAATACGTTTGAGTTCGAATAGGGCTTTTGGTATGGAACAAAATTGGTTAAAGATGAACCTGAGACCTATACGATCGGTGCTGTTCTTATTGTAAATGAATCAAATAAAAACAAAATGAAAATCAACTATAAATATTTTATTTGCTAGGTATTTTTCTCGGTAATTACGGCGGTATTTAGTCTTGGTCAAGCAGCTCCTCATATTCAAGCTTTATCACAAGCACGAGGTGCCGCTTTTAGCTTATGGGAAATAATTGATACGGTAAATTTCCTTTCGAAAACATGGATTTCAATTTTCAGAAAACATGTCATTTTCTCATTCAGCCATCAAAAATTACCATTGCCGATCCACGAGGCATGGAAAAAGGTGATTTAAATGGTGATGTCAAGTTTTCAAATGTTCATTTTGTGTATCCATCACGAACGGATGTTTCTGTTTTAAATGGTCTCTCATTTACCGCTGATCGTGGTCAAACAACAGCACTTGTTGGTACATCTGGTTGTGGAAAAGTAAAATTCGAAATGTATTGTTTCATTTCAAAATTATATTTTTGAATTGTTTTAGAGCACATGTATGCAGTTATTACAAAGATTTTATGATCCTATCAATGGTACAGTCGAAATCGATGGTGTGCCGGTAAATCAGTACAGATTAAGCTGGCTTCGACAACACATTGGTGTTGTTTCACAAGAACCGATTCTATTTCAAACAACAATCCGAGAAAATATACTTTTTGGACGATCAAATGCAACGCAAGATGATATCGAACAAGTAGCAAAAATGGCTAATGCACATGAATTTATTATGAAATTACCGAAACAATACGATACTTTAGTTGGTGAACGTGGTGCACAATTGAGTGGAGTAAGATATTTTGAATTTATTCTCAATTTTTACTGAATTGTTTTATTTATCTAGGGTCAAAAACAACGAATTGGTAATAGACGGAAAAAAATTTACAACCAAAATGATCATCATTTCTGATTCGCGTTTTTAGCTATTGCTCGAGCTTTGATTCGAAATCCGAAGATTTTATTACTCGATGAAGCAACGGTAAGTCGAGAGCGTTTGAATTTTCAAATTGAAAAAGAAATGAAAAATCGGATTTAGAGTGCACTTGATACTGAAAGTGAACGAATTGTCCAAGAAGCTCTCGATCGTGCTTCGAAAGGTCGCACAACAATTGTTATTGCTCATCGTCTATCAACCATTCGAAATGCTTCGAAAATAGTCGTACTTAACAAAGGATCTGTCGTTGAAGAAGGTAAAACATCCGTTGAATGAACTACTGTTTTTCAATTCGAAATAAACGTAGGCAATCATGAGACATTGATGCAAGCAGCTGGTGCATATTATGGTCTTGTTGAAGCACAGAATCTACGTGGACAACATACAAAACAAAATGAAGATGATGATGAAACTAATGATGACGACGAGGAAGCTACAAGTATGATTGATGAAAATTGAAAAGATGTAGAAGAGGAAGATTTTGATTTCAGCGGCTCCAACTTATCAACGAGCATTATCAACCAGTGATCATCATCAATACAATGCGGGAATTTCAACGACTGACGCAGATGATAAAGATAAAAATGATGATTCCGAAGAAAAAACCGAAGTAATATACTTTTTTTATAATGAATGATTGATTGATATTTGAATGATTGTTTTGTTAAGTACGTTGGACCATCGCCATTTTTTTCAATGTTAAGAATGAATTCACCAGAAATGTGTTATATTATATTCGGTTGTGTGATGTGTATCTGTAACGGAGGTAAAAACCGTATTTCTAGTTTCAATATTCAATTTTCAATTGAATTTTTCAAGGTGTTCAACCTGCGTTCGGTGTTATATTGAGTAAATTAATGTCTGTAAGTCGAATCGAAGATGTTCTTTTGCTAATATTCAATTGAGTTCATTAGGTGTTTCAAGTTTGCGATGAAGATAAAAAAAATGAACAACTATTGATTTACATCTTATGTTTTATCGGTCTCGGTGTTATTATGCTTTTTACAACATTTTTTCAAGTGAATACTGACTTGCATTTTTTGGTATAACTAAAACTCTCGAATTTATTTATTAGAGTTTTCTATTTTCTTTGTCTGGTGAAACGTTAACTAAACGTTTACGTTCGAAAATATTTCGAACTTTATTGAAACAAGAGGTTGCTTATTTCGATCATCCAGATAATAATACCGGTGCATTATGTACTCGTTTAGCAACTGAGGCATCTGATGTTCAAGGAGTAAGATTGGTTTTTTCTTTGTGACAATCATTTCGAATGTTTTCATTTAAAGGCTACGGGCATTCGAATTGGAACTATGCTACAAAATTTTGCTAATTTGGGTGTCGGAATGATTTTAGCGTTTTACTATTGTTGGCAATTAACGTTATTCGTATTGGCTTTCGTACCATTTATGATTATGGCTGGATTTCTTCAAACATATATGATGACTGGTTTTGCAAACAAGGATAAAACTGCTTTGGAAAAAGCTGGAAAAGTTAGAAACTTAAAAACAGAATATTCATAATTGATTCTTTTTTTTTTGAATTGAATAGCTGGCTGTTGAAAGTATTTCGAACATTCGAACTGTTGCACAACTAACTAAAGAATTTTACTTCGGTGATGAATATTGCAAATTACTCAATATTCCATATAAGTTCGTTTGTTTGAATCAAATTAGTTAGTGATCTTGTTTTTTTTTATAGGAATAGTATCAAACGAGCACATGTCTTTGCATTTTTATTCGGTTTTACTGATGCTGTAAGATGATTTGTTTGAAGAAAAATGCTTCTCTTGAATTGATATCATTTATTAGATTATGTTTTTTGCACAAGCTGGAGTGTTCACATTCGGTGCTTGGTTGGTCCAAGAAGGTTATACAACGTAAGTTAATACTTTGGTTCTAACAATTCAATGATTCTTTTTCATTTAGTTTCGAATATATGATGCTGTAAGTATTCGTAAAAAGTGAATATTTCTATTGAATATATAAATCATATTTGTCTTTTATCAGTGTACTCAATTGTTTACTTTTCGGTGCTATGGCTGTAAGTATTTGTTTTCATTTTCGAGAATCGTAAATTGAACAGTGAGTTTTCTCAATCGAAAGGTCGGACAAACAGCTTCGATGTCTCCGGATTACACCAAAGCTATTGTAAGATTCAAATAATCGGAGAACATACGTATTTACAAAATTCGATTTTAGGCATCATCAAAGAAAATTCTCAATCTCTTTAATCGTATTCCAGATATTGATAATTCGTCAAATATTGGTCAAGAAATCGTAAGTGACAAGTAAAACTATTCGATCAATGCGTTATTTTTTTTTCTTATTATAAAAGAGACACCTTAATGGTCGAATCGAGCTACGTCAAGTCGATTTTCGTTATCCAACTCGATCAGAAGTTCAAGTATTGAAAAGTTTCGATCTAACTATCGAACCAAGTAGAAATGAATTCGAACTGAAGAGGAAAACGATTTCATCTTTTTTTCTTAAATCGAATTTAGACACACAAGTTGCTCTTGTTGGTTCGTCTGGTTGTGGTAAAAGTACAATTATTCAATTACTCGAACATTTCTATCGACCAACAAACGGACAATTAGTAAATAGACTTTAAAAAAATGCACATTATTCAAAATTAAAATCGAATATGTTCTAGTTAATTGATAATCAAGATATCGAAGTATTGAATCTTCAATGGTGGAGAAGTCAAATTGGTTTCGTTAGTCAAGAACCGATTTTATTCGATGCATCTATTCGACAGAACATAGCCTATGGAGATACATCGAGAGATGTTCCGTTCGAAGAAATTCAAGAAGCAGCGAAAAATGCAAATATTCATCGATTTATTGAGAATCTACCTGAACAATACGAAACAAATGTCGGAGCAAAAGGTACACAACTATCCGGTGGAGAAAAACAACGAATTGGTAATAGACGGAAAAAAATTTACAACCAAAATGATCATCATTTCTGATTCGCGTTTTTAGCTATTGCTCGAGCTTTGATTCGAAATCCGAAGATTTTATTACTCGATGAAGCAACGGTAAGTCGAGAGCGTTTGAATTTTCAAATTGAAAAAGAAATGAAAAATCGGATTTAGAGTGCACTTGATACTGAAAGTGAACGAGTTGTTCAAGAAGCTCTCGATCGTGCTTCGAAAGGTCGCACAACAATTGTCATTGCCCATCGTTTATCCACAATTCAAAATTCTGATCTTATTTGTGTTTTACGTCACGGTCAAATCGTTGAATCAGGTCAACACGATGAATTATTAGCTCGTAAAAACTATTACTATCGTTTAGCACAATCAAAGAAATAAAAAGATTTTTTTGTTTTCTTAAAAGATCATTTCTTTTCTGCTAGAGTTCAAGTTTATTTTTTGTTTTTTGAATACACGTAATGGTTTTGAATAAATAAAAAGCAACAATTACGCGTAGATGATTATAAAGAAGAGAAAACAACACAAAAAGGTAGATTTGTGCATTTACACATACTTTAATCATAGAAAAAAATGAGATATTGATTTAATAAGGAGTGTAGTTTGATGAGCCACTATTCATATGGCTGGCACCACGGTATGGTGCATCTCGATTACCTCGATACGAACCACCACCACGACCTCCACCGAATGAACCTAGAAAAGATATTATTGAAAAGAGAATGACGATTTTCGACGAGGAAATTTACCACGGTCATCATTGTCACGATATGAATCGCCACCGTCATTACGTTGACCTAGAAAGCAAAAGATTTGCTTTTATTTTGCTCACTGATAAACTTAATAATTTACTTCGGAAACCACCTCCTCGACCTCCGGAAAATCCACCATTGGAATCGCCCCAACCGCCTCGACCTCTCGAGCTGAAACCTTGACGAGGCTTGTTACTATCCCAGTTGTTTCGTCCACCACGATAACCTACAACGAACAAATTCTGTAAAAAAAACACCTTGTTTCAAATAGAAACTCGTACCACCTCGGCCGCCGTGATCGTCATTGTTACGATTACGACGTTGGGCGATTTGGACACGTATTGTTGCGTCGATGGAGTCAACATGTTGGTCTGAAACGATGAAACGAAATGAAAAATCAATAGAATTCATCGGAAAACGTACCGTTAAATTGTGCAACAGCTCGGTCTGCAGTTTCATCACTTTCGAATGTGACTTGGGCACGGCCATTCGGTTCACCGGTATCACGGTCTTTATAAATCCAGATCTTTGGACCACCTGATCGGTCATCGATCTATCGGTTCGAAAATGGCCGGTCAAACAAAAGCCCAAATAGAATTAGCCGGTTATTTACTTTGATTTTGCCAACGTTCGAAAAGATATCAAAAAGTTCATCATTCGTTACGGTTTTCGGTAAATCTTGGATGAAGATGGCGTCGTGAAGAATTTGGACGTTGCCATTATCATTTCGTCGGAATCCATAACTGCCGCCGCCCCGTCCTAAAACACAAAAATCCGTATTAAACTAACGTTCCATCTCCTCATCGACTTCGTTTTTTCAAAGACAATACATAGTACTACGATCCTCATGTATCAGAATTACAAAGTGTTTATACAATTTTTTAAATTCTTATTCGAAATTTTCATAACATTAAGTGGATTTCACTGTCGTAGATTTCTTACTTGAGTTATTATTTCCAAATGATCCATCATATGATCCACTATAGCAATATAAGAAATGAAAATATGATCATCATGTTTACAGAAAAAGATATTTTTTTCAAGTTTTTTTTTTATACGGTTACCCATCTTTTCTTACTTTACAGTTCTTTTTTCTTTCTTTTTATAGATTTAATTTCTTTTTCAAAATTTGTATACGTAAAAAAGTTTCGAAATGAAAAATTTTGACGATAGGTTCTTTTCACGATTTCAAAATGGAATAAAAATTTGAATTTATATGATCAGTAAGTGAAGAAAAACGTCTGGCCTAACTAACGGCACTCACCCTCCACGTTGTCCATCGTCGTTGGAACGAGAATATCCGCCACGAGATCCCGAGCTCCAAACATTGCCACCGCTACCACTTTCGCCGCCGTGATCGTTATCGTTGTAGGACATTTTTAATTTTAAAAGTGAATTCTGAAGAGAAAAACAAGATATGGTCGTGTTTTACACGATGAGCCTTTATTCGCACAGACAATAAGGGTTTATTTCTTAACGGAGTTTGATGTTATATGTTAATGTCGGCATAAAAAGAGGTCACTGTCGAACGTTAGAATCTCTCGTTTTCTACTTGTAGAAATTTATTTCTTTTGCTTTTCTTAGTTTTACACGTTATACAAAGACAAATATCAGAAATGTTTTTCTTTTAATTATTAGTTGTAAAATGTTGTAATTTTTCTTGAAAATTTTGAAACGATATATTTAAACTCATCCAGTCTTCGTTTTTCGTTCGTTGAAGTGTATCAATATGGCTCGTTAATTTATCGGTTAATTCCCGTAGTTTTTGATTAAACATAACTTCACTTGCTGCACCACTTGCAATGAAACTGAGTCCGAATGACATTATTCCAAACATAGTTGCACCTGTAAAAAGCGCAGTGATTGCAGCGAATATACCGAATAAATTGATTTGAGAAAAAATCGACGATAATAACGCATGTTTAGGCATTTGTTCAACTAATTTATGAAGTCCATCGAAGAGTTCGTGTAAAGATTTTTGTATTTGTTCGTTCGTATTCGTTGATGGAAATTGACTAAGTGCATTCGTGAGAATTTCTTTTGTTTGTTCTTTTTGTAATGAAATTTCGTCGAGAATATTTTTTATTTTTATATCATGTTCTTCCTGAATTTTCGTTATTTTCGATTCTAATCGTCGAATTTGAAGTAAATTCGAATGATACCATGCATGTCTGGCAACTAAATTATTCACTTCATTGAGCGTTTCAGTTACTCCTTCGGTTGATTGATTGAAAAGTTTATTTAATAAGTCTCGAAATAAGATTTCTTGTTTTTTCGATAATTGTATTAGTTGATTAGTTGGCTAAATTAGAAACTTGAAAAAAAAGAATAGAACAATTTGTTTTTCTCTTACATCCATGTTTAATGTCAATGGTTTTTAAATTGAATTAAATCTAAAGTATATACGAAATGTTCTTCGGAATCAATGTAGTGAATAAAAAAGAAAATAATTTGCACTTCCATTATAATACTCCTTTTATGATTTGTTCTTTTACTGTGGAATCATTGAGTTGACAGAAACTAGGCTAGTCTAATATTCATGGAAATGCACAGGGGTCGCTGCGTTCAGTTGTGCGAGAGAAAAAAAGTCAATCACTCATTAGATTTTCGTATATACGTATTAGCTTTTAATCAATAAATAAGTAAGAAAAAAGAAATTGTCCATTTAATTAAAAACATACATGCGTATTCTATCACGTCAATCAAACATAATAACATTACTAATCGAGGTACGAATACATTAACTATATATAGAAATTAAACTATTATCAGTGTGAGCGAGTATACTCGATATAGAAATCTATTGTACACATCGTCGACTTGCCACGACATCTGTCTTCACATCAGCTGACATGGTAGATTCATTCGATTTCCATTCTCCGTTCATCTTCCTTTTATGGTAGTGGTGGTAGTTGTGTAGTGCATCGTACAACGTATTAATCTGTCCACTCGATTCTCTTATTCGTTCTTCATAACGTCTCATCTTGACACGAATCGAAATCGTACCTTTGCGATATTCTGTTTTAAAATAAAGCAAAAGTTCAAGTTCATCACCTGTCAATAGCAAAACAAAATTCGTTCGATTTGTTTATTTATTTTAGATATCATCCTATCCATCCGTCCTTTAATCTCGTTTTTCTTTCTATTTTTCATGTATTTTTTCCTTTGAAATCCATCAAACTGACCGTATTGATTAATAACGACACACATTCCAATTCCTTTTCAAGGTATAGTCTTTTGTTTTTTTGTCTTTCATCAATCTTCATCGTACGAACAAACAACTAGTTATCTATTATCACCATTTTCTATTCGTTGTTTATGTCACCTGTACTAACTCATAAACAAAACGAAAAGTTTTGTTTTTTGTGTCATTCAAGGATTGCTTATTTATCTTTTCTATCGAGACAAAAAAAAAGAAAACAGACATCAGGAGATATAGCTGTTTGTTGCATGCTCGTAGTTTATATTTTATTACTTGAAATTTACAACTATTCATCGTTATGACGTATTAAAAAACATTCTTTTCTCCCGTTTTCTTTTCCTTCTGTAACAATTAAAAGGAAATCGAATGGCGACAAGGTGAGACACAATGCTTATTTTAACAGAAATATTCTCGTTCTCTCTCATTTTTTTTCTTCTCTTGTGCAACCATATGTTGAATGAACATAATACCATTTAAAATGTCAATTTTAAAGAGATTTTTCGACATTGATTATTCATTTATGTTTATTTTATGTCTAGTTCATTGTCGAATCAAACCAAACCTTTGTCACGTTTACATGGAACTATAAGTTTACCAAAGATCGCCACCACAACTGATAATACTATCGATTGCCATTTGGCAAGGATCGTTGCGGGCAATGCAGGTAGAATTCGAATTGAATACTGATCTTATTCAATCGACGTTTTTTGTTCTTAGAAAATCTACGAGAACATCTTCAATCAATGTATAAACTGTTACGGCCCGACGATCGTCTTACTCTGGTTTGTTATTGACGATTTAGTTGTTTTTGTATGTGAATTTTTAACATAGATGGTTCAATTGGAAAGTGGCTTTCCAAATCGATATCGTTACCTAGTCATGATAACATGTGTCGGAAAACAAGAGACTGAAGAGTATGATGAATAGACACAAACGAATCGATTCATTTCGATTTTTGTTGTAGATCAGCTATTCTTGGTTTTGATGTAGATAACAATGCTATTACCATCGGTATGACATTGCCAATATGGGCGGATTTAAATATATCACTCGACGGTGATGGGTAGGCGATAGAAAGTGTAGTTTTCGTTCTAAATTTTTGAATTTTAGTGGTTTCAAAGTGACTTCCTTCGATCGATGTCATATATTCAAGCCGGTGAGCGTACAAGCTCTATGGTAAACATTCGAAATTCATTCGAAATCTGAATTCGACATCAAAATATCTGTTTCAGGACTGCTTATCAAAGTTTACATAAAGCATCCACTCAAGCTCGTACTTATAATTATATCGTTAACAATGGTGTGACGCATCATTGGATCGAACATTATCGAAATCCTGAACTACGTTCTAATCAAATTTATGTCAATGAATGGTATCAAATGGACGAGATTTTATCACATCGAAGTGATTCACCACATTTATATCAACCGTATGTTGTTGTTATGAACGAATAGAAAAATTTTAAAAAAAAATATTCCTTCTAGATTATCGTCAGATGAAGAAACACTTCGGGCGAAAATACATGTGAAATTAAAAGAAATTATGTTACAAGTCGATCTTGACGAAGTGACATCGAAATTCGTAAGAAGATATTTTTTGAATTTCATCAAACAAAAAATGTTTGTTTAGTTACGGGAACAATTAGAAAATACATTTGAAATGTCTTTATCTCTTTATAAACAGTATATTGATGATGTTATGCTACAGATTCTTGCTCAAATGGATAAACCAACTATGATACTTCCACATTTATACCTTGGCTCCGAATGGAATGCATCGAATTTCGATGAATTAAAATCGAATAAAATCGGTTACATTTTAAATGTCTCACGAGAGATTGATAATTTCTTTCCAGGACATTTCAAATATTTAAATGTGCGCGTTCATGATCAAGACGATGCCGATTTATTAAAAGAATGGGAAAAAACCAATCGATTTATCGATGAAGCAAAGTACAAAACTAAAAACAAAAATATCTCAATGAAACATTTCTTTTTTTTCTTGTCATTCAGAGCGAATAATCAATGTTGTTTAGTTCATTGCAAAATGGGTATTAGCCGATCGGCATCAACGGTAAGTCGAATAGGATTTTGTTTGACTAGATTTTTGAATAATAATCGAAATAGGTACTTGCCTATCTGATGAAAGCACACAATCAATCGTTTGCAGATGCATTAGAACATGTTAAAAAACGACGATCATGTATTAATCCAAATGGTGGATTTCGAAATCAATTATTGATTTACGAAGGCATACTCGCAGCAAAGTAAAATCAATAGAACAAGAAAAAAAATACGAATCTATTCGATTTTAGTAAAACATTCCGGAGCAAAATAAATGACAGTCAAAATACGACACCAACACCAGTAGCAACGATCAATCGAAGACGAACAGTGAGATTACCTAATTTACCAATAGGAAGTCATCCAAGAAGCTCGCCAGCAACACCAGTCGAACCCATTCCAGCGTCACCAACAAGCTCTGTCGTAGTCATGCGAACTCTTTCATCGAATAAATCCAATCCTGTCATCGTTGTACCACGACAAACATCTGACCATTGTAAACAAACATCCCATGTAACTACACGACCAAACTCAATAATTTAATTCTTAATTTATATTTTTGTTTGTTTGTTTATTCTTCCTGTTTTTTTTTTTCATCTTTCTCCTATTTAATGTATCTACATTCTTCTTCTTCTTCTTCTTCTTCTGTCTCTGTTTAGTTGGACATACGGAAAGAAAATCGTTTTTGTATGTATGAAATCGAAATATTCTTTTGTTCTTTTCCTTGACTTTGAATGATATGATTTTCTGTTTTCTTGTTCTTGTTCTTCTGTTTATATTTGTTCGCTATTAACTTACCTTAAAAGACACGAAATAAAAACGAAAAATCAACTGAACTGAGTAAATCAACTAATCGAATTCGATTTGTTCGTCAACATTAGCGACTAAATTTTTAATTTATTGTTTGTTAACAAATCTTCGTTCTTCACGTTGTTTTTTCTCTCTCGTTTATAGCAAACAGTAAACAAAATTTCATGCGAAAAAAAAAGAAGAAAACAGAAACCAAAACAAAACAGAAAAGCTATACAAACATCATAACTAGTAGATAAGTAAAAATAGATTAAGTGAGAAACTCGACACTGATTATTTGCGTTTATTGAATAAACGAGCAGAAGATTGAAGTTCAATCATCGATAAGTTATCAGATATTCAGCATAAGCTTGCGAGTCATGATACGTTACTGCAAAGAAAAAAAATCGAAATCAGATGTTAGTGAAAAAGAAGATTTTTTTTTTCGTTACCAAAAATATTTTGACCATCACCAGTCGTGTCGAAGCCAGGCGGTGCAACACGCATTGTTGAATTTCCTTGAACTGTATTGCCTACGAGCACTCGAGCTGCAACGAGAAAGAAAACAAAACGGATGTCAAGTTTGAATGTAAAGGAAATGAGAGGTACCGAGAAACATTCGTCGAATACCGTTTCGATCAGCCAACGAATAGTTATGACTATAAACAGAATGTCGAGCAAAATAACAACCTTGACCGTAGGCAACGGCTAAAAGAGAAAATTTTGATTTTAAGAAGATTATTTCATTGAAATTAACTCTCACCATGTTGACCAGCATATGAACGATTAAAACATTCGAGTTCGATGTTTTTTGAAGCTCGTTCATCACATCCTAATGCGCGAAAGATGAATGAATAGAAATGGATGAGATATTTAAGAAATCTACCATGAAAAAGCCATTGTTCAGTTTGTTTGCCTAGTTTTTGTCGAAATTCACATTCATGAGCTGAATATTGTTTATACCAACGTTGATTTTGAATACGTTCGATTTGAATTATAGTCGGAATATTTATCGTTTGACCCATGGGTCGACCAGGCTGTCCTACTGCTATTTGTTGAGGTGTCGGTGCTGGTCTTGCACGAGATCGAGCCACAGGAACGTGAGCTCGTCCTATTATTTGATTCACAGGTACCATGGGATGTATTGGTGATTGTGGCACTGGCATAGACATAGGAGGAGTTGGTACTGGTGGTCTCATCGTATGAGATGGTAACATATTTTGTTGGACAATGGGATTTGATCTCGGAGGTAACGGATACGAGGAATGTGGCAACATTGGATGAGATCCTGGTTGCGGCTGATTTGAGCCAGGTGGATTATTGAAATTATTCATGAAAGGTGGACCTGGATTCATCGGTGCTGGGTATGCAGCTGTCATGGATGGTGATGTCATGTTTATAGGTACGTGTAGCATTGGTCGAGGAGGCATTCGATGAGGAGCAGGAACAGGAGGAAGCGAAGGAGGAGGAGGAAGAGGACCAGGACCAGGACCAGGAGTAGAAACTGGAGGAACTGGTAATTGAAATTGATTTTTCAGATGCAACCAACTTTTCAGAAATTTATCAACCACGAATTTATATTCGGTTGATTGAGGATCCAATGTTTGCCGTAGAAAATTATTTAGCATTGGCAAAGTCCAATATTTTGGAAGACATTGTTGTTGATTAAGTATTAATTCCACATCGTAATCATCATTATCATTATTATTATTCGTTGGATCGGTAGTCGTTGCCTAAACAAATCAAATGAAAAATAATTTCCGAAAGAAAAAATAAAACAATTCAATCATTTACTTGGCTCGTTTTTGGTCTGTTCAAATGTATAGCATGTTCAGATTCGAATAATTTGCCTTGTTGATACAATTGTATCGCATGAATATCACTTGATGGTAATCGTAAATATCCTAAATCATTATGTTTAATTGGACCTCGACAAAGTGAACAAACTAAATTTAAAAAAATAAATCACTTCAGTAAATAAACAAAATCAAATACTAACCTAATAATTCATTCGTTTTCTCTCGTTGTTGATTAACTTCATTTGCAAAACAATCATAACATATCTTACAATTACAATTTAATACAAATATATCACCGTATAAATGCTGTTTTGAACATATTTCACATTTTCGACGAGGTGCCTCATCGCTAGTCGATGCTGAACTGGTTGTCGCTTGTTGTTGCTGTTGTTGTTGAAGAATCGGAATATTCATATCGACTGTATCTTCATTATTGTAAAGTTCTTCATAGGTTTGAAAAATTTTATTATTTTGATAATCTTGCAAGATAATAATTTGTTCATCAGTTAGAATACGTGTTTCCGAAAGATCTCGATCTTGCAAATGATAAACACATTGATGGCATGTTAAAATTTGATTATTTTTCATCTAATACACAAAAACAAACGATTGAAATGCAAAGCATATCGATTGATTTTACTTGATTTTGTATGTGCTGTTTGAAACAAAGAAAACATGATGAATGAGCATCTTGACAATTGAGAATATGAAATTCATCTGAACGAGTACTATTCTTGCATAGATCACATAGTTCTTTGGAAAGACCTGTACAACAAAGAGAAGAAGATTTCTATTCTGTATTCATCCTCAAAATGTATGTCTACCATTTGTTTGATTGAATTGTTCGATCATTTCATAGATATCGATCGATCCTCGATGTTTTCGTTGCCATGAAGAAATAAATGTCTTAATTTTTTTCTCATCAATATTCGGATCTTGTAAATGTTTAAATAAAAATTGTGATAATGTTGAATTATCATCATTTTTACATATCAGCATATGCTGTTCGTAATCATTAATGAATACTGGACAGTAGCAGATTTCACATGGAATTGTTAAGGATCGGCCTTGACATTCATTATGATGAATATAAAAATTATGTTGATCAATATATAAATAGCATTTATCACATTTAACACGAAGATTAGTTGTTTTACTATTTGTAGTTGATTTTAGCTCGATTAATTGAATAAGTACTTGATGATCTTTCATCGAAATTGGAAGATCTTCGAGATCTTCATTTTTTAAATGATAATCACAGTTAGTTAGCAGACATTTCGGAGATGTTTTTAACTGAAAATAATTCAACATATATTGTCTTAGTAAAGAAATAAGAATAAATTCGATCGTATATTTACTTGAATATGTTTTTGTGTCCAATTAAAAATACAATTCAAACAGAAATCATGCAACGATGGACAATTGAACGTTTTCAGTAGATTCTCTTGCTTTTGACATGATTTACACGCAGTTTTTGTTTCATCGATTGGCAGATCGATGGAAGATGATGGCGAAAGATTTGATGTTCGACAATGTCGTTTGTTCGGAGGCGATAAACGTTCAGATTCGGTACTTTCATCATCATCATCAGAATTATGATGAATTATTTTCGACGATGATGCACTCATATTCTCATCTACAATCGAAAATAAATATCGAAAGATTTCGAATATTATTTTTTCCCAAAATTTCATATCTTTGTTTCTTTTTTTTTCTCTCGGCTTCCTTCATCATCTGATTCATATATTCTTCATCTGTTTTGTTTCCTTTTCGTCATTTGATTCAACCATTCGTTACGTTGTATATTATTTTAATTCACTAGCGATATCTATCCAATTAAGAATATACAATTTTTATTTCGAGAACAAAAAACAAAAATGACTCGATGAATATGTACGAATATTAAATAATTTTATGTTCACTTGGTGGCATATGTGTAACTTCGAAATCGAGATGAACATAAGCTCGTTCGATATCATCGATTGTTTCTAATTGATTTTGCAATTCGATACCAATGTCATGCGCTTTTTCAAGTGGCATCGAACCTGGCAGAACAATGTCAACTTCAGTAAAGAAATCAGTACCGACGTGAACTGCTTGAATCGAATCGATTCTTGTCATGACTTTGGGTTGAAAATTATAAACAACGTGAGTTAAACGTTGAAGAAATTCGGGCTCAGCCGATAGACCAGTTAAATTCCGGATTTGTCCTATAAAATGAAATCAATCTTTAAATATACACCGACGAAGATCAATTACGTACGATTAGCTTGTAAAATCCAAGCAATGATAATATATACAGAAATAACAATAGCACCAATCGGATCGATAACGATTGCTTCTTGTTTGATACGTCCATGGAGAGCATGAGATGCTGAAATTGAAGAGAGAATATTTCAATGAATGAAAAATAGAAGAAATATAGATTTTACCGATTAATCCACAAACAAGTGCAACAATATTCGATGCAACATCATTTCGACTGTCTTCAGCTAACGCATACATACTCGGATTTTGAATTCGATAGCACAAAACAAACAGAATTGATTTCGATACTAGATAAAAATCAGTAAAATACTAATTAAACTAGTTGTAAAACAAAAAAAAATAGTCTACCAATAGTAGCTACCATTGCCACGATAGGTACTACACTCATATCAATATGTGGTAATGAATGTTCGGATGAATTGCCTTTATTTCGATTGGCAAAATATTCGATATCTTGTTCGAGTGTTTCAGCACTTTCGAATATGACTTGTACACTAGCTGAACACATAATAACCGAAAGAATGACAACGGCTATTGGTTCTAGACGTGTTCGTCCTCAAATAAAACCAATCATAGATCATAGTAGAGATTATCAATGGTTGTTACCTCCTGGGTATTTGTAAGCATCTCGATTTTTAATTTTATGTGCAGTCCAAATAAGAATAACACTCGTTAGTAGATCCACAACACTATCGACTACAGAAGAAATGACTGAGAGTGATCTTGAAATTACAGCACCAACGATTTTCAGAATAACCAGAAACTTGAAAATTATAAAATTCAGATTGAAATCTAATTGATAAAAAATAAAACTAACTATGTTTGTAATTAAAGTGGTTATAGTCAAGATTTTAATAATTTTCTTTTGTCGTTTTTCGTAAGCAGTTGCATGATCATCTTCACCATCGTCTTTCGGTAGAAGTATATCTTCAATTGATGTTATTAATTCTACTTGATCTTCATAATATTCTCTAAATCAATAATAATCTCTTTGTTTGGCGAACAAAAACAAAACGAACATACCTGACTTTCTTCGGCAGAGATTTATCATCTGGTCTGAATAAAGGTTTTATCGATTGTATATGTTCAAGATAGCCGTATTTTGTCGTTTGATTCGAAGATTCTGATTCATCATCGATTTCATTTGTTTCTTCTTCGACGAACGCAGCATTACTTTTACTTCGATTTTGTCGACGAGCATGAACGAGATATCGAATTGGTCTCGATGGATTGGGCGTTGCACTACTGAACGATGATTTTTTCCGAGGTTTTTTAGGTATTTCTTCTAAATCATCTGTTTGAGGAGTATCCATTTGAAATTCAGTCATGTACTCTTTACTCTATATTTGAATTATTTCTTTTAAACGAAATTCCGCCCTTCTTATTCATTTTGTGTGATCACTCAGCCATGAAAGATAAACGATAGCGTGGACGAGCAAATTACATGAGAGATTTTCGAATATATAAAGGTGTTCTAATTACTCAATACGTTTTTTGAAAACAAGTCAAGTAGTACAGATAAACCCTTTGACTATTATTGACGTCTGCCTTTAATCAGAATAGAAAAGACCTACAAGTAATAAACGATATAAATGAAGTAAAAATCTTCTAAGATTTTATTTGTTTTTTTTCATAAGAATACAAAGCAGAAGATGATTTTTTTGAAACATACATTCTTTTTTCGATAGTTGATTACGTTGAACAGCAAAGAAAAAAAGAGAAACAGTTATTCTAATGAAGAGAAAAAAAACGAGGCAAGAAAACAGACACGAATAAGGTTGAATCATAGTGAATCTAACCAAGTTGAGGCGGTGGCGGTGGTGGTCGTTCTCGAAGAAGACATTGTAGACCAGCATTATCAGCACATTGACAAACACGTTTAGAACGAAGACTCAAATTCGGTAAACATAATTGTCCATTTACACAATCATGTTTTTCTCCGCAAACATTACTCACTAAAAATATTTCAAAATTTATTTTTATTAAATCAAATATTTGATGTTTTCGTTTTTACCATCTGTTGGACATGAATCTTTAACTGTAACTAAACCGTACAATTTACCATTACCACCGGCTGGTAAAAGAACGCTATCCGGTGCACGACTTGGTGTTTTATCAATTCGGCCAATTTTATTTCTAGATCACGAATAAATTCTTCAATAAAAAAAAACAAATACTAAGAAGATCGATCTCTTACGTTGACCAATCGGTCCAATATGCATATTGAAGTCCATCAGTAAGGCCAAATATCATGGTTGTTTGATCGGTTAAGATGACTCGTCGATTGGATCCATCATCTCTTACACATTCGATTGTTTTCATTTTTGCATCGCCCCAACATAATTCTCGTCGATGATGATCATAATAGAGTCCATTGGGTAAACCAACTTTATCCGAAACTAAAACTTTACGTTCACTACCATCCATATTGGCTCGTTCAATACGAGGATTTTGTCGATTCCAATCTGTCCAGAAGATATATCTAAATGAGAGAAAAAAAGCAAACAAAACAATAGAATTAATTCAGACTATCAAATACAAACCCGAGTTCAGGATTCACAGCAATACTACGTGGATTTTGAATATTTTTATCCAAAAGAACTTTACGTAAAGTTCCATCTAATGTTGCCACTTCCAAACGTTTCAATGACGAATCTGTCCAAAATACTAAACGTGACACCCAATCAATAGCAATTCCTTCCGGACTGCCCAATCCTAATGAAGAAAAAAAAACGAAATTAATTTTCTCTTTTCAATCGAAACCATTTTCTACTAACCACTGAGAATGATTTTGAGATCAGTGCCATCATATTTCATTCGTTGAATAGTTTTAGCCGATGTGTCAGTAAAATAAACGTACTGTTGAAGACAATCAACGGATATGGCTACAGCACGCATGCCTAAAATCAAATCATGATATTTTTCATCAACAAAAATAGTCATAAAATTGTGAATTTACGTGGTACATAAAGAATACGATTATCTGTATTAGCCGTAGAACCCGATGTTGTTAAAGGTACTTTGAGAATCGTTTGTCCTTGATTGACAATTAGAAATTGTTCTTTAGGTCCGCCAAGTGTTTCAGCACAACTTTAAATTGACAATTTGTTTTTTCTCTATCGAAATCAAACTGCTCTTACTGTATTCCATCGCCAACGAAACCTTCTTTACATGAACAGACATTATCTTGCAGAATTGCATCATAAACACAAGCAGCCGATGGAGAACAGATCGTATCATTTTCAAGACACGAATCTATAGAAGCAAATTTTTATCGTAAAGAAAAACGAAAGATCAATCTCACGTTCATGTCGACAAGTAATTCCATCGCCTTTATAACCAGTTCGGCATAGACATACATGTCGATCGATACGTTCATTATAAATACATTGTGCATTTGTATGACATTTATTTTCAATATTACACGAAACCACTAGAATACAAAAATGATCATCATCATTCGATGAACAATCGGCGCTTCTACCATCTTTAACACAAGTTGAAAACGTTGTACCATCATTGAGATATCCGGGATCACAAACACATTTGCTAAAACCAGGCCGTTGCTCATCCGGTAGACAATGCGCATTATATCCGCAATCGCCATCCGACGAACAGAAATGTGCAGTACACGAATATCCATCGCCATAAAAACCTTTTGTTTACGAAAAAAAAGCATCTTCTATGTGATCTAACTCGAAAGAGAATCGTTGATACGAACCAGGTTTACAAGTACATTCATATTTTTGCGTATTTTCATTAATTAAACAATTGGCATTCGTATCACAATTGTAATATTCATTACATTGTTTCGGTTTGCAAACAGATTTAAATATTCCATTGATTTGATTTTCATGATCATCAGTCATTTGCCAACCTTCTTTGCACAAACAACGTGCATGTCGTGTATGAGGATCTTGAATACAAGTAGAAAATTGAGGACAAATTTTCGTTGCACATGTTTCAACTAAAAAGCAATTTTATTCAATCAGTTTTTTTCTCTCTAAATCATCATCATCGTACTTTCATCGTGAATTGGTTTACAAAAGAATCCATTGCCAATATAATTTCGTTTACATTCACATGTAAAATTTCCGTATGTATTCGTGCAAATAGCATTTGGATGACAAGGTGATTGAATACATTCGTTAATATCTATTGAAAACAAACAAATAAAGATCGAAGATTTAGATTGTTCGAATCGATATTTTACCATCACAACGTCGAACACCATCGCCAATAAAACCCGAATTACATTTGCATTCGTACGAATTCTGTTCGAAATTCGGCATACATTGAGCAAAACCGTGACAAGGCGAAGAATCACATGGATCGTATTTAGGAGCTAGAAAGTCGAATGAAAGTTTGTCAACAATCGAAATTGAATCTACCTTGACTACCAATTTTTGTTATGGTAAAAAATCGAATGGTCGTATCTTCGACTGAATGATAAATATGACTCTCTTGATTGGTGACAACAATTTCTTTAGCAGCTCGATGCGGATTATGCGGACATTCATAGAATGTTAAACTATCTTCAATTTCATAGCTCATATTATGATTCACAGTAGTATTCACATCCGTTTTCGATATTAATGAATAGATAACCGATGCTTTAGCATCATAATGACCCAATGATCGTTTCGTATATTTCATATTAGTATTTCCAATTGATACAGATAGATTGCCTTCGGGATGTGGTAAACTACCATTGATATAAGTATCAACATGAAGAACGCCTGATTCAATACCACGAAAATATTGCTCGATGGTTAAGATCGATTGTTCAGTGGTATTGTCAACTTCGAATACGCGAACTGTAGCCGAACGATTTACAACACCACCTAATTTATCAATACGAACAAAAATAAACAAATGTATATTTCGCTAGGACGAATATTTAGTCTGACCTGTCAATCCGAAACCATTTTCAATCGGATCAGAAAATCGATGAACAGTACCAAATAACCAATTAATCGTATTAAATAAAGGTACGGTCTGCTGAAAATGTGTGTGAATGAATGGCATATTGTACAGTGAGTTGTGTATTCGACCATCTTCGATGTAAATATAACCTTGTAATTCAGAGTTAATTTCTTGACCATTGATAGTTCCATTGATTTTGCCGACAACAGGAAAGTTTTCTAATTTGTGAGTAGATGATGAAAACAAAAGCAACTCAATTAGAAATTTACCAGCACGTTCACATCGAAGACCAGAACCGAGATAAGGAAAAAGACAACGACAACAATATCCAGTTCCTTGATTTTCGCATCGAGCATTACGCGAACAAGTTTTACATTCCACAGCATCTAAACATACTTCATTGTCATCCGAAGAAATTCTTTTCATCAATTAATACCTGGTGGAATAGTTGTCGTAGATGGTGGTGTTGCTTGTTCAGGATAATAATATTGAGGTTGATGTTGATATATATTCGAAGAATATGGAGCTACAAGTTTTAAAAACATTGATTTTGATCAAATAAGAAAGTCAAATTACGTTGAACAGGTACAATCGATTCTTCTTGATACTCATCATTGCCTGCTGATGTTATACGAAATCTGCCATATCGACGACGATCTCCGATTAGATAAATCCAAGCTCCTGCTTTACCAATATTCGATTCTCTATTAACAAAATTCGTTCGATTATTTTTCAACGAAATCTTTTCGTTGATCTACCTTGCTAAATTGAATGCAGTTTCGCCACCTGATCCCGGCAAGACAACAGTTTGTTGTGATGTACCATCAGTAAAACCAGCTTCAGCATATCGATCTTGTCGACCTAATTTTGTTGGACTATATGCTGAGGTAAACTCGAGTTTTGCATAGAGAAATATCGAAAATGTTTGAACACCATCGGTTACAATTGCTGCTTGAAATGTGTTTTTCTATGGAAGAAAAAAAAACGACAATGAAAAACTAGAAATTAATGATCTATTTTGAACCTTATTATCTTTGTCGAGATAGGAATGAACATCTTTCCATGTACAAATTAAAATTGAATTCGGTTGAAAACTTGTTAAACGTGGAAACGCTTCTTGAATGAAATCCTTCGCTTTTTTAAGCAAATGTTCTTCTTTTGTATATCTGAATCAAAGGAAAACTTTAAAAGAAAAACAAACAATTAACGATTACTTGTATGTAATCGAACCATTCTTTATCGAAGCATCGATATCTGCCCAAAATGGTGCGATAATTGCATATCCACTGTAGCTTGTTAATGTTATTTGAGGAAAAAAATAAGCAATTGGTAAAAGAAATGATATAAAACCGTTGGTATTGATCTGAAGAATTCATTTTTAGAACAAAACAAAACCCGAGAAAAATATAAATAAACGTACATAGAGACTTTCGTATTTTGTTGTTATAAATGGTATTTCAGGCGAGAGAATAATTTGTTCAGAATGTGTATCATCATCTCTTGGCACAGGAATACCATCATCATACATAAAAAAATCGGATTCATCAATTGTTCTACCATATGAATTCAAACAAATGAAAAACAAAAGACAAAAAATTGCCTTCTGTTTCGAATAAAATAAAATCATCATCGAATACGACAACAATAATTTGTACGTATGTATATACCAACGATTGAGCTCGTCAAATGGTCGAATAAATCGTCTCAATGAACGTGTATTTCTCTATTCTCTTCAGTGAGATGATAATGATCAAATCAAATATGTGTGTGTGTATGTATATTATCTTTTAGTAGATATGCTCAATGCATTTTACGATGCAATATATACGACGAAAGATAGTATGAGTATGTGCTCGTATATTGTTGCATAAAAGAAAACAGCTTCAATCTCGATGTGAATACGAACGAGAGTCTGTATGTTATATTGTTCAAATTCGAATCGAAAGTATGTGATTGGATGTATGTTAGAGACCCAATAAGCGTTCTTTTTTGTTTGTCTGTCTATTTGACCGTAAGCAACATGTAGTGATGTGATAATACAATCTTTCTTTCTTTCTTCTTTTCTATTTAAAATGATGAATGACCACCAACACCGTCATGAACAGGAATTCAACATACTTACGTCACTAACATATCAGAATGAGTTATTTACAAATTCACTTGATGTCTTTTTTTTCTAGTGTGCATATTCTATTGCATCATTTTAATCAGAGAGTGAAAAAAGAAGAACTTTTTGTCAATAATTTACGATTGTTTTAAAAATAGATTTATTTGAGTACGCTCTCAAATTACTAATTGATGCGAGATTCAATAATATTCGATCAATAATATTGATAAATTAAATTAAGCTATGCAAAAAAAGATTAGTTTTTCTTCCTTCGTCTGCCTAATATTAGCACAAGTACTAAATAATCATGTCTTTTTTTCTCACATTTTTCTAAAGAAAAGAACTTAACTATTGTTTATTTTGACGTCTGCAAGATTTATGCAGGAAATCAACGAACAGAATATTGAGAATCCAAAGTACATGACCCCTCGCCATTTCTTCTGCAAGGCACACTCTTCTGATTTTTTTCAATTAATTGTTATGTTTGCAGATTGAATCGAATCAGATTTCGAGTTTGATTCAATTTCTGTCACATTTATTTCCCCTGAGTTCAATAACATTGTCGAATAAAGAAAGAAAAAACAGTTATATTTGATGGCAATTTTAAAATGTCTTATCGAATGACAAGCTATAACTACGCAAATGATAATCGCATGTGAACCACAAATTGATTGAACATCAGTCAAAAGATAACATAAGTTTTTTTTTTGTTTTTGAATATTTATTATGTTAGGAAAAAAGATTATACGATTTGTTTTTCTCTTAAAATATATTTTTTCAATGCTGTTGAGCGACAGATACAACAAAAAAAGAAAGATATTTTTTCTTTGCTTTCAATTTTTATTTGTTTTTTTTTGGAATAAATACGTTGGCAATGGTTTCATTGTTGGTTATTATCAGTGGCCATCATATCACGCCGTTTACGTCCGACAAGATACGAGGCTCGTTTACCAACTAAATATGTGCCACGTTTGCCAACTAAATAGGACGCTCGTTTGGCTGCGGATAGGTCTTCATCTTAAAAGAACAGTTGAAATTTTATGATTGAACATGTTTTGTTTTTCTTACCACTGTCATTAAAATCTTCATCGGATGCAACTGCTGCAAATCGTTTTCCTACCCAATAACCATGGAGATGTTTTCGTTTTTGTAATAGATCAGCAAATTGTTCTCGATCTTTGTTGGCTTGAGCCGTGACAAATGTCAAACCAAAGAGTGCGACGAGTATATAGGCAAGAATTGTTTGATATTGCATGGTTTGCTTTTTATTGTGTTTTCAAATTGACAATCAAATCTATAGAATAAAATTCAAAGGCGAAAATATAAGTGATCAAGGATTAATAAGGATGCCAAATGAAGATCAACGATCTGAAATAGTTACATATATATAGGTGTGTGTGTGTGTGGTAAATAGATTTGTTGAAGAAACAAAATGAGAAAAAAATGAAAAATTAGTCAATAATGGTTTTTGCACGCATACCTTCCAGGCTCAATGCATTAGGTCAACGATACTATACCTTTCAGTGATTTTCCTTTCTTCTGATAAATGAGAAATGAATTGATCTTTTACGAGATGTTTTTTAATATAGTTTTATTCTTTGCTAAATCAAAGATATATGACTAGACCTCGATTGACTATCTACTAAATCACCTAAGTTAAAAGAAAACTAAGCACATGGAACAAAAAACACAGCGAAAATAAATGAATTGAAATCTATTATTTTCTACTTTTTCTCGATGATTAAATGTCATTTCTAGATCATTAGATTACCGAAAAATAGGAAAATACAAGGACAAATCTGAAATCTTTATTCATCTAATTTATTCTTTTATATTCGAAGTTTCGAATATATATAAATCTTGTCAAGATTATTACCTTCGATAATATTACTTATTCTATTTACAATAGTACTCAATTTTTGATTACACGTACAAATAATACCCTTAATTAAAACTGAATGGGCAATTAACTAATCGGTCTATAAAAGAGGCCGATGTGTGCGTGTCCCTTTTTCTAACAGATATTTTGCTAAAATCCATTTTCTCTCTCACTCTCGTTCGTTCTTTCTTTTTCTTCTCTTTCCTCCTACACACACGTTGTCAATCGTCATCATCATTATCATCCCCCCTCGCTTTGCATGATTTAGATCTTCGACGTTTATGTGTAGGCAATCGTAATTTTCTAAAATCAAGAAAAGTGTTGAACTACTAACGATGTATTGACAATATCTTAATGAGTGAACATATTAGTTGATTGAACTGAAATGTTAACACAATAGTTGATCAATAAATTGAATTTCTGCTTAGACTAGTTATTTTCTTTTTCTTCTTCTCGATGTTTTCTAAGCGTCAAATGCGAATATCGTAAACGATTGCCAGTCAAAAAATACTAGACAAGTGCTGTTACAAACGTTCAATGACTGAATGAATTAATTAAAGTTATTGTTCGATACTCGATTCATTCATGTTTTCTTATTATTAACGGGTGGACGAAAGAAAAAAGATTACGAAAGAAATCAACGAGAAATCATTTGTTGTCAAGTGTTTTTCTCCTCTTAATCGTGCACTAAACAGACTCATTTTTGACATAATTCAGACTGATTTCTTCTTTCAACCTTGAATACGTTGATTACATTGTGTGTATGTTTTTCTCAGGAATCTTCTTTCAAGGCATAAGTTCTCGTTCGCCTACGTTATTTTTACTGTTTTTTCAAATAACATTTTCGCATTTGCCTTGCAATCAAACAAGAAAACACAATGATTCTACAAAACCCTCGTTTATCTACTAGCAATTAATCGTAGTTAAATAGAAGTTCTTGATTTTTTTTTGTTCATTGAAATCAAAATTCACTTTATCGAACAAAGAATATTCTTAAATCATTATTATTAGAAAAATTAATTTCTATTTAAAATTGTTTTGACAAATTTCGAGAAGGACGAATTTGTTTGTTTGCTTGTTTGTTTAATTTGAGTTTCTAATAGATCAATTGTCTGTCGAAAACGTACTAATGGATTAATAGTTAAATCATCGTGTGTCATTTGACGTCGTTCATTTAATCGTTGATAAAACAAAGAAAACATTTCAGTTTTAGTCGAATCATTTCGTTGATAATCATCGAGAAATTTCAAAAATATCATTCCATGCATGAATTCTTTAAGAAATAAAACATATGAAGGATTCGGTTGAATATCGAGAAATTCTTTCGAACGAAATTCATAACCAAGTCGATTTTCTTCGTCTGTTGGTTGACAATCAATTGATGTTACCGATTGAAGATCAATTCCACTATCATATCGTGTAAAATAATTCGAACAAAGAGAAAATGATCGAGGATTTTGCTGACGTTTGAAATATTCAGGCAAATGAGAGAATAAATCAACAAAAACATGTAGACATGCTTCACTAACAGCGATATTAATCAATGTGGAATTTAATTTTGCTACTAGACGAAATCTTTTTAAATATTCAAATGAACCTTCGAGAGTTTGTCGAAGATTTACTGGTAAAATATTTGTTCTTTCAGTTTCATCGATGAGTGTATTCGAATCTAAATCGACTCGTATGATATCATCGGAATCGATGATCGATGGAATTTGTTCGAGAGTTTCACTTAAACAACCATAAACAAATGGACATGGCGAATCAAGTAGATCGTGCAACCATGACGAAGGCATAATTGATACGAATGAATAGGGCCAAATAAATGGATAGAGTAGAAATGATAGTGCAAGACAACATTTCGTTAATTTCGATGGTAAAGACGAGAATAATAGGATACGTTTTGAAAGTAACATTGATTCGAACAGATGAATAATATGATTTGATGATAAACATGAAAGTAAAGTCGAAAAATAATCATGATTCAAACGAATATCTTGTGGACAGGTATAGAAAAATAGACGACGATCATTGAGAATACATGTAATACCAGACGAGTTTTTAGTTGAATTAGGAATTGGCTTGGAATAAAATGATTGTATTAATGCCATACATTCGAGTTCATTCGAGATGTAAACTAAAAATAAAAGGTTAATAAGAAATAATACGAAGAAAAAATTACACAAACCAGTTGATAGTTCAGTAAGAATCGCATCGTAGAGTTTAAAATATGGATATGTTGAAACTAGAAATAACTGAATGTATATTTTTTCGTTTTTTCTTTAGTTTTCAATTACCAAGACAAATAACAATTGGATTTTTATTGATTTGATTATAATCTTTCGATAAACGTCGACAGTATCCATATTCAACTTGTCCATCGGATAAAATCCGTGTGAAAACATACGTTGATGGATCTTGTAAAATGAGCTGTTCATTTTTTTGCAATGGATTCAATTCTGGAAAACAAAATCGTTTATAATTCGAAATTTCATCCAAATGAGTGATTTCATAGGGATAATATCCGAGAAGAATTTCTTTATCAACATGCCAATCCGAAAGAGTCACAATAAATGCAAGTTTAAATAAATGAGGATCTAATTGTGTTGTTTCTGCATTTGATAGACAATGACCTTCGAGAAATTTATTTAAATCTCGTGGTGTATTCGAATAATCGATGATGTACGACGAGTGTGTCGATTGAAATAAATGTTCATCGAATAGTAAACCATTGACAATTAAACCGGAATCTTTATGATTGACAATCGTATTCGAGAGACTTTTGCGTGAGAATCGTTTTGATGTGAAATATGTCGTTAAATGATAGATACCATTGGTAAGTTCTTGGTTGATACTCGCAATTGACATATCATCATTATCACCGTCGTTGCTCGAATCTGCTGACGAACTTCTATTTGACAGTAAATCTAAGGAAAATGAGGAGAACAAGGAAGATGAACGACGATGTGTCGAAGTCGATTTCATGAGAATCAAAATGGTAAATTACTAAAAATAAGCTATCAATGTTAAGAAATGAAAAAAATCAATCAAGCAGAACGAGTATAGCACATATGAAAAAGGAAGATGTCAAATCGTGATATTTCGCTCGTATGTTTTTTTTCTTCCTCTCCCTATCTCTTTCCTCACATATTTTATATGACTTCGGTGCATTTTTATGATCAACAAACAAAAAATGTCAATCTAAAATAGAGAATACGTCGAATATTTATCTATCCATTTCTTGATTGAATTGCAAAGTGAATGAGTTAAGAATATCAATAGAATTTCCTGAATTAATAAAAACAACTTGCTCTGCTGTTCTTATCAGTCTTGTTTATTATTATTATTAGAATCTTTCTCTTACTCCCACAGTTAAAAACGAGTAAACACACATACATGTTAATAGTTCACAAGAAAATGTATCGAAAAAAAAGAGGCACACTGCTCGTCAAGATTCATTCATAGAAGACAAGGTAAACATCTAATATAGATGATCAAAAAAAAAAGAGAAATATATCGATAATTTTTCAATATAAGTTATTATACAAAGAAGTTAAATGAAATTTCAAAGAGAGACGAAAAAAAAGGTAAAATAAAAGTTCAACATCTAATTATCGGAAAAGAAAGAGTATACACACACGAAAGAAAAGATTTATCGTTTTCTTGCCGATTATTTATTCGCCTTCTTGGATTTACCAGCTTTCTTCTTTGGTGAAGCTTTGGCACTTTCTAAACAACATCGAATTGAAAACTAAGAATTCGATTCAAGAGAATAACAAGTGACTTACTAGTGGCAGCTTTCTTTTTGGGTGATTGAGATGCTCGTTGACTGCTTCGACTGGCTTGTGATGATTTACGTGGTGAAGCCGATTTTGATTTGTTTGGGCTCGATGAAGCTTTTTTGGGACGGCCAGCTTTTTTTGTAGTTGAACGAGATCGACTTTGAGATGCTGATTTCGCTTTGCTAGGCGATCGGCTTTTTGTGCTCGATTTTGCTTTGCTTGGTGATCGTGATTTGGCTTTACTTGGCGAACGTGATTTCGATTGACTCGATGAACGAGCTCGTTTTTGTGCTGGTTGACTTTTCTTTCGGCCATCTTTTTTGTTTGTCGATTGTGATCTCGAACGGGATTGTGAGCCTTGTTTTTTTGGTGTTGATGATGATCGTTGACGTTTCTTTTGCTGAAGAAAATATAGATCAATTGAAATTTAAGAAAAATTCATCATTTATCGAATCAATTACCGGTGATCGTGAACGTTTTTTGCCTGAATCTTTTCCTTTGGGAGTTATTCGAAAATAACCATCGCTAACACCGGAACCTACACGTACAAAAGAGCGTCAACTGAAATTAGTAATGTCTATTTTTATTTTCTACCTTTAGCAAGTGCAATTGTTTTATCGGCAATAAGTGCTTCAAGTGCTGAACGTAAATGACTCTTGAAAAGAAAGGAGAAAATTCAGTGAATTTAATGAGAATTTTTATAATACGAAACTTACATTCGCCGTTTTACCACCTTCGACTCCGTAGGTATTTTTGAGATGATTCAAGATTTTTGCTCGACTTGAACCATTACGAGCATTGAGCTAGATGAAAACGAACAATAATTTTCAACTAAGTCAATTCATTTTACTGTTTTAAGTGTTTCGGTAACCATTCGTTGATAGGTTGGCCGTGATGATTTGCTAGTTTTCTTTTTCGGTGTCGATTTTTTCGGTGAATTCGATTGTTTTTTCATTGGCGAATTATAGGCTTGTGATAAATTACTTTTAGTCGGCGAACGACTTTTACTTGGCGATTTTTTTGCAGACGTCATAATGATCGGTTCGAATATGGGAGGATTCGATTAATTATATATATGTGTGTTGCAGTGTGTGAAATTAGAAAATGATGAAATGACTAGTTAAATCAACCAATTCGTCTGCTTTTTATTTCTTATGAAAACAATAAACCAATGTGTTTTGCAGTCGAAAGAAAGAAACAGTCCGACAAGTCTCGAGAATGAACGTGCCGTCGAGTTTTCTATCGACGAAAAAATACATAACAACAGTCGACACCTCGATCGATTTAACGACGAAAATAATCACAAAAGATTAGTTTGAATAGACACACTCGTTCTTTTCGCTTTCATATAATCTTTTTCTATAATTATCATGCAAATCAATCTCGAAATTCGATAATATTTATTCGAAAAGTTTTCTTCTTTTTTTTTTGTATTTGATTATAAAAAAGGCTGCATACTTTGTCCACAATTATGTTTACCAATAAGGACGACATTATTGTGAAAATGTGGTTGCAAAGTTTCTTGACGTTGTTTACTTTTCGGTGTTAATAATTTCATTGGACTTTTCGGTTGTTTTGTTGAATAGAAAAGATTTTGTTCTGTCTGAGGTACCGAACGTTTATACCAATTTAAATACATCTGACAATGAAAATATTGACGAAATAATTGTAATAATTCAATACGAAAACGAGCACAAGAAAATACAAACGCCAGAAAGTTCGATGCATGATGAAAATGTAAAAGAATATTTGTTAAAATATGTAGAACATAATGAAAATTATTAAATTTTCCAGCTAATAAAATATAAGTCGTATGTATAGTTGATGGTGTAGCCGTTAGAACGAAACATATTGATGATGTAACAAGCATGGCTGTTAATTGTCGTTGTTTACTCGATAGATTATATTTATTATTATTATTTGTTGATTGAAGAAAGATTTGTTGTTGATGATTTTGTTTGTCAATATGTAATGTTCGTTCGATACGTGATGCTTGACAAAGACGTTGAATTATAATTAAATTACAAACAATACATAAAGGCACCGTTGACCAATAAGTTAAGCCTGATCGTATACAATCCCATTTTAAACGATCAAAATTTCTATTGTAGGCACAAAATGAACGCATAGGAATTGATTGATTGACATTGATTGCATATTCAATATGCATATGTCGTGCATAATGACTAAATATCAGTAAGGCTAAGATGAATAATATCAATAGTAGAAAACGAGATTTTGCTCGACTTATTAAACGTGGCATACGACATGGATTAAAAACAAGTGAACAGCGTTCGATATTAATGAATGAAACGATCCAAACGGATAAGAGACGAAAAACATCGACGAGAAAAAACACAACGCAATCGTACGATGTAACTTGAGGCTGAAATTTAGTGACGATTTGAAAACTTTGTAAACATAAAACAATACAATCAGCAATTGCAAGAGCAGATATGAATGATGCCGATGATGTCTTACGAAAAAATGGTCGATTAACAACGATAAATGTCAGAATATTTCCAGTACAACCAAAGACAGTTAAACATAGAAAGGCAATTGTTCGAATACGTTCAAGTAATAGCATTTTCTTTCTTATTCTAAGATAAAAGAATCCGAATGATCAATAAAATGAAAAGTAAATTCTCGTTTTCTTTTCTTTTTGTTGGAACTATTTATTAAATTGACAATGAACGAGAAAATAAGTGAATAAAGAAATTTTCCTTTTCCTTGTCGGAGGAGTTTTCTCTTTCTTGTTTACCTCAAATTCAACGGAAACGTGTCGAGGAAGGAATATAATTAGGCTCTAGCGTGACAGATCACCCTTAAGGCATACAAAAAAAATGAACATTGACGAACTCTTATTATTTAATAAAACTTAGTAACTACAACAAAAATAACGCAAAATCTCTTGACATTTTATTTCTCATTCTTATTAGATCTTCCCAGACGAATATCTCGCATTAGAACTACAGAAAAAGTAAGTGCAAACCGCCTCCACACAGATATTATTATTATTGTTCTGCTTTTGTTTTATTCCGCATGATTTTGATGTGTATGAGAAAGGTTGTATGTCATCGAAAAACATGCATAAAATAATAGTTAGCAATTGCATGTTTATTACATTGAAAGATGCGAATATAGAATACATCTGGAGGCGGTAATAAGAAACTAGAAACATTTTTGATTTCATCTCGTGGTTCTTGTTCTTTCTCGGTTGTCTATTCATTGATCAAAGGGTGATACAATCTATTCAAATTATGATTTTAAAGTCAATGCTTGTCGATACAGACTAAGGAAGAAAAATCTATTTCCGCAATCCAACTGAAATAAAAGAAATTCTCATGACATCGAGAAATATATTCAAATATGTCAAAATAGAAACGTTCATCAAGGATCGACGCGGAGATTACTAAAAAGAAATAAATTCATCTTCGACGGCTGCAATTCTCTCGTATTGTTTTATTTGAAAATCAGATGAGAAATATTAAAACAAATACAATAATTCTTACTTATCTTAAGAAAATTGAATAAATATGCTTTTTCTTTTGTATTTGCTCGGAAAATGCGCATCGCTAACTAATCGGATAGATTACTTTCTCGTGCATTAAAATACAAACAATATATCGAAGTATTTCCGTTTTCTCTCGTTAACTATTATTATTGGATCTGATTGACGACAATTTTTTTTATCGATTGTCTCGAAGTACTACAAGTGTTTACACATCCTTAACAAGAAAATATAGATACAGAAAGACATTCTATCTAGTCAATAGAGAAACGGCAAAAAAAAACTATTAATGCATTACGCGAAAAAGAGTGTTATTCAAAGAATTATCATCATCATTATCTCTCGTAGCTCTGTACTCTATATATATATATATATATACATGTCTGAGTTAACTGTCAAATCTCTTGAGAACTCAGCGAGTTTTGCTTATATATATATATATTTATATTTAATTATGAATGATCTGAAACGTGACTAAAATTATGTTTTTCTTTCCTATTGGCGTCATTCGAAAAATGGATCTCTTAATAAACTTTACTTCAACGATGATTGTATTTGTTTCTCAATTAAATAAGAAGTTGTGCTCTGGAAAATCTCGACTGATTTATAGATAGACTGTCATCAAGCAGTACCGCTTGATAAAAGGATAAAAAAAATACAAATAATAATTGAATAACATCGTAGAACACACTCGATAGTTAGTTAATGAAATGAAAAGATTTTATGCGTAAATTCTACTTAATTAATTTGAAAAGAGCACACACGTGTATTTATTTTCGATAAAAAATAGCGCAAAAGTTGGTCAAAAGATAATTCTGAACTCATCAAGATTATAATCTGGCTGTTTTATATGACGGAATAGGATTCACACATTTTCTAATATGCTAATATATGGCTTTGTAGTTCTCAAACACACTTATACTTTAGGTTTAATTTGACATAAATTCTTAATATTTGATAGTGATGCATTATCAGTGAATTAATTTTAATTAATATTTAGAAATTTAATTGTCTTGTTCGAAAGATAAATATTTATCGACAGATTATTTTCTTATTCTAGTCTTGATGACGTCAGAACATAAAAATTTTATAAGATTTCTTCGCAGTTAAGAAAAAAAACAAAAAGACTCCTTAAATAGCATAATAATCACTATGGTAACGTGATAATAAACCTGTTATTTGAATTCAAATATTAACCGACTTCTCATTCACAGCAAAGTACATCTCATACTTCAGTCATATTACTAATTAAGATCGTTTTATTTTATGCCCTCGATGTGCATATATAGATACACTGTTCTTTGTAGTATTAATCTCAATTCCAAAAGAAAATTATACGATACAGATTTCGTTTTGACTTGTGACAATCAATTGAATTCTACTTACCAGTACCAGCTCTGTTTTTTTTTCATATCAATTGTTTCTTATTAATATGACGTATTTTATGAAATAAATATTAAGTGCCCCTTGATTTTCATTGCATTTCTTTGTATATAGACTATTCATTATGTTGTCTTTTGCAGCTGCGTTCTCAATACTTGAATGACATCGTCGAAATCAATCAAATATTCGACATTGAAAAATTGTTTCTTTTCTCAACTAACAATTCATTTATCGTAGTTTGACAATCTTTTGAGAATCGGAGACATTATTTTGTTAAACGATAGTAAATGATTGAATTAAATATTTCTTTGACACGAGCATTCAATTAGAAAGAAATGGTTTTTTTTTCTTTCGCTCATTCTTTTCCTTTGTAATATGGAAATGAAAATTCTTCGATTGATTGTTTCTAAATGAAACTCTTAATACCATAATAAGAGGCAAAGAAGAAGAAAGAAAAACAAATCTTTGTCTTTTTTTGTTTAATTAATTAACTGAATTATTATTATTATTATTATTAGTTTTTTTTCTCATTGAAAATAAAAAGAGAAAATAATTCTTTATAATGTGCGTATTTATGTGCGTTTGTCGTATACAAAGAGAACAAAGAAAAAAAAAACAAAAATACAAATGCAAAAAGAAAAGAAGAAAAAATCGAAAATTTTTTTCTCTCTTTTTTTGTGTTTTGTCTGTGTCTATCATACAGGATGAAGAGAAGAGTCCAAGAGAAGAGAGAATGAAAAACCGAGCATAAAATAAGAGGAGAAAGAAAAACGAGGAGTGCATAATACACCCACAGACATACACACACGGAAGAGCATCGATAAGAATAAGAAAAGAGAAGATAAAAGAGATTTGTGCGGTTACAACAAAACAACAGTTTGAAAGTCGTCAATATCATCATCGTCATCATCGTCATATTGTTCGGTCTAACAACAATAAAAAAAAGAAAGAAGAAGACGACAATTGTTTTGTTTTCTATACACACGCACACACATGATGAAAGAATAAAGTAGAAGAGAAATACCCATAAAAGGAAGAAAACCTTCGTTGTTTGTCGTTTATCCACAATTGAAATAGTAGTTGTTGTTGTTGTTGTTATTATTCTTGTTGCTTCGAACAGCAATAGGCAATAGAAACCTTGAGCTGCATGCATGCATACATACGTTTAAACATATAAGCACGAGAAAAAGAAGAATTAAAATAGAGAATTTGAGAGAAAGAAAATAAAAAGCAAAACGACTGATAATGGTTAACAATCATCATCATCATCATCTTAACAATTGAATGAACCAAAGAGCAAGAGATAAATTTAAAAAGAAAATGGCAATAAATACTCGATTTCGATAGATGACATTCTAAAAACGAATAAATGAAGATAAGTTAAATTGAAAATGTTATCTTTTTTGATTTTCTCATAAAATGCAAACGAACAAGGCAATGAATATCTACCTGAATGCCACCATCAGCACGATTATCCGTTTGTATCGATGTCTCTTGGGTGAATACATGCATATTGCCGGTGTTAGCCGTACCAGTAGCAGGAGTATTAGACTGAAAACATGCACATGCAAATCTGTTGTTGATCTCATGAGACAAGCAAAATCTATTTCTTCGAAATTCTCTTGATACACGTTTTGTTTTATTGATCAAATTCGAGACATTTTCTGTTATTTCCCTGATCTGTTCGGTCTTTTCTTCTCCATCTTTCTTTTATTGATTATTATTTTAATCGAACTCGATTCTGACCCATTAATGTACCTATGATCAATGTTAATCGTCAACAAAGTTGACATTCATAGAATCTAACGAAGCGAATGTTTCGGGCTGTTTCTCCTTATATTCTAATTGCAGAAACGAGAACAAACCGAACAGAGATCAATTACAAATAGAAAATAGCACTCTAAATGTTTGTTTCAAAGCAAATAGGATTAACATGTTCCTTTTTTTCTTTTTTTCTAATGCCGTCTATTTATCATGATTAGCAAATGGATAAAGATGCGTTTCTTGCAATTCAAAATGCAAGCATTGAACATGCAGAAAATGAACTTGATCTTGGCTTCGCTGTCATACCTGTAAAAGATTTTTAAGACGTCCGAAAGTAGTGGAATCAAGGTCGCGTTGACGTCGTAGTTCTTCTCGTCGTTGCGAGCCAAGAACTGTTGCTTCTTCTCTCGATATACCTTGACAAGAGAACATAGCTTGAAAAATAAAATCAAAAAATGAACTTACTAGGAGCGGCATGTCTCTGTCGAGCAACATTATCAATTGTTGGCATACTACCACGTTTCATTCCACCGGTGGTGCCACTTGTTGTGTGCGATGATGATGTTTGTGCATCAATACGTGGAATACTTTCGATAATTATACGACGAGCAAGTGTTGGCGAACCTGTACTGCTTGTCATCACAGTTGCTTGTGGTATTTGTGTGCCACTTTCCGTATACATGGGAGCTGGTTCGGTAACACGTTTACGTATACCATTT
>Ga0209922_100579_pt1 | contig 45740 bp, 36 predicted proteins | sample ThiBiot_500_biof_FD_183946 | JGI IMG/M metagenome (GOLD analysis project Ga0209922, IMG submission 183946) | Wastewater bioreactor microbial communities from Cape Town, South Africa - Thiocy_expt_500_biof (SPAdes) | ecosystem: Engineered > Bioreactor > Thiocyanate-remediating > Anaerobic-Aerobic ... | reverse complement strand
CGGTGGGCCGGCTTGTCCCAGAGCGCAAAGGCGAAATCGCCATTGATGTGATCGACGCAATTGGTGCCGTATTGGGCGTAGAGGGCGAGGATGACCTCGGTGTCCGAATGGCTGCGGAAGACGTGTCCACGCTGTTCGAGATCGCGGCGCAGTTCGATATGATTGAAGACCTCGCCATTATAGCTGATGACCAGCCTGTCATCGGCGCTGTGCATGGGCTGTTGGCCATCAGCAAGGCCGACAATGGAGAGGCGGCGATGCCCGAGGCCGATGCCATGGCCCTGCCAGTGGCCGCTATCGTCGGGACCGCGATAGGCGATGGCATCGGTCATGGCCGTGAGCAGGGCAGAGCCATGGCTGGCCTCCCCCAAATGCCCGTAATAGCCGGCCAGTCCGCACATGCACTCAATCCCCCATGCCGCCGGGTTAGCAGCGGTGCGACAAACTATATCAGCACAAGTTGCCCGGCCCTTAAGGGCGCGAGGTCAGTCAAATCGGTCTCCGACCAGCCGGCTCCAGCGTTCGCCGACCAGTCCATTCATCAGCGCGCGGCCGGAAACGAAAGTATCGACAAGCTCGGCATTGCGGCTATGCACGACGCTGCTGCTCTCGTTGACCATGAAGACACGGCGCCCCAGCAGCGCATTCATGAGGCGCGGGTCGGTGCGGCCCTGCAAGGCGATGGCGTCCCGCTCGTGCGCTTCGGTAAAAAGAGCGTCCAATGCGATGCCCTCCTGGCCGGGACGGGCAAGCAGTTGCAGCAGATGGGCTGATTTTTCGCGCGTCAGGTAGTAAGCGGCGACTGCAAGGGGACGGCCGGATGCCGTGGCAACCTTGGCCAGTTGCAGTTCTCCGTGAAGGCGCTTGCTCTGCATTTCGGCCAGCATGGTGGCACGAGCGGCGTCGGACCAGTGCGGGCGGATGTCGTAGGGTTGGGTCAGGTCCGCGGTGAGATCGAAGAAATCAGTGGGCGAAATGGGTTGGACCGAGATGCCCTTTAGTGGCGCGGTTGGGACCCAGCGGCTCCATTTGAGAGGAGCACCTGGGGCAGGTTGGTGCTTACGACTATCGACAAAGCGGGCTAGTGGCCTGGTGATCCCGAGCGGCGGCAAGCGCCTGGCGGCGAAATCCACGGCGAAGCGCGCCGGATGCAGCACCCGCAACCAAGTCATGCTGTGCTGCGGCAGTGGTACGCCGCCCTGGCTGCGCAACATGCCGAGGGTTTCGTCGCCAGCGGTTTCCGTCAGCGTGAGGTCCTGTGTTCCGGCCAGCATGGCGCGCAGCAGGCGTGCCCCAGCCAGCGGATTGGCGGCATGGTCGCGCACCATCAGGGCGCAGGCGATGGCGGCTTTATAGCTGCGGTCGGAGGTCGCCAAGTCTTGGGCCGTGACGCCGATAAAGCCTTCGACGGCATTGTCCTGTTCGAAGACCAGGGACGGTAGTGCCGGATCGGCAAAGGGACCGTCGATGAAATGTTGGCGCAGGAACTGGCGGAGATCGTTGGTTGCCGGCTTGCTCCAGGCGAGCATGATCGCGGCGAACAGGTCGGCGACAGCGTCGACATCTCTGGCCTCGATCGGGCGGATGCGGGTGGCCTGGTCACTCACGGGGGAGAGGTCCTGCTTGGAGGCGGTCGTTCATCGATATCTCGGGCAAGACGCGGCTAGGGTTTGGTGTCGGGGGCGGCGGCGAGCGGCGCATTGGCGGCCTTGTAGGGCTCGGCAGTGCTGCCGAACATGGCCGCCATGCGGCCGATGGACATGAGCGGCGGATGGCTGGCAGGCAGCCAGTGACGGCGCTGGACAAGGAGGCCGATGGCGCGCGGCAGCGACAGGCCAAGGCTCACGAGGTTCTTGAGCGCCAGCGTGGCGAGGCCGGCGGCGCCGGGGCGATATTTGCGGTCGATTGCATAGTTGATCATGCCGGTGCGCAGCGAGCGGCGCATGAGGAATTTTGCGGTCAGCCGGTCGGCCGGCACATATTCCAGCACCTCGGCCTCAGACGACCAGAAGAAGCGCTTTCCCGCCTTGCGGCAGCGGGTGAAGAAATCCATGTCGCCGCCGCCGAGGAAATTGAAGCGCAGGTCGAGTTCGGGGCTCGGCAGTGTTTCGAAGACACGGCGGGAGATGAGGCAATTGCCGGAGCCATGGATCATGTCGATGGCACCGGTAGGCTGGGCAATGGAGAAGAAGAGCGGGTGTTCGGCAATGCCGGGACCGGGTGGTGTGACCATTTCGCGGTTCACCGGGCCGCCGACGATATCGGCGCCGGAGCCGTCGGCGGCGTCGACCATGGCCTGCAGCCAACCGGGCATGGCTTCTTCGTCATCGTCGATCATCAGTAGATAATCGGCGGTCGAGAAGTGCTTACGGGCCGCGCCAAAAGCAGTGTTGATGGCATGGCAGTTGCCCTGCTTGTGCTCCACCAGCACCAGTCCGGCCTCGATATCGGCCAGCAAGGTGCGAGCCACGGCCGCGCCGGCCTGACCGGCGCCGTCATTGTCGACCACGACGATTGCGAAGGCGAAATCGGTCTTCTGGGAGAGGACCGAGGTGAGGGTGCGGGCCAGCCATTCCGGACGGCGGAAGGTCGGGATGCAGACGACAGCACGGATATTTGTGTCAGCACTCATGGCCTTGCCTCCTGTCGAACATTCTGCCGGAGGATTGACCGCAACATGTTGTCAAATCCCGAACGCGGCAGAGCCGACCAGCGCGGTATTGCGAAGCGCCTTGGACGGGGAGGCGATGATGGCCTGTACAAGGCCCTGGAGCGCGGTCAGGTAGCGGCGATCGCGAACGGCCTGGGCGGCGAGATAGGCCCGCAGATGGGCCTCGGCGGCCTGGCGCAGGGTACGCAGCCGCTCCGGGGCGCGATTTTTGGTGAGGCGCGGTTCGGCATAGATTGCGTCGAGCGCCGGACGGTAGTCGTCAAAGCTCAGGCGCTTGGCCATCATGGTGCTGCCGGCATGGACGCGATAGTCCATGACGCAGAGGCCGGGGACGTAAAGGAATTCGCCCTGGGCGGCCAAGAGGCACCAAGCGTGCCAGTCCTCACAATAGCGCAGATACTCGCGGAAACCGGCAGTTTTGCGAAAGGCCTCGGCGCGCATCAGGGCGACACCGCCATTCACGAGGAAATTGCCGGCGAGCAGATTTTCGGTGACATCGCCCTCAGGCTTGGCGCGGCGGCCCAAGAGGCGTCGGCGGCCAATGGTGGTGCCAGCAGCGTCGATGCGCTCATAGTCGCCATAGACGGCGACGGCATCGGACGGGCCGGCTGCAGCAAGCAGGGCACTACAGGCGCCGGGGCGCAGGCGATCATCGGCGTCGAGAAACATGACCCAGACCTGGGTCGCCTGCTCGAACCCGAAATTGCGCCCACCGGAGACGCCGGAGGGCCTGGCGCCGCGGCTTGTGAAAAGGCGGATGCGGGGATCAGCGATGGCCTGGATGCTGGCGATGGTGGCGTCGGTTGAGCCATCGTCGACCACGATTACTTCGCGCACGCAATCACCCTGGGCCAAGGCACTCTCGATGGCCTCGACAATATAGGGTTCACCATTGCGGACGGGAATAATGACGCTGATCACTGCCAGCCTCCTTGACCGTTTTTCTATAGTGCCCATCCCGCGATAAATCATCCCGGCGATCTTGCTTTGGTTAACCTCCGATGGGCATTGCAACGATTAACCCTTCGAGGGCCAAAGGCTTCTTTGTCTTGGGGGGCTCGATTATCTTGTCTGACAAGCTGAGTGCGGGGTTCCGATGACCATTACGCGACGACATTTTCTTAAACAGGGCACTACCCCGTTCATGGCAGCAGCGCTTGCGCCGTGGCTGACGAGTCCTGCCTTTGCACAGCAGAACATGCCGTTCGGGGCGGCGCTTTATTGGCCCGACATGGCGATCGAGCCGCGGCTGGGGCCGGAGATCGCACGCTGGTGCCAACGCATCACGCCGGTGCAGGAAATGAAGTTCGAACTGCTGCGGCCATCCGAGGGCGCTTGGGACTTTTCGCAGGCCGACGCGCTGGTGGACTATGCGCGTGTGAACAGCCTTGCCGTGCATGGCCATACGCTGGTCTGGTATGCAGCGCTGCCCGAATGGGTTTCGAAGATTACCTCAGCGGCAGCGGCCGAGGCGCTGATGACTGAGCATATCGAGACGCTGATGCAGCGCTATCCCGACATAACCAGCTGGGACGTGGTCAACGAAGCAATTCCGGATGTGCCGGATGGCGTTAAGTCACGGCGAGATGGGTTTTGGCAGGAACGGTTGGGCGAGGACCATATCGCCATGGCGTTTCGCAAGGCGCATGAACTGTCTCCGCACAGTACGCTGGTGCTCAACGAATATGATGTCGAATTTGCCGATGAATATGGTCCGGCCAAGCGGGCGGCGTTCCGCGATCTGATCCAGAGCCTGCTCGACAAAGGGGCGCCGGTGACCGCTATCGGCTTCCAGGGGCATCTGCGCGGGGGCAGGGCGATCGCCAAGGACGAACTGGCTGCATTCGTTGCCGAGCTCAAATCCTGGGGGCTCGACGTGCTGGTGACGGAACTGGATGTCATCGACGTCAACCTGCCTAGGGATGCCGATGAACGTGATCGGGTGATCGCGGCGCAGGTTCGCGATTTTCTCAAGGCCATTGCGGATGGTGGCGGGGCGAGTTCGATCACCACCTGGGGGATCAGCGATCCCTATAGCTGGATCCGCTGGGCCTATCCGCGCCCCGATGGCACACCCAACCGGCCCTTGCCTTTGGATGAGAATTTTAAGCCAAAGCTGTTCATGGATGTCATCGACGATTTCCGGAACGGGACTTTGTGATGAACGCCTCTCTTGGCCCGCTGGTGGGCCATGCCCTGCAGATCAACATGCATCCGCTCGATGTGGACCACGTGGTCGAGACGCTGCCCCACCAATTGCGGGCCTGGCGCGGCCAGGTGGATCGCGTCGTTATCACGCTCGACCACAAGGTGAGTACGACCGGACGCTATCATGCTGCCGACTATAACGAGAAGCTGGCCCGGCTGACGGGTTTGCTCGAGAGGCTGTCGGGTTCGGATGCAGCGATCCATGTCGATCTGGTCGACTATTCTTCCGAAGCTATTGAAGGGGTACGCAAGGCGTTCTTTTCCGCCGAGCCCTCACTGCCGCTCAAGGCATTCGATGGCGGGCCGTTCTACGCCTACTTCTATGGCCTCTATCGTGCCAATGCCGAGCGTGTGCTGCATATGGACAGCGACATGCTGTTCGGCGGCATGAGCCAGCGCTGGATGGCGGAAGCCGATGCCGTCTTTGACGCGCGGCCGGACGCATTGTTCGTCTGCCCGTTCTCTGGGCCGCCGCGAGCGGACGGAACGATCGACGAGAGCCTGCATGTGGGTTTTCCTGGCCGTCGGGCCTTCGTGCCGCCGCAGTGGCTTGGGCTCGATGTGCCGGCCTATGGCTTCAACGCCGTCAGTACCCGTATTTTCGTTCTGGATATGCGGCGGTTTGTCGAGCGGATCGGTTCGTTGCCATTGGTGCGGCCTGATTTCAAGCGTCGGCTACGGGCGCATCTGTTGGATCAGTCACCGCTGACCATGCCGGCCGAAGAAGTGCTGAGCGCCAGCATGGAGCGATTGGGATTGGAGCGCGTCGACCTGTTGGGCGGCGCGCCCGGCATGTTCTCGCTGCATCCGCCCTATCGCAATCCTGCCTTTTATCGGCAGTTGCCGGAGCTTATCCGCCGAACCGAGAGCAGCGACCTGCCCGACGGGCAGTTAGGCGATTTCGATGTCAATGCCAGCATGATCGACTGGTCGGACGCGCTCGCCGCCAAAAGCCGCCCTGCGCGGCTCAAGAAGGCGCTGCGGCAGCTGATCGCAGCCAATCGGGCGCGGCTGCTCGGTCAGTAGGCGTTCTTGCTGGCACGGCGCGACAAGACGGTGAGCAGGATGATCCAGAGGTCCAGGGCCAGCGACCAGTTGTCGATATAGTAGAGATCGCACAGCACACGGCCTTCAATGGCGTGTGGGGTGGAGGTGTCGCCGCGATAGCCGTTGACCTGGGCCCAGCCGGTGATCCCCGGCTTGATGCGACGACGAAAGGCGTAATCGGCTGCCTTCTGGGTCAGTTCCTCGTCATGCACCAATGCATGGGGGCGGGGGCCGACCAGGCTCATTTCGCCCCGCAGCACGTTGAGCAATTGCGGCAGTTCATCGATGGAGCTGCGTCGCAGGAAGGCGCCAAGACGGGTTACTCGAGCATCGTTCTTTTGCGCCTGACGCACATCGCCGCCATCTTCGGTCACCGTCATGCTGCGGAACTTGTAGATGGAGAATTCCTGCCCGTTGAAACCGCGCCGGCGCTGGCGGAACAGCACCGGGCCGGGACTGTCGAGCCGGATCAGCAGCGCCACGATGAGCAGTAGCGGCGAGAGCAGCAAGAGGCCGAATCCGGCGCCAAGCATATCCAGCGCGCGCTTGGTCAGGAGCCCGATGAAACCGAGTGGCCGGGCCTGGAGGATGAGCGTGCCGGAAGGGCCGAGCGCTGCCACATCGGCGATCTGCCGCGAGGCGCCGTTTTCGACCGGAGAGGCGAGATAGACGACGTCCAGCGCAAATTCGCGTGCCGGCGTGATAATGACGTCGATGGCCTCGAGATCGCCGGCGTGGCCGACCAACAGGATTTGTGAACAGCCACGTTCGACGCAGTCTTCGATGAAGGCGTGCAGCGCGGCGCTTTCTGGAGCGCTTTCGGCGAGGTTTTGGTCAAGAGCTAGTGTCGTCACCACCTGCGCGCCCTGTTTCCATACCGGGGCCTGTCGGCCCAGACGCTCGATATCGGCAGCCCTGCCGATAAGCCCGACGCGCTCGATCTGAAACTGGCCGTTTTCGAGCATGGTCTGGATGGCGCGGAAAATGCTCGATCGCACCAGGGCCTGCAGTGCCGCCGAACCGACAATCCATGCGGCCAGTTCGAGGGGGGTGATCGTACCTCCGAGAGCGAAGCCAACGAGCACCAGTGCGCCGAAGCAGGCGATGTAAGTTAGTGCCGCTTCCAACGGCACTGGATAGAAGGCCGTGGGCGCGCGCAGGAAGCGCAGGGCGGCATTGGTGGTGAACCAGCCATAGCTAAGAGCAAAAACGAGCAGCAGAATGAACTGCGCCCCATGCCTGGCTGTCTCGGGAAGAATGGGTGAAAACGTTATCCCAGCCAACGCCAAACCGCTGGCGATCGCTGTTTCGACAGCGGCAAGCACAAGGGCGAGAAAGACCCGGCTGGATACGCTGAAGCGCCGCCGCTGGCGGTGCTCAATGCCGGTCTTGCGCAGTTCCCTCTCGATCATGCCGATCTTTCTGCCACTCCCTCTGGCCGAATTCGTGTGTGTCAGGCGTTTTCTTGTTTCGCCTTATGCCCCGTATCTGCATCCACGGCCCCGGCCGCATCCACATCGCGACTCGCCACAGATTGGCGAGCGTAATGCACCAGCGCCGCCCAATTGGCGATGGCGATAGCGATTTCGACAATATAGTAGGACGCAAAGGTGCCGTTGATGCCCCCCTGCCAGGTCATGAGTGCGACGAGACCGGCCCCGAAGAAATTGGCAGTGTTGAAAATGGCGGCGCGGGTGCCCTGTCGTCCTGCCGCGCCGAGCGCCTCCATGGCCGAGGCATAGATCGCCATCGGTATCAGCACGAAGCAGAGAACGCGGGTGAAGGTGATCAGCGACGGATAATCGTCGCCGAAGAGCCAAGGCAGCAGCGGAGCCAGCACGAAAATGGCCAAGGCGCTGGCGGTCGAGACAGCCAGCGAGGCCAGCAACACCTGGCGGGTGCGATTGAGCAGGGCCACCATTCCGACCTTGGCGGCTTTGGCCGAGCCCGGGTAAACCAGCCGGTTCAGCGCCTCGATGGCAAGATAGGAGCTTTCCAGAATGCGCCTGGCCACCGAATAGCTGCCGACGATCTCGGCGCCGGCCAGGGCATTGAGGACGAGCAGGTCGGCGTTCTGCCGCAGGGCCTTGAACAGGAACTGGGTGCTGAAGAAAACCCCGTTCATGAACTCCTCGCGGGCAAAGACAAATTTGGGCTTGCTGAGATAGGTCAGCGACCACATGGCCACCACGGCGATCACGACGTGCAGACCGAAATGCCAAAAGGCCCAGTCGGCGACGGTGGAGGTGCTGAAGACGAGGCAAGCGACGACGGCGGTAATGGTCCGCAGGATGGCAAAGCCGAACTCGATGGCGTTGGCAACAGCAAAACGCGAATGGGCGATGTAGGCGCTGGTGGCAATCGAGACCACCTTGAGCAGCACAATGTTTGAAATGAGGATCAGCAGGCTCGTGCGCGTGGCAACCCACGGATCGGGCGCGATGGTGACCGTCATCGGCATGATGATAAGGCCGGCAATAACGAGAACCACCGAGCTGACGACACTGAGAATGATGGTGTGGCCGAGCAGCGGGGGGTAGTCGTCGGGGTTCTGGGCGCTCCGGCGAATAAGGGCCTCGGATGAACCGATGCCGCATAATTGCACAGCTACGTTGGTCAGGGCGGTGATGATGGCATAGAGGCCGAACTGTTCGCTGCCGAGATAACGGGCCAAAAGCGCAAAGGTGATCAGCTGCGAAGCACTGGCAGCGAGCATGCTGGAGCCCGAGCCGGCATAGGACAGGAGCAGGCGAAAGCCCTGCTGCATGAAGCTGCTGTTCAAGACGGTGTTTTTGCGGGCATCCAAGGCGGGTCTGGTCCGGGCTCTTTGAACCGTGGTTATGCCACAGCTGGATGGTTGAAGTGCAGGAAACCGGCGACGGGGTTAACTCTAGAGTTAATCCTTCTTTTCCATCGCCCCAATTCTACGCAGCTCGTCGCGTCTGCAGTAGAGGGCCTGGGAACCCTTGCCTCAACTTAATAATATTGCGGCTTTACAGGGCAGTGAGCCGCCGGCTGAAACCAAAACGCTTAACCAAAAGCGGGGTTTTAGCACCACATAAAGCAATGCTGCGCTATGGTGCAGCCTAGCACCAGTGCGAATGGAACGTCTGTCGTCATATGTACGAAACTCATGACTTACGGCCCAAGCCTCGTCGCGTTGCCGCGCGTTCTGTTGGCACGTCCGGCGGCCATGCGCCTGGTTCCGTACCGCTTCGAGACCGCCCGATGACCTCGGTGCATCAGTCTATCCTCATGTCGCGCCCCAAGGCCGCAGAGCCGCCCAAGCCGGAAACGCTGGCTGACCGTTTGGCTGGCATCGATGCGTGGACGGCGCTGGGCTGGGTCAAGCGGTTTTGGTGGATAGCGGCGGGTTGTGCCTTTGCCGGGGTGTTTGCCGGCTACTCCTTCGGAACGCTGGTGCCCGCGCGATACACCACCTATGCCGATATTCTGCTCTACACGTCGGTCGCCTCGAGCGCCGACGATCCGATGTTCGGGCAGGGCCAGGCGCGTGATGCGCAATTGCTGACTGCCGAAAGCCGCAACCATGTGCTCTCGTCGGGCAATGTGATGGCGCGCGCGGTGGCTGATCTCGATCTCGCCAACGATCCCGAATTTGCCGGCACGAGCGGCAGCGACGAGGACCGCCAGTTGGCAGCCCGACGCACGCTGACCGAACGGGTGACCACGACGCGCGGGCTCAACTCGCTGATGACCACACTTTCGGTGTGGGCGGAAAGCCCTGAAAAGGCCGTTGCCGTATCCAACGGCGTCGTCGCGGCTTTCCAGGCAGAGCTGGCGGCCATGGACGCGAACTCGGTCGATGGGCTGACGCGCGATATTTCCACTCGTCTCGCCGATCTGCGCCGCGACGTTCTGGTCGCCGAAGAAGCGGTCGAGGCCTATCGTTCGGAAAACCGACTGGAAGCCACCAATGGGGAGTCGCTCGACAATCAGTCGATCGCCCAGGTGAATACCGAACTCAATACCGCCCGCTCACGTCTTGCTGATGCCCAGGCGCGGCAGGTGAGCCTCGAGACCGCCTTTGCCAATGGCAATGCGGCGTCACCGGAATTGGCTTCGGAGGCCATTGCTGCCCTGCGGGCGCAAGAGTCCGAAGTGGTGCGACAGCTCGACTCGCTGTCGGCCCGGCTGGGACCGCGCCATCCGGAGATTCAGGCATTGCAGCCGCAGGTCGAGGCTATCCGGGCGCAGATCCGTCGCGAAATCGAGCGGCAGGTTTCGGCGGCGCGCGCCGATGTGCAACAGGCTCAGGCACTGGTCGACGGCCTTACCGCCCAGGTGGCGCAGAGCCGGTCCAGCATTTCGCAGAGCAATACCGCTCTGGTAACCCTGCGTGAGATGGAGCGCGAGGCAGAGGTGCGCCGCGGTGTTTACCAGGCATTCCTGTCGCAACTGACCCGCGTGCAGGAGATGAGCAATGTCAACACGTCGGGCACGCAGGTGATTTCGGCCGCGGTGCCGCCGGAGAGCCGCTCCTATCCGCCGCGGACATCAGTTCTTGCAGCAGGCGGTGGCTTTGCCGGCCTCATGTTCGGCCTGGCCTGTGCCGCCGGGTTGGGGTTGCTGCTGATGCTCGGAAAAGCCACCAAGCCCGCTTCGCGAAAGCCTTGACGCCCGCTGACGATATCGTGATGGCGAGAAGCAGGGGCGCGTTCGCCACGGCCCTGTTTGTGGTGATTTACCTCTTCTACTGGGTGTCCTTCTACATCTACATGGACATCTCATTGCCCCCAAACAGCTTCCTGGGGCAGACCAGCCAGCTCGTGGCGGTCTTGATGTTGGGCGCGATCATTTTCTCCGCGCTGTTCCAGAGCAACTCGTCGCTCTTGCTATCGCCCAAGCTGTTGATCCTCATACTGTTCATCTGGCTTATGGCGGTGTCGGTCTTCTCGCCGCATGGTCTGGACGCGGTACGCCGGCTGCTCCTCGCGCTAATTGCCTGCGTCGCGGCCAGTGCTGCTCTGCTCCTGCCCAAGAACGAAGCCAACTTTGCCCGGCTGATTGCCATTGGGTCGATCATTGTCCTGGTGATGAGCTATTTCGGCGTCGCAATGCTGCCGCACTACTCGATCCACCAGGGTACGCATCCGGACGAACCATCTCTGGCCGGCGACTGGCGGGGCATTTTCGGCCACAAAAACCTTGCGGCTCCGGCCATGGCCATCATCGTGATGATGGGGCTTTATCTCCGGCACAAATGGTCGCGTTTCGGCGGCAATGCCATCGCGCTTGCGGCTTTCGTGTTTCTCTATTTTTCCGGCGGCAAGACGGCACTGGGCATGTTGCCGGCCACGCTGGCGCTGGTCTGGATCACAGATCGCCATCCCAAATGGACCGGCATCGCGGTGATCTCGGCGCTGCTGGCCGTCAATCTCGGCGCCCTGGGCGCGACGTTCAGCCCGCAGGTCAGCGCCTTGATCGAGAGCCTTGGCATCGACCCGACCTTTACCGGCCGTGTCGATATCTGGCGCTTGGCCTATGACGCCATCGCGCATAGGCCCATCACGGGGTACGGGTTCACCCTGTTCTGGACCACCGGGCAGGCGGATATGGTGATGCCCGATGTCGAAACCTGGGCCACCACGGCGTCGGACACGCATAACAGCTATCTTTCGGTCATCCTCGACGGTGGCTTTCCGGCGCTGATCCTGATCCTGATCTGGCTGGTGGTGTTGCCGCTGCGCGATATCAATGCCAGTCGCGCGCCAGGGCCGGGTTGGGAGCTCAATCTGCTGTTCCGACGCATCTGGATGTTCGGCATTCTCCTTGCCAGCATGGAAAGCATTTTTCTCGCTATCAATGGGCCGGTCTGGTTCTCGCTTCTGATGGCGACGTACGGACTGAGGCTCTCGCGCATCTCCTATCTGACCGCACGCCATTCATCCTGAAGCTGGGGGCACGATTGTCTAGAAATATCGGTGGCATCGTCGACAGGATCGCCAATCGCGTGGCGCGTCTGCCTTTGGGGTCGCGGTTTGACATAAGGCTCGATCAACCCATCGTCTCTTTCTCGTTCGACGACGCGCCGCTGTCGGCGGCCACTCTCGGCGCGCCGATCCTTGAGCGTCATGGGGCACGGGGCACGTACTATCTGGCAGGGCGGTTTTTCGACGATGTAGAGGCCGAACCACCGTTCATGGATGGGAAGGCTGCACAGGACCTGGCGTCGCGCGGTCACGAACTGGCCTGCCACACCTTTGCGCATCGCCGGCTGCGTGACTATTCCGGCGCTGCGCTGCGTGACGATCTCGCCGATAACGAGCAGATCCTGGCTGGCCTCGATGGCGGCGGTGGCAAACGCAGCTTTGCCATTCCCTATACCATGGCCTGGCCGCCGGCGACGCTGGCAATGCGATCGCGCTATACGACCATTCGCGGTGGGCGCGCCGGGATCAATGGCACGGGGACCGATTTCACCAATCTCAAATCGGTGGAATTGCGCGAACTGCCGGGCTTTCTCGAGGCGGCCGAGTATTGGCTGGAACGGCAGGCGGAGGAGCGGGGCTGGCTGATCTTTTTCACTCATCATGTCGCGGATGCGACTGTGCCTTTCTCCATTACCCCCGAGGCCCTGGAGCGGCTGGTCGAACGCACGCAGAAAATGGGCTTTGCCATCCGCACCGTTGCGGAGGCCTATGCGGAGAGCACGGGCACACCGGCCTGATGCTCAGAAGGCGTTGCGGCGCGTTTTCGGCGACACGATGGTCAGCAGGATTATCCAGAGGTCGAGGAACGGCGAGTAATTGTCGATATAGTAGAGGTCGTAGTCTGTGCGACCCTGCATCTGCGCCATGGTGGCGGTTTCGCCGCGATAGCCGTTGACCTGCGCCCAGCCGGTAATGCCGGGTTTGATACGCTGGCGATGGGCATATTGGGCCAGTTGCGCGCTGAGTTCGTCGTCGTGGCTGATGGCGTGCGGGCGAGGGCCGACCAGGCTCATATCGCCCCTGAGAACGTTGAACAGTTGGGGCAGTTCGTCGACGCTGGTGGCCCGCAGGAAGCGGCCAATGCGGGTTATACGGGCGTCGTCGCGGGTGGCCTGGGTCATGGCAAAGCCACTTTCGGTCACCGTCATGGTGCGAAATTTCATGATTGAAAACGGCTGGCCGTTAAAGCCACGGCGCATCTGGCGAAAAATCACCGGACCAGGGCTATCCAGGCGGATGAGCGCCGCAGTGATCATCAGCAGGGGCGCCAGCGCCAGAAGCCCCACACCAGCGCCAACAATGTCGAGTGCGCGCTTGAGCAGCACAGCGCCATCGCTGAGCGGTTTGCGCAACACGCGCAGGGTGCGATTGGGGCCGATGGGAACGACATCGAGGAATTCGATGCGGTTCTTCTGGATGGCGGGTGCATAGACGACATTGAGCGAGAAGCGCTTGAGGTCCGAAATCAAGCCGTCGAGGTCGTTGATATGGGCGATGTCGCCGGTGATGACGATGTAGCGCACCCCTTGCTGCAGGGCGGCGCGGGCGAACGCGGCCACGTTTTCGGCGGCGACAGCGCCGTCGCGCATTGCATCCTCGAGATAGAGCGTATTGGTCAGCTCGTGCCCGTGGCGCCAGAGGTCGCTTTGCAGCAGGAAATCGAGCACGAGTTCACGCTCGCCGATCAGGGCGATCTTCTGGAAGCGGAGTTCGCCCTGGGAGATCTGCTGGCTAAGCACGCTTTGCACCAAGCTGCGCATGACCACCACAACCGGCACGCCGACGAGAAAGGCCGAGGTCAAGGAGACCCGAGAGAGATCACCGACCACGCCGGCGAGAAACGCGATCATCAGCATGGCCGCGAAAGCAATGGTCCAGCTGAAGAAGGAGAAGGGCAGGGTGGTGTCGCGACGGCGCTGCCCATCGAGAAACCGCGACGCTGCGACCGCCGAGAAACCGGCATAGATGAGGCCGATCAACAAGGAAAAGGCAATGTAGAGCGGGGCGGCAAAATACTGGAATGCGGTCTGCAGGAGGATGAAGTGGTAGAGCATGGCGGAAGCCATAAAGACGGAGGCGACGACAAGGCCTTCAACCGCAGCGACACTGGCGCAGATCCACATGGGATCGCGCACCTGCCGTGAGGTGTGCAGGTCGTGATTTTGTGTCGATCTCGAAAGGTCTGAAACGCTCATGGCTCGGCCAAAAATGGTCTGAGTTGAGCATTACGTCAGAGCGCCGGAATTCCTAAGCAAAAGGTTAAGCTAATGTTAATGCTTAAAATTTTACGCATGGAGAGCAGATGAACATGAGGTTGGAGATTTAACCGTTCGCGTGGGAAACAGTGCAAATCTTCGCAGCTTTATGCATTGTTAGGGGCTCTTAGTGGCATATCTGCCGCCAATGTTGACCGAAAGACCGTTGGGGGAAACGTGTCTGTTCTTGCCAGCCCTATCGATGAGCGCTGCCTGGACCAGGCATTGTCGCTGCTTGTGGAAGGGTTTCCCGAACGCTCGCCAGCGTTCTGGAAGCAGGCATTAGACGCGCTTGGCGACTATGCTGGCAAGTCCGAGGCGGGGCCAATCGGCTATCTCATGCAGGTGGACGATGAGGCTGTCGGCGTCATCCTGACCATTGCCAGCTGGCGTCGAGACGGCAAGAGGATCGTCAATCTCTCCAGTTGGTATGTTCGCGCCGAACATCGCTGGCAGGCCGCGCGCATGCTGATGCAGGTCACTGCCGACAAGTCCGCCATTTACACCGACATCTCGCCATCGCCGGAAACGGCGCGGCTTAATAAGGCGCTCGGTTTTTCGACGGTGTCCGACTGCGTGGTGCTGCTGCCATTGCCGCTAACAGCGCTGCGCGGTCGATCCGAGGGCGAGGTCCTGCGTCCGGCCGACATGCCTGCAGGCGTGTTGACGCCGGCCGACGAGGCGATGTTGGCGCTGCACCACGCGGCCGGATGCATCTGTGCGGTGCACAGGACGGGGGAGCGCTACACTCCGCTCATCTTCAGCCCAAGCCGACGGTATGGTCGCATGGTGGTGCGGCTCATTTACGCCGAGGACGGCAAAGTGATGGTCGAGCGCGGCGCCACAATAGCCCGGTTCCTGCTGAGATCTGGTATACTGGCGCTCACCATGCCCGCGACAGAAGGTGAGTACCCGCCCACAGCCCGGATGCGCAGTATTCCCGCGCCTGTGCAGGTCAAAGGGGAGTGGGCGCAGGGGCGTATCGACAAAGCATATTCGGAACTCGTTTTTTTACACCTTTGACCGGACACCGGCCTACGGAGAATGAATGTGAGCATTGCTGTGAGCGTAACCAGGCAGGACGATGTCGAGGCCAGCGTCTATTCCTATCTTCAATCGCGCTTTCCCGCGCTCGAAGGCTGCAGCGAAGATACGCCCCTGATCGAGGGCGGTGCCTTGGATTCGCTGGGCTTTCTCGAATTGATGATGTTTCTGAGCGAGCATTTCGGCATCGAATTGTCGGATGCCGATTTCGATCCTTCCGTGCTGGGTACGCCAGGCCAGCTCATCGCTTTCGTTCGTCAGGCGCGCCGGTGACGCGAACGCCGTTTCTACTGCACCATCTGCTTGATGACGCCGCCCCCGAACGGCGGGCGCTGAGCTTTGGCGACAGCCATTTGAGCTATGGTGAGTTCGGGGAGGCGGTGCGCAAGTGTGCGGCGCAGCTGGTGTGGCATGGGCTGGCACGTGGCGATCGCGTTGCGATCTATCTGCCCCGTGGGCTCGAAGAATGCTGGGCCATTTTTGGTGCCAGCGCGGCGGGCGGAGTTTTCGTGCCGGTGAATGTGCTGCTCAAGGCACCACAGTTGCGCCACATCGTCAGCGACTGCGAAGCAAGGGTGTTGGTTTCAAGCCGTAGCCTTGCCGCGGTGGTGGAGCCGGCGCTCGAGGGCATTTCCGGCTGCACTGTGCTCTATGTCGAGGATATTGCTGAGGCGACGGCACCGGCCAGCGGTGTAACAGAGGCAGGGATCGGCGAGGATCTGGCGGCCATTCTCTACACGTCCGGCTCGACCGGCATGCCAAAGGGCGTGATGCTGTCCCATCGCAACCTGCTGGCCGGCACGCGCATCGTACGCTCCTATCTCGGGATCAGTGGCCAGGATCGCATTCTCTCCATCCTGCCGTTCAGTTTTGACTATGGGCTCAATCAGTTGCTGACCGTGGTAGAGCAGGGGGCGAGCCTCGTGATCTGCACATTCCGCTTCGGCGACGAGATCGTGCGGGCCTTGCGGGACAATGAAATCACCGGCCTGGCCGGGGTGCCCACCATCTGGGCCATTCTCACCCAGGGCGCACCGCTCTTGCGTAAAACTGCGCTGCCGCATTTGCGCTATATCACCAATTCGGGTGGGCGGGTGCCCGAGGCGACGGTCAAGGCACTGCGGGCACTTTTGGGCGAGACGCAGATTTTCCTCATGTACGGGCTGACCGAAGCGTTCCGCTCGACCTTTTTGCCACCTGAGGAAATCGAGCGCCGGCCGACATCTATCGGCAAGGCGATACCGGAATGCGAGGTGTTTGCCGTGACCGAGGATGGGCGCAGAGCAGCGCCGGGCGAGCCGGGCATATTGGTGCATCGCGGACCGACCGTGTCGCTGGGATACTGGCGGCGTCCGGAGGAAACGGCGCGGGTGCTGCGGCCACATCCGTTTCGCGATGCGTTGGAGGGCGGGGAAACTGTCTGCTATTCCGGCGATCTCGTGGTCGAAGACGCGGACGGGTTTTTCAATTTCGTCGGCCGCGGTGACGGAATGATCAAATCCTCCGGCTATCGCATCAGTCCCACCGAGGTCGAAGAGGCATTGATGGCCACCGGCCTGTTCCGCCAAGTCGCGGCAATCGGACTGCCCGACGCCCTGGCGGGGCAAAAGGTGCATGCCGTCGCCGTGCCGCTGTATGAGAGCATCGATGCAATGGCGGTGCTGCGTCAACTCGGCGAGACCATTGCCGGCTATATGGTGCCGCGCGCCCTGGAACTGGTCGATGCCTTGCCGACGACACCCAATGGCAAGGTGGACTATCCGACGCTGGTGCGCGATCGGAGCATCCATGTCCAGTCCTGAAGCCCCCAAGCCACCGCACGGCCCGGATTTGGCCAGGACGCAATTTGCCGTTTCTGGCCCGGATCTGGTCATCGGCGGGTTACGCGTTGCCGAGATTGTCGAGACCGTCGGCTCGCCGGTGTTCATCTATGACGCCGATGCCATGCGGCAGAGTTATCGCGCGCTTGCCGCAGCGCTCGATGGGTTTGCCGCGATCCACTACTCGGTAAAGGCCAATCCGGCGAAAGGAGTGATTTCACTGTTTCTCGCCGAAGGCGCGGGGGTGGAGATCGCGTCGCTGGGCGAATATCGGGCGGCCCGGCTGGCAGGCGCGCGCGCAGAGCAAATCCTCTTTGCCGGCCCGGGAAAACGTCGCGGCGAGCTCGAGGCGGTTATTGGCGAGGGCATAGGCGAAATTCACCTCGAGACCGTAGAGGAAATCGAGCGGGTGTCCGAGATCGCCACGCGGCTTGGACGATTGGTGCGGGTTTCGTTACGGATCAATCCCGTTGCGGCGGCACAGGCCGGGGCCATGCGCATGGGCGGCAAGCCCACGGCCTTCGGCTTTTGCGAGGAGGATATCGACGGCGTGCTCGACCTTGTGCGACATGCTCCAGGGATCGCGCTGGTCGGCATTCATGTCTATGGCGGCACGCAGATCCTGGAGGCAGCCGCACTGCTGAACCAGTGGCAGCATGGCATTCGCATCGCTGGTGACATCGCCGAAAAGTGGGGCGGGCCGCTGGAAACGATTGATTTGGGCGGGGGCCTGGGCATTCCTTACTACGCCGGGGAAGCGCCGCTGGACCTGAATGCGGTCGCTGCCGGACTGCCGCAGTTGTCCAGCCAGCTTCGATCGCATCCGCTGCTGCAGGCCGCCAATGTAATCGTCGAGCCGGGCCGGTTTCTGGCCGGGCCGGGTGGGGCCTATGTGGCCGAGATCAACGCGGTAAAGCATTCTCGCGGGACGCGCTTCGTCATCACTGATGGCGGCATGCATCACCATTTGGCTGCCTCCGGCAATCTCGGGCAGATCATCAAGCGGGATTTTCCGGTTGTTGCGGCCAGTCGCATGGACGAGGGTGCTCTTTACCCGGCCACGGTCGTTGGTCCGCTGTGCACGCCGCTCGATACGCTGGCGCGCGAAGCACTGCTTCCCGAACTCAAGGCAGGCGATCTGATTGCGGTACTGCAGTCGGGTGCCTATGGCGCGACGGCGAGCCCGTCTGGCTTTCTCAGCCACCCAGCGGCCGCGGAGGTTATTGTCGAGGCCGGGACCATGCGATCGGCACAGCTGTGACACTATCCGCGTAGGCGTGCGACTCGCCCAAACACGCGAGATGGCCATTTTCATGGCCGGGTCGACCCGATTTTGCCGTGCCAGCGGGGTCTGCGAGACGGCGAAATGCCCATAGCGGGCCCTAAACTGCTCGGTTAAATCAGCAAATTTATCGCCCTGCGCAAATTTGTCTTGCGACAACCGGCCGCACGGATTTAGGGTCAGGTGGAACAGGCAAACAGACCGTGGTGCTTGCCCAAGTGCTCACGGACGAAATTGCCGTCGGAGGTTTTATTTTGAGAAGATTATTTTTCCGCGCGGCAGCTGCGCTTGCTGTCGCCGCAGTCGTTATTCCTGTCTATGCCCAGCATGCCGGGGGCGATGCAAAGCCCCCCGTCATCGGTGACCTGCCAGAAGTCGCGCCAACCGAGCAAGTTTCCTCGGATAGCATCGACACGTCCGAGCGGACGATCTGGGACGGTGTGTTTACTGCCGAACAGGCTGCCGCTGGTGCGCCGCTCTATACCCAGTATTGCCAGGGTTGCCATGGCAAGACCGGTCGCGGCACTCCGGGCGGTCCGGGCGTGACAGGTGCCAACCTCAACAAGAAGTGGGAAGAGACCTCTCTTCTGGACTTCTACACCTTTGCCCGCACCAACATGCCGCCCGGCAATGCCGGCAAGATCGGCTCGGAACAGGACTACGTGAATATCGTGGCCTACATCATGGAATTGCATGGTGCCGAACCGGGCGACAAGCAGCTGGTCTGGAACGAGGAACAGTTGGGTAACATCTACATCGTGCGCAAGCCGAAAGACTGATTTTTACGTGCCTACCAACCAAAAATGACGTGCGGGTTATCCGCGCGCCTCTGCCACTGAGGGAAGAGAATGAAATCCAAAATCTCCGTGTTGCTGGCATCGGCTGCGATGCTCAGCGTGAGCTCTGTCGCCTATGCGCAGGTCGATATCAGTGCGTTGCCGATGGTGACGGACGAGATCCTGGCCAATCCGGATGCCGGCGATTGGCCGTCCTATGGCCGCGATGTGATGAACTATCGCTATAGCCCGCTCGACCAGATCAACAAGGACAATGTCGGCAACCTGACCATGGTCTGGGGCCGCGCCCTTGAGCCGGGCAATCTGCAGTCCGCTCCGCTCGAGTTCGGTGGCGTGATGTTCATCGCCGCTCCTGGCGACGTGGTGCAAGCGATCGATGCCGCCACCGGCCAGCTGGTGTGGGAATATCGTCGCACGCTGCCCGACCGCGAGACACTGAACTCGCTGGGTGAGAACAAGCGCGGCATCGCGCTCTATGAAGACAAGATCTACATGGTTTCCTGGGACAACTTTATCGTTGCCCTCGATGCCAAGACCGGCCAGGTGGCCTGGGAAAGCGATCGTGGCGGCGGCGCCGACATGATCTCCAACACCACCGGTCCGATCGTGGCCGATGGCGTTGTCGTTGCCGGCTCGACCTGCCAGTTCTCGGAATTCGGCTGCTATGTGACCGGTCACGACGCTGCTACCGGTGAAGAACTCTGGCGCAATACCTTCATTCCGAAGGCCGGCGAAGAGGGTGACGACACTTGGGGCGACTCCACCGAAGACCAGCGTTGGATGACCGGCGCCTGGGGCCAGATGACCTATGACCCGGTAACTGGCCTCGTCTTCTACGGCTCCACCGGTGCCGGCCCGGCTGCCGAATTCCAGCGCAATACCGTTGGCGGCACGCTCTATGGCTCGAATACCCGCTTTGCGGTGAAGCCGAAGACCGGCGAGATCGTGTGGCGCCACCAGGTTCTGCCGCGCGACAACTGGGACCAGGAATGTACCTATGAAATGATCCCGGTCGACATCAACTCCAACCCGTCTGCGGACATGGAAGGCCTGCTGGCCCTTGGCACCGCAACCCCGGGCGAGAAGCGCGTGCTGACTGGCGTGCCGTGCAAGACCGGCGTGATGTGGCAGTTCGACGCCCAGACCGGCGAGTTCATCTACGCTCGTGATACCGTCCAGGAAAACCTGATCGAGAAGGTCGACGAGACCGGCCTCGTGACCGTCAACGAAGCGGCCATCCCGACCGAAGTCGACACCCCCACCTTCATGTGCCCGACCTATCTCGGTGGCCGCGATTGGCCGCCGACTGCCTTCAATCCCGAAACCAAGGTGATGTTCGTCCCGCTCACGAACATGTGCGCCAACGCGACTGTTCTTGACCAGGAGCCAACGGGCCTCGACGTCTACAACACCGAGCTTGAGTACATCCTGCCTGAAGGTGTGACCCATGCTGGTCGCATCGATGCCATCAATGTGGAAACCGGCAAGACCGTGTGGAGCTGGACTGACCAGACCCCGCTTTATGCACCGATCGTTTCGACCGCCGGCGGCTTGATCTTTGTTGGTGGTACCGATCGCAAGTTCAAGGCAATCGACCAGGAGACGGGCGAAGTCGTTTGGTCCACCACCCTGCCGTCGCGCGCTACCGGTCACCCGATTTCCTATGAAGTCGATGGTCGCCAGTATATCGCGATCCCGGCTGGCGGCCCTGGCTATGCGTCGCTGTTCCTTGAAGCTTCGGGCACCACTGCCGACACCGTTTCGGGCAGCAACGCAGTCTATGTGTTCGCCCTGCCTGAGGCCGCTGCCAAGTAATCGGCTGAGGCTTGCATGATCGGGGCCCGGCAAAGCCAGTCTTTGCCGGGCCTCAGTTTTTTGTGGTTAGCTGTCGGAGCTTCAAGTGAACCGGGTTTTTGCAGTTCTTGGACTTATCCTGGCCGTGTCGTCCGTGCCCGCTCAGGCACAGCCGGTGCTCGATGTGGTGCCGCGCGACCTCTACACCGACACCTTGCGTCAGGATGGGAACAGCATCACTTTTTGCTACAATCCCGATGGCATGATGGCGGGTTTCGAGCAGGAACTGGCGCAGTCGATCGCATCGGTGCTGCTGGTGGAACCGAACCTGGTCGCCATGACCAATCCGCGCATTCCCACCAATCCGCTGGATTATCGACTGCCCTGGCTCGAAGATGCGCTGTTCATCCTGCTGGCCGAAAAATGCGACGTGATCATGGGTTACGTGCTGGCGACTTCGGTGCCCGACTGGATCCTGCTGACGCGCCCCTATCTTTCAACCGGCAACTTGCTGGTCACGAAACAGGAAGGGATCGCCACGATCGACGACCTGCCACTGGACCAGCGTATCGGCACCCGCAGTCTTTCGGTGTCGGACAACCGGCTGCAAAGCTTTCTCAACACAAGACCGAAGGACCAGCGATGGAAGCGCGCCACGCTCTATCATAACCAGCGCATCCTGGAGCAGCTGGAGAGTGGGGAGATCGGCGCGGCGGTGATCTGGGAGCCAGCCTTGTATTTCGCCACCGATGGCGATCCAGAGGCTGCTGGCTATCACATTCTGCCGCTGCCTTTCGTCGACCGGCGGACCGATATCGGGATGGCGACGCGATCCAACAACACCTATCTCAATTCCATTCTCGGCGACGCCATTGGTGAATTGATCAATGACGGCACACTGGCCGACCTGGTCGACCAGTTTCATCTCGGGCCGACGAGCGTGCCGCAATGAGTTTCGAACTGCCGCTGCAAATCATCATCATCCGCATCATCGGCATTTTGCTGGTGGGCATGGTGCACGGCTTGACGCTGGTCGGCATGGTCACGGCATTGGGTGACAGGGGGCCGCGCCACGATGGGCGCCTGACGGCCAACCCGCTGGCGCATGCCGCGCCGCTTGGCGTGGTAGCCGCCGTGTTCAGCATGGCTGGCTGGATCCGCCAACTCGACCTTGAGCCCGGCGAGTTGCGCCACGGCAGAGCGGGACTCGTTGCGGCGGTGCTGACAAGCCTTGCAGTGCCTGTGGTGGTGTTCCTAGTGCTGTTGCAACTGCGCGGCATTGTCGTCACGACGCTGCCGCCGTCCTATTCCAACAGCATCAACCTGGCGCTGCGCACCTTTGCGCAGATGAGCCTGGTCTTCGCCGTGGTCAATCTTATCCCGCTGCCGCCCTTTGCCGGGGGCTATCTGCTGCAGGCTGCCGCGCCCAGGCTTTATAAAGCGGTGCAGCCGCGCGCCACTATCATCGCCATCGTGCTCGTGGGGCTGGCCATTATCGATCGCGGTGCGGCATTCCGAATGGTGGAGCCCACGCTGCGCGGCTTCACCGGGGGGTAGGGCACCTATTCGAGATCGGGAACCGCACCGCCACCCATCACCCCGCCGATATCGGCAATGTCGTATTTTTGCTTGAGCGCGTCGAGACTTCCGTCGGCCTCCAATTGACCGAGGGCGGACACCAGCTTGCGCTTGAGCGTCAGGTCCCCTTTCCAAAGACCAATGCCGATCGGGTAGCGCTCCTCGACGCCGGGCGCCCAGGCGACCGACCAGTCATTAGCGCCGGCGATCTGGCGCGCCACCAATGCTTCGCTGATCCCGACATCGAAGCTGCCATCGGCCAGGCCCTTTTCCAGAGCTTCGGCGGAATTGACGATGCGCGGACGCAGGCCCATGGCGCGCAACTGCCGGCTGAGGGCAACGCGGTCGAGGCCGCTCAAACCGGCGTAAAAGCCAATGGACTTGTCTTCGAGATTGGCCAGCGGTTCCTTTGACACGACAGCCCAGCCGGTCGAGAGGTAAGGCGCGGTGGCGTCGAGATAAGAAAGCACCGGCGTGGTCAGGGCTATGCCGCCCGCAAGCACCTGGCACTGTGCACGGGTGACGCGCCAGCTGCGTGGATTGAAATCCTTGGCCATTGCCGCATTGGGCAGCACGGTGAGGCGCAGGCCCAGCTGTTCGGCGATGAGCCCCATGAGCTCGACGTCGAAGCCCGGTTCAGCCGGATCGGCAGTGACCAAGGGCGGATAAAGCGTCGGCATGCAGGCTGTGATGCGTCCGGCTTTTTCGACAGCCTCAAAGGAATTATCCGGCGGCAGCAGATAAACCGCGCCGAACAGCGTGCCGATGATGGCCAGAGTGCCGAGGTCGCCCAACCAGCGGGGACGTGATGGCGGTGGCTTTCTACCCTGAGGAGAGGCCATGGATCAGGCTTTCCGGAAATCGAGCAGGGCCCAGATGAAGAACCCAACGGCCATGGCGGCAAGCAGAATCGGGCCGATGGCGGGGTCGAACTGGTGGAACTGGATGAAGGTGCCGCGCATGGCGTCGACCGCATAGGTGACGGGGTTCCATTCCACCAGCGTGACCAGCCATTCCGGGTAGACCACCAGCGTTTGTGCCCGTGTCAGCGCCGGATCGAGGGGAAAAACCGAGCTGGAGAGAAAATAGAGCGGCAGGATGATGGCGTTGGAGAAGACGCCGAAACCTTCGAAGCTGCGAATGCGGGAGGCGAGCACGACGCCAAACGAGGTCAGGCCGAAGGCGAGAAGGAACATCAGGCCCAGCCCGATCAGCAGGCGATCCCAAGTGATCACCACATCGGCGAAGGCCGCAAGGACGAGCACCAGGGAGCCGTGGAACACGGCGATGGTAGTGCCACCGAGGATCTTGCCGAGGAGCGCGGCCCAGCGGGGTAGTGGGGACACCAGGACCTCGCGCAGGAAGCCGAATTCGCGGTCCCAGATCACCGACACTGCCGACTGGACGGACGTGTACATGATATTGAGGACGACAATGGCCGGGAAAATGAACTGAATATAGGTATAGGGCACCGCAAAACGCACTTCGCCGAAGACCTCGCCCCGAAAATAGGGATTGAGGCCGATGCCCATGATCAGCACCCACATCAGTGGCCGGCTGATGCCGCCGATCAGCTGGCCGCGGTCGCGCAGGGCGCGCTTCACTTCGCGCAGCCAGATCGCGTAAATTCCCCCAAGCAAGCCCAAAGGGTATCCTCCCAAGTCGTCTAGCGTCCGGTCCCGAGGTCCCGGCCATAAAAATCGGAACCGGGATCGTTCAGCACCAAGGTGCGGATGCGATCCCAGAGATAGGCACGCAGTTCGATGAAGCGTTTTTCGGCACGCACGTCATAGGTCCAGCGCGGCCGCTCAAGGTCGACGTCGATCACTTCGAGAATGCGACCGGGGCGTGGACCCATCAGCACCACCTGATCGGCCAGAAGGATGGCCTCATCGACGCTGTGGGTGACGAAGAGCGCCACCGACTGGCGCGCCGACCACAGCCGCATCAGTTCCATCTGCATGAGTTCGCGCGTCTGCGCGTCGATGCTGGCAAAGGGCTCGTCCATGAGCAGGATGTCGGGTTCGACAGCCAAAGCCCGGGCCAGGGCCACGCGCTGCCGCATGCCGCCCGAGAGCTCGCTGGGATAGGCATCGGCGAAGCGGCTGAGGCCAACGAGCTCGATATAGCGATCGGCACGAGCGCGCCGCTCGGCACGGTCGGGGATGGCGTCGACGAGGGCGAATTCCACATTGCCGCGAATGGTCGACCAAGGGATGAGCCGGAAGGACTGAAAAACGAAGCCCATATTGGGGCCGGGGCGCGGCGGCGCGCCCGAGATCAATACCCTGCCGCTATCGGGCGCAAGCAAGCCATTGACGATCCGCAATACCGTCGTCTTGCCGCAGCCCGAGGGGCCGAGCAGCGAAACGAAGGCCCGGTCCGGCACGGCCAGGTTGACGTCCTTGAGGGCCACGGTGCCGGCGTTTTTCTCGCCGGCACCGAAGGTCTTGTTGACGCCCTCCAGCACGATGCGTGCAGGCGCCGTCGCCGGAGCGCTGGTCATGGCATGGCTGGTGGGGGCGACGGGATAGTTCATCGTGTCGCCGGATCCATGGCGTCGTCAGTGCCGAGTTCAGCCAGCACTTCGTCCACCGGCGAGAAATCGACCCATTCATTGAGCTCGACAGGACGCGCCGAGGCGAAATCTTCGCCCTTATAGAGTGCAGTCACGGTAGCATCGAGGTCGACCTTGGACAGGCCGCCATTGACGCTCCAGCTCTTGGCAAAGCTCTGGCCAAGCTGTTCGAGGGTCGCCTTGTCGGCCGAGGGCAGGGCCTGTTCCATCGCTGCAACCCAAACTGCGGGATCGGCGGCATAGTCGCGCGAGGCCTTGATCAGGGCGGTGATGACCTTCTTGACGTCGTCACGGCGCTCATGGAGCACTTTCTGGGTGACGATGTTGACCTTGCTGACCTGGGGTGCGGCTGCATAGTAGGCGTCCTGGTCAATCAGGACATGCAGCCCGGTCTTGTCGGGAATGGAGCTCCAGACACCGATGGAAATGGTGGTGGCATCAACCTGCCCGGCGACGAGAGCCTGGGCGCGGACGTTGGGCTGGCCCAGCGCCACGAACTCCACCGCGTCGGTATCGACGCCATTGGCGGCCATGACGCGGGTGCTCAGCGACTGATCGAGGCTGCCGGGACGGCCGATGCCGAAGCTCTTGCCGGCGAGATCGGCGGGCGTTGCGATGGCGTCCTTGGAGGCGATCAGGAAGGGCAGGGACTTGTTCGGCGAGACTACGGCGCGCAGGTCATTGGCGCCGCCGGCGACCAGCAGGAGCAGGGCATCGACGCCAATATTGGCCATTTCGCCTTCGCCGGCCTGCAGAGCCGCGAGGGCCGATGGGGTCTGCTGCACACGCACCAGCTCTACCTCGACGCCTTCGCGTTCGAAATAGCCCTGCTGCAGGGCCAGATCCATGACCGAGTTGGGCACCAAAGGCGTTTCGAGATCGGTTACGATCAGCCGAAATGGATCGGCCTGGGCGGGAAGAACGGTGAGCAGCAGCGCGGCTGCGAGGGTCGTAAGCAGTTTGGCCTTCATGAGGCACCTCCTAGAAAAAACGTTACAGAACTGCATCGCTTCGGCGCCAGCGGCCGAGGCGAAGTTCCAGAAATCTCAGGGCTTCGGTAATGATGACGCCGATCAGCGCCAGCGTCAGTACGATGACGAAATACTCGGCCATGCGGAAGGTATTGCCATAGATGGCGAGCAGACCGCCGAGGCCTTTGACGGCCGTGTAGAGTTCGGCGACGACCGTGTTGATCAAGCCGATGGTTGCGCCAACCCGCAGGCCCACGAGAATGAAGGGGACGGCGCCGGGGAGGACGATGCTGGCGAAAATGCGCCGGCGTGGGGCGCCCACCGAGCGGGCCATCTCGATCAGCTCCTGGTCGGAATTGAGCGCACCGGCATAGGTGTTGATGAGAATGGGCATTACTGCGCCCAGAAAGATGATGAGGATTTTTGCCTGGGGCCCGAGGCCGAGGAAGACGATGATGAGTGGAATGAAGGCGACACGCGGCGTGGCCGAGAGCGCGTAGACGAAGACTTCCAGCGTCTTGCCCAAAGGGCGTAGCGTGCCCATGAGAATGCCGATGGGAATGCCTACGAGGATGGCGGCGCCATAGCCACCGAGATAGATGCTGATGCTATCCACCAGAGCGCTGCCCAGCCGGCCTTCGGCAATCAATTGCCGCGCTGCCAGGGCCGTGGCCCAAGGCGATGGGACGAGATTGCGCTCGACCTGCGTGGAGGCGAGCCACCAGAGCGCGATCAGTCCGGCCAGGAAGATGAGCCGATAGAGGGCAATCCTCATGAGCGCCGACCCTTCCGCCCGGCGCGCTTTTCGCCGTCGCTGGCGCCGCGGTCGCGCAGTTCTCGCCCCGTGAGGGTCAAGAACACGCTTTCGAGACTGGGCATGTCGAATGACACCTGGCGGATGCGGGTGCCATATTCGGCCAGAAACTGGTCGGCGAAGCCGGGCGTGCCCGCGTCGATGACGATGCTGCCATCCTTGCCGGTCTGTAGGGCATTGTAACGGGTGCGCAATTCATCGCCGATTGCCGCATTACGGGGGACAACGCGAGCCGTCTCCTTGCCGTATTGCTGCTTGAGATCGAGCGGCGAGCCCTCGGCGATGATCTTGCCGTGGTCGATGATCGAGACCTTGTCGCAGGCCTCGACCTCCTCGATGTAGTGGGTGGTTACCACGATGGTGAGATCGCGCTGGGTGCGCAGTTTGTCGAGATAGGACCAGATGCCGGCGCGCGATTGCGCGTCGAGCCCGACAGTGGGTTCGTCCAGGAACAGGATTTTCGGTTTATGCAGCAGTGCCCGGGCGATTTCGAGCCGGCGCTTCATTCCGGAAGAGAAGGTGCGGGTAGCCGCGTGTCGCCAGTCTTCGAGTTCTACCAGGGAGAGCAGCTCGTCGATCCCTGCCTTACGGTCCGCCGCCTTCATGGCGTAGACGCGGCCATGGAAATCGAGGTTTTCGTAAGCGGTGAGCCGATCGTCCAGGCTGGGTTCCTGAAACACCACGCCGATATTCTTGCGAGCCTGCAGGGGGTGGCGTCGCAGATCGGTGCCGGCGATGAACGCCGTGCCGGAGTCGGCGGCCAGAATGGTGCAGAGAATGTGGATCAGCGTGGTTTTGCCGGCGCCGTTGGGGCCGAGCAGGGCGAACATGGTGTTGCTGGGCACGGTGAGATCGACCGCGTCGAGCGCAGTCATGCGACCATAGTGCTTGGTGAGTCCGTTGACGGCTATGGCGGGGTTGGTTTGGGTCATAGCAGCACTCCCGCAGCGCGCAGATCGCGCAGAAAGAAACGGGTGATATCGGCGGACGAGGAGAGTGAAAAGAACCGCCCGCCGCGGCTGACAAGGCGTTGGCGCAGATTGGCCTTGAAGGTTTCGAGGGTCGCGCGATAGTCCGCGATCACGGCTTCATCGATCACGGTTTCCACCTCATCGCCGGTCTCCTCGTCTACCAGCAGCACGCTGCCATTGCCCAGCGCGGTGGGATCGATCTCCTCCGGCGCCGCGACCTGAATGCCCACGACCTCGTGGCCCTGGCCGTCCAGCATATCTAGCGCCCGTTGCATGCGCTCGTCCCACCAGTCGCTGACCACGACGACATAAGCCGCCTGTCCCATATCGCGCAGTGCTGTCTCGATGTCCTGTCCGAAATCGCTGCGTCCACCGGGCGTGAGCTTTGCAAACCAGTCAAAGAGGATTTGCGCACGTGCGCCGCCCTGCAGCGGCTGCGACCAGCGGAACCCGCCATCGCCGGATACACCCACACGGACGCGGTCACCCGCCGCCAACCCGACAAAGGCGGCGAGCTGCGCGATCTCAGCGGCGATGGCGAATTTCTGTGGACTGCCCGCCAGCATGGACCTTGTGCCGTCGAGCAGGATGAAAACCGGCAATTGCCGATCGACGAAATATTGGCGGATATAGGATTCGCCCAGCCGCGCCATGACGCGGGGATCGAGATGGCGCACGTCGTCGCCGGGGCGATAGGGGCGATGCTCGGCAAATTCGAGGCCCACGCCCTTGGTGGCGGAGCGGCGTTCGCCGATACCGACCGATGGGGCCGCGCGGGTCATGACGAAGCGGGCCGTGGACAGCTGTTCGAGCAAGGCGGGCGAGGGGCTCACAACACCCCCTTGATGCTGGTATCGAGCAGTCTACCGAGCAGCGTTTCGAGCGACACGCCATCGGCGCGACCTTCGAAATTGAGATGAACGCGGTGGCGCGTGGTGGCGAGCAGCATGGCCCTGATGTCGTCGAAGCTGACATTGAAGCGACCATTGAGCAGGGCGTGGCCCTTGGCGGCCAGCACCAGCGCCTGCGCGCCGCGCGGGCTCAGACCAAAACGCAGATAACGCTTCACATCGGCGCTGGCATCGGCACCGACCGGATGGGTTGAGATGGCAAAATTGGCGATGGCCCGGCGCACATGGTCTGCCATGGGCACGCTGCGCACCAAGGCCTGAATGGCCAAAATATCAGCCGGCGTCAGGAATTGCTGAACGGTGGTGGAGACGCTGCCCGTCGTGCTGTCGAGAATGGCGGCGAGCGTTTCGGCCGTCGGCAGGGGCACGTCGAGCTGGAGCAGAAAGCGGTCGATCTGGGCTTCGGGCAGAATGTAGGTGCCGTCCATTTCGAGCGGGTTTTGCGTGGCCAGGACGAAGAAGGGCTCTGGTAGCGTCATGGTCTGGCCAGCCGCACTGACCGTGCGCTCCTGCATGGCTTCGAGCAGGGCAGATTGGGTGCGCGGGGTAGCGCGATTGATTTCGTCAGCCAGCAGCAACTGGGTGAAGATGGCGCCACGCTGGAATTCCAGGGTGTTGCGGCCACTGGTGTCGGGGACCAGTACCATGGAGCCGGTGATATCGGCGGGCATCAGGTCGGGGGTGAACTGCACGCGGGCAAAGGAGAGCCCGGTCGCCGTGGCGAGGGTGCGCACCAGTAGGGTCTTGCCGACGCCCGGTGGGCCTTCGAGCAGGACGTGGCCGCCGGCGATCAGCCCTATAAGAAGGTCTTCGACGATGCGCTCCTGGCCCAGAACCGTCCGGCCGATTTCGGCCTGGGCGGCGCGCAGCGCGGTGAGCAGGCGGTTCATTTCGGCATCGGCCATCTGCTCGGCGGTGGCGGCATTTGCGGACATGGTGCTGTTCCCTGAACTAGACATGCGCGGCTTCCTCGACATTGGAGCGAGATTGCTCCGAAGCCGCCGGCGGCGAGATTGATGTTGATTTTTGACGCGGGGCAAAAAGGCGGGTGTAGCGGACACAGAGTGCCGCCATGAAGAGCAGGATGGCCAGGCCCAGCCAGAGCGGGCTGGCAGGCCGCATGACCCAGCGATCCGGAACGTCGCGGCGCGTTGGCGTGGCCAGGTCGGTTCGTCCACCGGACAGTTGCGCCAGATGCTGGATGGCGCGGTCTGGTGGCAACATGCCCAGGGCGGCGGGATAGTTCATCGTAAGGCCAGATGTCGCCATGACGTCGCCCGCCTTGGCCTCGAAGCGATAGGTGCCGGCTGTTTGTGGATAGAAGACGGCGCGGTATTTTTCCGCGCCGATGGCGTCAAGCGGCAGGTTGGCGAGCAAGGTATCGCCCTCGAACACGGCAAGGCTCGGTGCGCCTAATTCCGCATCGCGCAGCGTCAGATCGACGACGATGCCGTCGCCACGGCGAACGAGATCGAGCACGAGATCGCCGCGCTCAACGCCGGGCAGGAACTGCCGCACGACCTGGGCCCAGAATGGGGCATAGCTTTCGAGCGATTGCCAGCGCGAAGACCAAGGGCCAACGGCCTCGGTGGTCAGCGCCAACACCTGGCCGGCGCCAAAGCGCCAGGAGGCCAGCAAGGGCATGGGCTCACCCTTGTTGTCGGGCACGACCATGGACAATTGTGCTTCGGGCTTGGCCGTCGTCAGCACAAAGCCATCGATGGTGGGCATGGTCGGCGGCAGGCCGCGCAGGAACGGTTCGCTGCGGCTGGCCCAGAGTGGTTGCGTGATACCGGTCTCGATGGGCGAACCGGAGAGCAGCATGGCCTCTTGCGAGAGAATGGAGGGCAGGGCGGCGAAATCATTGGTGGCATGGAAGGTGCCGCCACCCATCCGGGCGATCTGTTCGATCAGCCCGCGTTCGGCGCCTTCGCCGATCGAGACCGTCGACACGGTGATGCCTGAGCCGCGGATTTGGTTGAGCAGGCCGGCGAAATCAGCCGGTTGGCTCAAGCCGTCGGTCATGACGATGATGTGGCGGGCGGGTGTATCGACATTGCTTAGCATGTCATAGGCGGCTTCGAGCCCGGGATAGACCGAGGTGCCGCCACCTGGGTCCACGCCACTCAGGGCGGTGGAGACGACGTTGGGGTCAGAAATGCGCGATAGCGGCAGGACGGTGATGGGTTCGGAATCGAAGACGATAATGCCCACTTGGCTGTTGCGGTTGAGCAGCCGAACCGCGGCAAGCGTCGCCTGCTTGGCCACGTCGAGACGCGTGCCATTGCCCACCGGCTGCTGCATGCTGCCGGAGCGGTCGAGGACGAAGACCAGTGTCGCCTCTGGCGCATCGCGCGGCACGCGGCTTGAGAGAGGCGATGCATCGTCGAGAGGCGTTTGCAGATAGCCGCCAGGGCCAAAACTGTTGGGGCCGCCCAGCATCAACAGGCCCATGCCCTGCTCGGCGACAGCTTGGGTCAGTTGCTCCTGCTGCAAGGTGGTCAAGGCAATGGCGGGGAGATCGATCAGCACGGCGCCGTCATATCGCGCCCAGTCCTCTTGCTTATAGGGTACGCGCTTGGGTTCGATGGCCGTGCCGGTAATGCCTTGGCCACCGAGCCAGGCAATGAACTGGGACGCGCGGGCTGGGTCCGTGGCGATAACTGCCACGTCGCCGGCATCACCGACATCGATGAGGCGGGTTAGGCTGTTATTCGCAGGAGTGTCGTCGGCTGCACTCGTCACGCTCAGCGTGTAGGTGGCCGGGCCGGCGGCGAGGTCGGTCAAGATGGTCTCGACGCGGTTGTCACCGGCCTGCAACGCCACCTGTTGATCGACGAGCACCGCGCCGTCGCGCTCGAAGCGCAGATGCGCTGGCGCAGCGTCGCGAGCGTGGACAATGCCGACGAGTTGCACCGTATCCCCCACGAAAACCGGCTCAGGGGCTTCGAGGGCCGATACGAGTACAGCGTCTTCGACGAAGGGCGGGGCGATGACTTCGAGGACGATGTCGCGATCCCGTAAGGTATCGCTGACAGCCTGGAACGCGTCATCGTCTGTAGCTGTTTGGCCGGTGACCACGATATGGCCCGGCTCGCCCCATGGAACGCTTGCAGCGGCCAAGGCAATAGCATTGGCCAAGGGGCCGATGCGCTCTGGCATTTCTGTGGTATCCATGGCGATCACCGGCCCGGCGGCGATGAGCCGATCCACCATATCAGCGTCGGGCGCGCCGCCGGCCGAGGCCAATTGCACCAGGTATTCGCCGGCCTGGCGCCAGGGCAGGGGGGCGTTGACCAACGCAGCCATGGCCAGCGCCAAAGTTGCGACATGGAGGCCAAGGGCTATGCGTCGGCGCTGGCTCAAGGGATTGCTCGACCGCAGGCCCTCGCGCTGCAGGAACCGTTCGGCGCCGCGCCCTGACACGATGGCCTCGGCAATCAGGGCGGCTATGGCGAGGCCAATAAAGAAGGGCCAGAGCGGCAGCGGGAAGCTGGCGGGTTCATCGAATGTAGCGACGCTGTCCACGCCAGGAGGCACAATGTCGGGGTTGACGGCGATCAGCTTGGCGAGGCCGTTGCGTTCGACCTGGTACAGACCGGCGACCGTCGGAACCCAGCCGGCCGGAAGCATTTTGGCGGAGGCCTGGGCATCGCCACCCAAAAGCGTCAGAGTGCCGCCCTCGAGCCGTCGGTCGAGCGCACAGCGGGCACCCGCAACGCAGCTCGGCTGCAAGACGGGTTGGGGCGCGATGCCAAGCCAATCGACCAGATTGGCGGTGAAAATCGGCAAAGACGGCTGTTGCGGCCAGTTGGATTGGCGCGGATCAAAGGCCAAGGCGATGCTGCGCCCGAACGGGGTTCGATCCGTGGTGATGAGCGGCGCATCGCCAGTCCGCAAAAGAATTTCCGCCGTCTCAGTGACTGGCAGGACGACGCTGCCACCGGTGTCGATGCCGGTCCACGTCACGCCGCGCATCAGCGGATGGGCGTCGATGGCGCTGGTCGGCGGCAGGGAAGAACCCGTCGCCAGCGTTTCACCTTCGATGCCGGCATTGCCGATCCAGAGCGTATTGGTCTCCGGCTGACGATCGACAAAGCTGCCATCGACGACCACAAGCCCATAGGCGCTGACATCGTTCGGCAGGCGAGGGGCCTGAAAGATCTGCGTACCCTCGATGGCGCGGAAAGCCGAGAGCAGGGGCTGGTTGCCGGCGCCGATATAGAGCACGTCGAGTGGTTTGGGCTGTGCCCCGATGACGAAGCGCGCGGCATTGTCATAGGCGTTGCCGTCGTCAGCCAGGGTGGCACTGACGATCCCCGCGCCCGGCAATTCCAGCGTCACCGAAAAGGTGCGGTAGCGGACGGCGTCGTCTGGCTCATTGGGCGTGGCGATGGTCCGCCGCGTCCATTCCAACGGTTGCTCGTCGCCGCGTGTCGCAAAGCCGACGATCATTTCGGCCGCGGCCTGGCCCGGATCGAGCCGCACGGTACCAGACAGGGTCCAGCGATTGGCGACCTTGGTGGAGGCTTCCAGCGTGGCTGAAATAGCAGCATTGGGAAATTGCGAGGCGACGATGACCGGCTCGACTGAGATCTCGGCCCGGCCGAAATCCGGCGTCACCGCGTGATCGGAGTAGATGACGATCCGGGTCTTTTCGTTTGGACGGATGATTGGGGCCAAGGCGGCCTTCAGGCGCGACCAATCGGCATGACCATGCTCGGCGGCGAGGCTGCCCACGGCATCCGCCATTGCCGACCCAGTCAGGGCCTGGTCGATAGCCACGGGTGTGACATCGGCGCCAACCGCGACAAGCGATTGCCGGCCTGCGCCAGCTGCCCCGGTGATGTGATCGCGCAAATCGGCCTTGACCTCATCGAGCAGGCTGCCCGCGCCTGCCTGTGCCTGCATGGCGCCGGAACGGTCGACGACGAAAATCCAGTGATCGACCGGTGGGCCGCGGTTCCAGAGGGGCTGCGACAGCGCCATCACCATCGCCAGCAGTGCAAGTAGTTGCAGCGCCAGGGACCAACTGGGGTTCGGCCATTGCCAAGTGCGGTTGCGTCGCACCTGGCCGGCCTGCAATTGCCGCCAGATCACCAGGCTCGGCACATTCAGCGTGCGCCGCCGCCTGATATGGAATGCCAGGATCACCAGTGCCAGCAAACCGGACAACAAAGCGAGGGGGGCGAGGAACTGCATCTACTGCTCCCCGCTCTTCACTGGACGGTTGAAATAGCGCGATACCACCACGCTAGCTTCGGGCGTGATCGCCTGGCGGGTGACGATCTGCGCCATCTGCCGGCTCCAATCGGCGCCCTGCAAACCGTCGAACGTCGCCGTTTGGCTGGGGTCGGCGCTCGTGGGCATATGCATGCGAATACGACTGCCTTCGCCCACCTGGTCGGCGGCGATCGACATCGACTGCGTCGGATCGGCCATGGTTTCGAGAAACTGGCTATTATCGGCGAGGGCCTGCGAGCCGCCGCCGGCGATATTGCTTTCCCCCTTGCCCGATTGTGCGGCAGCGCCGACGGGCAGGGAGCCTGCACTGGCAAAGGCCTCGTCTTCCATGGGCCGTGCCAAAGTGTCGCCGCCGCCCAGGCTTTCGCTTTGCAACTGGCCCTCGCGGTCAGCGACTGCGTTTTCATTCGGAGCACTATTGCCTGCCGGTTGGGGCGCTGCGCTGGCAGAAAGGCGATCCTCGGGCAAGGTGTACATGTCGGAGGACGTCACCTTAGGGCCATCGCCGCGCATTTCCGCCAATCTGGCGCGCTCCTCGGCCGCCTTCTGGCGCGCTGTGCTGAAGGCGAGCGCATTCTGGACCACGCCTGCCGGCTGTTCGCCCGGCCCGTTCATCCACTCCGGCATTTTTCCCTGATAGCCCGCGGCAGCGTGATCGAGGAGCGCCTGCAATTCGGTTTCGAGTTCAGCCTGGGTCGCGCCGTTCCGCGCCTTTTCCGCCAGCGATTTGACGGAGTTGGCCAAGGCGGCCAGGTAGTCGCTGTTGCGCCGTTCAGCGTCTTCGGCGACCAGCTCGGCCAAGACGTCGAGCGCGTCGGCCGTGATCTCAGCGCCTGTATCGGGAGCGTCGATCGCTTGCGGCGTTTCGAGCGATACCTGGACGTTACCGGCGATGAGACCGAAGGCGAGGACGGTACCGCAGATCGCCAGCAGCAGGGCTGCCAGGCTGAGGCCCAGCGGCCGCGTCACCAGTGGCACGGCGCGTTTGACATCGATGTTCTGCGCTACACGACCGGCATTGACCAGCAACGAGCGCACAATAGGACTGTCAACGGCAGACCCAGCGGCAGCAGTGGCCGAAGACAATTGTTCAGCGAGGCCAAGCCGATGGTCTATGCGCCGCGCGACGATGTCGGGGCGTGTGGTCCGGGCAAGCGCAACCATGCCGATGGCCAAAAGGCTCAACGACAGGCCGCCGGCAATCAGCCAGCCAGCCTGGGGCCAATTCGGCCCCATGACGAAAATTGCTCCTCCCAGAGCTGCCACGCCAATCGCCAAAGCGGTGATCGACACTGGCAGCAGACGCGCCACGCTGGCGCGATGCCCGACCGCAGTCAGAACCCTGGAGATCTGACCTGCGTCAGATGCGCTTTGCCCAGACATCCCCCATGCTCCGCTCGCGAAGCCTGCTCCATGTGATCGTCTCGATGCGACCTTGCAAAAGAACAGGCTCCGCTGGCGATGGTCTTACTGGCCAACCATGGCTGCGAGTTCAGCAAAGGCGTCCTTGACCTTGGCAGGACCGCGCGCATTGACGATGGCATCGAGATTGGCGGGATCTTCGCCCACGACGATCAGCCCGACCATGGCCATGGCGAAGTGCGGGGCGCATTTGTAGCCATAGGCACCCGGCACGTCGAAGGTGACGCTGAATTCCTCGTTGATCTTGCCCTTGAACTGGTTGCCGCCCTCGGGGAACATGTCCTTGATGGTCTCGGCGTTGTGGCCCTTGTCTGTGGGGATGAACTTGACCGTGTCACCCACAGCGATCTGCAGGAAGTGCGGCTCGAACACCATGGTTTTCCCATCGGCGCCCTTGTTGAGCATGTGAACTTCATATTCGGCGGCGGAAATAGACAGTGTGGACGCCAAAACCAGCGACGCGGCAATCAGAATCTTATGGAATTTCAATTATTTGCTCCAAGACTGTTGGACAGGCGTGCTTGGGGCAGCCGCCTGGCGGGGTTAAACTTCCGGTGCTTGCAAGGAGCCGTAACCAGCTCCAAACACTCGTTATTTGAGAAATCCTCCAACTGTTATGTTAGGCCGGGGCGGGAAGGCTATCAATATGGGTCGGGTGAAAATTGTTCAAAAAAGCGACGCTCAAAGTCGGGCGCGCTCATTGCGCTAGAACCCGACGATTTCGGGCACATCAGTGGGGCGGACTTGCGTGCGAAGCGACCGGAGCCAGCGATGTGGCGACTGCGCATACCTTGATGGGGCAAACCAGGAGTGGCCGTGAGGGTTTCGGGGACGACAATTGTCCAACACAGAGAGGCGCGTGGCAAAATGGGAGGCAACAATGGCGCGGCGGCTGTGTGTGGGGGGTAGCGCTCAAGCGTAATTCGCAAAGTAGGAACTTTCGCAAAATGGTGCGTGAGTGAGTGCGCTGGCTGGGGCGGTTTTGTTGAACAAACGCACCAAAAATCTGGTGCGTGGCTAAATTCAGGTTTCTGGTGCGTGGTAAGCGCTCCACTTCGCGTCTGTTATGCCTCCGAAGTTCCCCCGAGCCTAGACAAAAATGGTGCGTGGAAGGTGGACATCGAGAGGCGATTGCCGAGTGCATCCTGCCTCCCTAACCGTCGGCCCGCGCAGCTGCGATAAATGGGGATCTACGCGGCGCGGGCCGACTGCATGGGTGGCCCCCTAAGAGAGCGCGCTCGAACGCCTGAGCTTTTTCGCGAGGATGGCGCCAAGACCGACCCGACGTCGGTCTGAGATGCCTTGTGCTGCCGCGGCTTGCTCGAACGCCTCGCGATCTCCCACGAGGACGACCTGCTCCTCTGATCGGGTGACCGCGGTATAGAGCATCGTTCGGTCAAGAAGACGGTTCTTCGTTATGGGCATCACAACCCTCCGGAACTGCGAACCCTGTGCCTTATGTACCGTTATCGCATAGGCATGCTCGATGTTGCCGGCGGCGCTCAACGAGATAGACTTGGCCTCGCCCTCAAAGTCCGCATCGAGTTGGTCGCCACCAAGGCCTTTGATCGTTCCAAGGCTCCCGTTCATGAGCCCGAGGTCGTAATCGTTCTTCACCCAGATCACCGGCTCACCAACGCGGAATTGGTCATTGGAGCTACCATCAGCCATGGCATGGAAGAACCGGTTGATCCCGACAGTGCCGCTGTCGCCACCTTTAAGGGCGCAGATTATCTGGGTATCTGACTGGCCCAGTTGGATGCGCAGGTTCGCGATGAGATCAACAATCTGGTCGTCGGGACAATCCAGGAAGCTGACGCCAGTACCGCGGCCGGCAAAGTCGTGGAACGTCGGTATGGTCCCATTCCTGATCTCTTCCGAAGCCAGCGGTATCCCTGTCGCTTCTGCCTGGCGATGCACCTGAACGAGGTGGTTTCTCGGGATCGGGAGATCGGCAGCGGCCAGAACATGGAAGACGAGACCGAAGCCTATGGGCGGGAGCTGGCCAGGGTCGCCGACGAGCATAATTCGGGCATCGATTGGGAGTTTGCTGAGGAGACGGTACGTCAGCGGGAGGTCCAGCATGCTGGCTTCGTCGATCATGATCAAAGCGCCGGACAGAGCATTGATGCCAATGGTGCCGTCTATAATCTGATTGAGGAAGCCGGCGATCGTCATGGCAGGCCTACCGGTTGTCTTCGCCATCTTCTGAGCAGCTCGACCAGCGAGGGCAATTTGATAGACGGTGCTAAGGTGCCGGTCGCAAACGTCGTGGATTGCTCGAAGGGCGGTCGTTTTCCCGGTGCCGGCGCCGCCGGTCAGCAAGGATAACGGGGCCCGAACGGCCGCCAACACGGCGGATCGCTGCTCGTCGTTGAGAGGGTAGCCGAGCTGATGCTCAAAGGTCTGGAGCTCTTTAGATATCTCCTCCGGGCCCGATGCCGCAGTGAATGGCAACTGCCCGGAGTGGGACAGGCGAAGTATGACCTGGTCGGCAACGAAGCCTTCCATGGTTGCAGCGCCCATGCCCAAGACCATGTCGTCGATCACGACAACGGCGCGATCATCGACTGCCAAACGTAACGCGTCGGTTGCGCATTTCTCGTCGCACGAGAGAAGCTTTCGGACACCCGCCAAAAGGTCTGCGACGAGGATGGCGGTATTTCCATCGTCGAGCTCGTCGTAGACGACGGACTCTACGCCGGCGACAAGTCGGCGCGGATCCTCACCGGATATCCCTGCCTGTCGGGCAATATCTTCGACCCGTCGCCATGGCAGGAAGGCCATTAGGCGATATGGGTTTTCGTCTGCCTTTGCGGGCAGGGCGTCTCCATAAATGGCAGCAAGAGCGGCCGCGATTTTCCTCGGCAGTCCCTTGGCATCGAGCCAGCGGTAGGTTGCCGCTTCCAACGCCTGCTCATTCCATGCGCGCATTGCTGGACCGGCTAAATCCGGCCCGACGACAGGTCGCAGCGCGAATGGGTCGCCGGCATCGAGGAGGTCGTACAAGCGGTCGCCGAACTCTGCGTAGAGGGCTCGAGCCTTCACCCTGCCGATGCCGGGGCAGTGGGGACCGCAAAGGAAGTCGATTATCAGGTCGCCCGTAGGTCGCTCCAGAGTGGCAGAAGATGCCTTAAGCTGCCGACCATGCTCAGGATGATCTACGACGGCTCCCAGAAGGCCCCAGACCTCTCCAGGACGCGGCGGGCGAGGCATAGCGTCAACGTTGGCGACGATGCGCATTCGACGGCCGTCGGTCGCACGTCCCGTGAAGATCGCGCCACCGTGCTGTCCGGTCCAATGGACTGTCTCGACACTGAAGGACCCGGTCACGGAATGATCCTTCGCCCGCCGTGGATCGACTGTTCTACGTGCTCGAGACGACGAAGTTGCGTTCGAAGGGTCGTAATTTCCGCCATGAGCGTGGCGATGCGCTCGTCTCGTCTTTTGACGTCTTGTTCAAGGCGACGAACTTTGTCGTCGGGTGCAGGCGCTCTCGATGAGGTCGAGGATGGTTCGGTGACGGAAGATGACGTTTGGGTAGAGGCGGCAGAAAGCACGCCGCGATCGATGAGCTGAGATTCAATGTCAGCGATCAGTGCCTTGGCAGCGGGATTCTGGGCGAAGACGGAACGACCAAAGCCGCAAGCGGCCGCCACGGCGCTGCGATTCAACTGGCCATTTTTGACGAAAGCGGCCCAATCCTCCGGCCTTCGAGGCTCGTCAGCCCACTCCTGGAGCTTGCGAACATTCTCCTCAGCGATCTGACGTCCACTCGCCATCAGCGCTCGCTCCCCTCGCCGGCGGGGGCCAGCCGGAGCGCGACAACCGTGTCCGGCATTGCTTTGATTTCCTCGAGCTTAGCTAGGGCCGCCTGGTGGCTTTCGAAAAACCTTCGATAGGCGCGCATGCCGCCAATCTCGCCGACCGCCATGATCATGGCCCGATGCGACGCGATGAGCAGCGTGTTCTGCTCTTCTAGCTCCTTGATCCGGAGGTTTGCCCGAGCGAGGGGAAGGCTCTCCGATCCACCGATATGGCCCCGTTGAGTGCCCTTGATGGTATTTGCCAGCTTCTGCAGGGCACGCGCTCTTTCGATTTGAGCACGACGGCCTTCATCCCGAGACAAGGTCGTGTGGGCGACCCCCAGCTTCGCCGCCACGGATCGCAGAGTGATCTTTTCGTCGGCCGCGATTAGCTCACGGCACACCACGCCGGTAGCGGGGTCTGGGCTGTCGATGTCGTCGTGCTGCGTCATTCGATCAGCCCCGACATACGAACTTCCTTGAAGGGCCGGCTAAGGTCTTCGCCGTTGGGGAATACGAACTCGCCGGCCTTCGTCGCAATGGCTTGCTCGATCGCGGCCAATCGGGCGGTTGCCTGAGCCTTTGCTTTCGCTTTTGCCTTCTCGGACCCAGGATGGCGATCAATCGACTTCAGAACGGTGCGATATCGGTTGGCCAACTTTTCGAGCTGAGCGGTTTCGCCTTCCAGACCAGTACGCATCAGGTGGCTGCAGCCGCCGAAGCACTCGAGGTGACGAGGGCAGGGCTCTACGACGAAGCTGTTTAGGCACAGGCCATAGGGCGTGATCTGCATTCCATCGGCTTCTGTCGCGAGGAAGACGATGGCAGCCTCGTCGCCTTCTTCCTTTTGGATGCGGCGGAACTCATCGACGATTTTTCCGCTGCCGCGGTTAGACGCGATGAGCTTGAAGACATCACGAGCCGGACCGATCAGAAGATCGGCGGTGCCCGGCGGAAGCTCCATGTCATCGAGTTCCTGAGCGAGGGTCCGGCTGTCGTATTCGTGGCTCTGCGCCACTGATTTCCGGCCGAACCGGTTCGTTATGATGGTGTCGGCGACGCCTGCAGCGAACAGCTCGTTATTGTGCATATGCCGTGTGGCGTGGGAGTTCATGGAGTACCCAGCGGCTTCCGGTTTTCCGTATTTGCCGAAGAAGCTGGCCTCTTTACGAACCTTGCTCGACCCCAACGCGCCGTCAATGTCGCTAGAGGTCAGGCGGCCGATGAAGGCAAACTGAGTAACATCGCAGATGATGTCCCCTCGACCTTCTCCGTTAGCTCGTTTCGGCGCTAGGAATAGGCATTGATGAACGGCTAGTTCTCGCCCTCCCTCTAGCGGGAAGCCCTCAGTGTCGCTGAGTTTGGTGGGGACGTTGGCTCTGATCGCGTCCTCAAGCTCCGAGATAATGAAGCCGAGATCGTCATATCTTGGCCTCGAGGCCTGGCTGGCCGGTTTCGGCTCCAGTGTGCGGAGATCACGACGCGGGAGCCATTTGTTCTCCGGCCTGGACATGTACGTCCGGAAGTGCCTGCTGAAGCCAGCACCATCTTGCTCCAACTCCTTCTGATAGTCGTGGATTTCCGAGAGAACCGACAGATCCATGGCCTGTCTATACATATCCGCAAAATACTCATTTCGCGCGCCTTCATAGGTGAAGGGATTGCCGGAGAGACGCGTGAACATGTCGGATAGCGGCACAACCTGATCGGGAGCGTACTCGGGGAAAATGCGCCCAGTTTCAATTTGTGCCTTCAGACGTTGGCGCATTGGCTGAGTTGCCTTTTCAATGCGGTCAACAATTCCAGCCACCTCGTCCTCGAACATCCTCAGGACCGAGGTCGACGTCTCGGCGTACACCACTGATTTCGCGGATCGCAGCCCCTGCTTTTCCGAGAAGTGGCGGAGGAACATCGTATGTCCGATACCTCCCCTGGTGGTCGGGCTTTGGCCGCGAACATCGAAGTACTCTTTTATTTCGACCGGCTTCAGCGGAATGGTCGCGGTCTCCTCGACGCGAAGGCCCATCAGAATGCCGAGCTCCACTGCGCCGAACCGGACCATGTCATAGAACGACGTCGGTCGCTCCTCGAGCAGGATGCGGAGCATCTCCCAGAACTCTGCGGCGCCGGGCAGCCGGTCAGATCGACGGCGCTCCTCCAGCTTCGTCCTGATGGCAGGCATGCGCTTCTTCTGATTGGGCGTGGATCCGGTCCGCTTGCCTATCAGAGGAGTGAAGGCGGACAGGGCGTTCTCGTCCATTACGACGATGACAGCTTCCACAAGGGACCGAAGCTTGGCGTTCTTATCTACCTTTCCCAATACCTCGAGGGCGGCGCCGACATCCTCCGCTGTGATTTCCCACGGCTCCTTGCCATGGCAGGCTGTCGCGAGTGCTCTGACCGGCCGCAGAATGCCATTGCTGGTGTGTCGTGCTCCATTTCGCGCCTCGAAAAGCGCCCTAACCGTCATCGCCTTCAGGAGGTCTTGCCAGGCCTCGCTGATGGCTCCTTCGTCAATAGGAGCCAAACCCAAGGAGCGTCTATCCGCGTTCTGGACAGCCATTGTCGGTCTGTCTCGACCCAGATCAGAGAGATAGAACGCCGGCGGCTTCGGTTCGCCGGTGATTTCGCCGATATCCCAGCGATCGCTCTTCGAGACCGATCCATCGATCGCGAAGGGGATGTCCCACCGTACCCCGTTGTTGTTGGCGATACCTCGATAGGTGGATACGAATGCGTCAAAGGGTGCATGCCGGCCGTTGTCGGTCATTCTGCATTCTCCGGCTCTGCAGGATCTAGTTCCTCAACGATGGCGTCGATGTTTTCAAGCACATCGCGCAACTGCATGTAGGCAGGGCTGACCCGGTCAGATCGGCCGGCATTCACAAACTCATGGACGATTTCTTGGACCGAGCCCCGTACAGCCCGATGGACCTCGGCATCCCTGAGATACATGAACTTTCCGCAGCCGTAACACGCCAGGGCAGGGGTCTTCGTGCAAAAGGACTGACCAATGGAACAACCGCCAATCCCGACGATCGTGTGCCCGTGAGGAGCACCCCCGATCTGCATGTCCTCGGGAAGGTTGTGCAACTGTTCGAGGTTCACCGATCGCGCCCTGACTGACTCGTCGATTGCCTGGAACAGAGGAGAGAGACCCAGGGCCTGATTGATCTTTTCAGCCTGCGTTGGGCTCATTTCGATGTACGCATCGGCGGTATCAATGTCGTGATGCATCAGGAACTCGGCCAGTTCGACGCGTGAGCAGCCGGCGTCTGCCTTCCTCTGTGCTGCTGAGTGGCGGAGATCGTAAGGCACTCGTCTTACGCCCGTTAATCCCTCAGTCTTCGCGGCGACTATCTGAGTGATTTCATTCGGTGACACGCCAAACAATGAGTTCGGCCGGTCAAAATCTGTAAGTTGATTGAGCGTCGATCGGCGCTTCAGCCACTCCGACATCATCGGCGTCCAATCCCGCTTCATTTTGCGGGTCTGCTCCATAGACTTTGCCGTGCCCCGTTGCTTCGCATACCTGAACGTGAGGTGGACAATCGGATTGCCATCGTCCTGGCTCCTTAGCCGGACATGGCTGATGTCACGATTTGCGATCTGAATAGGCCGAACGCCATGGGCATAGTTCCAGAAGAGGATGCAGGCGTCTCTGAGATACTCCGTTGGAACAGCTGCCGGATTTCCGTGGATGAGTTCAGCATTGAGGTCGTCGAAGTGACCGACGATCCTGCGCTCCTCTTCAAAGCTGATGATGGCCGAGCCGTCTCGTACGGTTCTGTGTTTGGACAATTCAACTGGGGACGAGATTGACCTTAAGATGTTGCTGAACGAAGGTCCCCATCCTCCAATTTCCATCTCACATAGAAAGGCGATCAGCGCTTTGCCGGAACTGAAGTAACCTGAATCAGATATCGTCCGCGACGCGGCGAAGAAGTCTGTCCTCAAGTAGGCTATGGCTTCATGCGCGTTTTCTGATGCAAGTCTAAGAAGATTTGCTTGATGAGGCCAAGTTGCTATAATTGTTCTGACAATCTTTGATGCAGTTACTGCGTTCTTATGAAGCCTGTTTAGCGCAAAGTGTTTCAGAATGATGGCTTCTTCATTCGATAAGGTTGAAAATCGGAAGTGAGCGGTCATGCCATTTGCTGATACGGCCCATTTCATCTCGGATGAGATAATGGAGCGAACCTTTTCCTCGTACTCGTCAAAGTATCTGACCGTAGGCGGCAATTCTCCCAGGTCCCGAGCCATCTGGCCTAAGCCAGATAAAGCGCCGACACGACCGAGTTTCTGACCTTGCTGCTCCATATCAGGACCGTTCTATCGTGTGTTCAATGGTTCGTATTGCGTCGACATGTGCATCGAAGTCATCATTCCAGACTTCAGCAACGTGGCGCTCGTAGTAGGCTCGCGCATAACGACGCGGCATCAGCGAGTCATACGTCCACCCAAAGAAAGCTCTGAGCTTCTGCAGCGCTTCCTCTTCTGGCACCGCGGCCGATCTGTAGTGAAAGAGTCTGACGACTGCGCAGGTGTGCCGTAGGTCATGGCCGGTAAAACTCGGCTCTCGCATGTTGTCGATAAGGCTCTCCTTCGCAGCATCGGAGAGCGCCCGTGAGGCGGCAGCCATGATGTTTCCAACGCTTCGCGTACCCAGGGGAGTCCCGGAGGAATTGAGGAACAGTTGGGGGTAGGGGGACCTACCCCGGTGCTCATCGACAAAATGTTGGAATCTTGCCGCCATTCCCGCCGAGACTGGAATTTGCCTTACACTTTGGACGTTCTTTATAGAGGGACGATTGCTAAACCTCGGATCTTCCTCATCAAAAAGGTTCTGTACGTTCATCCAGTGACGCGTACGCAGCGTCGTGTCATCCATGCCTTCCTTGACAGCATTGGCCGGCAACAGAAGCGCCTCACCGCGTCGAAGTCCCTGATGCAGCATCGATAGAAGGAGGCAGTGGTTTCTCCAGCGCTGCGTTTCGCCCCGGAATGGATTCCGAGAGGAAGCGGGGTCGAAAATGTCGTAAACTTCACTGAGGACGATCGATGGAAGCGCGCGAATTACATTCGTTCTTGACCGCTTAGGATTTGGCTGCAGATTATCGAGTTTGATTTGTAGTCTGCGGAGCCCACGGCGCACTGCGGTCGCAGCTTTTTCATCGCTTGAAATTTGGTTGAGCGAGGTCTCGACGAAGTTGGCAACGCTCCGCCACTGGTCACGATTGTTCGAACCAGTTTGGACCGAGAGATTCCTAAGTTTGAGAAAATATGCATCGAGCGCGTCCACCAGCTCATCGACATCGAGTTCGTTGAGAAGCCTATCCAGGCCATCCTCACCAGTTCGTTCGTGTACATGGCGGTAAAGTGCGTCGATGGCGTGCAGGTGCAGGGCGGTCGTGCTGTCCTTTAGATGAGACAGCGACGTTATCTCATACACCGTAGCCCAGAACCGGAGGCCGCCGGAGCTGGAAAGCGCCACCGGTCGCTGGAGCGACAATGGAAGCTGGGCGGATCTGAGTGTGCGAGTGGCCATGCCTTAGCTAGAGGGTAGGCCGTCAATGACCACAAGGTGACGCACCAAAATCACTGAGGATAACTTCCTCATAGCACAGGGAAAATTTCGGCATGCCTACCGGTATATGAAAAATCACGCACCAGTTTCGAAGCTTCTCTCGGTTCGCATAATGTAGATTATGGAACATTGCTTTTGCTGGACCCGGGCCGGCCGATTTGGGGTGAATTCCTGCCCTACCGCTTTTGGGCGGCGGAGCTGGGAAAGCGGCCATTCAGGTGGCCGCCGCACTTCGACAGCAACGCGCCCCATTTCAGCCGCTTAGGCAGGCTCGACGAGTTCCCAAATGCTGCCGTTCGAACCTGCCCCGTTGAGCGTCGAAATCGGGGGGGCTTGTGGACCGGCTGCTTCTGGGCCAGCCAGTTGAAAGTCAAACATGCGGAGGACTGAGCAGCGCTGGCCCGATCCCATGCACGGGTTGCGGCGCCCCGTGGTGACATCCGCGGCCAAATGATGGCAGCAGCGGCAATGCCCAGCCAGGGCAGAGCCATACGTTGAGCGCCTGCCATCCTCGGCTGTTCTGAGGCACGCCAGCGCTGAGCGATGATGCAAGGCCAACCAGGAAGATGGAAGGTCATTGGTAGCTTGCGCCTGCCTATTCAGAGCATCCGGAATTCTGGTCGATGAGCCGCACGATGGGCGCTTGACACAAGACCTTTGTAAGTTATAGGCTTATAACCTAATCAAGTGGCGATGGCCGACCAGCCTCGCTGGGGGCACCAATGAGTAACATTTCGGAGCAATCCCTACCAAGTTCGATTTGGCTCAGGGTCGTTGCCGTAGCTGCCGCGATTTTCGGCGTGGCAACGCTATTCTCGGCCGGAAGCATCGTTCTCGACTACGGCAGCTCGCGTGAGCTCGCCGGGGCCTATGTCCCCTTCGTCGTCTGGTTCAATCTGGCAGCGGGAATTCTCTACGTCGCTGCAGCTGCGGGGATCTGGCAGCGCAGCAGCTGGGCTGCCGGCCTGTCGGTGTTTATCGCGCTG
>Ga0209922_100575_pt1 | contig 45887 bp, 56 predicted proteins | sample ThiBiot_500_biof_FD_183946 | JGI IMG/M metagenome (GOLD analysis project Ga0209922, IMG submission 183946) | Wastewater bioreactor microbial communities from Cape Town, South Africa - Thiocy_expt_500_biof (SPAdes) | ecosystem: Engineered > Bioreactor > Thiocyanate-remediating > Anaerobic-Aerobic ... | reverse complement strand
TTTTCTACGGATTATTGCTCTTACCAACTGAAACGAATCGTTCAACAGCTATGTGTACCGCTTCTCCGACACGATTGATTGCCTGTAGAGTTTTTTCATTTGTTGTTCGTGTTCGTTCTTTGAAATTAACTAATGTCGAAATCTGTGTGACTAATGGCACGAGTGTTGTTTCGATGGATTTTGTTTTGATTTCTAAAGATTTGGCCATGTTTTCATTCTATCTAGAATAACGATGTTTGGTTTTATTCAAACGAACAAACAAACAAAAAATAAACTTAATAAAAAAAAACACGATTTTTTTTTCTTATGTCGAAGCTTTCTTTTGTAACCGTTCGAGATCATTATCTTCAGCACTGTATAATTCGCTCACAATTCGATAGACATACGATGCAGCATTGCCCATACCACTGCCGATAATCAATGTTACTAATTCTGGTGGCACATAATCATGCATAGGTACGACAATATCTAACGACGATTGAAAGATCGATTCGTATGAAAGAATATTTTCCGGCGATGGAAAACTATTGCACATGACTGGATCGAACGATGGAAGATATGTTGGAGAAAATTTATACGGTGGTGCACAGACAAGCAATGGGACATTGTAATTTTTGGCTGCCAATGCAAGATTATATGTTCCTGTTTTAGCTGTTAAACCACCGTTAGCAAGAAGACTACGTGTACCAATAACGATCTTATTTACACGTGCCATGATTGCAAAAACAGCTGAATCAGTTACAACTGTCACCGGAACCGGGTATTTTGGATCTTGAGATAGATTTATGGCCATTTTATGACCGGTATAAAATGGCGCATGTTCGAGAATAAACACGTGAAATTGTCGTTTTTTACTGGCAGCATATCTGAAGAATTGCTCGACAGTATGTGAATAGCCAAGTGTGAGAATAATTTCATTGGCATGAATATGTGCGAGTGCTTGTTGAGCAAGATTACTCACACTTAATTCGATTTCACTTGCATACCAACTGAGATCATCCATGAGTTCAGGTCGAAGTTGTTGAACAGACACACTACCTTCGATATTATTCAACGGTAAAGCTTCGACAATACTAGCTGATGGAAATTTTTTTGCCAATGGATTCCTGTCAGCATTCTCGTTTTCTTCGTCGGGTAGTGTCGATGTTGTTGCTCGATCGGTAAGCACAGCTTGAAGTGTTAATGAAACATCACTGCCTTCGTTTTTACCGTGAATTATTCGAACAGATACTTCACGAATTAATTTTAATATTCGTCGAATAATATTAAAAATAATACTATCTATTGGTTGTCCATCATTCAAACGATGTGCTTGTGAACGTATTAAATTAATAAGTTCATTTGCATTCGACCATTTCGATTCACCGATAAGTTTTTTCAAGATTAATATTGTTGCCAATGCTAAATCAATTGTTCGAGTATATGTTGATTGTTTAACATTATTACAGAAACGTTCAATTTCATTTTCAAGTTCTAATGGAATACGCATTTTTGTTGTATCTAAATAAATAAATAAAAATCTGATGCAAGGTTATAACTGAGATAAAAAACAAACAAACAATGATCACATCTTTTTTTAGATTAATGAAAAGGTTAACATTCCCAAGTCTCCTAAGGCAAAAGAAATCGCAGGATACATATATCAGCAATGACATTCGTATATTTCTTCTTCTTTCTCTCTTTCTCATGTTTACTGATTTGTTGATGATGATATTTTTAATCGGCTATTCGTCGTTAACAAATGAAATTCATTCGTCTATCCTCTTTAGTTTTATCTTGACGATAAATGTCGCTAGTAATCATAGAATTTCTTGAATAGATCGTAGCGATAGTAGTTGCTAAACTTGATAGTTAGTTAGTTAGTTGTAAATGTAATTTGATTCTTTTGCCTATAAATGGTTCAATTTATCTATACAATCGGACATTCATCGCATGATATCGAAACGTTTTTTTCTCATTTAAAACGATATAATATCACCGATATAACTGATATTCGTCGTTCGCCACGTTCATCTCGTTTTCCTCATTTCAATCGAGAACAAATCGAATCCGAATGTTTAGCGAGATCGTCTTTCAATTATTCATTCTACGGCGATATCCTAGGTGCACGTCGACGACGACGTCAATCATTTGATCAACTCAATAATGCTCTCGTTGATCCCGATGCTCGTAGTTATGCTGATCATATGCAAACGATCGAATTTCAACAGATAATTAGTCAATTAATTTCGAATTTATCATCATCATCGGCACTTGTTTTAATGTGCTCAGAAAATAATCCTGAATTCTGTCATCGTTCATTACTGGCAGATTATCTAACTCTTATTCATCGAATTCAAGTTATTCACATTCTATTTCATGGTGAAACATGCAATCATCAACTTCATGTACATGCAACATTCCATCATGAATATCAGACGTGTATCTATCCGAATGATTTCGAAACGACGACAATTGACGAGAGTGTTCGTTCTTTTTGAAAAACAAAATATCACCGGAAGTAAATAATAGTAATTAATCTGTGAAGGAATGCGTTCATGTGTGTATATGTATTCGGGTTGCCTATTTCTCTCTGTCTATCCCGCGCGCGCGCGCGAGCGCCCGAGCTCGCCGTCTCTTCTCGTTTTATATCTTGAAGAAAAGAAGAAAAAACGATGGAGTATTGTCTATTTTGGTTAATGAAGGAGAAAGAAAGGAGGAAAAAAAACTTGGCTTGTGCTTAGTTCTTTAATTGTCTACTCTTATTCTTCATTCGTTATTTAACTTTATCAATGGAGAAAGAAAAGAAAACTTTATATTTCTTTCTTTCTCGTTTTGCCATTTCAGATGTAAAATAGAAAAAAAAAGAAACGATGGCGTCAAGTATTCATAATGAAGAAAGTATTTCTGCTGCCAAATTACCTACACGGCCGGTTCGAAGTATTTTAAAATCATCGAAAAGTCTCGATCATAGTCATCTCGATAGCAATGAGGAAATCAGTGGAATATCCAGATCTGAAAGTAAAAGGTAGGAAAAACAAAATTCGAAAACAAACAAATCTCTATCGACATATATTTATTCTTTAAGTCAAAAGATTCCACATTTCGATGAAATGAATATTATTGCAACTTATCATCCAATTGATAAAGATTATGGACATATGAAAATTGATGAACCTAAAACTCCCTATGCAGCTGAAGGAAATATTGAAGAAGAAATGGACACCGATGAAACGACAGCACCAGGCGTTGATCCCGATGCACTCGCTCAAAAGTTTGATTTCTTCGAAACACTAACTTTTCAATCATTTATTTTCGTAATTATCAATAGATTATTTGAAACATCCGGGTCATTTCATATTTCACGTCGATCAATCGATGAAACTGTACTTGGTACACCTGAGACTGAAGGTAAAATCTCTCGAATGTCGATCTACTATTATTGATTTTCTTCATTTTTTTTGTCTCTACAGAACATCGTAAACAATTTGAAACTCATCGAAAACGACATTATAACGAATTTGAAATGGCTCAATTGCATAAGAAAGAAATCGAAGATGAATTACGAGCTCTCGAACAAGAAGAAACGTAAAACTAATATTTTACTCGAATTTCTTTTGTCATATATTCATTTCAGTTCGAATGATTCGATTAAACCGATCTTAGTTCACGATCACTCATCATCTCGTCAACATGATCATCACGTTCAAGTTGCCGTTGATGATCCAACTCTTTCACCCGAAGAACAAGGTTCGCATTTGTTACTTATTTTCTTTCGAAATATTCGTCTATGTATGTTCTCTTTCTGTAATAGAGCGAAGAAAACAATTCGAATTCAAACGAAAACAACATTACAATGAGTTTCTTGTTGCTCATTCAACGAACAAAGAAGACAATATCTAATTTCTCTTCATGTAAATGCGTATTATCTATATGCAAAATGTAGTTTCTCATTCAAAAAAAAGCAAATTGATTTGCTCATTGTAAAACAAAACCCAACTTTTTCTTTTGTTGTTTATATATGCTCTCGAGAGGGATAGTACTATTTTCTTTTTTTTTCTGCTAATGAAATAAAATATTTTTTTTTCTCTTCTCTTTAATCTCAATAGTAATGAGCGTCTATGTAGATTATTAACTTATACATGTCAATTTTGTTTAGTCTCTTATCGACCGGATATTGAATGCTTTTTGTCAATAAAAAACAATCATAAAAAAGAAAGACACCATGCAATTTTCGTACAGATATTAAAAAAGAAAATTTTCAATTATTAAGAGTAGATATAGTTTGTATTTTTGAAGTTATCTGTGGAATAGCATCGAAAGCGAAATTCGATATATTTAACGAATAAAATCAACAACTATTTCACGCAATTGAAAGTGAAAGAGATTTGTTTTTCTTTCGCGTTTTATAGGAAATAATTCAATTGAAACGAGAACTGAAATTGTTTTTCGGGTTTTACTTGCTGTGCGAACTGTCTAGGTTGTAGCCAAGAGATTCTCGTCGAATTGCCGCAGGGCACTCTCATCGGAACGGTTTCTCAACAGAAAACTTCAACGAATTTAATAAAGTCAAAAGCAAATCTGATTTTTCTCTTCAGACAAGCCTGTTGTCGCGTGATATTTGCCTTAAAAGACGCAAATGATAATCATATTCTTACTCTACAGGGTCCTGTTTGTATTGCTGATGGTCCACTAAGTTGTTGTTGCGAGAAGAAGAAAAAACATGTTTGCATTCGAAACTTGATTTCATTTATAAATGAATAGTTAATTGGTACGGATGGAATTACAGAAGTCAGCAGTATTTAGAAGAAATATCGTGGGTTTTTTCATAAATAAAATCGATTTGCGAATAACGACATCTGCTAGTTGATCACTAAGACAACGAGTAAAGAAAAAGAATTTTGACTGTGTCAAATCATTCCAATGTGCTCGATTGACGATTGTAAGTCGAGAATTGTCGATTTAACAACTGAAATTCAACGATTAAAATGTGAAATTCAACAAAGACAATATCATACTGAATTAAATCAAATGTAAGATATAGAATTATTATAGTTCATTTCCATCTCTTTTAATTGAAATATGTCGTAGTGTTAAAGATCTACGAAATGAATTAGAAGATTATAATATGGCTCGAATGAATGAATTTCGTAAGACAACGGTTTCATAATTATCTACAAATGATTATTCACCGGTATGAATATAGGTGATGTCAATGAATTGAAAAAAGAAATCGATGATTTACATGCTGATAATCAATTATTACAAACATCGATTGAACAATTGTACATTGAAAAACAAAAGTAGAACAAACAAAAATCTATTTTGTTTAATTAAAAAAATCATTGCAGAAGAGAAGAACGTATTGATCAACTCGAGTCAACTCCTGAATATTTAACTTATCGTTTAATTGAACTTCGTGAAGAACTTTCTAATTCATCCGTTCATCAGCAAGCTTTAATTCTCATCGATGAAATCTGCGAATTCGAACAAATAATCACCGATGAAATTCAAAATCTTCAACAGAACAATTTCAATTTACTTACTCAAATCAGTCAATTCTTACCTCAAGATAATTACATCAAACTAAAACAACATCTCCGACAACTCGAAACAATTCATCAAAATCTACTCGATGAATTATCAAAGCTCAACACTCAATATCAACAAATGCAAGACGATATCACTAAATTCAATAATCTCGATAACATTAAACGGCAAGCCGATCGTCGAAAACAACAATTACAAATCGAGAAAAGCACAATTTCTCAACGAAAACATATCACACAGATCGAACTTGAAACTTTACAAACTCAATTCAATACTCTACAAAATCAATTGCAATCGAACGAAACTCATCGTGAATTAATGTCTCTCGAACAAAAACTATCCACCCTTCTTCTCAGTCCTTCCGATGACTCCGCCTATGAACATATTAAAACTCGAGTTCTACAACTTGTCTCGCATCACAATCAATGGCTAATCGCTCGTTTAAATTAATAAATTGTCATTTTTATTTTGTAATAAATGAGAAGTTATATCTAAATAACAGACACAGACAAAGAAAAATACATTAGATTATTTTCACAGAAAGTAAAACACCAGAGAAAAAGAACACAAAGCAGCTGAATCAGCTAAAACCAAAACGATTGAGATCTCTAGATAGTCTATCTAAGAAATAAATACATTGAAATTCTTGAAAAGAAGAAAACCACATTCCTAAGGAATTAATAAACGTCGAAGATTCGATCGTGTTTTATTCGAAAATATCGGCGAAACCGACGGACGTTTTCGCCAAGGTGATCGTATCGGTCCCGTGCTTATTTTACATGGACTCGATGGATGATATGGTCCTGAACAATGTTGACAAAAACTATTTCGACATAATGGATTTGTGCAAATTCTAAAACAAGAAACTAATCATAATAAAAACATCATTCATTCGTTTTTTTACCCGTGTTGATCATTGACATCAACAATCGAAACAAACGAACAAATCGGACATCGTTTTGTAATTGTTGGCCCATGTAAATACTTCAAATATCCATAACGAAATGTCATTGTACTCGCTGTTAAATGAACATTCGTGTCTTGAGAATGATTCTCTTCGGATTCAATTGGAATCGGAAGCATGGACTTATCGAATGATTTATTTGTTATCATTTGCATTGGTGTGCTCGTTAGTTTTTTGGTTAAATGTTGAATTGAATGATTTGCATGCGTTTCATCATTTCCATCGAAAAGATTTCGTTTAACCGTTTTTGTTTGTTGACGTCGAGTATAATCTTGACAAATCAATTGCCATTTACGGCAAACATACGAACAACATTCAAGATCTTTCGTTGTTAGATACGAAAAGACTTTCTCGATTAAATGTTGAGCATTTCGACAATTCAGTTGTGTTAGAATATCGAAATATTTTCTTGTTGAAACATAATTTTCATAATCAATTGTTGAGACAAATTTTTCGATGAGACGATTTCGTGGCGATTGAAAATCGACATCGGACAATGGCGATTCGAATTGATTGTAAAGAACATGTGATGGCGAGAGACGACAAGGTGAATTCAATGTTAAATAACCGGAATCGATTTGACTATGACTAGATACAAAAGGTTCAAGATAATCACCATAACTTTCATCATTTTCATCATTCAAATAACTCGACATCTTTTCGAATGAAGATGAATATCAATCCTATGTTTACTATTAACTCGAATTCGTGGTCTTTGTTCGATATGAACAATGAACACATATGTTCAACTATTGTTTTTATTTTCCAAGAAGTTTTTTTTCTTTATTTTTCGAAAATTCAAGAAAATCAAAGTGAAAAGGGTCGTTTTTTTCGTCTAAAAGTCGAATAAACCCGCCAATAGATGTCGACATTAGTTCTGTTCAATTAGAGGATCACGAGAAATATTCGATTGGTTCGTCTTTGTCTATTACCTTGATTTGTCATATTATCAGTTCATTTGTTCGTTGGCTTTCTGATCTATCGAAAAAAAAAGGAAAAACAAATAAATGTCCACTAGTTCAAATAATAATAATAATATGTTAAATCCACTGGAAAAAGATGTCGAAAAAGCGATTGAATCCGTCGAAGATTATTACAAAAGTGTCGATACCAATCTCGACAATCTTATTCAACAAATTGAAACTATGATTGCAAATACAAATGATGACAAACAATTGAAAACAACAGTGAAATCTTTAACAAAAGATATTAGTGATAAACATAAAGATCTTCATGGAACAATATCAAAAATTGGTAAAACCATTGATAAATGTTTTCAATCAGATTTCGGTAATGTACCAATCATTGAATTATTTGATACGCCGGAGAAATTCAAATTAATTTACATGATTATATGCGAAGATTTATATCGACAAGGTCGTATGTCAATAGCAGAAAAATTAATCGAAGAAAGCAAATTAAATGATAATGATTTGTTCAATCTTGAAAAAAACTTTTTAGAAGAAATCAATATGATTTTAGAAAATTTAAGAGAAAAAAATCTTCAACCAGCTATTGACTGGTGTGTTCGACATCGAAATCAGCTGAATCAAACGGGTAGTTTGCTGGAATTTCATTTACATCGAATGCGTTTCGTTCAATTATTACAAATGGGTGATTTTGATCAAGCTAAATCTTATCTAGCCAATCTGAGACAATACTCAATAACAAATGGTCAATGTGAAAAAGATGTCAATCAACTAATGGGTGCATTCGTTTTTGCTCAACGAGATCTAGCTAAATCACCATATAAATATCTTCTTGAGCCACATCTTTGGCTGCAATTGTCCGAATTATTTATGCAACAAGCATTTCAACAAATGGGTCTGGCACAAGATAGTCCGTTATATGTTATTATGAAAATAGGCTTTCAAGCTTTGCCTGCATTGATGAGGTAATAAATAGAAGATGAATATTGAATTTAAAAAAACAAACGAGCAAATTTGATTTCTAGTATTGTTAATGCCATGCAGAATACTCAAGTTTGTCATATACTATCGAAAGATGAATTACCAATTGAGATTGATGTCGGTCAAGAACATCGATATCATAGTGTTTTTGCATGTCCAATTCTTCGTCAACAAACAACCGATCAAAATCCGCCGATGAAACTTGTTTGTGGTCATGTTATTTCGAAAGATGCATTGAATAAATTATCCATACAAAATAAATTGAAATGTCCCTATTGTCCGTTAGGTAGGAAACACGAAAAGATATACAGAGAAAAAAAAGAGAATAATTCTGTTTGTTTTCTTTTCTATTTCTAGAACAAAGTCCATCGGATGCACGGCAACTATTCTTTTGAACAACAATCCGGTTTTGTTTCGTTTCTTTGTAAAATAAAAAAAACCAACTTTTTCTCTTTTTCTTTCTCTCTCGCGTTCGTTTGTCATTTGTGCCAATAATGAAAGATCAGTCGATTGAATTCTCCTGTACATGTTTTAGATTTATTGAAGAATGTACAGAAAATATTTCGATCCATTGGATTATAATCTCTCAGCGGATTTCCGTTTAACCAAACTATCCGATATTAAAGGTCGAGGATGTAAAGTTCCTCGAGATGTACTCCACCGATTGCTCGAAGGACTTCAAACAGCCGACAAAAATGGCTTCGGCGATGGGCAACATCACCCTCAACTCATGCCCGAGTCCAAACCAACACCAGTGGTCGGTAGGTAAACTTGAACGTCAGTTTTCGGGAGGAAAACAAGATTTCATTTGGTTAAAATAGGAATTGGCCTTGATTCATGTGTTATACCCGTTCGTCATGGTGGTCTTTTCTTGGTACAATCAACAGCATTTTTCTATCCACTAGTCGATGATCCATATGTGATGGTAAAATTTTTGAAGACAAAAATAGAAAAAAAATCTTATCGTTTTTTGTTTCGTAGGGAAAGATCGCGTGTGCAAATGTGTTAAGTGATGTTTATGCAATGGGTGCTGTTGAAGTTGATAATATGTTGATGTTATTAAGTACGAGCAATAAAATGACCGAAAAAGAACGGGATATTATTATGCCATTAGTACTTCAAGGATTCAAAGTTTGACATTCAGTCTTTTCTCTTCTCGAACAATGTTCTGTCGTTTGAAAGGATTGTGCTGAAGAAGCCGGTACAACAGTTCAAGGTGGTCAAACCGTTATTAATCCTTGGTTAATTATCGGTGGTGTAGCGACATCGGTTTGCACACAAAATGAAATTATCATTCCCGAGAATGCAATTGTTGGTGATGTATTAGTATTGACAAAACCTTTGGGCACACAAGTTGCTGTTAATGCTCATCAATGGTTAGAAAATCCTGACCGATGGAATCGAATCAAAACGGTGATTAGCGAAGATGACGTACGAAAAGCTTATCAACGTGCAATGAATTCCATGTCAAGATTGAATAAAATTGGTTTGAATCTAGTTTTTTTTTCTTCTTTCTCTCGAATTTTCATAATGTGAAATGTTTAGGAGCATCATTAATGCACAAATACAATGCTCATGCTTGCACAGATGTTACCGGTTTCGGTCTCTTAGGTCATGCACAAAATCTAGCTAAACATCAAAAGAATGACGTCACTTTTGTCATACATAATCTACCGATTATAGCCAAAATGGCTACGGTTAGTAAAGCATGTGGAAATGCGTTCGGTCTCTTACAAGGTACGAGTTCGGAAACATCAGGCGGTTTACTTGTTGTTCTACCTCGTGAACAAGCAGCTGCTTATTGCAAAGATATTCAAGCTCAAGAAGGTTATCAAGCATGGATTATTGGCGTCGTCGAAAAAGGTAGTCGAACGGCGAAAATTATTGACAAACCTCGCATTATCGAAGTGCCTGCCAAGGATACCGAAGGTGAATTATGGTAGTCAAAAGAAAAAAACTCAAGCTAGAAATGTATCGTCAATCAATTACCTCTCTCTCTCTCTCTTTTTTTTTTCTTTAAATGATGTACTAGTTAAACAGACTATTCTGATTGATTGATATGTTTCTTCTTTATTAGTTGTGAATAAATACAAAGAAAAACAAAAACTTTTGTTATCAAAAAAATAATGTTTCATCATGTCGAAGTATATGTCGAGGAATGTAGCCTTGTTTGCCATCACCACGTCGAACTAAACGCCAATCACTATTGATTTCATCTGTATCAATTAAAGTCACAACTTCGGATTCGATCACACTTATATCACCGACGAATTGCCGTTGATAATCTTGACTAACACGTACACGATTATTCGATGGCAACGGTGTTTTAAATGAATATTCTCGAGTAAATGTTTGCGATTTTCGAACACTATCCGTTGATTTCGATTGAGACATATTCAAACAATAAATCGGAATGAAACCTTGTTCGCCCGTTTCAATGATTTCAATGAAAACCCAATTCGATTTCGTATACAAAGCTTTGACTAATGTTCCTAAATGAGAAAGATTAAACTAAATCAATAACATCCACCCACCCACTCGAAAGTCAATAGAACACACTCCCTTATTTAACAAAATTTGATTGATTACCTTTAGTAACAGCGATTGTATTTCGATTGAATTGTTTCGATTTCGGGTACAATGGTTTATAAGATTGTGCGACAGACAGTGACATATTGACTGGTAATGTCGATGTGTCAAACGGCAGATGTTTGTCTGTTTCATCGGCGACTAATGATGATGACGTCGGTGGTGGCGGCGGCGGCGATTGTGTTCGTTTTAATGTCTAAGAAATTGATTTTGTCGGGAACAAAAAAATGTTTTATTGTCAGAAAATTTTACTTGAGCTTTATTAATTCGTTTACATGCAAGTGTTAATTCTAAAAATGGAAATGTTTTTTTCTTCTTCTCTTCTGTCGTCAATCAAAACGAGAAAAAAAAACTCACTGAGAATATTACACGAATCCCACATATTCGATCGAATGAAATAGATTATAATAATATTTCACTACCTTTAATATGCGGACGAAATTGTAAAATTCGTAGGAGTTGAGTCAATGTCAATGAATGATTGATGTGCATCGAACGAAGAAGGAAGGAAAGAAAATGAATGCTTGATCTTTGCATGCTGGCACACCTGCACGCATGTTTTCTGTCGAAGGAAGAGGATGACCTTGATTATACAACGGTCAGACATTGTCTGTGTTTTATTTCAAACAAGCGAAAAAAAAAAACTCTTTCTTTTTCTTTCTCTCTCTTCTATACAGTTACATCAAGTATTTCATTGGAAAAAAATCTATTTCGTTGATTAAAATATTGTTCAATCGTACTATGAGATTGATGCCGTTTAATCCAAACAGGCTGTTCGAATGGAACTTTAGTTTCGTTTAATGAACGATACGAATGGGATTTCGGACGAATTTTTGTTCGTATTGATGGTTGCTGAGGTTCACGAATTGTTGGTGAAGATACTTCTTGACTTTCATCGAATGACGATGTCGTTGGACGAGAAGATGATTTTGATTTCAATAATAATGATACACGTTTACCATCGACGGCTTTCTGTTTACGTAACGAATGTCTAACAGTGAAATCTGTACTTATATTAGATATACGAGTATTTAAATGGTTTGTCGCTGAGAGATTATCAATAGATAATGATGGTTTCGTTGATTTGGTTTTCCATTCAGGATTAATATATTGTGCACAATATTTACTAAGAAATGCAAAATGTGAACGAAATATCGAACGAAATCGATCCGAAAAACAACAATAGAGAAGAAAATTAATCGATGCGTTGACAGCAACCAAACAATTAGCGAAATTATTATAAATGAGTATGCGTGGAGACGGATCCAAATGTGGAAATACTGATTGAATCGTTAATGATATTGCTTGAGGTATTTGACAAACAGTAAAAACAATAACAACAGCAACTGTGAAAGAAAAATAGCACGACGAAAACATGTTAAAAATAGATTTGTTTTAACATAAAAATCATCATACTTAACATAATCGTCGTTTTACGTTGTTCTACTTGACTAGTACGATTATGTCGACGTAATTCAACGCCTCCTTCTTTATCTTGTTGTGTTGTTTGTTTTGATCGACGAACATACGATATAAGAACTGTATTGAATATCGCAAGTAGTAGCAAAGGAATCCAAACGATTGCAAATCTAGAAATCGAAAAAAAAAAGAAATTCAGATTCATATTCGAATATTTCTCTTTGAAATACATACGTGACAAAATTGAAATAGATTCGTTGATAATGTTCACTTTCGCCAATGCTTGTTCGTCGAGCTTCGATTCGATTGATTGTTATGATTCGATTGGAAATATTCTTTCGTTCAGATATTCGAACAAGTTTAACTTCAAATGCTGATGGTAGAGTGCAAATTAATGACGCACATAGGACGCTTAAGATAATTTTACGAGCTCGATGAACAGTACACCACGTTCGACTTTGAAGAGGATATGTTATTGCAACCCAACGTTCAACTGTAAATGTAACAGTCAACCAAACACTTGAATTCGATGAAAAATCGGCAATAGGTCGAAAGATTGTCATGAGAATAACTGCTGTTGATGTTTTAACAAAACAAGGATTTTGTGATGTATTTAATATAAGTGTTAATAAAAGATACGCAATATCAACAAGAGCTAGAGCAACAAGATAATTATTCGTCGATGACATAATCATTCGACGTTTAGTTAAAACAATAATTGCTAAAATATTTCCAGTTACACCTAAAAAAATGAAAAAAAAGTCAAATTCATAATGATGAATTCGATGATAACAATAAGATTATCTACCGAAAAATGTTATAATTGGCCAGAGCCAAGTTTTTACTAGTGATCGAACAAAATACAATTCCGGATTGATATTTTGCCGAGCAAGAATCGTTGCATTACAGTTCACAAGTCCAAGCATATCTTAAAAATAGTTGCGATCTCATACGGAATTAATAATAAAATACTTTTGCAAACAAATGCACTAGTAAGATAATCTAAAATAGATCTATTTAATTTAATCGAACAGACTAGAATGTTGTTCGTACTGAAATGAAAAGAATGAAAGAGGTACTGTTCTGGGATCTGTCCTTGTCTTAAACTGGAGACTTATTCATGAAAACAATGGGTTAATTGAGTTCCGATCATGACTTAGAATGTAGATTACGATTACAAAGAAATGTAATTAACCATATTTGAAAGGTTTTCTAGTTGAATAGGGAATTGATTTCTTTTTTTATGTCAGGCTTTTAATTTGAGTTTAAAGCGGTTAAAAACGAACGTAACGTTTGCTACTCAATTACAGAATCATAATTGTCACATTCAGTATCTAACCTTTTTCTCTAGCTTTAATTTTGATGATTAAATTCGTCATTAAAGTATTTTGTTCTCTAGTTGTCGGATTATTCTGCGTTTACCCCTCTGTCAAAAGAAAAAAAGAAAGCAAAAAAAAAAAGAAAGAAAGGCGTGTTTTCCTTCTATTCTCAATATGCCTGATTTGATTTCTTTGTCATGTTAACTTGTATATATCAAAGAAAAGAGTTCTTTCTTTTTTGTTGTTGTCGTCGTCATCACTGTTATTGTATGTTAGTTTTCTTCGCTCGACTAGTTACATTGATAAACTAAATCATGGCAAAAATATAGTATTTTGCTAACAATTGATTAAAGACGCAAAATGTTAACAATTTATTTTTATCAAAAATAAAATCAAGCACGTTCTTGTTTTTTTCAAATAAAACATACGTCATATAATTTCAATAGTACTTCAACAATCGAAAAGAAAAAAAACTAATAGAATAGAACTTACAATCTAATTATTAGCTTCTTTTTTAACATATACGAATAATATCATCACCCATACGTGCTCTGGTTTGATAATTATAAAATAAACAACACGAACAACTTACAGGAAATCGCTGATAGAATTGAGACGCACACACACATACTCGTTGACATCCAGATGCAATTAATTTTTCAAGTCCAAAAGGCGATATTTATTTGCTTATTATTTCTAATTTTGTCTGCTACTGATATACAGAAAGTAAATAAACGCAGGACTGATCTAGTTGATAAGCTTGTTCGTTGATTTAATGTGACAAGCAAATTGCATCAAAATAAAACATCTACAATTATGCATTGTGTTTTTTTTTCGCTCTCTCTCTCTCTCTCTCTTTCTTCCATACATACACACCTGGATTAAATCAAGCATTTCACTTCTATATCGATAGGCAAAAATAGCAATTCAGAGGACAAAATGAATCTATCACGAACGATTATTTACTTATAAATATTAAAAAAAAGAATATGTTTCTTTTTTTCTTTCGGCGCCAGATTGCCGACGGCTCTTTTTGCAGATTCGGGTGTCTCGTGTAAGATCCCTAGTGCGCTCTCGAATGTACCTATTGACGACGGTTATGATTAAATTCAAGATATTTTATTAATAATAATATATACATTGTCATCTCAAACGGAAATAATACTCGGGTTACATGAACTTCAATTCAATTAATGTCATCGAATATACTTTTAGATTACATTTGATTAGGAAACACTGACTATTTATAGAAAAGATACATTTTAATTAGAATCAAAAGAAAAAAATTTGCTATTGGATATTGAGAATCCAATTTATATCTGTTTGATTTTTATCTTACTGAATACTTCAGGTGTGAAAGTGACAAAAATATTTAATTGCTAATTGATGCATTTTCTATTGAAAATAAATCGATGAAAATCTTAATCTAAAGGACGTTATATGCAAATAGAAATTGGCCCTCTCTACATTCATTAATATTAATATATTTAATTAATAAAAAAAAGAAGAATATTAATTACTGTTAAGACGAGATTTTTTCCATGTAATGTTACAGAATTGTAAATGATTCTTCTCAATTCGGAGACTATAGATCAATATTCTGGGTTAGACTCTCATTTGAATATGAGACAGAAAGTTAGAATGACATGAATTTTATATTAGCTTTTCAGTCCGATTATTGGAAAAAATCAAAGTAGACACGTTTCAGAATGTACTTGAGACTACAATTCTTTTATAATAAACGCATGCACGAGTCAAAAAATTCATACATGCGAATATTTATCACTTGAGTTTATCATTTTTACTATCATCATAGCTATAAAATTCTAACATTGACTAACATGCAAAACATACTCGAATGAGTCTATTTTAATTTCTATATTAATTAATATCGTGATATAGTTTGTGTTAAGTCTTGAACGAAATCAACATCGACTTGTTTACCTTATACGACGTAAATTTCTCCAATAATCGTATCTTGAATAGTATTTTATGTCGCAGAATTCTTTTATCTCGTGCTATGAAAGCGGAAAATATTCTGAAACCTTATAAAAACAGAAAGGGGTAAAGTTGTATGACAATATTTTTCCTAGAATACTCATTAGATTAACATAAATAATCATGCGAATATTAATTGCATTACTGTTATTTTTTGGTTTAAAGATACGCAAAAAAATAGCGAACAAAATAAATGATCAGTTAGAGTGTTCATTTTTTAGCAGCAGAACAAGAAATTTTGTCAAGTAAAAACAGGGTTTTTGCCCGTTTCGACTTTTTTCAAGTGATTTCAATCGGACTTTTTTACTTATTCTTTCGTCTGATTTACTGATAGATTATTTTATTTACTGCACTAAAGATTTATTATTTGCCAATCGTTTCTTTTAAATAACTGATGATTTACATAGTTTACTGACATTTCACTTTATTTACTGGTGATTCACCCTTTTTACTGATCGATTAATCTCATACCCAAAAAATATACTCATAAACATTCTTTTTTTATTTTGCACTCGTTAAGATCAATAGGAAAAAAACAAAACAGCGTCTGCATATTTAGAAACGGTTATTTTAATGATCTGGAAATGACTGAGGTTAATTAATCAAAAGATGCACCGAGCAGAATTTGACTAATTGAATTCTTTTTCAAAGAATCAAAGTAATAAAAAAACAAAAAAAAGACAACAATACACGAGTAATGAAGCGGCAATTGAAGACAAAATAAGTCTTTTTTCGAAGAAAATTTCTTTGATGGATAGTTCTATAGAATACTTAGTTCTCTTAATAGAGCAACAATTATACGATATTGAATTAGTTGAAGAACTAAAAATATTAATGAGATTAATCATAGTAATTAGGAAAAAAATATTTATTAATGGAAACAATAATGAGTTTGTCAGTATTCAGGTATGCGTAGGACTTTGACGGTTATTATTTGTTCTTGAAGAGATTTAGACACGAGTTGTATGTTTTGTGTCGAAGGCACGAGTGCATGATGATTTTGGCATTAATTGTGTAATCGTTCCTCTACCTTGTTGAATGTTACTAACATTCATTGTTCGATCTAAACGACGACTTTGAATCGATATTGTACACGGAATTAATTTAAGAAATTCTCTTCGAAATAATTTTGATGACAAACAATGAATGTAAAAATTAAAGGCATAATTAGCTGTTGTAATCAAACCAAATATGGCTGCTAAGAGAAGACTAAATGAATAAGCTGTTTGAATGTTTAATGTTGACATGGTAAAACGAAATACAGCAACTGGACAAGTCGTCAGAAAGAATAGAAATAATGTTGCTAACATTAAAATCAACATTTGTTGTTGAAGAAATTGACCACGGCGTCGTTCATGTGAATTTGTACTTTGAATAGCTATAACTCGATTTCGACTAGCTCGAACATTGATTCCAATCGCTATTACAAAAAATAGCATACAAACAGCTGGCAGTATTGTAACTGAAATCAGAGTAGTTACTGGCCATATTTCCGTATAAAAATATGAATACGTAGGATATCCACTCTGAGCACCACATGTTGAACCGTATGCAACTGTTGCTTTGCCAAACATTGGTGTAAGTATATGACAATTGAGAATGAAATCGATTATTAATGCAAAGATAATCCAATAGATAGCTGCTCGAGGTGTACATATTTGTTGTGCTTTAAGTGGAAATCGAGATCGAATCCATCGATCAACAGTTACTACAAACAGAGTAGAGAGATTATTAATTTTGACTAAATAATCATATGACAAATCTTACTGATTGTCAATGTCCATGCACTGAAATTTGTTGAGAAATAACTCATAAAATGTCGAAGTTTACAAGTAACATTAAGATCTGTTCGATCAGGAACTGAAAATCCATAGACGAGTAATGTATAGAAAGTCAAACATAGATAAATTGAATCGGATATACTCAATGCAATGAAAAGCACTCCAGTACTCACATTTCTCATCGTTTGACGAGAAAATGTGAGAATTTGAAATAGATTTCCAATAAAACCAATAATCATTACAATGAGATATCCGTAGAGAAATATATTTGCTGATATTGACAAATAGTATAAATCTAGCGAAGTAAGATATGCATATGATGAACTCATCTTTGAACAGTTCAGTTAGAATGATAAACACTCGGCATTTATAATCGTGATTAAATACGAGTTGACGCACGAATTTACGTATGTGTAGGTAGTCTGTTTATGGCATGCTAATAAGATTTTAATTTAACAAAATAAGATTGCAGACAACCTCTGATAATGACATGTGTAGAGGAGTTTTTTTTAATCATATATCTTGTAAATTTAGAAAGTTTTCATATCTTTTATTAAACTATCAACAAATCGAATGTCATAAAACATATGTAATACCATACGTTCATTGAGATCAGTTTGGTCTTACTCAATAATGATATTTTTATTAATTTTTCCATTTGTTTGCATTGAAAGTATTTTCCTAAACGCTGACAAAAATAGACTCAGAGAAAACGATGTTTGAATGGCTAATGTTGAGATTGAAAAACGAAATAGAACCACTGGACACGTTGTAAGAAAAAAGAGAAACAATGTTACTAACACTGAAATAAACAAAAAAACGAGATTATTTTTTGTTCATGATTTGTAGAAAAAAAAGTCATACTGATAGTGAGTATCCATGCACTAAACTTCGCAGAATAAAGATTGAGAAAATATCGAATTTTACACGTAACATTGGCGGATCCGTTCGATTGGGCATCGCAAAATCATAAACGAATAGAACATCGAAATATCTGCAGAGATAAATTGAATCAGATATACTCAATGCAATCAAACGTACGCCGGTGCTCACATTTCTCATTATTTGCCTTATATATAAGATTTAGATCGTAAGACAAGCTTGATAGACCACAGGTGCAAAGGAAATTTTCTTTTATTTCGTAGCTTTAGACTTCGATTAACTCAGAAACAAAATTTTGATGAACAGTTTCGAAACTGCCTGTCGGTGATGTATGCCGTCGATTGGTAATACAAGCACTGTTATAATCTTCGGACGGTGCAAAATGTCCGGCAGCTCGTGCACGATATTCAAAATTTTGATGCAATGCATGAATCGATGCTTGCCGATTTAAAATATCGAAACCAATATAAGCCACTTCTAACATACTCAGTACGACATACGTAAAAAGATTTTCTCCTCGAACTAAACGACTTTCTTTGTTACATTGATTGATATTTAAATGATCACGTTCATATAAAATGACCATTAATAATGTATGTAGAGCTAATGTTAATAAAACTAATAGTTGTATACCACCATACCATGTTATTCCAAGATGATTTCGTACTTTCATATTTTCCCATTTACGAAGAATAAGAATAAATATGAAAAAATAGCAAAGAACAATGATTGAAATGAATATTAAGTGAATAATTTTAAGAAAACGTAAATGTTCGTGTTCGTAAATACAATGATTAACCGATTGAAAACATGTGTAAATGTTTGATGAAAGATTTAAACTAATTGGCACTTCATTATACGAATTATAAATATGTATTTCAGGAGCTAGAACATGTAAACTATTGAAGACAAGTGCACCGGCTTCAACACAAAATAAAACGACGATAAATTTCGGATCCATGGTTTTCTGTGGAATTGTCGTTATACTATTTTGACTGTGTTTTAATGGTCGTTGATCATCCATTCGATTATTTTCAAATACTTTTAACATCTCGCTGGTTTTTTTAAATTAAATGAAAAGAAAAATGCAGAACTGAATTGAAAAACGCTCGACATTTTCGACCTAATAGAACGAAAGAATATGTAAATACATTTACATATATAGTTATATTTTTGGACGAATAGAACTCTGTAGGGTTTCACTCTTCAAGCAAGTCCATGGTAAAGTTATTGAAAAGACGTTTATACGAAAATAATGAGATTATTAAATAAAACAAATTTTTCATGAAGCCATTTCAAGTCGAAGTAATCGATATGCAACCGAATTTTGAAGTTGCTTGAATGATCAATTAAGCTTTTTTTTCTTCTTTGCTATCTAAAAACCTTGAACATTGAGTAGCTTCTAATCTATTAGACACAACTGTAAGTCTTTTTATTTATTTAGAATCAATAACGTTATAAAAAAAAGAAGAAAACGAGAGAAACTAGACGAGATATGTATTTCTTTTTTTTTTCTTTCCTTTCGGTCTTTTTTCTTCTGTCTAAGTAAATATTCAATATTTCGCTACGCATCTCTCAAGAAAAAGAAAAAAAACGACAAAGATTCGTTATATTTTTGATTTCAATAGGAAACGAAGAAGAAAAAAAAACGCAACAAACAGGCATATTATGCCAAAACATTCTATTCAGTCACCAAATGATTATCGGTATTTAACTAAATTTCTCTCGAAATCGATTTCATTTTTTCTTTTTCTTTCATTTAGAATCTTACTTTTAGGAGATTCAGGTGTAGGTAAAACATCATTAATTGCACGATATATTCGAAATGAATATCCATGTCAGTCACAAACGCACATCAATACCGATGGTTCGACAATTTATCCAACAGTTATCGATGGTAACGATTGTCGATTGATATTTATTGATTTTTCAACAGTTTACGATTTTCAAAAATATCGTCAAACCGACACGATTCCAACGGCTTGTTTTATTATGTTTTCTATAACTGATCAACGAAGTTTTTCGAGATTAAACTTCTATTATGATATCATACGTTCGAAATTTTCTCAATCAACATCAACGAATAGTCTACCGATAATTATTATTGGCAATAAAATTGATCTTGAACCCGAACGTGTTATTCATCAACAATCGATGGATAAAATCAAATCTCATGGTTATGATGTGTTTGATGTTAGTGTTAAAGGCAATGTTGGCATTGGTGACGCAGTTTATACAGCTATCAAACATTTACAATACGATCGTTTGGAGAAACTCAAATCGACTAATGCTTGCGCGTGTGTTATCTCATGAAATAGATCAAAACAAAAAATTTGTTGTTGTTGTTGTTATTATTATTTTTATTGATTAAAATATGATGGATATACGTATATATAAAACAAGACAGACAGAAAGAAGAAGAGATAGAAAAAAAAGAGACAAAATAGAGAGAAGAAAATGTTTGTTTTTAATGGTTGGTTTTTTGTTCGTTAGTTGCCACCAGCTTGAGCAGCAGCTCGAGCAGCAATTGCTTGTGGCATCATAACGAAATGTTTGTAAAGCGATTGAACATAGGTAAAAACACATTTCCAATCGGGTTTATCGCCCATGAGAATCATATCGTTGACTTCGAGCAATGGTGCGCAACCATTATCTCTAAAAAAAAACGTTAACAATGAATTCAATATTTTATTTGTTCGAGAGATATTTATTTACTCAGCAGCTTTGAAAGCAATTTCGAAATTTCTTCGTCGATCTTTTGGATTCAATGAATTGTAATCGAATGCGTTCGGTAGATAATGATGAATTAATGCGCAAAAAGCCATACCATCGGCCCATGACGATGAAAAGTTTGTTACATTAACATGCTTTGATAAGAAAGAACTTTAATTGATTGAATTCAATTATGTCAAACTTACGTTATAACCTCTCGTTGCTTGTTGACACCAGGCAAGGAGACGATCTTTGATACTTGATGGATTAGTTGGTGCACCCGAGCCTTGTTCGCTAAGAAAAGAAAATTTTCGCTAAATTCGATTCGTTTATTTAACAGCGATAATTACCTGCTAACTTTTCCGGTGCCTCCGGCAGCTATATCTTTTTGTTGAAACATAGAAAATGCAGCTTTCGATCCGCCAGCTGCTGCAGCTCCACCTTGACAGAATCGAAATACGTACGTATATTCAAAAGAAAAAACTAAATCTATCTATTTCATACCTCGAACTAAACGAGAGAGAAAACAAACATGAATAAGTATTGAACAAGAAAACTTTCTCGATAATCCTACCGTTTCTGCCACTCATTGGTGAATATTTAAGACGTAATAGGAAAGAATATGTCGATACTACTTCTCACTGACTGTTGTATATGCTCTTGCTCGTCGACTAGAATCTATACATTCTATTTCCGGTTGTATCAGAAAGAAAAACACCCAAATACTTGCATAGATATTGCTCGAGAAAAGGAAAGATATCGTACATTTTCTTTTTCTTTTCTCAAAGATGATGATGATGATATACGAAAGGAAAAAAGAAAAAGATCGACGTCATTTATCCTCCTACATTATATTGTCGAGCAGAAAGATATCTGGTGACACAAGGACGACAGACATCTGTAGCTCGAATAAGGAGAAAATGATTACGTCAAAATCCACAATGTTATATTTATTTGTTAATCTTTCGTTTTGCGAATTTTTATTCAGAATTCAAAATAAAAAGAAAGAGAAAAGAGAGAAAGTCTTCGAACATATGCACAGACTGCTTGTTTGTTTTGTTTAAATATGTACAAAACCTATTGCTAGATGTCCGAGTCCGAGTAAACGTAAATAAATATAAAAATAGAATAATTATATTCCGTTTTATCCCAACAATTGAAATATACAAAATGAACGAACGATAAAGATTAATGATGGAATAATATGCGAAAGATATATGCTTGTTTATTGAACTTGTGGTTCACGTGGATCTGGTCCATCACGACGAGGACCCTAATAAGAAAAGTTAGATCATAGGATAATATTTACAAGGTATTTCTACTTGATTAGCTGGTTTGCCGAGATTATCACCAATGTTTCGAGCAGCTCGTGGTCGAAAGAAGAAGAGTAACAAAGCAATAGCAAACCAAATTGCCAACATTAGAAATGTACCGTTCATGTCAGTGTTGTTCGTATTTGGATTTTGTAGACCTGGCACTAGAAAATAAATCGATATTTCAATTAAGAAAAAAAAACCTGAAAATCATTAAATCTATATATCTTACATCCATTAGTAAAACATTCAGTGTCAGTACATGTTGTTTGAGCATTTCGAAGCATGTCTGTTAGACGAGCCATGGCACGTTCATGATTCATTTGAAACATATTCTATAATGAATTAACGATTAGATTTTGCGTTTTTTTTTCTTCTAAATTAAATTCATGCTTACAATACATTCACATGGATCAAAACCGCCACTACCAGGATTACCGCCTGCACCGTCCATTGTCTATTTTAACAAGATTTTTTTAAAAAAAGCTTTTCTTATTTGCATAAACTCACTATCGGTTTATAGTTTCGATAAAAAGAAAAACAAATATAAGGTTAACTTGTACGAATAGTTATTCGTTTTCTAATACAGCGACTATAGTGACTTGCAACGTACTTTTAAACTATTGCTTGACTTGAGGATGATGAAAAAGAACATCACGCAGTCGCAAACCGTTTTTCAACCAATCAATAGTAGCCAAGAAATTTGGCTTCCTACGTAAACTACACAAATAGAAACCTTTGCAATTTCTTTCAATGATAGAGATCGCTATGTATCAAATAAAAAAAAATTTTTTTCTTTCACCGAAAATTAAATTTATTAGACACTATTTTATGTGAGTTATTTATTGGATATGAGAGAGTTTTTCAAACATCGTTATAGTGTCTGCAGAGGCTGTAATATAATATACGTAGAGCATTGGGAGGTAGTTTCTAAATGGTAGAAATGAGAAAAACAGTAACTTAATATTCATAATGTTGATTGACTACACTAAATAAAATATAAGAATATGAGTTCACATGATTTGTTTTGAGTCATATACTAGATCTTTTCATTTATCAATGCAAATATCGAACCCATTCGACCATATTCATTAATTCGCGTGACATATAATGAAAACTAATTGATCTTGTTGAACAACACTGAAAACCTGGATAAACTTGCATTGTATTATAATCTGTAAACCATTTTGGCAAATCCATTTTATACATAGCAAGAAATTCTAATGGATAAAATCGATGTTGTAAACCATCAAGAGCAGCATTCAACGTCACGTTTAAATGTTGTAAACATCGAGTCACATAGACATCTTCAGCTCCTGGCACGTACCATTCCGAACATGTTGTTTGTAGATTCGGTAACATTCGTCGAAGTGCAACAGAATTAATAACATAACCAGCACCGCCACTAAAATGTGGTAATGCTTTCGTTTTCGGAGCAAATACATGTCCAAATGCTAATGGTTTATCTGTTGGATAGATTAATGTACGAAGATTTTCAATGATGATATATGTATCATCATCAGCCATTAATAACCAATCGAAATCATCAGTTTTTTGTATAATTATATTCAATGCATCGAAAACTTTAATACTTAATTCAAGATAATTATCGGCTACATCGAATAAATTCAGAATAGGTAATGAAATATTATTCCATTGAGTTAGATTTGTTGCTGTTAGGAAAACGTGTTTATCACATCGACGAGCCCATGTCTGATGAATAGTCAATGCTCTTGTTGCTAGATTTTGTCCGAAAGTTTTAATAACACAAAAAAGTCGTTGATGTGACGATGAATTTTGTGTAAATCCGGTTGTCAAGCAAAGAAACAGAAGAATCAACAAGTATGTTGACATTTAAAACGAAATGCAAAGAACTAAAATGCAAAATGATTGCGTCAAATCAACGAATCACTTTTTCCTATTTATTCATTCATCTATTTGTTCGAAAATAACAAATTGTAAAACATCATGAACTAGAAGAGGATATTGTTTTTCTAGGATTTTCCATTGATTCGAAAGAAGAACATCACGTGAATGAAATTGAATAAATCGTAGAGTATTTTGTTTGAATGTTTTTATTTGATTGATATAATCATTCGAATGATATTTTTCATACGGATCTGTCATTGATTGATGAAGAAGAATTAAAATATTCGCAGCTGTCTGAATAGTTATATTCTGTGAATTACATAGATCTTGTAGACAAAGCAATGTTAACGTATCGATACCGTATTTAAGTGAAAGTTGAACTAAGATTTTTGTTTGTTTGTCGGAAGTATATTGATTCGTATAAATAAATTGAAATAATCGTTCAAGAACAGTTGGATTATCATCGGTTAGAATTAATTCGAATTCATTGGATTGAGCAAAATATTGATTAAAATAAATCGAACGTGCTGAAAGTATACTTTTATGTAAATTCCATTGTCGATCGTGACAACGTATGGTTATATCTGAATGAAGACCTGATCGAAACAGATTATTGAGAAATGTAAAATTATCCGTTTGTTCGATAGAATTTGTTGTACTAGCACTTGGAAGTGTTGCCGATTGTTTAGTTATTCGAACGGGTTTGTACATAAACGAACGTGACGATGAATTTTCACTTATATTCGGAAGTGTTCGTAGACTAGCCGACGAACGAAGACGAATTGGCGACGGATTTTGCGTGCGTATTGGAGGAAAAACAGGATTTGTCTAAATCGAATATTCATTCAAAAAGAAATGAAATGAAAAGTGTATTTTTACTAATCGTGTATCTTCCCATGATGTTGTTCGAAGATTTTGTTGACTCACTGGACTTTTAATAATCGATCGTGCACGTTTTTCATTTTGAACACGTTTTTTTGTCGGTAAATTCAATGAAATAATTGTTGGTTCGACTGTATTTTTCATTTTTCTGAATACATCAGCTGGATTCAATGGTTGAACAATTCGAATTGAAATCAATACATAATCAATAATAAGAAATCGTCCGTTAACTTCTTGAAAATTCTGTTTATATTTGTAAATATTCATTGATAATTCATCGAGAGAAAAGAATTCAATCGAATAATTATCAGTTAAATCTTCCATCGATTCGATATAACGTCGAAGAATATTATGTTCATTTGGACAGATAATTTCGAATTTACCATAATTGAATTGTGCTGGATTTGAACATTGAACTGTGACTATAAATGGAGTTTGTTTGTTTGGCGTATTTGCTCGAGTATAATGAATTGATAATTTGTAATTTTTCGTTCGTATACCTTCGATAATTTTCGTATGAGTAAATTGAAAACGATCGGATAATAATCGACGTTTTTGATATTTATCTAATTTCCAATTGGCTGTTAATTTTCTTGAGAAATCAAATCGTTTCATTTTAGGTTCGATTTCGTATTCATTTCGAAATTTAACATGAACAATCATTGAACAATCAACAATATCGATTAAATCATCGAGATCAAAATAAACTTTCGGTGATATTCGTTCAGTTATAAATGAATTCAATGCTTCGCCTTTGCTTAGAAAAAATAAATGATTTTCAATTAAATGTTCTTTGACAACTTGTTCGTTTAAAGTTTTAACGAGCAGAATTTTAATATCTGCACGTATACATCGATTCAATGGACTGAGTAGGACAAGACCGAAACGAAGTCGTTCGGGATGTGTTTGACAATCGACGAATAATTGCCATTGTGAATCAAATGATTCATTGGACGGAAAAATCAGACTTTCAAGTTCATTTTCTTGATTTAATCGTCGAAGTGATTGTACAGGTATGAGCCAATCATGATGAATAACAACAAATTTATCTTTATAACGTTTCTGTTGTGGAACTAATAATCTCTATGAAAAAATTACACCATTGACTGATCTCTCATGAATTTGAAATTTACTTTTTGACCAAAACCATCATCATATTTTGACATATTCTCTGACAAATGTACGAATAAAAATGACAACACACAAAGAGACGAAAGTCTCGTTTTTCTCTTTCTCCTAATACCATTTACTCGATAACAACAAAGTTTGTAACAATAACAACACACAAGTTTTTATTCTTTTTTTATTATTATTATTTCAATTGTTTGTTCGATTCTAAACATAGAGAATCGAATTTTTCTTTGGAATTTGATGATCCGAAGATTTCCGTTGAAAACATGAAAAAAGCCGAATGAATGGTTCGAATATATTCGCAATCAGTTCACTCGTATTCCAAAAACAAATACCAATCGGTAAACTGAAAATGTAAAAAAAAAATTTCTTTTTTTTTTGTTTCTCAAAAATTCTTCTCTCTAACATCAATCCATTGAAAATTCCTGAATGTAACGGTTTAATGAATGTATCCGAAAGAATGATTGGCAAACGTAAAAGAATCGGTTTGATTAAACCAGCAAGAATTGTATGAATGATTTCAATTGGTATTGTTATACAAATAGCTAAGACAATTCGAATGTACCAAAAGAAATTTTGAACAAAATACGATGTATTTTGCAAGAGTCTACACAGAAATGATCGAATATTTTTAAGATATCGTTTGATTTGATTACTTTTCTAAATGATTGAGTTTGTCATCATCGAATGAATCATTTGTCCAATAGTATTCTTTTCGTATAGGTTCGAAAATGAATTTCGGTTGATGTGTATCGAAAAATTGAATCAATAGATCGACATATTTTTGTTCGACTAATTCTTCGGATTTTTCAAGTGAAATCTTCGGAAATGACGTGAGATAGGCATTCATATTTTGATTATGTAAACGAGGCTCAAGAATAATTTCTTTCTGTTGATAATTTGCTAAACGACAATTCGAAAATGTTCGTGTTGTCGTCATTGAACTTGTCTCGTCAGTCGATTCCAGTGTTAATCTTCTTAATTAAAATGTGAAAGAAGAAAAAGCGCATCGAACTAATTTATTCAAATAAGAAAAGAACAAACAAACAAACAAACACGGATCTATTTTAAAATTGATGACAAAGATTTCTTTTTTTGTTGTTGTTCGAATGATTTTCGTCGGTCTGCCGGTAATTTACCATAGCAATGTTTGCAAACAGGTGTTGCATCGACATCGAAAAATTTACTTTTCTCATTCATTTTTGTTTCACATATCGAACAAGTAAAATGTTCCGAACAGAACTTTTTATTACACGCCGTATAAGCACCTTCGATTAGTTTACGATTGCAAATGAAACATGTCGAACCGAACAGAATATGATAATCCGTTTCGCAATAAGCCAAACCTTTGTTTTCGAAATGTTTATTACCATGAAATGCTTGACCACAACGTGCACAACAGAAATGCTACGAACGTAGAAATCGAGATTAGTAGCAAAAAAGAAAATGAAAAAGAAATACTTCAACATGCCATTGTTTCCCAAGAGCACTAATAACCCGATCGTCGATCATACATCGACAAGCAGCACAGACAGGCAAATCCAGTTTATTGTAACATGAAACACAATAGAGACTACCGTGTACTTCACGTGTATTTTCATCGAGATTTGTTCTAAAGAAAGTGAATTCATCAGTCGAATGGAAGATTATGCATTTTTCAACAAACTGGCAATTTGTGCATTGAAAATGGTACGGATGATAAGATTCGCCTCGATATTTAATATATTTATTTTCAATCGTTTGTCTAAAGAAAACCGATAGTTTATTTGTGTTTTGTCGTGTAAAATTCAAATCACAAACTGGCATTTCGAACATTTCAGTTGTATTAAATTCGGGTCTTTTGCTTTCTCTTTCGTATGACAACCTCGGCATAGAGCACTAGAAAAAATCAATTCGTTTGCGTACATTTTCAAACGCTCTCTCACCGGCCATTATTTTTCGAAAAGCCGATTTCAACGAGAGGTGTTCGACAGATTTGACATCGAAAACAATCGGAATGAAAACACTTTTCTATTGCTCGTATAATTCGACCGACAATCGGTTGTTCTTAATAATAATAATAAGAAAAAGAACAACGAATCGTTTCCATTGAAATTCAATTCTATTACGTACTACATTCAGCACAACAAGGTGCAAATAACATTTGAAAATCTCGTTCACAATATTTTCGGCCTTCATGCTAAAAAGAAAACGCAATAGTATTTTCACGAATGAATACAATCGATCGTACTTCGAAATAGATTCCATTTGAAAACGATTGAAAACATTGTGCACATCTTCAATGTCGAAAGAAAAAATTCGTTTCTTTTTTTGTTTCTTATCAGATCTCAAATTACACGTACACAAAACATTGAGTATGCCAAACATGTCCAGCAGCATTGACTATTTGTTCATTCGATGCAAATGATTGCTGACAATTGGCACAAACATTATCTGACATCATAAGACTAGAACAACAACAATAACAACAAGAATAATTTGTCTTTTCGTTGAAATTCGACTACCAAAATTTATTAATCGGTTTTATAGTTTCATTTTTGTTTTCTGACTCGAATTTTTCAAGAAGATCATTCAAAAGAGCGATACTCGTTGATATACTACTCATATTATCATTAACACTTGATGTACGTCGACGTTGTGGATTGAACGAACGTGATGATGATGATGAAATCGATAGTGATTGATCGGTAACATTCGAAACTGAAAGAAGATCGGCCAATGCATGATTGAGTTGTGCTTCTTTCGCACGAATTTCATCGAGATTTGTTTCTTCGATGATCTTGATATTTGTTGGTCGTTCAATCTCTTGAATACTTTCATAGGGCGTCGAAACAACTCGTGCTTCGAAATCTTTGATTAATTGTGAAACAGTTGGAACAGTTAATCGGTTGACCGATGATTGCGATGGTACATCAAAAATATTTCCTTGTGTTGCACGTCGTTGTGACGTGATTTTAGCTATCGTTTCGGTAAGATCTTCTTGACTTACACAGAAACGTTGCTGCTGTTGTTGTTTGAGTTTTTGTTGTTGTAAACGTCGTCGTTCCATTCGATTTGTGTATATTTTGTTATATGATGTATTCGAAATAACGAACGAATTTCATTTTCTTTCTTTTTTTTTTCTTTTTCTTTCATCATTAGCAATGAAATTCGAGATGATTAACGCCTGACTAACAAACAAAATTTCTCGAGAGAGAGAGATTTGATCTCATCGGTATGACGCAAAGCACACACGCGCATGACCTACCTAGAAGTTAGTTTAGTTGAGTGTTCGATTTTTACATCTAGAATAAAACAAAAAGACTGAACACACAATGTTATCACAAATAAAATAAAAAACAAAGAAAGAAAGTAAGGCAAAGCGAGTCAGTTTTAGGCAGATTTTTTCGGTGGTGGTGGTGATGTATTTTCATGTTTAGCTAGTTCATTTGTGAATATATTTGGAATTGAACTGCCAAAATAGATCTTAGCATTTTGAGCAATAGCTTGATACATTGACCATTGAAGATATTCGGGTGTGAATTTTAATTTATTCGATTCAGCTTCGGTGTCACTTCGGTATTTAGCAGCATCGGCAAGTGCACGTTCACGTGCTAAATGCATTTCGGCTTCGATTTCAGCGATACGTTTTTCACTTTCTTTGCTGAGAATTTTTTGTTCATATTCAATTTTAGCTACTTGAGCAACCTTTTCGGCTTCGATAACCGCACGACGACGGTCAGTTTCGGCTTCTTTTTCAACGACCTTTTGATGAGCTGTCGTGATCATATATTGAGTTTTTTCTTGTTCCATTGTTTCGTAATTTCGACGGATAGTTTCGGGGATTTTTGGTTTTGTTACTTTAAAAATCAAAAAGTCAATTCGATTGAACACAAAATGAAATCTATGATTTCCCTACCTCGAACTGAACTGATGTAAAGACCTGGCGCAAGATTTTCGAGATCATTTTGTATTGTACGTTTTAAATGATCGTCAATACTCGAAAATAAATCAATATAAACTTCTTGTAGCGTATGTACTGAACAGAATTGATTGACTTCATGATGAATTTTATCGAAGATTAATGTTCGATCGTAATTGACTGTATAGTTTCGAACAATATCAAGAACAGCATCACGATTAAGAATGTTAACAACTTCGATTTTATCGAAATAGATCATTGTACCACCGCTAGTACCACAGGGAATATTTTTAACTAATTGGGAAAATGAAATATTGGCTTGTTTATTCGAAATAGATTCATTCGTCTACCTTCATCAGTTTGTAATGTTGTTTGAACAATTTTAACTGATGTAAGAACAGGTATCATTACATGATAACCCGGCGCTGTCATTGTCGATAGAAGAGCACCTCCTCTAGAAAATCAATCGATCATTAATTAGTTGGAAATTTCGAAATTTTTGTCCGATTATTACCGATAGTAAATACCGACATGACCTTCGGGTATTTGATGAATTCCTAAAGGAATTATTGCTAAAGCAGCTAGAACGAATGGTAGATATTTAAGAACCATGATGGATAGTTGACTAACTAATGTTTTATCTATAAAAAGGAACAAAACACAGCACGATCATACTGATGAGTCATTAGTTAGTTGTCATGGATCAATAAGCAGTCGTTGTTAAAATCTTATTCGATAAAATAAAATTTTTATTTTCAACTTTTTCGAATTTCATTTTCAGTAAGAATAAAATAAAATTTTAAATAAATAATACTCAATGCTATCGACATCTATCGAATAGATTGGCGATGTCAAACTGAGAAAATATTCGAAAGATTGTTTTACATTTTCTGAGGAGCACTTTGGTGATTTATTTTGTTGTAGAAAAAAAATTTGTAAATCCGTAAACTCTATACTAAATAACTCAAAAGGAATCATTTAAACTCCTTTGAATCTTTGAATCCATAGAATCACAATAGGCTTTATTTTTCTTCGCTTGATTTTCCAAAATCCGTCGATGTTTTCTCAAATTCATCGAATGATCAAATCGATGACGATAATTGACCAAAAGAATTTCTGTTCGTTGATCATAAATCTCATTTTCAATTTCGTATATCGATTGAGCAGATATAACTAGTACAAAATAAACGAAAGTACAAACATAATCAAACATTATCGACGTAGTGGCGTAACTAGGATTCTGCTAATGGGTGGACGAAACTAAACTTTAGCTTGAAAGTTTAAGCGTTCGAATAATTATTGAATTGTTATTTCGCAATCATAAAATTTTCATGTGATTATTTGATATATTTCTTTAGAAAGTCAATTATTTTTCGGTGAACATAATTTCAGAACTGAATAATGGTAATCGTTCAAATTATTTTCTTATCATGTGATATTGTACTAAACTGTAATCATGAATATTGTCTTTCTAAAACTCGAAAAAGTTGTACGTACTTCTGGTAGAATATATCCGATGATTATGTGATATGTACTAATAAACACAATCGAGAAATGTTTCTGAGAAGACTTCCAATATTTGAATTGATAATTGGCTTTGATAGTTTATATTTCAGAGTATATCTATTTGTATTACTAGATCAAAAGCTTTGTAAAACAATGAGACGAATATTTGAACCGACATTGATACTCAATATTCAACAATAGTATAACTTTCACTAATAAATACTATGACAACTGTTTATTTGTCGATTGCCAGTCAATTTGAATGACCATATTGAGCTGTAAGTTCACTTTAATATTTTCTAAATAATATCAAGTATTTATGTTTATTCAAATTTGATGTTATTATGCATCTCAAACGTTCATCATCTTTCTATTGTATGCTTCGCTTAGTAACTGATCATACTTTATTTTTCAGTATTTTTAGAGGACAGCAATCGAACAAGGCAACCAGTGAAAGACTCAAATGTTTTCTTCAAACGAACCCAGCAAGTGATCAATTAATTCTTTTCATTTTTAATGATTTTTTTTATAGTTTTTATTATTATTCACAAATAAAATATAAGATCAACAAAAAAAAATTTGTTGTTCTTCTTAAAGACTCAGAACTTGATTATTAGCTTTCGATACAAAATATCACCTAAATGTATGCACACGGTGGGATAAAACAAAGGTAAAATCAACTATACATGTAATACAATACAAGTGAAACAGAGTAGCGTATAAAGATATAGAACAAAAACGACAAAAATTTATCCTCCATAGATACGCATCATATCGTCATCTATTGACACCTATATTCGATCATATCAAAGGAAAAACCTTGTTTATGACTGCATACACTGTAATGTAAGAATCCGTAGTCAGCCTTCAATTTGTGTAAATACAACTACTGAGTGATTAACACAAAATATTCCATGATTTCTGTTGAATATGTATAAAACTCAGGGGGAAAACAACTGATTCGAATCACTAAATAACTCAAAAAGAATGCATTTAAATCCATTTTGAATACTGTGTGAACAACGAAACTTCTCTTTCGATAAATTTGACGGAATAGAAAGAATATTTTCAATTAAGAATATTCCAAATTATTCGTATCAATCATCTGACACAAAAAAAACACAAGAAGAACAATTCTAAAGTATAGATGCACAAGAAAAAAGACGATTTATCACAGGAAATTAATCATTCGAAGAATTGTTTGCAAATATTCTAAAAAAAAAGTAGAAATGAAACGAAATTCAATCGAATATTTTTTTTACTCTCGTAGATTATCAAACGAACGAAAATAAATATCTTGAGCAAGACTATTCACTAAAGTATCAATTGATTTTGATGTTTGTTGTTCAATCAATGTATTCTCATTTGTTAATTGCCATTGAGTATATAATTCATCATCGACAATCGTTGACACAGCATCATCGAGAATATTTTCCGTTAAATCCATTGCATAATTATCGATTTCAAATGGAACAATATTCGACATAGCCTGTCGAATAGTTGATCCGATGAATTGATCAACATAGGAGTCAATCGATTGATCTCCTAATGTTGACGTACAAACTTGATCCAAAACCGTTTGTAAAAGATTCTCAATAAAATCATCAACAAAATTTTCAATAGCATGCAGTTGTATGAGCTGTTGTTGATTTCGTTTATTCAAACAAAATGAATATTGAATATCACACAAATGACAACGTGTTGTTGACAATTTTTGTAGTTTAGTTAGATGACTCAATGCATTAAGAATAATCGATTGAATTTGTTGATTTGCTAGATGAAGCAAATCGGTGTTGTTATTCATCTAGAAAAGGAAAAATTCTACGTCATTGTCTAAGTTTTATTTGTTAAATCAATTAAACGTTGAAGACGATCTTTTTGTTTTAAATTCTCAATCATCGTATGCAAACGATGTGTACCAAGAAAAAACTCCTGAACATGATGAGCATTATCATCGAGACGTTCGTCAGTGATTCGATTTTGTGGAACATTATATGTTCGAATTTTTTCATTTCGATTTCCACTACCGATTTGTTGTTTACGTGTTTGAAATAAACGTGTTTGTTGTTCATCATATTGCATTTGATACAATCTACGATTCGAATTCAACGAAAGAGTTTGCTGTTTGATTGAAAAATATTTACTTGTTTTTCATGGCTTTAATTGCCAGATTTTTATTCATGTTAAAAAACCGTTCATCTTGTCTTTCGATAACAATTCCTGTTGAGAAAGAGAGAGAAAAGCAAAGAACTGTCGTAGACGCTTTTTAGTTTTAGTGTTTATCTACCGGTTGGTATGTGTGTTAGCCGACAGGCTGATTCACTTTTATTGACATGTTGTCCGCCAGGACCTCGCGCTCGAATTGGTTCAGCAATTAACTCTTTTGTTGGAAGTTCAATTTTAATCTACGGAAATTGCGAAAGAACAAAACAACAAAGTGCATTTCATTCTTTTTCTTCTACGCACATCCTTTGGTTGAGGTAGAACAGCAACAGTTGCCGTACTTGTATGAATCCGACCGCTTTTCTCCGTGAGAGGAACACGTTGAACTCGATGCACGCCACATTCATATTTCAAACTTTTGAATACATCAATACCGTTTATAAACGCTTTGCCCTGACGAAGACCACCTGCCAAGTAAAACAAATTTTCTTTTTTGGTTTTTTTTTCTTTATCAATCAAAAATGATTTTTCATCTACCAATATCTGTTTTGTCGTATTCAACAATTTCGAAAGACCATTTTCGAAAATTTGAATAATTCGAATACATATGAAAAAGATCTTTAGCAAATAGCATTGCTTCTTGTCCGCCTACACCTGCCGTTACTTCGATTTCAGCATCATCATTATCGGCTAGTTCTTCAGGTAAAACTTCATCGAATATCTACGATCATCAAATGCAGAAAAGAAAAGAAATGGCAACGACTCAAAAAATCAATTCAGCATAAATCACTTGATTATTAATTGAATTTAAATTCGCTTCTAAACGAGACAATTCCTCGTTTGCCATCTGTTGAATATCATTGTCGTCATCGTTATTTTCTATAATAAAAGAAGAAGAAGAAAAAAATCCATAAAAAAAGAAATTCTCGACATAATATTTTCTTTCAATTTTCTCATTTTTCATTCGGCTGAGACAATAGAGACGAGAGAGAAAAAAAAGAAATTAGTTTGTCTACATGGTGTTAAGTAAATACTTGAAAAAGAAGAAAATAAAACTTTTATTCCGGCGAGAGAGAGAGAGGAAAAAAACGATCTATATCCTATTTTTGAATTAATATTAACTAAATCAAGTTAAACTTTCTTTGTTTTCAAATTACGAATAAACTCAAGTTATTTATAATTTAATTAGAGTCAAGATTAATTCGTACGCATAAATAATTGTCTCCTCAGTCTAAAGTTTATTTTGAGGTCAATTGTCGTCGTATTCTTATTCTTATTATTACCCTGGAGAAGTTTCCTTGTTTCATTCATATCTCGTATGATGCCTTCTCGTTTATTCATTATATGTAAAATTGCTTTTAAATGTCGTTTTCTTTCTATTGATTCATCAGAGACAATTGTTTGCAATTGATCATATTCTTTTTGATAATTTATTAATAAACTGTTCATGACATTATCGATAATGGAAGGTTTTCTATTCATTGTTACGAATCTTCGTTGTACAAATGTCAAACAAGAACATTTTTGCAAACAAAATTTCCACATTGATACGTTTTGTTTGTTTGTTTGTTTTTTTTTCTGAAATATAATTATATATTTCAAAAGAATGCATTTATTTGTTTTCATCTTCTTCATATTTAGCAAAAGAAAGAGAAGTTAATTAAACATTATTATTATTATTAATTAATTAATATTATTTCTCTTTGAAAATAAAAGGCCGCAAAACACACATCTGACTTCAAAACAAACAAACAAACAAAATACATCGTTCACCAAGCATCGGTATAACGAATATCGCATTCTTGTAAAGCCGGAAGTTTTTCTTTCAAAGTTTCGAACGTCAACGGAGACAAATGAGTGGAATTCAGATTTAATTTTCTTAACATCTTCATGCCTTAAAATAAAAAAGAAAAAAAACAGAGGTTTTCCAGTTCAAGTACTTTTCTTTTTTTTTTTCAACTTACATGCAAGATAAGCTAAACCTTTGTCAGTGACAGGTGTTTCACATAAATTTAATACTTGTAATCGACTTAAATGTTCAGAGATTAGTTCTAATCCAGCATCGCCAAACTATAAATAGATCAATTTTTATAATGTTTTTGATATTTCGATCAATGATCTACCTGAGTTGACCATAAATTTAAATATCTCAACGAAGGTAATTTAATTAATTGTTCAGCACAAGCACTCGTCACGTTCGTAAAAGCTAAACTCAAACATTCGAGATTACCAAATGATCCACTCGATAATAATTTGGCTAGATCACTATCGGTCGATCGTGATGGAAGCGTTAATTTTTTCGGGCCACCCTTCTGTTGTAATTCTCTGAGGGCAATTTGTCGTTCGCAAACTTTAGCATACATTTTCAAGCCTGTTGATGTCGATTGTAAAGTTGAGATTAATTGTAATTTATTATCACGATTTTCAACAGCATCTAAATCAAGCATTGCACAGAGAGTCTAAACAAAAAAAAATCAAATAAACGTTTCAACAAAAATGAATAATTACCTCTAATGAACTTTGATTTTCACGTAATGCAAGTAACATTAATGCAGGCAATAATTTATTAATACTTAATAAGAAGCGTTTCTTTCGACAACAACAAGATATTAATTTACTCAGCTAGAATAGAAAAATAATAGGTCACAATGGTCTATATTGATTTTTTTATTTAGAATTGATTTACCATAAGAGAAAACATTTCTCCGTCATCGTCACAGGCAATTCCGCCCAGACAGAACATTTCAAACCAACCTTCTTTGCCTTCACGTATGCCTAAGACAGTTTGATGAACTTCACATCGATAATCTTCGACAACATTTTTAACAACATTTTTAAATATTCTAAGAAGACAAAAAACAAAAAGTCGTTTCTATGATCCGCGATCAAAATATTCGATTTGCTTTACTCAATAAACCGATCGTGTGTTAATGCTTCATCAGGAAACGGAATTGATTGAAGTAAGAGACCTAAATGTGGTCTCCAATCATCAAATGACGACCTAGACGAAACGTTCGATATTGATTTATCTTTTTCTCTTCTCTTTACATTGTTTGTAACATTTTCGTGTAGCAAACTAATTGAGATTCAGTTTCTTCTTCATAAGCTCGGCACGTTTCTTTGTCTTCGAATCGATAACTACGAAACAAAAATAAGAAACATATTCATTCATTCCAATCAATCTCGTTTCGTACTTTTTTCGATCTTCGAAGAAATTATAAATTGCTGCAAGACATACGGAAACAAAATTCGAAAGAACACGAGGAAACGGGCAGACCATCGTAGGACCATGTATTCTACAAGAATTATTATTTCCTTGAATTTATCGAAAACAAAAAAACCACGGACGGTTCGATAATCTTTACCTTTTAATGAAATCTTGAACAACACGTAGACCATCATTTTGCGAATTCAATGCGAGAAGATATTCTTGAACGAAGATTCTCATTCGTGGATATTTGCCGAAATCCTTTAAAAGAAAAAAAAAACCTTGTCAAAATAGAATTGAACGATGATAGATTATTTTACAGTATTATGTTTGAGAATCCGTTGAACAACAGGTGTAAACATTTCGATAACGATTTGTGAGCGTGGACTATCGCGGCAATGCTTTAAAAAAAGCTAACAGATTTTCATTTTGAAAATTAATGCGAACTTACTCGACTAAAAAAGTCACAGATTTCAGGCGATGGATAGTTTTTTTCTAGTAAAGGTGCCAATGCCACAATGACATTTTCGTGAACATATCGCGGAAGATTAAATTGTTGCTAGACATAGAATATGAAATAATAGAATAAATAATTAAGAAAATTAAAGAATGTACTTGTTGAAGAATTTCAGAAATAATTTCCAATGGAAAATGATGTACTTCAACATCTTCAATTGGTGTTGTCATAGCGAAATCAATCATATTCTTGAATAGAAAACAAATAAATGAAATATGTAATAAATGTTTTCTATTCACATACTGTCATTTCTTTGAGCAATATTTCTGGTCGATTAGCTGAGCGTAAAATACGTTCAAATTTCAATTTATTTCTCTAATAAATACAAAGGACAAAAATCCATTAAATAAATATTTGAAAAAGCAAGAATAGTAAAGCATACCTTCCATTGAATTGAATAAAACCATTGGTCTCTCAAGACAAGAGACGGTATCTATGAAAATTTAATGACATGTTATAAAATAGATTCTCATAGAGATCATTACTTGAAAGAAATAAATACATTCATTAGTTACAATTCGTATGCAAAATCGACAATCGGAATCGATCATTTTTGTTTTCGACCAAACAGATAAATCCTCAATTGATGAATATAAAATCGATCGATCCATGTAACCTTCATTCTAGAAAATCAAATGTATTTATTTTTTTGTCATGTCTGGATAATAACACGAACTGTGTCAGATAGGATTTCATTTTGAGCAAGTTTTATATGATGTTCTTCCCAACGACGAAGAAACCGTGAGAAACGTATTTTCTCAATGATATTTTTGGCATGTGGCACACGACAAACATGGACAAGACCATCAACAATTAATTTATATCGTTGTTGATTTCGACGAGCATTTGCTAGTAAACATAATGTATTATTATTATTTGTTGTTGTTGTTATTGCTGATGTTGTATGTAATGAATTTGTCCTTAAGTTTCTCGTTGTATCCAAATGTAAATTCTCATCTTGTGATAATGAATAGTAAGCTCCGCGTGTATTTAAAGAAATCGATCCCAGACGATCAGCCATCGGGAAGAATTTTTCGAAGAAAAAGATTTAAAGCAAATTAACTAAAAATAGAGAAAGAAAATGTTTTTCTTGAATCTATTTGATGTCAACTAGTCGATGAATGAGTAATTTTTCTTTCTATCGAAGAAAAAGAAGAAAAACAAGTGGTTACTGTCTACTAGTTGATTAACATTTGCTTTCCTATCATAATCATAAGTTGTCAAATAAAAAAAAAAGAAACTTCGAAGAAAATTAAAGCTGACAAGTTCGATAGACTTCGATGACGGAGAATTTCTGTAAACAAACAGTTCGAGAACACAACGTCGGACATTTATTTTTCTCTGAACAGGCTCACTTAATCACAATCTGTGAGTATTCATTATCCCACGTAAGAGGAAAAAAAAGAGAAGAGAGAAAAAAAAAAGTTAACAAACATCACGACTATATTTATGATAATACGCGATGAAGAAAATGATGTTAAATACGTCGACGCGGTCTGCTTTATTGAAATATAGAAATAATAGCCTAGTAGAAAAAAAAACGAGGAAGAAGAAGAAAAAGAGACGCCGTCAGCTCAGATGACGACTATTAAGAATGCGCAAAGAAGAAAAAACATTGAGAGAAGCTCGACTTTTCCCATACAACCACGCATTCATAGAACGTCGAAGGAAAACTGTCACTATCCAACGAACGAATGAAAAAAAGACGACAACGAAGCAAAAAAAGCAGACTAGTTGTTTAGACCGACGAGTAGAAAAAGAAAGAGAAGAAGAAGAAAAAAAAAAGAAGAAATCTTTTATTATTATATTCAAACATGATTATTGCATATTCTAAACACGCATAGAGTCATCCGAAGTGCAGAATATAATGACACACGCTTTCAACAACAATTGGAAACACTCAACATTTTAAAATTCATGTTTGTCCATAGAGATACGCGCTCATAAATATGGAATGTCATGAAGTTTTTTTTTTGATTTGCCTGAGAAACTCTGTTTACTCTTTACTGACAAAGATATCTTCTTATCTATTCTCATTTACATATCGAAAATATCTTTGATAATCTAGAACAAAGAAAATACAAAAGACAAAGACTGAATTGGTAGTTCAATGAATAGAAGATTTGTTTTTATTTGGAAAACGATCTTCATCTGACAAAAACACACGCACACATATACAAATTTTTATTTGGATCGTTGATCTGTTTGTTTATATTCATCTAAATCGATATTACTGGTTTTCGTATAGGTATTGTCTGAACGCGAGTCTAGAAAAAATAAAACATAGATCATTTTCATCTTCTAGTAAAGATTACTTTTTCTTTTTAATATAATCAAGCATACTAAGAAACTAAATAAAAGTACTAGTAATACAACCAGCAAAGGAAATAAAATCAAATATTTCATTGTTTGCTTTTCATGAGATAATTGAATTGTAGATAAAAGAAGGATTTCTTTTGTGGACATAGTTGTTGTTGTTGAAGGCAATATTCCTGCGAGACAATCTTGATCACAAACGATTTTTTCTACTGCATCAGGTTTAGTAAAATATCCTGCATTTGATAGGGCACCGATATGCTCATCGGAACATTTTTTAATTGGTAAACAAAATTTGTGACAACGACGAATGATAAATTCGACTCGTTTAATATTAGTATCTTTGACGACGAATCTAATCGAATGTTGTATTCGTTTAAATTCAATGATATCATCATGATAACATCTAATAAAAATTCCGAACTTATTTTTAGATTATTTTCTTTTTTTTTTTAAATTTCGTTACTGCTGATAAAACCAATAGCTAATCGAATGTCGATATTCTGTATGAATACGTTTTGCCCAGATGATTTCAAATTGCTCATTGGCGTCTAGATAAATTATTCAAGAATATCGTCAGAAGATATTTTCATGTATCTACTTAGTCCTGTTGCATTTATATAAAATATATAAGAATAACTTGTTTGCGTGACTTGAATCAATGGTGCAATTGGTTTATACTAAAAATGAAGAAGTTTCTTTTTATATTCAAATAAATAATTCAAAATTACATTAATTGAGCAATAAACACAAGCAAATTCAACACGATTGTGTTTGTTGATTTTCTAAATAGAAAATAGAAATGAAATTGTTCTCATATCAGCAAGAAATCATACTAATGGGACAGCAAGAAATTTATCTCTGATGCTTTCGACACGGCATTTATTTACAGGTGCTTCTAAGAATTTTTGTCCTCGACAGGCATTATTTGAATCAGCGAATATCCAACGAGCTTCTTCCGACTAAACAAAAAACAACGAACTATTGTTCCTCGAAATTCATTATCAAGAAAAACAAATCTACATTATTTTCCATAAACGTCAGATAAGTTTCATTACATTTTATCTGAATATCTGATCCAAATGATACAGTTTCAATTAGTGGACAAACTAAATAAATTTTTTTTTCTTTTCTTTTTTAATGTCATGAATAATAAATCATTCTTACCATCACATTGAATTTGAAAAGAAAATAGAATAATTAAAATATATTTGAATAGAATAGAACTGTGTTGCATTGAGTATCTTCATCGATAAATTGAAAATTAGAAAAACTAAAATATAACAAATATTTTCTTCACAATAACCATCTGTTCAGTATTTTTTTCTAGATACTGATAATAGTTTTACTGTTGACAAGCTGTCAAGATCTAAACCAAGATACGCATGTTAATATTTCAATTGCGAAGAAATGCTGATGGTTACAAGCGCTGTTATTTTCTCTGTTAATAAACCAACACGACATTTCTTTTTTTTTTCTGCTTTTTTTTTTCAACATCACGAGCATGTAATTATATAAAATAGTGAGATGATAATAGATTAAATAGGAAATTAATCTCGCTTTCTTGCTTTTTATTATTATTAATAAACATGAAATACGAGTCAATAGATGTTTGGTGTATTTGGTATCTTATTGATTTATGTTTTTGAAACAAGAAAAAAAGTAAATAATTTAAACGGAACTTACCGTGAATATCAAAAATGCCATTTACTGCTGCTGCCGTTGTTGTTGTTGTTGTGTCGTTATTTTTTCTTTCTGAGTGGGATCTTTTTTCTCTTCCGTCGAGAAAATACTTCTTTCATATGTTATGTGTTTAATAGAAGCACAAAACACACAGCTTGATGTACTTGAGAAAAAGAGCGCAGGCAGATAAAAAGGATATAAAAAAAAATGTCAAAATTCCTGGATGAGTCCAAATATATCCGGAGTTTATTCTGATTCGTGATGCGCAGAAAATTATTATTATTAAACAAAACAGACCTATTTTCGATTAACTTGAATACGAAAAAAAAACAACGAATTCCCGTTTTTTTCATGTGATGAAATATTTATTTACTTGTTAATATTAACTAACAATTAATAGTAGAGACATCTACGTTTACGATACCGCACAAAATATGTTTGTTTCTTTCGTAAATATATATTTACCAAAACGACGTATCGACTCACTCACACACTCACTCAGTTATTTATCTTATTCAAGAATATGTCAGGATTAGCGCGTTTAGCTTTATCAACCAGTCGAATGACTCAATTGATTGCACGTCGACATTTGCCGATGTTATCATCGATCAATATTCAACAATGTTCGATGAGTACGTCAGTCGTTCGACGTGATATCGATTCAGCAGCGAAATATATCGGTGCTGGTGCTGCAACTGTTGGTGTAGCTGGTGCTGGTGCAGGTATTGGAACAGTATTCGGTTCATTAGTCGTTGCGTATGCACGTAATCCAAGTTTAAAACAACAACTCTTCTCCTACGCTATTCTCGGTTTTGCTCTATCCGAAGCTATGGGTCTGTTTTGTCTTATGATGGCATTTATGTAAGTATAGACACCCTCTGATCTATTTATAAATCTTTTTATTCTCTTTTTCTTCTAGGCTTTTGTTTGCATTCTAAACCCTCGTCTGTTTCGAAGATTATAGTTTTTCTTTGTAGACAGTGTATAATTCTCTCTCTCTTTTTTTGTCACGAGTGTCCTCTTTCGAAGAGAAAATCTGTATTGGTCATATGTTCAAATTGTTTGAACGGTTTTTTTCATTCATTGATTCATAAATCAAAATGGATTTACAAAATTTAAATATTGAATTATTTAAAAAACTCGCATTTGCTCTGGTGATTATTCGTAATACACCGAAAGGCATTCGATCGGATGTATTTGCACGAAGTCTTGCTAAACGATTGTGTCATCGTTCGAATATTATCGATGAATATCTTGTTCGTCGACAAGATGATTTACTTTCTCGTTTAGACAAACAATCGGATTCGAAACTGACAACAAGCATATCCATGATGGATCTAACGAATCTACCAAATGGAAAAGTTCGTTTCAATGATCAATACGGACTATTTGCTGATAAAGTTCTTAAATTAAAAGAACGAAAACGTTTGATTAAAATCGATGATATCGAAATTTTACTTGATATCATTTCGAAATGGTTAACAAATAATCAATGGATTATTCTACCGATTGATGCATGTCTTTATACAATTCAATTAATAGCAAATCATTTGAAAACTGACAATGATAAACCATATCATCTTATTCTCGATCTTTTGCCTTTAATCGATAAATTTTTCGATTGTCTATTCGATATTCTCGAACAAATCAATGAAACACATGTTGATTTTATTCATGAAATGATTATATCATTGTCATCATCGAATTCATGTGTGTCGAGAATGTTTGATAAGATTTTTACTCGAATTTGTCATCTTTCTGAACAATCGACTGTTAATCACGATGAATCAATCGATAGATTATTTCGAATTCTTCACGATATTGTTCATAATCGAAGTATTTATCAAGCTCGTCTATCACAACGGTCGATCGAGAAAATCTATCGATTTCTTAATCAAATTTCACCTTTACTCGATGGCAAATCGACTTTTACTCATACACTTAAACTTCAAGGACAATTACAAGCTGGAAATTATAAATTAATCGAAACAAAAATTCAAACCTATCCAAGTTATACAAGTTCGAGTAGTAGTAGTGACCATTCTCAAATTCAACAACAGAAATATTTCAATAACAATCGAATGTCATCGAAAATGAACAATCTTGATTACTCAATGAGTCAATCATCACAATACTTTTGAGGCTGATCTCTTGTTGCTGTTGTAATCTAAGCATAGTTATATATACGTATATTCAAAATAAAAGCTAACATACGTCAATGAAAAAGAGAGAAAAGAATTTATACTTCTCATTTGACGACATCGTGTGCGTTGACGGCGTTTGAATAGGATAAAAAAAAGCGAGAGAAAAAGAAGAAAAAAAAAGTATATACACTTAAGCGAAAGTTTTTGTCGTCAGACTCGCATATAAATATTAGCTGGGTATAGTCATTTGATCATACTGTGTTTTAACTTACAAAGATATGAGTAAGTTTTTATTTTTATTTTTAGAGGTTTTATTTTTTTTTAATACTGAAAATATGTCAAAGTGATATAGTGTTTTATTTTATTTTTATTCGAGCAAGAAAAGTATAATATTGAGTATATACGGAATGTTTTGATGTGAAAGCATACGTTGTTTTTTTTTCTTTTTTTGTTATTCTAAGATAAATTTTTTTCTTTTCTTTTAATCATAGATTTTATCACAAAACAAATCGAAAAGAAAACCGGCGTTGATCTCAATGGTGACGGTGTCATTGGATCAGGTAAAAATTGATTCAAAAACTTTCGAAAAAGAAAATGTTATTATTCGGCGAAAGGTCAAGGACGTTCATATGGTCATGCCGGTGGTAGTGGTAGTGGTGGTGGTGTTATGAATCAAATTGAAAAAGCTACTGGCATGGATCTCAATGGCGATGGACGTGTTGGTGGTGCTGGTCATGCTCCACAATATAATCAATACGGAGCACCTAGTGGTTATCCACCGAATTATAATCAATATGGTCCACCACAGGGCCAACAATATAATCAATACGGAGGTGCACCAGGATACGGACATAATCCGCATCAAGGCGGTGGTGCTGGCGGTGGTTTAATGGATCAACTTGAAAGAGCGACAGGTATGGATCTTAATGGTGATGGCCGTGTTGGCGGTTCGGGTCAGGGTTACAATCAATACGGACATCATTATTAAAACAAACATCTACTCATTTAATTTAGCCTGAATTTTTTTTTGTAAAAAAGAACGACCCTTTCATTATTCGAGCGAATTAAACATGCATTAAAACAAAATTCTTCATCTGTTTAATCTCTTCGTTTTGTCATTCAACGTATTTAGTTGAGGATTAGTATCGATAGACGAAGAACAACGACATTAAATTCTCTCTCTCTTTTGTTTTATTATTTCGATAGATTCAACTGTTTTTGTAAAATAAGTCGATGACTATCAACAGTATCTCGTTTATCAATATCAATAAGTTTAAAATCATGCGATACAAGAAATAAAAGCATTGATTTAAAACAATTGCGTGTTTTGATCACTAGTGAATCGTATGTTTTTTTAATAGCCCATTGTTGAAGTGCATTCATCAATTGAACAAGTATTCCTTGTCGACGATTACTTGGTAAAACTCCTGCTAACCAAATATAACAAGTTGAATAACGTTCGTAACCGATGAGATAGCCGACAGGTTGTCGATTGACATAAGCAACAAATAGAACTGGTTGTTGAACTGATTCGAATCTTGTTTTTAATTGTTCGTATGTATTTGAATCAACTTGAAATTCAGGTATTTGTCGATGAATAGAAAAGGCATCATCGAATAACGATAAGTTTTCTTGTATGTCCATTGAAATTTTATCTAAAACGAAGATTTTACTTATTTCCCAAATATAAAATCGCATCGATCGTATCGGGATAAAGTTTTAGTGCTTTGACAGCTGTATTTCGATCAACATTCATTTGTTTCATAATACATTCAATATCTTTTGTATTAACATCGGTTTCATCTTCAGCTTGTTCGCCAATACTTAAAAACGTCATATGAGCTGTTAAATTCAAATCACGCCAATTCTCTTTTGTATATCGTTTGCCTTTACAAATAAGTTTTAAATGTTCCGATGGTATATGTATATATTTAGCAATTAAATCGAATTGTTCGAGTTTTGATAGATTGGAATCATTATCCAAGTGCATATGATATGTTGTCGTGCCATATTTAATTGAAATAGGAATTGTCGATGACATTGTGAGAGTTGAAATTTGTCAAAAGAAAGAATCCGTGACAACAACATACAATGCTTCACCATTGACGTCAGAATAAATCGATTGCCTCTGTAAACGAAAAGAAAAGAGGG
>Ga0209922_100574_pt1 | contig 45903 bp, 38 predicted proteins | sample ThiBiot_500_biof_FD_183946 | JGI IMG/M metagenome (GOLD analysis project Ga0209922, IMG submission 183946) | Wastewater bioreactor microbial communities from Cape Town, South Africa - Thiocy_expt_500_biof (SPAdes) | ecosystem: Engineered > Bioreactor > Thiocyanate-remediating > Anaerobic-Aerobic ... | reverse complement strand
GAAGGACGGGTTCGCCCTGCTTTCGCAACGCGGTGGCTGCGGAATGGAGCCTCACCCCGCCGGCGAGCAAGGCCGACGGCCGACCGGGCGACTGCGGGCCGGCCTGCGGGGCGGCTGCGGTCCTCCCGCGGGCCGTCAGTGGCAGAAGCTGAGAGCCGGTCAGTACCAGAAGCTGAGGCGCGGGGCGGCCGGGGTCTGGAAGACCGCGGCGATGCGCTCGGGGTCGTCGGTCTCGAGGCGGCCGGCGCGGGCGAGGGTGACGGCCGAGACGCCGCCGGCGACGAGCACCGACAGCTCCGCGACGCCGAGCCTGACAGACGGGATGCCGAGCGGCGGCCCGTCCACGGGATCGACCGACCCCTGCCCGTCATCGTCGATCGTCAGGAGGAACATGCCGTCGGCGAAGCCGAGCGGGTCGGTGACCTCGAGTGCGATCGTCTCCGGCCCCGCGTATCGGCGAGCCGAGAGCACCGCTGGCACGTCGAGGATGCGGAGGTAGTGGTGGTCGCGCACGGTGATCTTCGCCGCGCGCTGATCGGCGATGAGCCACCACAGCGGCTCGTCGAGCGCCAGTTCCGATGCCCGCACCGTACCGATCAGGTCCATCGAGAGCAGGAACTGCCACAGCGCCGCATAGGCCTCGTCCGTCGCCGCGAGCAGGAACGACACCTCGAGGGAGGATGCCGTGAAATCGTCGTGGTTCTCACTGATGCGATACACGACGAGCCCGTCGACGTCACCGCCGACCGCCCGGTACTGAACGACACGCAGCTGGTCGCCCTTCTCGGCATCCGCGCGCGTGCCGAAGAATCGATCGACGTGCCCGGGCGGGAGCGCGAGCTCCCCCGGCGACGTGAGGCGGATGCGCTCGTGGAGCGTCTGGGCGAGGTCGCGTCCGGCTTCGCGGCCGACGAAGTCGAACCGTCCGGGCGCCGTGGGGCCCACCCAGCCGGCGCGCCGCGTGTCGATCTCCCACGTCGTCGCGGGGATCGCAGCCCCGAATCCGAACCGGCCGTAGATCGTCGACTCGCTGACCGTGAGCGCAGCGATGGGGACGCCGAGGTCCGCCGCCGCCCGCAGTTCGCCCGCCATGACGGAGCGCAGGATGCCTCGCCGCCGGTGGGTCGGCGCAACGGTCACCGCCGAGATCGCGCACGCCGGGATCGTCCCGCCCGGGAGGGTCAGCTCTCCGACCCATGACGCGAACGTCGCGACGGGCAGCGCGGCGAGCGGTCCCTGCGCGTCGTAGACACCGATCTTCCGACGGTAGGCCGCACCGGCGAAGAACACCTCGTGCTGTGTGTCGGTGGGTTCCCCTCCGAGGAACCCGCGCGCGACGGCATCCTGCCAGGCCTCCGTCTCCGTACGCACGGCATCGTCGACGCGCCGCACGGCGAGCCCGCCGGCGGCGAGCGTCTCGGTCATGGCGGCGTCGAGGGCCGCGTCGTGGTGGCGGGTGACGAGGTCGTCGGACATGGCTGCTCCGTAGGTGGTCAGTGGCTGATGACGCGCGCGCCGGGCACGGGGCCGTGCGCGGCGTACGCCGTGAGGCCTGAGTCCGCGAAGCGCGCGACCGTGCGCTCGGCGTCGCCCGGGCCTTCGGCGAGGAGGGCGATCGTCGGGCCCGAGCCCGACACGATGCCCGCGAGCACACCGGACTGGTGCTGCTCGTCGAGGACGCTCTGCAGCGACGGGCGCAGCGACAGTGCCGCGTGCTGCAGATCGTTCCGGATGACGGCGCCGAGCGCGGCAGCCTCCCCCGCGCGCAGCGCCTGCAACACGGCGGGGTCGACCGCGGGCGCCTCGGCACGCGGGCGGATGTCGACCTCCCCGCGCAGCCGGTCGAGCTCGGCGTAGACCGCGGGGGTGGACAGTCCGTCGGCGTCGGTGACGAGCACCCAGTCGAAGCGGCCCCGCACGAGCGCGGTCGCCAGTTCGTCACCCCGGCCGGTGCCGACGGCCGTCCCGCCGAGCACCGCGAACGGGACGTCGGCGCCGAGACCCGCGCCGAGTTCCTGCAGGTCGGCCGTCGTCAGGTGTCCGTCCAGCAGGTCGTTCACGGCGACGAGCGCGGCCGCGGCATCCGCCGATCCCCCACCCATGCCGCCCGCAACCGGCACGCCCTTGCGGATGTCCAGGCGGATGCCGCCGTCGTAGCCGAGCCGCCGCGCGACGAGCCGCGCGGCGCGCAGGGCCAGGTTCGAGGCATCCAACGGCACGCCGGACACGTCGACGTCGCCCGTCACCGCGATCGCATCCACCTCGTCGAGCGATGCCCAGAGGTCTTCGTACAGCGACACCGCCTGATAGAGGGATGCCACGTCGTGATATCCGTCGGGCTGGACGTCGCCGACCTCGAAGAAGACGTTGATCTTCCCCGGCGCGCGCACGTGCACACGCCGGTCGGAGGAGGCACCGGAGATCACGTGGTGGTCGACTCCGCCCACAGGTCCACATCGATCGAATCGGCGACGGCGTCGATCCGCTCGAGCTCCTCGACCGAGAAGGCGGGGCCGCCGAGCGCCGCGAGGTTCTCGTCGAGCTGCTCCGGGCGCGATGCGCCGATCAGCGCGGAGGCGACGACCGGATCGCGCAGCACCCACTGGATCGCCATCTGGGCGAGCGACTGTCCGCGCTCCTTCGCGACGACGTCGAGGCTGCGCAGGGCCGCGAGACCCCGCTCGCTGAGCCGCCCGCCGGGGAGCGACGACCGGGTCTGGGCGCGCTCGGCGGTGCCGTCGCCGAGGTACTTGTCGGTGAGTAGACCCTGCGCGAGCGGGGTGAACGCGATCGCGCCCATCCCCTCCTGCCGGAGTGCGCCGATCAGGCCGTCCTCGACCCAACGGTTCAGGATCGAGTACGACGGCTGGTGGATGATGAGCGGCGTCCCGAGCGAGCGGGCGATGGCCTTCGCCTCGACCGTGCGCTCGGCCGAGTAGGATGAGATGCCCACGTACAGGGCCTTCCCCTGACGCACGAGCGTGTCGAGGGCACCGATCGTCTCCTCGAGCGGCGTCACCGGGTCGAACCGGTGCGAGTAGAAGAGATCGACGTAGTCGAGGCCCATACGGGTGAGGGACTGCTCGGCGCTCGCGAGGAGGTACTTGCGCGACCCGAGGGTGCCGTACGGCCCCGGCCACATGTCCCAGCCGGCCTTCGACGAGATGATCAGCTCGTCGCGGTACGGGCGGAAGTCCTCGCGCATCATCCGGCCGAAGTTCGTCTCGGCGGTGCCGTAGGGCGGCCCGTAGTTGTTCGCGAGGTCGAAGTGCGTGATGCCGCGGTCGAACGCGTGCCGCAGAAGGGCCCGCTGGTTGTCGAACGGGATGTTGTCGCCGAAGTTCCACCAGAGGCCCAGCGAAATGGGCGGCAGATACAGTCCGCTCGAACCCACCTGCCGGAATTCGGCGCCGACGTAGCGGCCCTCTGCGGCGGTGTAGGGACGGTGGATGTCGCCGCCGCGCGTGGGCGGGAAGCGGTCTTCGGTCTCGGTCACCCCTCCAGGCTAGCGAGCGCATCGCGCGCGCGGGCGATGTTCACGAAGTCCAGGATCGTGAGCTGTTCACCGCGGACCGTCGGGTCGACCCCCGCACTCTCCATGACGGCGCTGGCGGATGCCGCGGAACCGCCGAGCACGGGAGCGAGGGCCTGGCGGAGCATCTTGCGGCGCTGCCCGAACGCGGCATCCACGATCTCGAACGTCGCCCGGCGAAGGGCTTCGTCGCCGCGCGGGGCGGCATCGCGCTCGAACCCGACGAGGACGCTGTCGACGTTGGGCACGGGCCAGAAGACCTGCCGCGACACGGTGCCGGTGAGCCGCCACGGGCCGTACCAGGCGGCCTTGACGCTCGGCGAGCCGTAGACCTTCGATCCGGGCGGCGCCGCGAGGCGTTCGCCGACTTCGGCCTGCACCATGACGACGCCGCGCTCGAGGTGCGGGAAGGTCTCCATGAAGTGCAGCAGGACGGGGACGCTGACGTTGTACGGCAGGTTCGCGACGAGCACGTTCGGGTCACCCGGCAGTTCCGTGATGCGCAGGGCATCGGCATCCACGACCGTCAACGCCTCGGCGGGAACGCCGTGCTCGGCCGCCGTCGTGGGCAGGCGCTCGGCGAGGCGGTGGTCGATCTCGACGGCGGTGACCGACGCGCCCGTCTCGAGGATCGCGAGGGTGAGCGACCCGAGCCCCGGCCCGACTTCCACGACGCGGTCGGCGGCGGTGACGGATGCCACGTGCACGATCTTGCGGACCGTGTTGGCATCCACGACGAAGTTCTGGCCGAGCTTCTTCGTCGGGGTGACGTCGAGTTCGGCGGCCAGGGCGCGGATCTCCGACGCCCCGAGAAGGGTCACGGGCATGCCGTCCACCCTACGCGGGGGACGGCTCGCGCCCGGACCTCGCTCAGTTCGCCGGGACGGGTTCGGCGTCGGGGATGACGATCGGCGCGTCGGACGGGTCGGCCCACACCGGCGCGGGCAGGGTCGCCTGGTTGCCCGCCTGGATCTCCCGCAGCGCCGCCTCGATGTCATCCGCGTTCTCGGGGACGTTGAGGCCGCACGCACGCAGCTCGGACGCGAACTTCAGGGTGAGGCGGTTCTTGCCGGCCTCGACCGCCTGGGCGGTCGTCCCCGTGCGCTTGTCGCTGCCGGTCTGGATGTCCGACACCTTGTCGCAGACGTGGTAGACCGAGCCGCCGTCGACCCAGACGACTTCGTCCTTGCCGAGCAGCTGGATGACCGCCGACTGGTCGGCGGTGTACTTCTCGACGGACGGCGGGTTGTAGTCGATGCCGAACGCGACCGCGGCGGCCGCCAGCACGATGCCGACGATGCCCGCGGTGGCCTTCTGGCCCTGGCTCATGTTCTTGTTGGTGAAGATCAGGATGATGAGCGGCAGGAACGCGACGATCGCGATGATCGCGCCCAGCTGGTTCTGCACGAAGAACCGGACCGTGTCGGACCGCTTCGCGGGGTCGAGGCGGTTCGCCTTCTTCCACAGCAGGGATCCCGTGATCGACAGCGCGGCGATCACGACGAGCAGGACGAGGAGGCTGACGAACGCCCACTGCGGGAACTGCGCCGTGGCGTGCTCGTCCTGGAGCAGGCCCGTGCTCGGGTCGCGGACGAGCCCGTCCTGACCGACGAACTCGCGCTGACGCAGCAGCCAGAAGATCCCGGTCGCCTCGAGGCCGATGGCGATGACCCAGAGGACGAGCGCGATGATGCGCAGGCGAGTCGACTGCGCCTTGGCGGCCTCCGTGGGCTTCCAGGTGGCGTCCGACGGCTCGGATGCCTTGTTCGTGGCCTTCTCGGTCATGCTGTGTCGCTCTTCCGTTCGTGGAATCTTCCGCGCCTCACAGTACTGGGTACCGGCCGCTCCTGCGGGCAGACCGGCCCGGCGCCGCCCCGGCACTGCCCCGTCCGCGCCACGCCACCGTCCCATCCCTGCCGCGTGAAATGTTCCGACCCGTCCCGCGACCTGTTCCAAAAGCAGGGCGAACAGCGCGGTCGGGGCCGTGACGGGGGTCCACGAGCCGATCGGCCCTGCTTTCGGAACGGGAGGGGCCACCGACTCCTCTCGAGTATCTGCCGGGTCACGGCACCCCGAGGCGCACGATCGGGGCTGCGGCACCCGGTCGCCGAAACCCAGAACTGTTCCGAAAGCAGGGGGAACCGCATGACCGGGGCCGTGACGGCGGTCCAAGAGCCGATTGACCCTGCTTTCGGAACGGGAACAGCCATCGACTCCCCTCGAGTATCTGCCGGGTCATGGCCCCCGACTCTCGCGACCGGGGCTGCGGCACCTGGTCGCCGAAAGCCAGAACTGTTCCGAAAGCAGGGCGAACAGCGCGGTCGGGGCCGTGACGGCGGTCCAAGAGCCGATCGGCCCTGCTTTCGGAACCGGAAAGGCGGGGCACGGCCGGGCGGGGTCAGCCTGCGGCGGCGCGGGCGGCGGCGGGGAGGGCCTCGATGATGCGGGCGATGACCTCGTCGTCGTGGGCGGCGGTGACGAACCACGCCTCGAAGGCCGATGGCGGCAGGGAGACCCCGGCACCGAGCATCGCATGGAAGAAGCGGCGGTACGCGTCGGTGTCCTGACGCTGCGCGGTCGCGTAGTCCGGCACGCCGGCGGCGACCTCCGAGCCGAAGAAGACGCTGAACAGGGTTCCCGCGCGCTGGACGATGTGCGGCACTCCGGCCTCATCGAGGGCGGCGTCGACCGCCGCGGACAGTGTGTCGGATGCCCGTGACAGCCGCGCGTACACGGCGTCGCCCGCGAGCCGCAGCGTCGCGAGCCCCGCCGCGACCGCGACCGGGTTCCCGCTCAGGGTCCCCGCCTGGTACACCGGCCCCGTCGGCGCGAGGAGGTCCATGACCTCCGCGCGCCCACCCACGGCGGCGACGGGGAGCCCGCCGCCGATCACCTTGCCGAAGGTCACGAGGTCGGCAGTCACGGCCTCCCCCGCGTCGGCGAGCACCTGCGCGTACCCGCCCGCGGCGGCGCGGAACCCCGTGAGCACCTCGTCGCTGATGAACAGCGCGCCCTCGCGGCGGCAGAGGTCCGCGAGGAATGCGGTGAAGCCCGGCGCGGGTGCGACGACGCCCATGTTCGCCGCGGCGGCCTCGGCGATGACGGCGGCGATCCGGCCCGGGTGCGCCGCGAACACCGCCTCGAGCGCCGCCCGATCGTTGTAGGGCACGACGAGCGTCTGCGCGGCGATCGGCTCGGGCACGCCCGCTGATCCCGGCAGCGCGAACGTCGCGAGCCCCGACCCCGCCGCGGCGAGGAGTCCGTCGGAATGCCCGTGGTAGTGCCCCGCGAACTTCACGAGCAGATCGCGCCCCGTCGCGCCGCGGGCCAGGCGGATCGCCGTCATGGTCGCCTCCGTGCCGGTCGAGACGAGCCGCGCCTTCGCCACCGCCGGCACGCGCCGCACGATCTCTTCGACGAGTTCCGCCTCGGCAGGCGTCGGCGCCCCGAACGACAGACCGCGCCGGGCCGCCTCGACGACCGCGGCGACGACCTCGGGGTGCGCGTGTCCGAGGAGCGCCGGACCCCAACTCGCGACGAGGTCGATGTAGCTGCGCCCCTCGGCATCCGTCACCGTCGCGCCCTGCGCCGACACGAGGAACCGGGGTGTGCCGCCCACCGACCCGTAGGCGCGGACGGGCGAGTCGACCCCGCCCGGGATCACGGCGCGGGCGCGGGCGAACAGCTCGTCGTTCGTGACCGTCATGCGAGGGGCCGCCCGTCGCGCAGCCACTCGGCGACGTCGAGGGCCCAATAGGTCAGGATCGCCTCGGCGCCGGCGCGACGGATGCCGAGAAGCGACTCGCCGATCGCGCGCTCCCGGTCGATGACGCCGGCGGCCGCCGCGTGCTCGATCATCGCGTACTCCCCCGACACCTGGTACGCCCACACGGGCACCGTCGAGACGGCGGCGACCTCGGCGAGCACGTCGAGGTACGGCCCGGCCGGCTTCACCATGACGATGTCGGCTCCCTCGTCGATGTCGACGAGCGCCTCCTGCACGCCCTCCCGCCCGTTGGCCGGGTCGAGCTGGTAGGTCCGCCGGTCGCCCTGCAGGGTCGACTCGACGGCGTCACGGAAGGGGCCGTAGAAGGCCGACGCGTACTTCGCGGCGTAGGCGAGGACGACGACGTCGCTGCGCCCCGCGGCATCCAGCGCCGCGCGCACCGCGGCGACCTGGCCGTCCATCATGCCCGACAGCCCGAGGATGTCGGCACCGGCGGATGCCTGGGCGAGCGCCATCTGCGCGTACACCTCGAGGGTGCGGTCGTTGTCGACGGAGCCGTCGCCCGCGAGGACGCCGCAGTGCCCGTGATCGGTGAACTCGTCGAGGCACAGGTCGGCCTGCACCGTGAGGCGTCCGGCGGCGGCCGTCGCGGCGACCGCGATCGCGCGGTTGAGGATCCCGTCGGGGTCGACGGCGGCCGACCCGTTCGCGTCACGGTGCTCGGGCACGCCGAAGAGCATGATCCCGCCGATGCCGGCGACCGCGGCGCGGTCGACGATCCCGGGGAGGTCATCGAGGGGGCGCTGCGAGACGCCCGGCATCGAGGCGATCGGCTGAGCCTCGGCGATCCCTTCTTTCACGAACACGGGCAGCACGAGCCGCCGCGGGGTGAGATCGTGCTCGGCCACGAGGCGGCGGAGCGCGGGTGTGCGACGGAGCCGCCGCGGACGGCGGACGGGGAACGCGGTCATGCGCGGGTCTCCTGATCGTGAGAAGTGTGGGCATCGCGACGATCGCGAGGATCGTCGCGTAGAGGGGAGGCGTCGGAAGGGCGGGCGGCGTCGAGTTCGGCGAGGAGCTCGTCGACGCTCTGGGTCGTCGCGGTGTGCGCGACGGTGAAGCCGATGTGCTCGGCATCGCGGGTCGTGCCGGGCCCGATCGATGCCACCCGAACGCGGTCCGGAAGCGGCCCGATCTGCCGGCGCAGCTCGCGGGCGACGCTCAGCGACGTGAGCAGCACGATGTCGATCGCCCCCTCGCGCAGCTCCCGTACGACGGCGGGGTCGAGGTCGATACCGACCGTGCGGTAGGCGATGCCGATGTCGACCGTGAAGCCGTGCGCCTGCAGTTCGTCGCTCAGGTGCGCGCCGGCGAGGTCGGAGCGGAGGATCAGCACGCGCCCTTCCGCCTGCGCGTCGTGCGACGCGCACCACTGCGCGGCGAGCGTCACGGCCGACGACTCGCTGTCGGGTTGGAAGCCCACGGTCCAGCCTGCCGAGGTGACGGCGCGCCCCGTCGCGGGGCCGACGACGGCGATCCGCGTCGACTCGGGCACGCGGATGCCGTGCGCGACGAGTTGCTCGACGCTCGCGGCGCTCGTCACGAACAGCCAGGCGTAGGTGCCTGCGGCGAGCGCTGCGAAGCAGGCATCCCGTGCCGCCTCGTCGCGAGGCGCCGCCGACGCGATGAGGGGTGCGATGACGCCCTCGCCGCCGCGGCGGACCACTTCTGCGGCCACGCGCTCGCCCCACGCGCCGCCGCGCGGGATGAGCACCCGCGCGCCGCGGAGCGCGCCGCCCGTCGTGCGCGCGTCCGAGGTCACCGTCGTCATCGCCCGCTCCCCGCGAGGTCGGCGAGGTCCGCCGCTCCCCCGTCGAGAAGCTCGGCGACGACGGCCTCGGCGGCGTCCGCGCGCGCCGCATCGCTCGTGACGGCCGCGCGCGCGAACGTCTGCTCGACCCGCACGGCGCGGGCGCCGTCGAGCGAATAGACCTCCGCGAGCAGGACGATGTCCTCGGATGCCTCGACACGGGCCGAGATCCCCACGGGGGCGGCGCAGCCCGCCTCGAGCCGCCGCAGCACGGCGCGCTCGAGCAACGAAGTGGCCGCGGCATCCGCGTCGGTCAGGGCGGCGAGCTGCGCGCCGAGCGGGTCGTCGGTCCGCACCTCGACGGCGAGCGCCCCCTGTCCGGCCGACGTGGGCCAGGACTCCTCATCGAAACGCTCGACGATCCGGTCCGTGCGGCCGATCCGGGTGAGCCCCGCCTCGGCGAGGACGATCGCGTCGTACTCGCCGTCGTCGACCTTCCGCAGGCGCGTGTCGACGTTGCCGCGGATGCCGCGGACGTCGAGATCCGGGCGGCAGCGACGCAGCTGTGCGACCCGGCGGGGCGACCCGCTGCCGACGACGGCCCCTTCACGAAGCGTCGCGAGGGTCGCGCCGTCCCGGTCGCAGAGCACGTCGCGGACGGGCGCACGCGGGGGCACGGCGCCGATCCGGAGGCCGGGCACGTCACCCGTCGGGAGGTCTTTCATCGAGTGGACGACGACGTCGCACTCGCTCCGCAGCAGCGCATCGCGCAGCGCCGCGACGAACACTCCCGTGCCGCCGAGCTGCGCGAGCGGGCCGGTCAGGCGGTCGCCGTCGGTCGTGATCGGCACGAGGTCGACGGCGCGCCCGGTGACACGCGCGAGCGCGTCGGCGACGGTCTGGGACTGCGTCGTGGCGAGGAGGCTCGCCCGCGTGCCGAGACGGATGGGACCTTCCGTCACGGGGCGACCCCCGCAAGGGCCGGCTGGAAGCCGAGCCGCTTGTTCTCGCAGCAGCCCGGGCGGCACACGTCGTACCAGGGACCGAGCGCCGTCTCGTGTGGGCGGTCACCCGGCGCGGTGCCGCGCAGGCGCTCCTCGACGAGGTCGACGAGCCCCGCGACGTACGCGGGGTGGGTTCCGGGCGTGGGCGTGCGGATCGCGGCGAGCCCGAGCTCTCCCGCGGTCTCGAGCGCTTCGGTGTCGAGGTCCCAGAGCACTTCCATATGATCGCTCACGAACCCGAGCGGCACGATGAGAATCGCCTTTCGACCGGCCGCGGGCAGTTCCGCGATCGCGTCGTTGATGTCGGGCTCGAGCCACGGCACCTGCGGCGGACCGGAGCGGCTCTGGTAGACGAGCTGCCACGGCACGCGCGTGCCGAGCCGCGCGATGATCGCCTCGGCGACGGCGGTGTGCTGGGCGACGTACGCGCCGCCGGGCCCGAAGCCCCGCTCGGCGGGACCGGAGCGGTCGGCGTCGCTGTTCGGGATCGAATGCGTCGAGAACAGGATCTCGATCTCGTCGTCGCCGTAGCCGTCGGCGTGCAGTCGGGCGAGCCCGTCGGCGACCCCCTCGGCGAAGGGGGCGACGAAGCCGGGGTGGTCGAAGAACTGGCGGACCTTGTCGATCTCGACGAGCCCCGTGAGCCCCGTCGCCTCGACGGCGTCCGCAAGGTCCTCCCGGTACTGCCGGCACGAGGAGTACGAGCTGTACGCGCTCGTCGCGATCGCCAGCAGCCGCGCATGGCCGTCGTCGTGCGCGGCCTGGAGGGCGTCGGCGACGTACGGCATCCAGTTGCGGTTGCCCCAGTACACGGGCAGGTCGAGGCCGCGCCGGGCGAGTTCGGCATCCAGCGCCGCCGTCAGCTCGCGGTTGTGCTCGTTGATCGGCGAGACCCCACCGAAGTGGCGGTAGTGGTGGGCGACCTCCTCGAGTCGTTCGTCGGGGATGCCACGACCGGCCGTCACGTTCCGCAGGAACGGGATGACGTCGTCCTGACCCTCCGGGCCGCCGAAGCCGAGCAGCAGGATGCCGTCGTACGCGACCGGCTCCGTCGCGAACGGCTCTCCGGCGGCGGTCGCCGTGGTGCCGGCGGGGACGAGGCATCCGTCGCCGCACGGGGGCGCCGCGGAGGCACGCGGGGGCTTCGGGCGGAAACCCGCCGCAGCGACGTTCTCGGCAGCCATCAGGAGAGGATCTCGGCGAGCTCGGAGATCTCGACGCGACGGCCCGTGTAGAACGGCACCTCTTCGCGCACGTGCCGGCGGGCATCCGTCGCGCGGAGGTCCCGCATCATGTCGACGAGGTGGATGGGGTCGTCGCTCTCGAGCGGCAGCAGCCACTCGTAGTCGCTGAGACCGAAGGTCGAGACGGTGTTCGCGAGCACCTCGCGGAACGCCGCGCCCTTGCGTCCGTGCTCGGAGAGCATGCGCGAACGCTCCTCGCCGGGCAGCAGGTACCACTCGTAGCTGCGCACGAACGGGTACAGGCACAGCCAGCCGAGGGGGTCTTCTCCGCGGAGGTAGCCGGGGACGTGGCGCTTGTTGAACTCCGCGTCGCGGTGCACCGCCATCGCGCTCCACACGTTGTCGAACGTCGCGAGCGCGGTCGTGCGCCGCAGGGCCCGGAGGGCCTTCTGCAGCGATGCGGGGTCGTCCGCCCCGCCGGGGGTCGTGTGCAGCCAGATCATGAGGTCGGCCTCTGCCCGCATGCCCGTGACGTCGTAGAGCCCGCGCAGGGTGACGCCGTCGCCCGCGAAGCCCGCGGCGGTCGCGGCCAGTTCGTCGAGAGCCGCCTGGTCGATCGCGGTCGTGCGCGGGCGCGGCCCGGCGAGCACGGCGAACAGGGTGTAGCCGAGGGGGACGGTGTCGGTCATGCGAGGCTCCTTGTGGGATGGGCGGCGGTTGGTTCGGACGAGGTGGGGGAAAGCTCTGAGGCGAGCCGCGCCGCAAGGGCGCGGGCGTGCGGAATCACCGAGGCGAGGCCCGTGCCTGCGACGGCGGCGCCGACGCGGTGGATGCCGGGGGCATCGTCCGCTGCTGCGGCTCGACCGTCGGCGGGCGGGGCGACGGCATCCGGCCAGTCCTGCACGACGACATCGACGACGTCGGCGGCGGTGAGCGGGATGCCCGTGAGCAGGGCGACCTCGCGGGCGATGTCGGCGGGGGTCTCGAGCCCTCCCGCATCGGCGTCACGGGCGGAGAGTCGCACGACGTGCCGATGAGCGCCGGTCGGGCCGGTCGGCACCGGCATCCAGGGCCATTTCGCAGTCACGTGGGTGAGGGCCTTCGCCGCCGACGGCAGCGCAGGGTCGACGATGACGCCGGAGCCGACCGGGAAGGCGTTCAGCCCGTCGTGGTCGATCGCCGCCGCCACCACGCGCACGCCCCCGCCGACAGCGGGCCGCGGTGCGCCCGACAGGGCAGCCGCGGCGGCGGGAGAGAGGGCGATCACGACGCGTGCGGCACGGAGGTCCCCCGTGCTCGTGCGCACGCGCAGGCCGTCGGCATCCGTGTCGATCGAGGTCACGGTGACCCCCGTGCGAAGGTCGACGCCGCGGCGCGCGGCGGCGCGCGCGAGCGCGTCGGGGAGCCGCCACATGCCGCCCGCGATGCCGCCGACGGCGGCGCCGGCACGGGAGGTCGGGGCGAGTTCGCCGGCCGCCGCGAGAAGCGACCCGTGCACGCCGAGCGCGCGCCACATCCCGGGATGCAGGTCGGAGAGGCGCACGTCGGCGGCGGGGCGCGAGTAGACGCTCCGGCAGAGCGTGTCGACGAGACGGTCGGCGACGACGGGGCCGAGACGTTCCGCGACGAGGGCGCGCAGCGAGGGCTCGTCTCCCTCGCCGGGGACGTACGGCGGCAGGGATGCCTCGGCAGCGGCGCGCTCGGCGGCCTCCTCCCCGATGAGCGCGACGACGTCGTCCGCGAGCGGGTCGGCGGGGATGCCGAGCACGGTCCGGCGCGGGAGCGCGGCGCGGCGCACGTCGCCCTCGCCCGCGACGGCGAGGAACGCGCCGCCCGGGCGCGGCTCGACGGGGTCGAGGCCCAGGCCCGCATCGGAGATGATCCTCGTCACGGCATCCGTCCGCGTCGCGAACGACTCGGCGCCGAGATCGATGTCGGTGCCGCCGACGGTGCCGCGCCGCAGGAGCCCGCCGACGCGGTCGGATGCCTCGCACACGACGACGCGCGCGCCCGCAGTGGCGAGGTCGTGGGCGACCGTGAGCCCGGCGATCCCCGCGCCGACGACGACGACGTCCGCGTCGGTCACGATGCGCGCCAGTCGTGGACGGTGCGGACGAGGTCCGTGAGCACCTGCGGGTCGGTGTCCATGGGGACGCCGTGGCCGAGGTTGAACACGTGCGCGCGAGCGGCGAGCCCTGCCGTGAGCACGTCGTGCACGGCCGCTGCTCGCACGTCGGCGGGTGCGAACAGCAGGGCGGGGTCGAGGTTCCCCTGGAGGGTCAGGTCGCGGTCGATGCGGGCCCGCGCGACATCCAGCGGCACGCGGTAGTCGACGCCGAGCGCGTCGACGCCGATCGAGGCCATGTCGGCGAGGATCTCCCCCGTGCCGACGCCGAAGTGGATGAGCGGCACGTCGAGGCCGAGCGCGCGCACGGGGCCCAGCGCCGCCGCCGAGGACGGCAGCACGGCGCGACGGTAGTCCGCGGGCGCGACGGCGCCGGCCCACGAGTCGAACAGCTGCCCGGCACTGGCGCCCGCCTCGACCTGCAGCGCGAGGAAGCGGCCCGTCACCTCCGCGAGCCAGTGCGTGAGGTCGTGCCAGGCGGCGGGATCGGCGTGCAGGAGGCTCCGCGCGCCGAGGTGGTCCTTCGACGGTCCGCCCTCGACGAGGTACGCGGCGAGCGTGAACGGGGCTCCGGCGAACCCGATGAGCGGCAGCGGCTCGCCGCGCCGCTCGGACTCCTCGGCGAGCATCGCGGTCGTCTGCCGGACGGCGTCTGCGACGGCCTCGCCCCGCTCCGTGACGAGGGCGGGGTCGATCGCCACGAGTCGGGCGATCTGCTCCGCCGTCCGGACCGGCTCGGCGAAGACGGGGCCGCGGCCGGCGACGATCTCGACGTCGAGCCCCACGAGTTTCAGGGGCACCACGATGTCGCTGAAGAACACCGCGGCATCCACGCCGTGGCGGCGCACCGGCTGCATCGTGATCTCGCTCGCCATCGCCGGGTCGAGGCACGCGTCGAGCATGTCGCCGCCCGTGGCGCGCAGGGCCCGGTACTCGGGCAGGGAGCGCCCCGCCTGCCGCATGAACCACACCGGCGTCGCCTCTTGTCGCTCTCCCCGCAGCGCCCGGACCAGGCGGGACGAAGCGGTGTCGTGGGCGACGAGCGGGTGGGTGGAACGCAACGAAACATCCTTCGAATCGGGGTGGGTTAATCGTTATACTACCCACGATGCTCGTCGCTCTCACCGCCCACCAGCGCTCCACGTCCTTCGCCGACCTGGAGCGTCTGTCGGTGCTGGGCGACACCGGGGCATCCGAGCTCACCTCGGCCCACGACACGATCCGCGGCGCCGTCGTGCTCGCCACCTGCAATCGATTCGAGGCCTATTTCGACGTCGACGGGGTCTCCCCCGTGTCGGCGATGGACGCGGCGATGGAGCGCATCTCCGACCTCGCGGATGTCCCGTTCCGGACCCTGCGCGACACGGTCGACTTCGCCCACGGCAACGGCGTCGCGCACCACCTGTTCGCCGTCGCGTCGGGCCTGGACTCCGTGGCCGTCGGCGAAGACGAGATCGCGGGGCAGGTCAAACGCGCCCTCGAATCGGCTCGCCGGGAGCGCTCGACGACGGCGCCGCTCGAGCACCTGTTCCAGCGCGCGACCGAGACCTCCCGCACCGTGAAGAACTCGACGCGCCTCGGCGAGTCCGGCCGGTCGCTCGTCCGCCTCGCCGTCGCCCTCGCCGGCTCGCGCATCGGCGCGTGGGAGGACGCCCGCGTGCTGCTCGTCGGGACGGGGCGATACGCCGCGGCATCTCTCGCGGCCCTCCGCGCCGTCGGCGCCGAGGACATCCGCGTGTTCTCCCGTTCGGGGCGCGCGAAGTTCGCGCAGCGCGAGCACCTCCGCCCCGTCGCGCCGGCCGACTACCCCGCCGAGGCGGCGCACGCCGACGTCATCGTCCTGTGCACGACGACCACGGCCGACGCCTACGCCCTCACGGCGGAGGAGCACCGCCGCGCACGCGGCGAGACGGATGCCGCGCAGCTCATCATCGACCTCGGGATGCCCCGGAACGCCGACCCGGGCCTGCGCGGCCTGGCCGGCGTCGAACTGCTCGATCTCGACACGATCCGCGTGCATGCGCCGATCGACGAGTTCGCGACGATCGACGAAGCCCGCCTCATCGTGCGCACCGCCGCGGAGAGGCACGCCACGGCACGCCGTGTGCACGAGGTCGCGCCCGCCGTCGTCGACCTCCGCACGCACGTGCACGCCGTCCTCGAACGCGAGGTCGCCCGGGCGGCCGCCCGCGGCGGCGACGCCGACACCGAGGCGGCCCTCCGCCACTTCGCCGGGACGCTCCTGCACGGACTCATCGCGCAGGGGCACGGGCTCGCCGCATCGGGGGCGGGGCAGCGCTGGGTGGACGCCGTCGGCGTCGTGATCCCGCCGCGGGAGGACTGATGAGCCGCGTCACGCTGCGCGATGTCGCCCTGCGCGCGGGCGTCTCGACCGCCGCGACGAGCCAGGCGCTCAACGACCGCGGCAACCTGAGTCTCGACACGCGCATGCGCGTGAAGGCGATCGCCGCCGAGCTCGGCTACGCCCCCAACAAGAACGCCGCAGCGCTGCGCGGCGGGCGGACGATGTCGATCGGCTTCGTCATGGCACAGGGATCGCTGCAGGACGGACGGCGGGCGCTGCAGCGGGCCCGCCAGCTCGACGCGCTCGTCCGGGCCGGAGCGGAACGCGGGTTCACCGTGACGGTTCTGCCGGCCAGCCGCCCCGATCTGCTGCCCGGCGCGCAGATCGACGCGCTCTACTTTCCCGACTCCGCAGATGACCGGGCGATCCTCCGCTCGGCGGTCGCGGCGGGGATGCCCGTCGTGACGGCCGACCTGACCTTCGTCGGTATGACGGGCCTGTCGATCCGCACGGGATACGCGGCGGCCGTACGCGGTGCACTGACGCACCTCGCCGCCGCGGGTGCCGCCCGCATCGGGTTCCTCGTCGACGACAGCGAAGTGCCCCGCGACCAGCTCGGCGAAAGCGCCTACCTCGCGTGGAGCGTCCTGCAGGGGCGCACGCCGCTCGTCGCGCGTGTGGATGCTGGGAGGCGACGGCTCATCCCCGCCGTGCACGAGCTACTGGATGCCGGGGCGGACGCGATCTTTGCGTACTGCGAGGACGGGCCCGAGATCTACCTGCACCTGGAGTCGATCGACACCGTCATCCCGCGCGACCTGCAACTGCTGTCGCTGTGCACCGGCGACGGCGAACTGGAGGAGCGACTCGGCATCACCCACGTGCGCGTGCACCCCGATCACGCCGCCGACCTGGCCTTCTCCGTGCTCGATGCGGCCGCCTGCGACGACACGGCGACACCGGCCGTCCGCACCGTGGAACTGCCGTGGGAGCTCGTGCGCGGGTCGTCGACGCGCTGAGGCGGACGACCATGGGCACGGAGCCCCGCGAGCGCTCCGGAACTCTAGGATGGCGGGATGCCTTCCCTCGGTGAACTCGTCGCGCCCCGGCGCCTGGGCACCGACTTCCGGTGGCTGCTGACGTCGTCGTGGACGAGCAATCTCGGCGACGGCATCGCCCTGTCGGCGGCGCCGTTGCTGATCGCCTCACTGACCACGTCGCCCGTGCTCGTGGCGGCCGGCGCGATGATGCAGTACCTCCCATGGCTGCTGTTCGGTCTGCTCGCCGGGTCGGTCGCCGATCACCACGACCGCCGGCGCCTCGTGATGCTCGCCAACGCCCTGCGCGCCGTCGTGGTGGCAGGCCTCGTCGTCGTCCTCGTCACGGGGCATGCGACCGTGTGGATCGTGCTCGTCGTCGCGTTCCTGTACGGCACGGCGGAAGTCTTCGCGGACTCCGCGGGTCAGACGCTCCTCCCGATGCTCGTCCGCCCGGTCGACCTGGGTCTCGGCAACTCCCGCCTGCAGGCGGGATACCTCGTCGCGAACCAGCTCGCGGGGCCGCCGCTCGGGGCCTTCCTGTTCGCCCTCGGATCGTTCTGGCCGTTCCTCGTCCAGATCCTCTGCGTGACGCTCGCCGTGATCCTCATCGCCCGCATCGCCCGCACCCCCGTGCCCGAGCGGGAGGACGACCCGTCCGGCGTGCGCCCGCACCCCATCCGCGAGGGACTGCGGTGGTTGCGCGGCAATCCGCCCGTCCGCACGCTCGTGGTCATCATCCTGGTCTTCAACGTGACGTGGGCGGCGCCCTGGGGCATCCTCGTCCTGTACGCGACCGAGCACCTCGGCATGGGACCGGTCGGCTATGGCGCGCTGACGACCGCCGCAGCGGTCGGTGGTCTCGTCGGGGTGTCGTCGTTCGGGTGGCTCGAACGGCACGTCACGCTCGCGACCCTCATGCGGGTGTGTCTCGTCTGCGAGGTTCTCATGCACCTCGCCTTCGCCCTGACGACGATCCCGGCGGTGGCTTTCGTGATCATGTTCGGGTTCGGCATCTACGCCTTCGTCTGGGGCACGCTGTCCACGACGGTCCGTCAGCGCCTGGTCCCCCTGCACCTGCAGGGACGGATCGCGTCGGTGAACATGGTGGGCGTCTTCGGTGGCCTCGTCATCGGTCAGGGCATCGGCGGCGTCATCGCGCAGACCTGGGGGTTGACCGCCCCGTGGTGGTTCGCCTTCGGCGGCTCCGCCCTCGCGCTGCTGCTGGTGTGGCGATCGATCTCGCACATCGCCGCGGCGAAGCCCGTGCTCGACGAGCCGGATCAGGCCGGAGAGGCGGGCCCCACGGCCTGACCGACGGTCGTCAGTCCTCGAACGCGCCGTAGACGGCGAGCGTGTTGGATGCCACCTGTGCGCAGAACTCGTCGAGGTCCACCCCGAGCTCGACGGCCATGAACCGCACCGTCACCGGCACGAGATACGGCGCGTTCGGGCGTCCGCGCAGCGGTGCCGGGGTGAGGAACGGGGCATCCGTCTCGACGAGGATCCGGTCGCGCGGGGTCACGGCGAGGGCGTCGCGGAGATTCTGGGCGTTCTTGAACGTCACATTGCCGGCGAAGCTCAGCCAATAGCCGCGGTCCGCCGCGATCTTCGCCATCTCCTCGTCGCCCGAGAAGCAGTGGAAGACGGTGCGTTCAGGCGCACCGACCCGGGCGAGCGTGTCGAGGACGGCGTCGTGGGCGTCGCGATCGTGGATCTGCATCGCGATGCCGTGCTTCTTCGCGAGCGCGATGTGCGCCTCGAAGCTCTCGTACTGTGCGGGCAGACCCTCCTCCCCGGTGCGGAAGAAGTCGAGACCGGTCTCGCCGATCGCCCGCACGCGCGGCTGTGCCGCGAGCTCGTCGATCACGTCGATCGCCTCAGCCAGCATGCCGCGTTCGGCATATGCCGGTGCCTCGTTGGGATGGATCGCGACGGCGGCGAGGACGCGCGGGTGGGATGCCGCAGCCCACGCCGACCAGCGGCTCGACTCGATGTCGCCGCCCGCCTGGACGACGCCGATGACACCGACCTCGCTCGCTCGCGCGAGTTGCTCATCGAGAGGCAGCCCCTCGCCGTCCTCGATCTCGAGGTGGCAGTGGTTGTCGTAGACGGGCACCGCGAGGGGCGCGGGCGGCGCGGGGTACGACGTGTCGCGCGCGCCCTTCTCCCGCTGCCGCACGTAGCCGGACGGGTCGGTCATGCGCGTCTCCCCCTCGTGCCGGTCGTGTCAGGCGTCCTGCTCGACGCGGGGGAACAGCGGCGCGAGGCCGTTGACGCTCGTGCCGGGGACGAGCACACCCCACTGACCCGCGTCGCGGATCGGCTCGTCCTGGAGGCGCCCCGCGTGGCCGAGCGCGACCCACAGCTTCGCCGTCGCTTCGGGCATGAAGGGGCTCAGCAGTACCGCGAGCGCACGCAGCCCCTCGGAGGCGGTGTACAGCACCGTGCCGAGGCGCGCCCGCTCGGCGTCGTCCTTCGCGAGCGCCCACGGCTCGTTCTCGGTGATGTACCCGTTGAGCGCGTCGACGATCGTCCAGATCGCCGCGATCGCCTCGTCGGGGCGGAACCGCTCCATCGCCTGGTCGGCCGCCGCCGCGGCATCCGCGACGATCCGCTGGATCCCGAGGTCGCCCTCGGTGTACGCCGCGGCGGGCGGCACGATGCCCTCGAAGTAGCGCTCGATCATCGCGGTCGTCCGCGACGCGAGGTTGCCGAACCCGTTGGCGAGTTCCGCCTGGTAACGGGCCGACAGGTCCTCCCACGAGAACGAGCCGTCCTGACCGAAGGCGATCGCCGACAGGAAGTAGAACCGGTAGGCATCCGACCCGAACACGTCCGTGATCTCGGTCGGCGCGATGCCGGTGAGCTTCGACTTCGACATCTTCTCGCCGCCGACGAGGAGCCACCCGTGGGCGAAGACACCGCGCGGGACATCGAGGCCAGCGGCCATGAGCATCGCGGGCCAGATCACGGCGTGGAAGCGAAGGATGTCCTTGCCGACGACGTGATAGGCGGGCCAGCGCCGCGCGAACTGCTCGGGGTCCGTGCCGTAGCCGACGGCGGTCGCGTAGTTCAGCAGGGCGTCCACCCACACGTAGATGACGTGCGAGGGGTCCCACGGCACCGTGATGCCCCAGTCGAAGGCGGAACGCGAGATCGACAGGTCCTTGAGCCCCGACCGCACGAACGAGACGACTTCGTTGCGCGCCGGCTCGGGGCGCACGAAGTCGGGCTCGGTCTTGTACAGCTCGAGCAGGCGATCCTGGAACTCGCTGAGCTTGAAGAAGTAGTTTTTCTCCTGCAGGAGTTCGAGCGGCTTCGAATGGATCGCGCAGACCTTGAGGCCCTCGAAGGCCCCCATGCCGTCGACGATCTCGGACTCGGGCTTGAACTCCTCGCACCCCACGCAGTACAGCGCCTCGTACTCGCCGGCGTAGATGTGCCCGCGGTCGTAGAGGGCCTTCACGAACTCCTGCACGCGCTCCTCGTGGCGGGGCTGGGTCGTGCGGATGAAATCGTCGTTGGCGACGTCGAGGGTCCGAAGCAGCGGGTACCACGACTCGGCGACGAGCTTGTCGACCCACTCCTGCGGAGTGACGCCGTTGGCCGCGGCGGCACGCAGCATCTTCTGCCCGTGCTCGTCGGTGCCGGAGAGCATCCAGGTGTCATCGCCCGCCTGGCGGTGCCAGCGCGCGAGCGCGTCGACCGCGACGGTCGTGTACCCGTGACCGATGTGGGGAAGGTCCGACGGGTAGTAGATCGGCGTCGTGATGTAGAAGGACTTACCGGTGCTCACCCGACGATTCTAGGCGGGCGCGGGGTGCGCCATCCGCGTATGACGCCGCGGGGGCAGGCGGTCGGACGACCGGCCGGTTCAGGCGCTCTCGCGGACGACGAGGTCCGTCGGGAGGATGACCGCGTCGCGCGGGCGACCCGCGATGACGTCGAGCACCATGTCGACCATCGTCGAGCTGATCTGCGCCCACGGCTGGCGCACGGTCGTGAGCGGAGGCTTCGCCGTCTCGGCGAGGCCGGAGTCGTCGAAGCCCGCGACGGCGACGTCCTCCGGGACCCGTCGGCCAGCACGCCGCAGCGCGTCGATCGCACCGACGGCCATGACGTCGCTCGCGGCGAAGACGGCGTCGATGTCGGGGGCGCGCTCGAGCAGGCGCGTCATCGCGGCATCCCCACTCGCCCGCTCGTAGCTGCCCTGCTCGACGAGATCGGGATCGAACCTGTCGCCGAGCTCGTCGCGGAACCCGGCGAGCCGCAGCCGGCCGCCCGGAGTGTCGTGAGGGCCCGTGATGAGCGCGATGCGACGATGACCGCCGCGTACGAGGTGTCGCGTCATCTTGCGGGCGGCTTCCACCTCGTCGATCGCGACATGCGCGATGGCGAGATCCCCGGTCGGAACACCCGAGCAGACTGTCGGCACTCCCGCGGCGACGAGGGATGCCAGGAGCGCATCGGACTCGTGCGACGAGACGAGCAGGACGCCGTCCACGTGCCCCGCGCGGACGTAGCGCTCGACGTTCTCTCGCTCGGCCTCGGTGCCCGCGATGAGGAGGACCAACGTCATGGAACGCTCCGCCAAGGCCTCCGTCGCGCCGCGCAGGAGCAGCGCGAACGTCGGGTCGGAAAAGAGCAGCTGCTGCGACTCGGTGAGAAGGAACGCGAGGGAGCCGGATCGTCCGGTCGCGAGGCTCCGGGCGGCGTGGTTGGCGGTGTAGCCCGTGCTCACAATCGCCGCCTCGACCGCTTCTCGGGCCTCCGGCGAGACCCAGTGTCCACCGTTGAGATACCGCGACACCGTCCCGTGGGAGACCCCCGCCACGCGCGCGACATCGCGGATAGTGGGCTTTCGGGGAGCGCCGGGGAGAGTCACGGGAGCAGACTCTACCCTCCCGGACCGGCGTGTGTTACTGTCTGACCACACAGACCTGTGACCGGTCACAGTTCCGTAACGAACACCCCCGTCGACGCCGTTGTGCGCGCATAATTGTTGATGTGCGCGCGTCACGTGCGACGACACAGCACAGGGCGGCGATGGAGCCACGGTCGGCTCCCGCTCCCTGCCGACAACAAGGAGAGGCACACCGATGAAGGTGAACAAGAAGGTCCTGCTCGCGACCGGACTGGCCGTCGCGGCGAGCATGCTGGCACTCGCCGGCTGCTCGAGCACGGGCAGCACCCCGGCCCCCACCGAGAGCGGAGCAGCGAGCGGATCGCTCACGGTCTGGGTGGACGCCGACCGTGCGCGCGCGCTCGAGGACGTCGCGAAGACGTTCGAGAAGGAGAAGGGCGTCAAGGTCAACCTGGTCGTCAAGGACTACGGCAAGATCCGCGACGAGTTCACGGCCCAGGTACCCACCGGAAAGGGTCCCGACATCACGATCGGCGGCCACGACTGGATCGGCGCCCTGGTCAAGGACGGCATCGTCGCCCCCGTCGAACTCGGCGACAAGGCCGCCGACTTCGAGAAGGTCGCCGTCGAGGCGGTCAGCTATGACGGCAAGACCTACGGTCTCCCCTACGCGATCGAGAACATCGCGATCCTCCGCAACACGGCCCTGGCCGACGCCACCCCCGCGACCTTCGACGAGATGATCGCCAAGGGCAAGACGGCAGGCACCGAGTACCCGTTCGTCGTGGGCCTCGACCCGCAGGCGGCCGACCCGTATCACCTCTACCCCTTCCAGACGTCGTTCGGCAGCGCCGTGTTCGGCCGCAACGCCGACGGCTCGTACGACGCGTCCCAGTTCACGATCGGCGACGAGAACGGACAGAAGTTCGCCGCGTGGCTCACGTCGCAGGGCGACACGGGCACCAAGGTACTGAACCTGAACCTGTCGGGCGACCTCGCCAAGGAGGCGTTCAACGCCGGCAAGTCGCCGTACTTCCTGACCGGCCCCTGGAACGTCGCCGACGCGGAGAAGGCGGGCATCAAGGTGTCCGTCGACGCGATCCCCACCGCCGGTGGCGAGCCCGCGCAGCCCTTCGCCGGCGTCCAGGCGTTCTACATCGGCACCGCCGATGTGCAGACAAAGCTCTTCGAGGCCGGTGGGCGTCCGCCCGCGCTCTCCGAGTCCTTCACGGCCGCGCAGTCCGACGAGGTCATCGCGGGCTTCGCGAAGGTCGGTGCCAACGCCGTCCCCATGCCGAGCATCCCCGAGATGGGTTCGGTGTGGGATGACTGGGGCAAGACCGAGGCAGCCCTGATCAAGGGCACGGCCGACCCCGCCGCCGAGTGGACCAAGATGGCCGATTCCATCAAGAGCAAGCTCGGCTGAGATCGACGTGACGTGGGGCGGCGTCCACAGCGACGCCGCCCCACTCCACCACCGTTTCCGCGACCATGACCGCGACGACAGGAGTCGACGATGACCACCCCAGTGCTCGAGAGTGAACGACCGTCCGCCGAGGATCGGGCCGCCCGACGCCGGCAGAAGCGGGCCGAGGCCTGGGCCGAAGCCGCGGGAGCGGGCTGGAAGGTCTGGCTCGTCAAGATCGTGTGCCTCGGCATCATCGATGCCCTCGCGATCTACGCGATCCTCGTCGTCCTCCACAACGGAGACTGGATCGTCCCGCTCGTCATCGCCGTCGGTGTCATCGCGATCAACGTCGTGTACTTGAAGCCGGGACTCCTCCCCGCGAAGTACCTGACCCCGGGGCTCGTCTTCCTCTTCGTCTTCCAGATCTTCGTCGTCCTCTACTGCATCTACATCGCCTTCACGAACTACGGCTCCGGTCACGTCTCGACAAAGGACGATGCCGTCAACGCGCTCCTCATCCAGAACCAGCAGCGCGTCGAGGACTCCCCCGCCTATCCGCTCACCGTGCTCGAGCAGGGCGGCTCCTACTTCTTCCTCGTGACGACGCCCGACGGGGAAGCCGAGCTCGGCGGCGCCGACCGCCCGCTCGAACCGGTCTCCGATGCGGAGTTCTCCGGCGATCGCGCGATCGGAGCACCCGGATTCACATCGCTCGACTTCGGTCAGATCGTCGCCAGCCAGGATGCCATCACCGCTATCACGGTGCCCGTCTCCGATGATCCGAACGACGGTACGCTGCAGACCCGCGACGGCTCGACGGCGTACCAATACGTGTCGACGCTCGTCTGGGATGCCTCCGCAGACACGATGACCAATACGCAGACCGGCGTCGTCTACCACGACAACGGCCACGGCTCGTTCGAGTCCGCCGACGGTCAGCAGTTGGCGACCGGGTGGCAGGTGTGGGTCGGCCTCGAGAACTTCGTCCGCGCGTTCTCCACCGAGTCGATCCGTGGGCCGTTTATCGCCGTCACGTTGTGGACGTTCGCCTTCGCCATCCTCTCGGTCGCGACGACCTTCGCGCTCGGACTCTTCCTCGCCATCGTCTTCAATGACCCCCGGATGAAGAGCCGCAAGTACTACCGGGTCATCATGATCCTGCCGTACGCCTTCCCCGCCTTCCTGTCGGCGCTCGTCTGGCAGGGCATGTTCAACCAGGACTTCGGCTTCATCAACCAGACCCTGCTCGGGGGTGCGTCCATACCCTGGCTCCAAGATCCGTGGCTCGCGAAGGTCTCCATCCTGATCGTGAACCTCTGGCTGGGCTTCCCCTACATGTTCCTCGTGACGACCGGTGCCATCCAGTCGATCCCCGACGACATCCAGGAGGCCGGTCGTGTCGACGGCGCGGGCGTGTGGCAGATCTTCCGCTACATCAAGTTCCCGCTGCTGCTCGTGTCGGTCGCACCACTGCTGATCTCCTCGTTCGCGTTCAACTTCAACAACTTCAACCTGATCTACATGCTCACCGGCGGAGGACCCCGCTTCGCGGATGCCTCCATCAATGTCGGCGCGAGCGACATCCTGATCTCGATGGTCTACAAGGTGGCGTTCGTCGGCGCGGAGCGCGACTACGGACTCGCAAGCGCCTTCTCGATCATTATCTTCGTGCTGGTGGCCGTGATCTCCTACGTGAGCTTCCGCCAGACCAAGGTCCTCGAGGAGCTGAACTGATATGACCATCCAAGAAGCACTCCCCGGCGGCGGTCCGCTCGCCGCCGCGTCCGGCGCAGCCGAGGCATCTGCGGGCGTCCCGGGCGCGAAAGAGCCTCGCCGCCCCTTCGGTCGCTGGTTCCGCGAAACGGGCTGGCGCCACCTCGTCGGCATCGTCATGCTCGTGTTCTCGGCGTTCCCGCTCGTCTACGTTCTCTCCGCTTCGCTCAACCCCGGCGGCACCCTGCTGACCGCGAACAGCCTCTTCTCGAGCTTCGACATCGGCAGCTACATCGCCCTGTTCCAGGACCCGCTGCGCCCGTATGGCGCCTGGTTCGTCAACTCGATCTTCATCGGGCTGACGACCTCGTTCTTCACGGTCGTGCTGTGCGCCCTCGCCGCATATGCGTTCTCTCGGATGCGCTTCCGGGGGCGCCGCGTGGGTCTTCTCACACTGCTGCTCGTGCAGATGTTCCCGCAACTGCTGGCCGTCGTCGCGATCTTCCTGCTCATGTCCGCCATCGGCGACATATTCCCCGCGCTCGGGCTGAACTCGCAGATCGGGCTCATCATGGTGTATCTGGGCGGCGCACTCGGGGTGAACACGTTCCTCATGTACGGGTTCTTCAACACGGTGCCCGCATCGATCGACGAAGCGGCCAAGATCGACGGAGCGGGGCACGCCCGGATCTTCTTCACGATCATCCTGCGGCTCGTGGCTCCCGTGCTCGCCGTCATCGGCCTGCTGTCGTTCATCGGCACGATGAACGACTTCCTGATCGCGTCGGTCATCCTGGTCGATCCCGACAAGCAGACGCTCGCCGTCGGTCTCTACCAGTTCGTCTCGCAGGAGACGGCGCGCAACTGGAGCGTCTTCGCGGCCGGCGCGGTCCTCGCCGCGATCCTGCCGATGGCCCTGTTCCTCTCTCTGCAGCGCTTCATCGTGGGAGGGTTGACGGCCGGGTCGGTCAAGTGAGGCGGCTGCGCCTCGGCTGAGCACGCCGGGGAACCATCCACGGTGATCGCGCCGCAGTACGATCGACCTACAACTTAGGGGCTCTGTCACGCGCCGCGTGCAACCACGTCGCTTTCTGCCGGCGCCGGCGCCGGCATCGTTTCACGGAGGTCCTCATGCACCCTTCCCCGCTGCGCCCGCATCATGACGGTTCTGCGCTGTACGTCTCGGACGAACGACCCGCCCTCGGCGACGAGGTCGCGGTGCGCGTGCGCGTGCCCGTCGGATACGGCCCCGTCGTGCGCGTCCTCGTGCGGTCCAACCCCGACCACGAGCCGGCATGGGCCCCGGCGACGCGGGACGGCGTGCGAGACGGCTGGGAGTGGTGGACCGCGCGCATCGTCGTCGCGAATCCCCGGCACGGATATCGTTTCCACTTCGTCCTCGAGGACGGGCGCGTCGAGATCCTGAATCAGGGCGGCCTGTCCGACATCGATGGGCTCGACGGTCAGGACTTCGCGTTGGTCGCGGGCAACCCGCCGCCCTCCTGGCTCGACGACACGATCCTCTATCAGATCTTCCCGGACCGGTTCGCCCGGTCCGCGTCCGCCGACGCACGGCCCGCGCCCGCGTGGGCGATCCCCGCGGCGTGGAACGATCCGGTCGATCCGGTCCATCCGGGACGCGGTCACCAGTTCTACGGCGGTGACCTCGACGGTGCCGCCGACAAGCTCGACCATCTCGTCGATCTGGGAGTGACCGCACTGTACCACACACCCGTGTTCCCCGCCGAGTCAAATCATCGCTACGACGCGTCGCGCTTCGATACTGTCGACCCCCTGCTCGGCGGTGACGACGCCTATCGACGCCTCATCACCGAAGCCCACGCCCGCGGCATCCGGGTCATCGGCGATCTCACAACGAACCACTCCGGCATCGCGCACGAGTGGTTCCGTGCGGCGTACGCGCACCCCGCCGCTCCCGAGGGAGCGTTCTACTACTTCCACGACGAGGCCCACACCGTATATGAGACGTGGCTCGACGCCGAGACCCTTCCGAAGTTCGACTGGCACAGCGACGAACTGCGACGCCGGTTCATCGACGGGCCGGAATCGGTGGTCGGACGTTGGCTGCGCGCCCCGTTCGGCATCGACGGCTGGCGTATCGACGTCGCGAACATGACGGGGCGACGCGGCGTCCAGGACCTCAACACGGAGGTCCGGCAGACCCTCCGCCGCACGATGATCGGCATCCAGCCCGACACACTGCTGCTCGCCGAGTCGACGAACGACGCCGCGACCGATCTGCAGGGCGATGCGTGGCATGGTGGCATGACCTACCCCGCTTTCACCCGCGGCGTATGGTCGTGGCTCGCCGATCCACGCCGCATCCCGCACTACGGGTTCGACGGGCAGCTTCACGAGGACATGTGGTTCTTCGGTCTGCCGACCGGGATGCCCCGGTACGACGCCCGCCAGTTCGTCGCACAGTATGAACGCTTCACGAGTCAGATCCCGTGGCGAGTGCAGCGAGGCACCATGTCCGCGCTCGACACCCATGACACCGCACGGTTCGCGACCTATGCCTCTCCGGGAGCGATCCCGGTCGCCGTCGGCCTCTCGATGGCACTCCCGGGCATCCCCGTCGTGTACGCCGGCGACGAGTTCGGACTCGATGCGGTCGATGGAGAGATGAGCCGCGCGCCGATCCCCTGGCATCGTGTCGACGACCCCGATGTGGCCGCCCGGATCGCGCTGTACCGCGATCTCATCGGGCTGCGCCGCGCTCACCCGGCGCTGGCGTCCGGAGGGATGCGCTGGCTGCACGTGGACGGCAACGGCGTCGTATTCGTGCGGGAGAGTGCGGCAGAGTGCGTGCTGGTCGTCGCCTCCCGCGGCGCGATGACGGCCGAGTTCCGGGCCGAGCTGCTTCCCGGGGCCTCGTCGGCGACACTGCTGTACGGCTCTGCTCGCATCGACACCGACGGCTCGGTGCACGTGTCCACAGAGGGAACGGCCTTCGCCGCGTGGGCGCTGCCGGGCGTCGACGCTCCCGCGCCCGCCGGGTGAGGTCACCGAGCGGCGAGCGCCGCCTGGTAGAGGTCGCGGCTGGACAGTCCCGTCTGCGCCGCGACCTCCGCCGCGGCATCCTTCAGACGTGTGCCGGATGCCACGAGCCGCTGCACCTCGGCGAGCGCATCGTCCGCGGAGACCTCGCGCGCGGGCGCTCCCCCGACCACGACGACGATCTCGCCGCGCACACCCTCGGCCGCCCAGGCGGCGAGTTCGCCGAGCCCCGCACGCACGACCTCCTCATGGAGCTTCGTGAGCTCCCGGCACACGGCCGCGGGGCGGTCCGCACCGAAGCCGTCCGCCATCGCGCCGAGCGTCTCGGCGAGACGCGAGGGCGCCTCGAAGAAGACCATCGTGCGAGGCTCGGCGGCGAGGTCCGCGAGCGCGCGGCGGCGATCACCGGCCTTCCGCGGAAGGAACCCTTCGAACGTGAACCGATCGGTCGGAAGCCCGGCCACGGCGAGCGCCGTGACGACGGCCGACGGGCCGGGGATCGCGGTGACGGCGACACCCTGCGCAATGGCCTCGGCGACGAGCACGTACCCGGGGTCGCTGACCGTCGGCATCCCGGCGTCGCTCAGCACCAGCAGATCCTCGTCGCGAGCGCGCAGGGCGAGTTCCGCGGCACGACCCCGCTCGTTGTGCTCGTGCAGGGCGAGGAGCTTCGGCCGGTTCGCGATGCCGAGCGCCTGCAGCAGCCGCTGGGTCGTGCGGGTGTCCTCCGCCGCGACGACCGTCGCCTGTTCGAGCGCCGCGACGAGCCGCGCGGACGCGTCGCCGAGGTTTCCGATGGGGGTCGCGGCCAGGATGATCACCGCCCCAGCATAGGCTTGTGGCCGTGACGACGACCGACCCTCTGCTGCTGCCCGCAGCCCGGCCGTCCAGCTATGACCGCTGGCGCCTGCGGGTCGTCTCCGACCCTGCGCTCGCGCGCCTCTACGCCTGGCTCGCGCCGACGCTCGTGACGGTGCTCGCGGGCATCCTGCGGTTCTGGAACCTCGGGCAGCCGCATGCGCTCGTCTTCGACGAGACGTACTACGTCAAGGATGCCTGGAGCCAGTGGAACCTCGGCTACGCGTCCCGCTGGCCCGACGATGCGAACGCGGACTTCGTCGCGGGTCACGCCGACATCTTCACGACGGATCCGAGCTTCGTCGTCCACCCGCCCCTCGGCAAGTACCTCATCGGCGCCGGGATGTGGCTGTTCGGGCCGGAGAACGCGTTCGGCTGGCGCTTCGCGACGGCCCTGTTCGGCACGGCACTGGTCCTCCTGCTCTTCCTCGTGGCGAAGTCGATGACCAACTCGACGGCATTCGCCTCGGTCGCCTCGTTCCTCCTCGCGATCGACGGTCTCGGCATCGTCATGAGCAAGGTCGCACTGCTCGACATCTTCCTCGCCTTCTTCGTCCTGCTCGCCTTCTGGTTCGTCGTCCTCGATCGGAAGGCCACCGCCGGACACCTCGCCGCGCGCACTCTCGCGCGCGAGCGCGACGGGAGCGCACCGGCATGGGGGCCCGTGCTGTGGGGTCGCCCGTGGCTGATCGCCGCCGGCGCCGCGGCGGGCGCGGCGACCGCTGTGAAATGGTCCGGTGTGTGGGTGCTCGCCGCGATCGGGCTCTACCTCGTCGTAAGCGACGCGCTCGAGCGGCGGCGCCTCGGCATCACGTTCTGGCCGACCGACGCCGTGCGTCAGGGTGCCGCGAGCTTCGTCCTCCTCGTCCCGGTCGCCGCGGTCGTGTACCTGTCGTCGTGGGTGGGCTGGCTCGCGACCGACGGCGGGTACGACCGGCACGCCGCCGACGCGCAACCCGCGACGGGGATCTTCTCGTGGGTGCCACTTTCGCTGCAGAGCCTCTGGAAGTACCACGTCACGATCTACAACTCGATGACCGGCATGACCTCGCCGCACAGCTACGCGAGCCCCGCGTGGCAGTGGCCGCTGCTGTGGCGCCCCACCGCGATGTACGCGAACTCCGCGGCCGACGGGCAGGGCGGATGCGCCGGAGGGCAGGGCGGCTGCATCGAGATCCTCTACAGCATGCCGAATCCGCTGCTGTGGTACGCGAGCATCGCGGCGGCGGGCTACCTCGTCTACCGGTTCGTCCTCGACCGCGACTGGCGTCAGGCGCTCGTGCTCGTCGGCATCGCGGCGACATGGCTCCCGTGGCTCGCCTACCCCGAGCGGACGATCTTCCAGTTCTACACGATCGTGCTCTGGCCGTTCCTGCTTCTCGCGTTGACCTTCGCTCTGCAGCGCGTCGCGGGGGCGACGAGCGCCGACCGCGACAGACGCACGGCGGGCCAGCGCGTCGTGCTCGTCTTCCTCGGCGTCGCCGTCGCACTGTCGATCTTCTGGTACCCGCTGTGGTCGGGCATGCAGGTGCCGTACGAGTTCTATCGCCTGCACAACTGGATGCAGGGCTGGGTCTGACGCCTGCTCGGCTTACGATGGAGGGCTATGCCTTCGCTCGACCCCGTCATCGTCTACCCGCCTGAGCTGCCCGTCAGCGCCGCTCGGGACGAGATCGCGCGCGCCATCGACGGCCACCAGGTCGTCATCGTCGCCGGTGCGACGGGGTCGGGCAAGACGACGCAGCTGCCGAAGATCTGCCTCGAGCTCGGCCGCACCTCGATCGCCCACACGCAGCCGCGTCGCATCGCGGCGCGGACGATCGCCGAGCGCATCGCGCAGGAGCTCCAGGTGCCGCTCGGCAGCACCGTCGGCTACAAGGTGCGCTTCACCGACCAGGTCTCCGCGGACACCAAGATCGCGCTCGTCACCGACGGGATCCTCCTCAACGAGATCCACCGCGACCGACTGCTGAGGCGTTACGACACGATCATCGTCGACGAGGCGCACGAGCGTTCGCTCAACATCGACTTCCTGCTCGGCTACCTCGCGCGGATCCTGCCCGAGCGGCCCGATCTGAAGGTCATCATCACCTCCGCGACGATCGACCCCGAGAGCTTCGCCAAGCATTTCGCGGATGCCGGGGGTCGCCCGGCACCGATCGTCGAGGTGTCGGGGCGCACCTACCCGGTCGAGATCCGCTACCGCGGCCCGGACGACAGCGACGGGGACGACGTCGACGCGCTCCTCGCGGCGCTGCGCGAGCTCGACCGCGAACCGGACGGCGACGTCCTCGTCTTCCTCCCGGGTGAGGCGGAGATCCGCGACGCGATGGATGCCATCCGCGGCATGTACGCGAAGGATGCCCGCCCGACTGAGGTGCTCCCCCTCTACGGGCGGCTCTCCGCCGCCGAGCAGCACCGCGTCTTCGAGCCGTCGACCGTCGCAGGCGTCCGCAGGCGCATCATCCTCGCCACGAACGTCGCGGAGACGAGCCTCACCGTCCCCGGCATCCGGTACGTCGTGGATGCGGGCACCGCCCGCATCTCCCGCTACAGCGCCCGCACGAAGATCCAGCAGCTGCCGATCGAGGCGATCTCCCGGGCCTCCGCCCAACAGCGATCCGGGCGGGCCGGGCGCACGTCCGACGGCATCGCGATCCGTCTGTACGCGGAGGACGACTTCCTCGCGCGCCCCGAGTACACCGAGCCGGAGATCCTCCGCACGTCGCTCGCGGCGGTCATCCTGCAGATGCTCGCCCTCGGCTTCGGCGACATCGAGGAGTTCCCGTTCCTCACGAAGCCCGACAGCCGCGGCGTCCGGGCGGCGTTCGACCTCCTCACGGAGCTGCGTGCCGTCACCGCGAAACGCACGCTCACGAAGATCGGCCGCGAGATCGCGCGCCTCCCGATCGATCCGAGGTTCGCGCGGATGCTGCTGGAGGCCCGCCGGCAAGGCGTCCTCCCGCCCGTCCTCGCGATCGTCGCGGGGCTCTCGATCCAGGACGTCCGCGAGCGGCCCTCCGCCGAGGAGGGCGCCGCCCGCGAGCAGGCCGACCGGCTGCACGCCCGGTTCGCCGACCCGACGAGCGACTTCCTGTCCATCCTGAACCTCTGGAACCACCTGCAGGAAGCGCAGCGCGAACACGGCTCGAGCGCCTTCCGGCGCCTGTGCCGCGCCGAGTTCCTCAACTACGTGCGCGTGCGCGAGTGGTTCGACGTGCACCGGCAGCTGCGCCACCTGCTCGGTGCCGGAGGCGGCGCCGCCGCGGTGACCGACGCCGACCCGGCGCTCGTCCATCGCGCGATCCTCGCGGGGCTCCTCTCGCACATCGGCATCCTCGACACGCGCTCTCTCGCGCCCGCCGACGCGCGCCCGCGCGGACGGAAGCCCGTCGCGGCGTACCGCGGTGCGCGCGGCGCGAACTTCGCGATCTTCCCCGGGTCGGCCCTGCGAAAGGCGTCACCGGATGCCGTGATGGCGGCGGAACTCGTCGAAACGTCGCGCCTCTACGCCCGCACCGTCGCCGTCATCGATCCGGCGTGGGCGGAGGAGCCGGCAGGCGATCTCGCGCACCGGAGTCTCAGCGACCCGCACTGGTCGAAGGATGCCGGTGCCGCGGTCGCCGCCGAGAAGGTGACGCTGTTCGGCGTCGAGATCATCCCGCGCCGGCGCGTGCAGCTCGCCCGGATCGACCGGGAGCTCGCGCGCGAGCTGTTCCTGCGGCACGCGCTCGTCGAGGGCGAATGGAACTCGGCGCACCTCGGAAAGAACCTGACCGCCTTCGAACGGCGGAACCTCAAACTGCGCCGCCGGCTGGAGAAGGTCGAGGAGCGCGAGCGCCGGCGCGACATCCTCGTCGGCGACGAGGCCGTCTTCGCGTTCTACGACGCCCGCATCCCCCGGGACGTCTTCGACGTGCGCTCGTTCGAGACGTGGTGGCGGGAGGCATCCGCCCGGACGCCGCGACTGCTGGACATGACCGAGGCGGACCTCCGCGATGAGGCGTCGCGCTCCGACGAACGCGACTTCCCCGGCCGGTGGGAGCAGGGCGACCAGGTGCTCTCCCTCGCGTACCGGTTCGAGCCGGGGAGCCCCGAGGACGGCGTCAGCGTCGTCGTCCCGCTGCCGCTTCTCGCGGGACTTCGCCCCGACGGGTTCGACTGGCAGGTGCCGGGCCTGCGCGCCGAACTCCTCACGGCGCTGCTGCGCGCCCTTCCCAAGGCGATCCGGCGACACGTGGTGCCCGCGGCCGATTGGGCCGCGACGCTCGGCGCCGAGGTAGCCGGCGACGCTCCCGAACGGCACCGCGGTCTTCCTCCGACGACCCTCACGAGCGCCCTCGCCGCACGCATTCAGCGCGTCGCGAACCAGCCCGTGCGCGCCGCGGACTTCGAGCTCGAACGCGTGCCGGAGCACCTGCGGATGACCTTCCGCGCCGTCGACCACCGCGGCCGCACGGTCGGCACGTCGCGCGATCTCGCCGACCTGCAGGCCCGTCTCGCGGGCCGCGCACGCGAGCAGGTCGCCCGCACGCTCACAGGCGGCGGCGCGCGACCTGGCATCCCCGGTCCGGGAGCGGGCGCGGCGGGCGTGGTCGGTGCGGGCGGCACCGGCGGGTCGGCGAACGGCGCGGATGCCACGGCCAGCCGTCAGCCGAGCGGCACGGGCCTCGCCGAGCGCACCGGCCTCACGACGTGGGACGTGGGTGATCTGCCGGCCGTCGTGGACACGCGCGTCGCAGGCGGGGTCGTGCGGGGGTACCCGGCGCTCGTGGACGAGAAGGACTCGGTCGCCCTGCGCATCGAGGCGACCCCTGAGCGCGCCGCGCGGCTCACCCACGCGGGCGTCCGGCGCCTCCTGCTGCTGGCCGTGCCCTCGCCCGCCGCGTACGTGCTCGAGCACCTGACGTCGGCCGAGAAGCTGTCGCTCGCGGCATCCCCGTACCCGTCGGCGAAGGCGCTCATCGAGGATGCCCGCGTCGCGGTCGCCGACGCCGTCGTGGCGCGGGTCGCGCCCGGCGGCATCCGCACCGCTGCCGACTTCGAGGCCGCGCGCGCCGCGTTCTCGGCCGCCGTCGTCGACGACCTCTTCCAGGCGGTGTCGCTCGTCGCGCGGATCCTGACGCTACAGCGCGACGTGGAACGCGCGGTGAAACGGCAGAACTCGATGACCCTTCTCGCCGCGCTCGGAGACGTCAAGGGGCAGCTCGCCGCGCTCGTGCCGCCCGGCTTCGTGTCGCAGACGGGGCTGGCCCGTCTCGCCCACCTGCCGCGGTACCTGCAGGGTGCGCTCTCGCGCGTCGAGGGACTCTCCGACAACCCCGGGCGGGACCGTCAGCGGATGACCGAGTTCGAGCGCGCGTCCGCCGCGTACGCCGACGCGGGCGGCGCGCTCCCCGCCACACCGGATGCCTCCCCCGCCCTCGCCCGCGCGCGGTGGCTCCTCGAGGAGTACCGCGTGAGCCTGTTCGCGCAGCAGTTGGGGACGGCGGAGCCGGTGTCGCTGCAGCGCATCACGAAGACGCTCGCCGGTCGGGAATAGCGGCCCGGGCGGGTACGGTTGTGGCCGATATGGCCACAGCGATCGTGTACACCGAGCTCGGAGGACCCGAGGTCCTCACCGTCACCGACATCGAGGCGCCCATGCCGGGCCCGGGCGAGGTCGCCGTGCACGTGGAGGCCGCGGGCGTCAATCCGATCGACCACAAGCTCCGGTCCGGCACGCGCCCCTCGGCGCCGGTCGCCGCGCCGCGCCACATCGGCGCCGACGCTGCCGGCACGGTCACCGCGCTCGGCGAGGGCACCGAGGGCTTCCGCGTCGGTGACCCGGTCGTCGTCTTCAACGCGGAGGGCACGTACGCGAGTGATCTCGTGGTCGACGCGCGCCACGTCACGCCCCGCCCGGCCGTCGTGAGCGCTGCGGAGGGGGCGGCCCTCGGCATCCCCGTCAGCACGGCGTACCAGACCGTGCGCTCCCTCGCCGTCGGCCCGCGCGACGTCCTGCTCGTGCACGCCGGCTCGGGGTCGGTCGGGCAGGCGGTCATCCAGTTCGCCGTCCTCGCGGGGGCGACGGTGCTCGCCACGACGAGCGACCGCCGCGCAGAGCGGGTGCGAAGCCTCGGCGCGACGCCGCTGCCGTACGGCCCCGATGTCGTCGCCCGCGTGGGCGAACTGGCCCCCGCGGGCGTCACCGTCGCGATCGATCTCATCGGTACCGACGAGGCGCTCCAGCAGTCCCTCGCCCTCGTCGCCGACCGCTCGCGCATCGCGACGCTCGTGCGCGGAGCGGACGCCGCAGGCCTCGGCATCCGCGCGTTCCGCGGCGGCAGCCCGACTCCGCTGACGGCGGCGGAGGAGCGGTGGCGCGCCGAGGCGATCCCGCTCGCCCTCGCCCTCATGACGGTGGGCCGCTTCTCGGTCGAGGTGGGTGTGAGCCTTCCCCTCGCGGACGCCGCCGAAGCGCACCGACTCGTCGAAGCCGGCGTCGACGGCAAGGTCGTGCTGATCCCCTGACGCCGAGGTGGTCAGCTCGCCGCGATGAGGTCGCGGTAGAACCCGATCCCCCGCAGCCACACCGCCACGCGGATGCGCTCGTTGTGCGAGTGGAGGGCGTCGCGCTCGGCACGGGTCAGGTGGAACGGGGTGAAGCGGTACACGTGCGGGCTGATGTCCGTGAACCAGCGGCTGTCGCTCGCACCGAGTTGGATGTAGGGCGTCGTCACGATGTCCTCGCCGAGCGCCGATCTGACCGCACCGGCGATCCGCCGCCACGGCTCGCCCCGCCACGGCGAGACCGGTGAAGGGTCGGAGGCGTGCCGCACCTCGATCTCCACCTGCGGGTCGGCGACGGCACGGCGGACGTGCGCCGTCGCGGAGGCCACGGTATCCCCCGTCAGGAGGCGGATGTTGACCGAGGCGCGCGCCGTCGTCGCGAGCACGTTCTCGCCCGGTGCGCCGGAGAGCTCCGTCACGACGGCCGTCGTCCGCACCATCGCGTTCGTCTCGGGGCCGAGCTTCGGGAGCGCCGCGGCGACGAGGGGCCCCGTGACGCCGAGGCTCCCGAACAGCCAGCGCAGCGGCTGCGGCGCGTGGGGGGCGACCGTCGCGAACATCGCCCGCACGGGCGGAGCGATCCGCGTCGGGAAGGGATGCCGGTGCACGCGCCCGATCGCGCGCGCGAGCCGGGCCGTCGCAGGCATCGCGGGCGGCGTCGACGCGTGTCCGCCCGCCTCGCGGGCGGTGAGGTGCAGCGTCATGACGCCGCGCTCGGCGACGCCCACCATCGCCGTCGGGACGCTCACGCCGGGGAGGACTCCGTCGACGACGGCGCCGCCCTCGTCGATGACGAGACCGGGTTCGACGCCTCGTTCGCGCAACAGCGCGACGATCGCCTGCGCACCTCCGCCCGCGGTCTCCTCGTTGTGCCCGAACGACAGATAGACGTCGTGCGCGGGGACGAAGCCTTCGCCCGCGAGCTGTTCGACGGCCTCGAGGATCGCGACGAGCGACCCCTTGTCGTCGATCGCCCCGCGGGCGTGGATCGCGGCATCCTCCCCCTCGCCGACGATCTCGGCGGCGAACGGCGCGTGCCCCCACTCCTCCTCGACGACCGGGACGACATCGAGGTGGGCCATGACCACGAGCGGGTCGGATGCCGATGCCCCGGGCCACCGGTACAGGAGCGAATGCCCGTCGACGACCTCACGCGCGAGCGTCGCGTGGAGGCGCGGATAGAGCCGTTCGACGGCGGCGTGGAAGTCGCTGAACGGCTGCCAGTCGATGAGGCTCTCGTCGGCGTGCGAGACCGTCGGTATGCGCAGCAGTTCGCGGAAGCGCGCGAGGGCTTCGTCGTGTGACGCGTCGAGATCGCTCATTCCTCCATCGTTCCACCCGCCGGGCTCGGGAGGGGAATCGTCGGCTCCCGTGATCGCGCTGCGTCGCCTCGTCCTCCCCGTCGTCCTCCCCCCTAGGCTCGTCCTATGACCGACATCCGATGGGGCATCCTCGCTCCCGGCAACATCGCCCACTCGTTCACCCAGGACCTGCGCACGGCGGGCCTCGACGTGGCCGCGGTCGGCTCTCGCCGCCTTGACGCCGCCCGCGCGTTCGCGGCGGAGTTCGACATTCCGAACGCCTACGGCTCGTACGAGGAACTCGTCGCGGACCCCGATGTCGACATCGTCTACGTGGCATCCCCGCACAGCCACCACCGCGACCAGGCGATCCTCGCGCTCGAGGCGGGCAAGCACGTCCTCATCGAGAAGGCCGTCACGCTCGACGCCGCCGAGGCCGCCGAGATCCGCGAGGCCGCGCGCAGGCGGGGCCTTCTCGCGATGGAGGCGATGTGGACGCGGTACCTGCCGCACATGATCCGCATCCGCGAGCTCATCGCGGAGGGGGCGATCGGTGACGTGCGCACGCTCTTCGCCGATCACACCCAGTCGCTCCCCACCGATCCCGGGCACCGACTCAACGCCCTCGAGTTGGGCGGCGGCGCGCTCCTCGACCTCGGTATCTACCCGGTGTCGTTCGCCGTCGACATCCTCGGCCACGTCGCCGACACACGCGCCACGGGGCGCCTCTCCGAGACCGGCGCCGACACCGAGGTCGCCATCTCCCTCGCGCACGACGGCGGCGCCGTCTCGTCGCTCGTCACGAGTTCACGCGCGCAGGGCCCCAACGTCGCGCACATCCTCGGTACGGACGGCCGCATCGAGATCGATCGTGTCTGGTACACCCCGACGTCGTTCCGCCTCATCGGGCGCGACGGCGCGGTCGCCCTCGACTATCGGTCGGAGGTCGAGGGACGTGGCATGCAGTTCCAGGCGCTGTACGCCGAGGACCTCATCCGTGCGGGCCGCACCGACAGCGACCTGCTGCCGTTCGACGAGTCCATCGCCATCATGGCGGTGCTCGACGACATCCGCGCCCAGGTCGGAGTCGTCTACCCGTCCGCGCGCTGATCGCGCCGGCTCAGCCCTCCGCGCTGTCCGCCGACCGCTCGCTGCGGCGGCGGGCGAGCTCGGCGCGCAGCCGCTCCTCCTCGATCTCCCGTTCGAGGTCGGCGAGCTGCTGCTCGGTCGAGCGCAGATCGCGTGGGCGCGTCTCCGGCGCGGGCGCGGGCGGCGTCGCCCAGGGCGCGAACGGCGGTGTTCGCGTCGCGGCGGACCGCGGCGCGTACTCCCGTCCGAGCGCGAACCAGAGGATCGTGCCGAGCATCGGCAGGAGGATCACGATGAACACCCACGTGACCTTCGGAAGGTGCCGCACCTGAGAGCTGTCGCGCATGATGATGTCGACGAGGGCGAAGATCATCGCGGCGAGCAGCAGCAGAGAGAAGATGTACGGCATGCCGCGAGTCTATGAGCCGGCGATGGCACGCGTCAGCCCGACCTGCCACACTTGAGGACGTGCCCGACCTGAAGAACGCCCGCGTCGCCGTCTACCTCGACTTCGACAACATCGTGATGAGCTGGTACGACCGCGTCCACGGTCGGAACGCCTACGCCGGTGACCGCCAGCGCATCATCGCCGACCCCGACGAGCCCGAGATCGCGCAGCGGCTCAAGGACGCGACGATCGACGTCGGTGCGATCATCGACTACGCGGCATCCTTCGGCACGCTCGTGCTGACGCGCGCCTACGCGGACTGGTCCTCACCCGTCAACGCCTTCTACCGCTCTCAGCTGGTCGCGCGCGCCGTCGATCTCGTGCAGCTGTTCCCGGCTGCGGCGTACGCCAAGAACGGCGCCGACATCCGGCTCGCCGTCGACACCGTCGAGGACATGTTCCGCCTCCCCGACCTCACCCACGTCGTCATCGTCGCCGGTGACAGCGACTATGTGCCGCTCGCGCAGCGCTGCAAGCGCCTCGGCCGGTTCGTCGTCGGTGTCGGCGTCGCGGGCTCGACGGCCAAGTCCCTCGCCGCCGCATGCGATCAGTTCGACGCGTACGACTCCCTTCCGGGTGTCGTTCCCCCCGCGGCGCCACCGACGAAGAAGGCGGATGCCACAGCAGCCAACGGGTCGAGCGCCTCTCGTCGCCGCAAGAGCACGGAGGATCCCGCCGGTGAGCTCCTCCGGCGTGCGCTGCGCCTCGAGCAGGAGCGCACCGACGACGAGTGGGTGCACCTGTCCGCCGTGAAGAACCTGCTCAAGCGCATGGACCCGTCCTTCAGTGAGAAGGCGCTCGGGCACCGCTCGTTCTCCGATTTCGTCAAGGCGCACCCGACCATCGCAGACATCGACGAGTCCACCAACATCGTCACGGTGCGGCTCCACGGTCAGGACGACACCGCCTCGTCTTGACCGTGTCAGTGGCGCGTCGACCAGAGCGCCCACAGCACGAGCAGCGGCTGGAAGAACAGACGCACGATGCGCGCCCGGTCGCTGTCGAGGCTGAACGCGCGGCGCCGGTCGATGGCCTGCGCGATGTTGCCGGGGAAGACGGCGACGAAGAACGCCGCGAGGATCGCACCGATCCGGCGCCGCTCCCGGGGCAGCGCAACGAGGGCACCACCCAGCATGATCTCCACGGCGCCCGACGCCACGACCACGCCGTCGGCATCGATTGGCAGCGCCGTCGTCACGAGCTCGGGCACCTGCGCCTGGAACTCCTTGCGGGCCCAGAACAGGTGGCTGAGCCCCGCGAACACCATCCCTGCGCCGAGCAGCCAGCGCGCGTACGTTCTCATGCCGCCATCCTGCACGCCCGGGCCCGAACTCCGATCCCCCTTGACAGCTCGCGCATCTCGTACCTGCCCGGCTCACCGAAGCGCCGCCGCGGGCGCCGGGTAGGCTGGCAGGGTGAGCGACGGCGCATCATCCCCCCTCCGCCGGATGCCCGACGGCACCGTCAAGCAGATCGGTCCCCTCACCGGGACCCGGGTGTGGACGGTGCCCGGACGAGCCCACCGACCGGTCGCGCTCCCGCGTGAGCACGTCCGCCGGCTGCAGCCCGGCGAGGATCGGCGGCTGTGCGCGTTCTGCGCCGACCGCTACCTGGAGACGACGCCGGAGAAGTCGCGGCTCGTGGGCCCGGACTTCACCGAACTGCGTCGCGTCCCCGCGCGCGACGTGGATGCCACGACCGCGCAGTTCCGCCGGTTCGGCAACCTCTTCGAGATCGTGTCGGCGGAGTACTGGCGTGAGAACCACGGCTTCCGCCAGCCGACGCCCGTCATCGAGTGGGCGCAGGAGTATCTCGCCGACCCCGTCGGCCGCGCGCACCTCACGGCCCTCGCCGAGATCCGCGAGCGCGCGTCGGGCGTGCAGACCTCCCTCGAGGAGGCGGCCCTCGACCTCCTCGGCGGGTCCCACGACGTCGTCGTCGCCCGCCGGCACGTCATCGACGGCGCCGAGACCGACGACGAACTCGCGTCGGCGGGAACCCTCACCCCCGACGAGCACGGCGCGTACTTCGCCTTCACGGTGCGCTCGCTCGCCGAGATCCAGGCGGCGCAGCCCAACGCGACGTACGTCGCCGTCTTCCAGAACTGGCTGCGCCCGGCGGGGGCGTCCTTCGACCACCTGCACAAGCAGCTCGTCGCGATCGACGAACAGGGCCCGCAGGTCGACCACGAACTGCGGCTCCTGTCGCATGATCACGACCTCTACCAGCGCGAGATCGCCGACCTCGCCGTGCGGGAGCGGCTCGTCGTGGCCGCGAACGACGGCGCGGTGGCGTTCGCCGGCGTCGGGCACCGCTACCCCGCGTTCGAGGTGTTCTCGACGTCTCCGGCGAACCTCCCGCAGGAGCATTCGGATGCCGGCATCCGTGCCGTCTCCGATCTCGTGCATGCGCTCCACGCCGCGACCGGCGTGCACGTGCCGACGAACGAGGAGTGGCACTACCGACCTCCGGGCGCCCCGTGGCCGATGCCGTGGCGCGTCGTCCTGAAGTGGCGCGTGTCGAACCCCGCCGGGTTCGAGGGCGGCACGAAGATCTACGTCAACACGATCGACCCGTGGGAGCTGCGCCGTCGCGCCGTCGACGAACTCGAGCGCCTCCGCGACGTGGGTGAGCTCGCGCCCGGCATCCGTATCGGCGACGAGTGCACGCCCGCCGACGCGCACCTGCGCTACGCGGAGCGGACCGGAGCAGCCGACCGGTGAGCGACGGCTCGTTCCCGTTCGACGCGCTGCGCCGCGCCCCCGACATCGAAGGCCCCGGACTCGTGGCGTCGGATGCCGCCGATCGCCTGATCCTCGACGAGTCCGCCGCCGCCCGCGCCGGTCTCGGCGACGGAGAGCTCGTCGTGATCGGCGACGCGTACGGCGCACTCTCCCTCGGCGCCGTCTGGGACGGCGCGCAGGGCGTGCGGGTGCACCAGGACGCCCTCGTCGGCGAGCGCGCGCTGGCTTCCAACGCCGAGCGGCTGGGACTCGACGACCGCGTCTTGTCCCTCGCGACGCAGGGCGAAGAGCTGCTGCGCGGCGCACGCGTGGTGCTCCTGCGACTGCCGCGCTCCCTCGACGCGCTTCGTGACATCGCGGCCCTCGTCGCACGCCACGCCGATCCGGAGGTCGTCGTCTTCGCGGGTGGGCGTCTCAAGCACATGAGCGTCGCGATGAACCATGCGCTCACGGCGGCGTTCGCACGGCTGGATGTCACGCACGCGCGCCAGAAGTCCCGCGTGCTCGTCGCCCGGGCGCCCCGCACCGACATCGCCGCGCCCACCCCCGGCGTCGGTCGCGACGAGGGCGTTGAGCTGCGGGCGTACGGCGGTACGTTCGGCGGAGCGCGTCTCGATCACGGCACCCGGCTGCTGCTCGCACACCTGCCGGCCGCTCCGGGTGGAGGAAGCGCGGACGACCCCTGGATCGACTTCGCGTGCGGCAACGGCGTCGTGGGCGCGTGGCTCGCCCTCCGGCATCCGGGTGCGTACGTATGGTCGAGCGATCAGTCCGCCGTCGCCGTCGCCTCGACCCGTGCGACCGTGGCCGCGAACGACGTCGCGGATCGCGTGCACGTCGCCCGGGACGACCTGCTCGGCCTGCGGGCGGATGCCTCGGCATCCTTCATCGCCCTGAACCCGCCGTTCCATTCGGGTGCGGCCGTCACGGACCAGCTCGCGCCACGGCTCTTCACGGATGCCGCCCGTGTCCTGCGCCCGGGCGGGCAGCTGTGGTGCGTCTGGAACTCGGCACTGCGATACCGCCCCGTGCTCGAGCGGGTGGTCGGGCCGACCGAGCAGATCGCCCGTGATGCGAAGTTCACCGTGACGGTGTCGACGCGGCGCTGACGATGCACGCGGGGGTAACGCCGCCGCGTTCAGTGCAGTCGACCAGGAGCGCGGTCCCGACGATGGTGGCGAGTCCGGCGACCACGACGAGTCGACGGGGCGAGGTCGTCAGGCGTCCCCTCAGACGATGCCTGCGCGGATGCCGTCCAGTGATGCGGCGACGTTGGGCAGCCGCTGGGCGAGCGCCCCGTCGAGTTCGAACAGCCGGTCGCGCGCAGCCTGCAGCACGCCGTCGCCCTTCTTCGTGACGTGAAGGTCGCTGGCCGCGCCGGCGTGCGACGTGGCATCCTCGACCAGTCCGTCGTCCACGAGGGTACGCACGGCGGTGTGGGCGGACTGCACCGTGATGTGGGAGCGGCGGGCGAGTTCGGAGAAGGAGATGCCGGGCTCGGCGTAGATGTGACCGAGCAGGCCGAACTTGCGAGTCGTGATGCCGAGATCCTTGAGGATCGCGGCGAGTTGCGCCTCCCACATCGCCGACACCGCGAGGAGCGCGATGACGGGGCTGAAACGCGGGGCTTCCTGACTCATAGGCACATGCTAGCGAGCGGCGCCGGAGTCGGCGGCGCGGCCCACCGTGACAACCCCGAGCGCCCCCACGATGGCCTCGTGAGATGCCGGGCCTGCCGTCAGGCCTTGCCGCCGGGAGGGCCGACGACGAGCAGCACCGCGAAGACGACGGCGACCACCACGGCCAGTCCCCCGAAGAGCACGGCCGGGCGCCGCAGGAACCAGGCGAGCGGACGGTCGTACCACCGGGCATCCTCATCGCGCGCGCTGACCTCGATGCGCCACGACCCGGCCAACAGCCCTCGGCGATGCAGCCACACCTCGGCGGGGATGGTCGCATACGGGACGATCGCCGAGATGAGCGCAAGCGAAGTGGGTCCGGGCTTCCACCGGTTGTTGAGCGCGACCAGCACCACGGTGGCGCCGTAGGAGAGGAAGACGAAGCCGTGGATGCCGCCGCCGATCGTGACGGCGGGCGCCCACCCCGTGAGCCCCCGGACGATGAGCGCTGCGATCAGCAGCGTCCACGACACCGCCTCGGCGATCGCGAGCGTGCGGAACAGTCGAAGCGGTGTGGCGAACATTCCTTCAGTGTAACTGAAGGAATGTTGCCACTTGGCCGCCCCGATCAGGCCACGTGCGCCGTGGTGGCAGACTTTCCACGCGGGCGCCGCGCCGGTGCGCAGCGGCAGTCGAGGCATGAGAGGGTGCGCGATGACACAGACGTGGGGCGATCTCGCGACGGCGCTGCGCATGTCACCCCTGACATGGAGTGTGCTCGTGGTGGATGCCTCCACGGGCGACGCCCTACTCGACGTCGGCTCGCACCGGCAGCTGAAGACCGCCAGCGGCGCGAAGATCCTCGTGCTCCTGGAGGCGGCCCGCCAGCTCGAGGCCGGATCACTGAGCGCGGCAGAGCTGCTGCCGCGGGACCCCGCTCTCGCCGCGGCGGATTCGGGGATCTGGCAGCACCTCAGCGTGCCGGAACTCCCCGTCGAGGATGTCGCGCGGCTTGTCGGCATGGTCAGCGACAACTGGGCGACCAACGTGCTCCTGCATCGTGTCGGTGGCCCGCAGCAGGTCGCCGACACCGCGCGGCGAGCCCGGCTCCACGAGGTGAACCTGCATGACCGCGTGCGCGACGAACGCGGCCCGGGACATCCTCCGACACTCAGCACAGGGTCGGCCGCCGGTTACGCCGACCTGCTCGTGCGACTGCACCGGGGCACGCTCCTCAGCCCCGCGGTGAGTGCCCGGGTGCGGGAATGGCTGCGCGACGGCGTCGATCTCAGCATGGTCGCCGCCGCCTTCGGGCTCGACCCCCTCGCACACACCCACCCCGATCGCCGGATCACGGTCGTGCACAAGACCGGGACCGACGCCGGCGTTCGCGTCGACGTCGGGATCGCGACCGGTCCGTCGCGATCCCTCGCCTACGCGTGCCTCGCGAACTGGACGTCCGAGCAAGACTTGGACCCGTGGCGAGACGAGGCGCTCGCCGCGATGCGCGCGATCGGGGACGCCGTCCGCGCCGAGATCGACTGGGCGACGTGATCGGGAGCGATCAGAAGTCCCAGTCGTCGTCCTCGGTCGCGACGGCCTTGCCGATGACGTACGACGAGCCCGACCCCGAGAAGAAGTCGTGGTTCTCGTCGGCGTTCGGCGACAGCGCCGACAGGATCGCCGGGTTCACGTTCGTCACCGTCGAGGGGAACATCGCCTCGTAGCCGAGGTTCATGAGGGCCTTGTTCGCGTTGTAGTGCAGGAACCGCTTGACGTCCTCGGTGAGGCCGATGCCGTCGTAGAGGTCCTGCGTGTACTGCACCTCGTTGTCGTAGAGCTCGTACAGCAGCGAGAACGTGTAGTCCTTGAGCTCTTCGCGCTCGGTCTGCGACAGCTGCTCGAGGCCCTTCTGGAACTTGTAGCCGATGTAGTACCCGTGCACGGCCTCGTCGCGGATGATGAGGCGGATGATGTCGGCCGTGTTCGTGAGCTTGGCCTTGCTCGACCAGTGCAGCGGCAGGTAGAAGCCCGAGTAGAACAGGAACGACTCCAGTAGCGTCGAGGCGACCTTGCGCTTCAGGGGCTCGTCGCCACGGTAGTAGTCCATGACGATGTGGGCCTTCTTCTGAAGGTTCGGGTTCTCCACCGACCAGCGGAACGCGTCATCGATCTCGGGCGTCGAGGCCAGCGTCGAGAAGATCGACGAGTAGCTCTTCGCGTGCACCGATTCCATGAACGCGATGTTCGTGTACACCGCCTCCTCGTGCGGGGTGATCGCGTCGGGGATGAGCGACACCGCGCCGACCGTCCCCTGGATCGTGTCGAGGAGCGTGAGCCCCGTGAACACGCGCATCGTGGTGGTCTGCTCCTCGGGGGTGAGCGTCGCCCACGACTGCACGTCGTTGGAGAGCGGCACCTTCTCGGGCAGCCAGAAGTTGTTCACGAGGCGATTCCACACCTCGAGGTCCTTCTCATCCTGAATGCGGTTCCAGTTGATCGCCTGCACGTGGTCGACGAGCTTGAGCGGTTCGTGGGGGGTCATGGGGTTGTCCTTAGTCACAGTCCGGTCGTGGAGCGAGCGAAGCGAGTCGACACGCGGCTCAGAGCATGCAGCTGACGCACTGGTCGAGCTGCGTGCCCTCGAGCGCCATCTGCCGCAGGCGGATGTAGTAGATCGTCTTGATGCCCTTGCGCCACGCGTAGATCTGAGCCTTGTTGATGTCGCGCGTGGTGGCGGTGTCCTTGAAGAACAGCGTCAGCGACAGGCCCTGGTCCACGTGCTGCGTCGCGGCGGCATACGTGTCGATGACCTTCTCGTAGCCGACCTCGTACGCGTCTTCGTAGTACTCGAGGTTGTCGTTCGTCATGAACGGCGCCGGGTAGTAGACGCGACCGATCTTGCCTTCCTTGCGGATCTCGATCTTCGACGCGATCGGGTGGATCGACGACGTCGAGTTGTTGATGTACGAGATCGAGCCCGTCGGCGGCACGGCCTGCAGGTTCTGGTTGTAGATGCCGTGCTCCTGGATGGATGCCTTGAGCTCGCGCCAGTCGTCCTGCGTCGGGATGTGGATGCCCCCGAACAGGTCCTTGACCTTGTCGGTCTGCGGCTCCCACGCGGCATCCGTGTACTTGTCGAAGAACTCCCCCGACGCGTACGTCGAGTCCGCGAACCCGTCGAAGGTCGTGCCGCGCTCGATCGCGATGCGGTTCGAGGCGCGCAGCGCGTGGAAGAGCACCGTATAGAAGTAGATGTTCGTGAAGTCGATGCCCTCTTCGGAGCCGTAGTGCACGTGCTCGCGCGCGAGGTAGCCGTGCAGGTTCATCTGCCCGAGGCCGATCGCGTGCGAGCGGTCGTTGCCGTCCTCGATCGAGCGGACCGACGCGATGTGGCTCTGGTCGCTGACCGCAGTGAGGGCGCGGATCGAGGTCTCGACGGTGCCGGCGAGGTCCTTGCCGTCCATCGCGAGCGCGATGTTCATCGACCCCAGGTTGCAGGAGATGTCCTTGCCGATCTCGGCGTAGGAGAGGTCCTCGTTGTAGGTCGTCGGCGTGT
>Ga0209922_100571_pt1 | contig 46087 bp, 39 predicted proteins | sample ThiBiot_500_biof_FD_183946 | JGI IMG/M metagenome (GOLD analysis project Ga0209922, IMG submission 183946) | Wastewater bioreactor microbial communities from Cape Town, South Africa - Thiocy_expt_500_biof (SPAdes) | ecosystem: Engineered > Bioreactor > Thiocyanate-remediating > Anaerobic-Aerobic ... | reverse complement strand
TAAGAATGCCCCGCTGTCACCGTTTTCATAGCCGACTCCTAGGCAGGTGCGCGCGCCCGGTCGGCGGGTCAGCCGACGGTGGTGCCGAACAGCGAGCCCACCACGAAGGTGGCCACGAGCGCGATGGCCCCGCCGATGACGGTGCGGATGACGGCCTTCGCCCGGGAAGCACCGCCGATCCAGGCCGCGAGATAACCGGTGAGGGCGAGCGCGATGAGCACGGCGACGAACGTCGCGACGATGCGCGCGGGGTGCGGCAGGAAGAGGATCGTCGCCATCGGCAGGAGCGCTCCGACGAAGAACGCGATGGCGGAGGCGAGCGCGGCGTGCCAGGGGTTGACGACGTCGTCCTGATCGATGCCGAGCTCGATCGAGAGGTGCGCCTTCAGGGCATCCTTCTGCGTCAGCTCCTCGGCGACGAGGCTCGCCGTCGCGTGGCTGAGGCCCTGCTGCTCGTAGAGGCCCACGAGTTCGGCGAGTTCGGCCTCCGGTTCCTCGAGAAGCTCCCGACGCTCCTTCGCGATGAGCGCGTGCTCGGTGTCGCGTGAGCTCGACACCGACACGTACTCCCCGAGCGCCATGGAGATCGCGCCTCCGACGAGAGCCGCCGATCCGGCGAGGAGCACCGGCATGACCTCGGAGGTCGCGCTCGCGACGCCGACCACGACGGCCGCCGTCGAGACGATGCCGTCGTTCGCGCCCAGGACACCGGCGCGCAGCCAGTTCAGACGCTGTGCCAGGCCCTGACGGTGGGGCTCGTCGGGGTGGGCGCCCGGGGCGGAGGACGGCGTGGAGGAGCTCATGCAACGGAGGCTACCCAGCGCCGTCGCGCCCCGCCAGCATGGTGAGGCTCGCCTGATCGTCGGTCAGTCCCGCGGCGCGTGCGCCTCGAGGAACTCGTACAGGTCGGTCGTGTCGACGCCGGGGAACGATCCGGTCGGCAGGGTCGCGAGCAGGGTCCGCGGCGTACGGACGTTCGGCCACGCCTGGTCGCGCCACTGCGACTCGAGCTCGGCCGGCGCGCGGCGGCAGCAGACCTCGACGGCGTGCCGCGACAGTCCGCGGTTGGACGTCTCGCGACCGAGGAACCACTTCGTGTCGTCGAAGCGCACACCCACCGACACGGAGTGCGCGCCTTCGCTGGATGCCTCGACGCGCGCCGTGCACCAGTACGTGCCGTTGCCGGTGTCGGTGTACTGGTAGTACGGGTTGAACTTGTCGGGGATGTCGAACACGACCCGGCTCGTCCAGCGCCGGCAGCACAGCTGTCCCTCGATCGAGCCGAGCCGGTCGGACGGGAAGTTCACGTCGTCGTTCTCGTACGCCTTCGTGATCGTGCCCGACTCATGCACCTTGAGGAAGTGCACGCGGATGCCGAGATGCTGCGTCGCGAGGTTCGTGAACCGGTGCGCGGCCGTCTCGTACGACACCGAATACGCGTCGCGCAGGTCTTCGATCGAGATCGCGCGGCGCGCCTTGGCCTCCTGCAGCACCGGCACGGCGTGGTCCTCGGGAATCAGGAGTGCACCGGTCAGATAGTTCGTCTCGACGCGCTGACGCAGGAACTCGGCGTACGAGTGCGGCTCGCTGTGCCCGAGGATGCGGCTCGCGAGCGCCTGCAGCACGGCCGTGCGCGAGTCTCCCTTCGCCGGCACGGTGCTCGACAGATACAGACGTCCGTTCTTGATGTCGGCGACCGAGCGGGTGGATGCCGGGAGGTCGGCGACGTAGTGCAGCGAGAACCCGAGGTGCGCCGCGATGTCGGAGGCCGTGCGCTGCGTGAGCGGGCCGCCGGGGTGATCGACGGCGCGCAGGATGCCGCGCGCCTGCTCCTCGAGCCCGCCGAAGTAGTTGTCCTGCCGACGCATGAGGTGCCGCAGCTCGACGTTGGCGCGCCGTGCCTCCTCCGGCGTCGCCGACCGCTCGTCGCCGAGCCGCTCGATCTCGCCCTGCAGCGCGAGCATCGCCCGGAGAGCCTCGTCGGGCACCGACTTGCCGATGCGGAACGGGGCGATCCCGAGCGCGCGGAAGGTCTGCCCCTTCATGGCCCGCTCGAGCGAGATCTCGAGCGTCGCCCGCTCGTCGAGCGTCTCCGCCTCGAGGAGCTGGTCGACGCTCGCGTCGAGCGCTTTCGCGATCGCGCGCAGGAGCGTGAGCTTCGGCTCGCGCTTGCCGGTCTCGATCATGGAGAGCTGGCTGGGCGCCCGCTCGACCGCGGCGGCGAGCGCGTCGAGGGTCATCCCGCGTGCCGTCCGCAGCTGGCGGATACGCCGCCCGATCGTGAGGGCGTCGGCGGCGTCGGTGTCGTCGTCGACCTCGATGTCGCTGAGGCTCTGGCTCTGCAGTGTCATGACCCGCATTCTGTCACAGACAGTGAATTTCGGGGAAACTTCACCACCGAATCGGTCAGTCGGGGTGTGAATCTTCACCCAGAGTGGTCCTACGTCCATCACCGGCCATCGCACAGAAAGACAGGGCCATGACTCCCACCGCTGCGGGCTTCGCGCCCGAATCGACCACCCGCCCCACCACGGGGCCGATCCCGACGACGGCCCTCGTCGTCACGGGACCGCTCCGCGATCGCTATGACGAGGTCCTCACCCCGGACGCCCTCGCCTTCCTGACGGAGCTGCACGCGCGCTTCGCCGGCCGCCGCCACGACCGGCTGGCCGACCGCATGCGCCGCCGCTTCGAGATCGGCAACGGACACGACCCGCAGTTCCGCGCCGACACCGCCCACATCCGCGACGACGCCGAGTGGCAGGTCGCCGGCGCCGGCCCCGGCCTCGAAGACCGCCGCGTCGAGATCACGGGCCCCACCGACCCGAAGATGACCATCAACGCGCTGAACTCGGGCGCCAAGGTATGGCTCGCCGACCAGGAGGACGCCACGAGCCCCACCTGGAAGAACGTGATCGAGGGGCAGCTGTCCCTGTACGACGCCATCCGCGGCCAGCTGTCCTTCACGAGCCCCGAGGGCAAGGAATACCGCGTCACGGCGGAGCAGACCCCGACGATCGTCATGCGACCGCGCGGCTGGCACCTCGTGGAGAAGCACATCGAGTTCACCGACCGCGCCGGGCGCAGCCTCGCGGCATCCGGCTCGCTCGTCGACTTCGGCCTGTACTTCTTCCACAACGCGAAGCGCCTGATCGAGAACGGCGTCGGCCCGTACTTCTACCTGCCGAAGATCGAGTCGGCCGAAGAGGCGAAGCTCTGGGACGACATCTTCACGTTCAGCGAGGACTACGTCGGCATCCCGCACGGCACGATCCGGGCGACCGTGCTGATCGAGACGCTGCCGGCCGCGTTCGAGATGGAGGAGATCCTCTTCGAGCTGCGCGACCACATCGCTGGCCTGAACGCGGGCCGCTGGGACTACATCTTCTCGATGATCAAGAACTACCGCGGCCGCGGCGCGCGGTTCGTGCTGCCCGACCGCAGCCAGGTCACGATGACGGTGCCGTTCATGCGTGCGTACACCGAGCTGCTCGTGAAGACGTGCCACAAGCGCGGCGCCTTCGCGATCGGCGGCATGAGCGCCTTCATCCCCAATCGGCGCGACCCCGAGGTCACGGCGCAGGCGTTCGAGAAGGTCGCGGCCGACAAGAAGCGTGAGGCCGGCGACGGCTTCGACGGGACGTGGGTGGCGCACCCCGACCTCATCCCGGTGGCGCAGGCCGAGTTCGACGCGGTGCTCGGCGACAAGCCGAACCAGGTCGACCGGCAGCGCCCCGAGGTGAACGTCAAGGCATCCCAGCTCATCGACGTGCACATCGGACTGCCGATCTCGGCGGCCGGGGTCCACGCCAACGTGTCGGTCGCGATCCGCTACATCGAGGCGTGGCTGCGGGGCCTCGGCGCCGTCGCCATCGACAACCTCATGGAGGATGCCGCGACGGCGGAGATCTCGCGCTCGCAGGTGTGGCAGTGGATCCACCAGGACCGCTCGACCGCCGACGGCGACCGGATCACGCGGGAGTACATCGAGGGGCTCATCACCCAGACGCTCGGCGAAGTGGAGCGGCGCGAGGGAGACCGCTTCGACGACGCCGCGCAGATCTTCCGCGATGTGGCGCTCGGCGAGGACTTCCCGACGTTCCTGACGCTCGGGGCGTACGCCGACTACCTGACCGACGAGGACTGAGCCTCCCCGCGAACGCGGTGTGGGTGCGGATGCCTGGCATCCGCACCCACACCGCGTTTCGCCTGTCTCCGACTCCGTCCGCGACCGCCCGCGACTCGTAGACTGCCAGGGTGGAGAGCGACGCCGAGGGCACCAGCCGGCGGGAGTTCCTGCGGCGCACCGGCATCGGGCTCGCCGGCCTCGCTGTCGCGGGCGGGGCGATCGGCGCCGGCTTCGGCATCTCGGCCGCCCAGCGCCAGGCCATCCCCGACGACGGGTTCCCGCCCCTCCCCGAGCGTCCCGAGCCCGGGTTCGACCACGTCGTCGTGCTGATGTTCGAGAACCGCAGCTTCGACAACGTGCTCGGGCACCTGTACTCGGCGCAGGAGAAGTCGCGCCGGCAGTTCGACGGCATCGCGCAGGGCGCCTACGCCAACACGGCGCCCGACGGCACCCGTATCGAGGCGCACGTCTACGACGGCCCGCCGGACACGATCATGCAGCAGCCGCACCCGGACCCGGGCGAGACCTACCCGCACGTGAACACGCAGCTGTTCGACGTCGAGCGTCCGCCGTTCAACGCGCCGATCAGTGCCGTCGATCCGCGCAACGAGGGCTTCGTCCGCGACTACATCGCGAACTTCCGGCGCTCCCTCGACCGTGAGCCGACCGCCGACGAGTATCGCGTCGTGATGGGCGGATTCTCGCCCGCGATGATGCCCGTCCTCTCGACACTCGCCCGCGAGTTCGCGGTGTACGACCGCTGGTTCTCCGCCGTGCCGTCCCAGACGTACTGCAATCGGTCGTTCTTCCACGCGTCGACGTCGCACGGCTTCGTCGTCAACCACGACGGGCATTCCTACCGGAAGTGGCTGGACGCCCCGGCATCCCCCACGATCTTCGATCGCCTCGAGGAGGCCGGGCTGACGTGGCGCGTCTACTATGACCCGACCCAGCTCGTGTCGCTGACGGGCCTCATCCACGCACCGTCGCTCGAGAAGTACTGGAAGACGAACTTCCGCGACATGACGCAGTTCTACGCGGATGCCGAGGCGGGCAACCTGCCCGACTACGCGTTCATCGAGCCGCGGATGGTCTTCAACCACAACGACATGCATCCACCCTGGGGAGAGCTGCGCGACGGCACGCTCACGCTCAGCGACGGGACGACGATCGAGGTGGACAGCAGCGCGATCTCGGACGTCCGGGCGGGCGACCAGCTGCTGCAGGACGTCTACGACGCGATCCGCACGAGCACCGCGCCACGCGGCTCGAATGCGCTGAACACGGCACTCGTCGTCACATTCGACGAGCACGGAGGCACGTTCGATCACGTCCCGCCGCCCGCCGCCAAGCCCCCGGACGATTCGGGAGCGGGCGAGATGGGCTTCACGTTCGACCGGCTCGGCGTGCGTGTGCCGGCCGTCGTCGTGAGCGCGTACACGCAGGCGGGGACGGTCATCCACGACGAGATGCACCACGCGTCGGTGATCGCGACGCTGTGCGCACAGCACGGTCTCGCCCCGCTCACGGCCCGCGACGCGGGCGCGACCCCGATCCACAACGCCCTGACCTCGGACACGCCGCGGCAACCCTCGACGTGGCCGACGCCGCAAGCGCTGTGGCTGCCGCCGAACCCCGAGGCCGTCGCCGAGGACACCGCCGACACCCATCGCGCCCGCCCGCTGACATCTCCCGCGCGCGGGCTCCTCGGCATGCTGCTGGAGCGGCAGGCGCCCGGCTCACATCTCCCCGAGACCTACGGCGAGGCGTACGACGCGCTGATGGCGCACGGCCAGGGCCTCTTCGGCACGACCGACGCCGCGGCGGGGTGACCCTGGCGGCGCCCTGACCGGCGCGGTGCTCACCCGCGGCGCGCTCAGTCGAACAGTCCGTGCTCCATCGCGAGCGTGACCGCACGGGTGCGGTCGCCGACGCCGAGCTTGTCGAAGACGTTGAGCAGGTGCGTCTTGACGGTGGACTCCCCGATGCCGAGCTCGGTCGCGATCTGCTTGTTCGAGCCGCCGAGCGCCACCCGCCGGAGGACATCCAGCTCACGCGCCGTGAGAGAGGGCCGCTCCTCTCCCCGCATCCGATCGACGAGCCGGATCGCGACCTGTGGCGACAGCGCGGTCTGCCCGCTGGCGACGGACCGGATGCCCGCCGCGATCTCCTCGGCGGGCGCCGCCTTGAGCAGATAGCCGGATGCCCCGGCCTCGATCGCGGCGAGGATGCGGTCATCGGACTCGTAGGTCGTGAGGATCAGCACCCGCGGCACGGCCTGCGCCCCGCGCGCCGCGACGATCGCCGCCGTCGCGGCGACACCGTCGAGGCGCGGCATCTGCAGATCGAGCAGCACCACATCGGGGTGGACCTCCGCCGCCACGCGCACGGCGGCCTCGCCGTCGGCGACGTCTCCGACGACGGCGAAGTCGGGCTCGTCGGAGAGCAACCCCACGAGCCCCGCACGGACGAGGGGGTGGTCGTCCGCGATCAGGAGGCGGATCATCGCGCCACCCTCACTGACGTGGCATTCAGCTGACCGGCAGCGCTCGGCGGGGTCGACGAGGGCGTGGCCGCCGGGATCCGGATCCGCACGCGCGTACCGCCGTCGTCGGAGTGGAGATCGAGATGGCCGCCCCCGAGTGCGACGCGGTCGATCATCCCGTCGATCCCGTAGCCGTCGCGCGGGGCATCCGCATCGAATCCGCGCCCGTCGTCGCACACCTCGAGCATGAGCGCCTCCTCCGTCGCCTGCACGCTCACGTCGACGTGCGACGCGTGCGCGTGCCGCTGGACGTTCGACAACGACTCTTGCAGGCAGCGCAGCAGCACGACCTGCGCCTCGCGCCCCGTGGCGGAGTCGAGGTCGCCGAGCGTGAGGCGGATCTCGGCGCCGTTCTCCCGGCGGAACCGCTCGACGAGCCGCTCGATGGCCCGACCCGCTGCATCGTCGGCGGGAACCGCAGCCGTGCGGGCAACCAGCGCCCGCGACTCGTCGAGCGCCTCCCGTGCGACGCTCTCGACGGTCCGAAGCGATGCCTGCGCGCCGTCCGCATCCCCCACGGCGGACTGGCGGAGCGCGCGCTCCGCGAGCAGCACGAGCCCCGCGAGCGACTGCGTGACCGTGTCGTGCAGGTCGCGGGCGAGACGCTCCCGCTCCTCCGCCGCGCCGCGATCGCGGTGCAGCAGTTCGAGCTGCGACTGGGCCGCCGTGAGCTCGGTGAGCAGCCGCGCGCGCTCCTTCCCGTACTCCACGATGCTCGAGATCCAGAGCCCGAACCAGATCGAGAACACGACAGAGAGCACCGCCGTGATCACCGCCGACACGACCGACTCCGCGGAGAAGCCGCCCCCCGCCGCCATCCCGACGAACACGGCAGCGGCGATCACCACCGACCCCAGCACTCCCCCGCGCCCGGTGTCGCCGACCATCCAGATCAGGGGGTAGGCGATCGTCTGCAGCATCGCGAGCGCAGGCGCGGCCCACGTGGCGAGCACCATCGCGATGGCGACGACGGCGATGAAGCCGGCGAAGGCCGCGCCGCGGATCGGTACGACGAGCGCCGCGCGCCCGACGAACACATACGCGGCGGCGAGGATCGCGAGCGAGAGGAGCCCGCCGACGAAGCGCGCGGGCGCGATCTCGGGAAGCGACAGCAACAGCACCGCAACGCTCGCGCACGCCGCGACGGCGAACGACAGATCGATCAGTCGACGCGGGACCATGCCCCTATCCTCGCCCTCCGCGCGTCACGCCGCGCGCCGGTTCCAGCGGAACGTCAGCCGCGTGATGACGAGCCCCACGACGAGCCAGGCCACGAGGGCGATCGCGACGCCGCCGAGGTTCCACTCGCCGCCGGTCTCGAGCGCGCGGAAGTCGTCGGGAAGGAACACGGAGCGCATCCCCTGCGCCATCCACTTCAGAGGGAAGGCCGACGCGACGCTCTGCAGCCACTCCGGAATGAGCGTGAACGCGATGTACACGCCCGAGATGAACTGCAGCACGAGCACGATCGGCAGCACGACCGCCGTCGCGCTCTTGCCCGAGCGCGGCACCGCCGACAGCGCGATGCCGAGGAGCGCACACGTCGCGAGCCCCAGGAGGAACACCCACGCGAACGTCAGCCACTTCTCCGGCTCCGACGGAAGAGTCGCACCGAGCAGTACCCCCGTCACCAGCACCGCCGCGGCCTGCAGCAGGGCCGTCACGAGCACCTGGCCGAACTTGCCGATGAAATAGCTGATGGCGGGCAGCGGCGTCCCGCCGAGGCGCTTGAGCGTGCCGTCGAAACGCTCGACGGCGATGTCGCTCGCGAGGTTCTGCGTGCCCGAGAGCAGCAGCCCGGCGGCGAGCATCCCCGGCAGGTAGTACTGCACGGCGGTCGTGTCTGGAACGCCGGGCCCGAACTGCGTCATCCCGGAGAAGATCGTGCTGAACAGCGCCAGCATGAACACGGGGAACAGGAACGTGAAGAACACCTGATCCGGCGAGCGGAAATAGGTGCGGATCTCGTAGCGCGCACGATGGATGCCGAGGGCGAGGGCGCTCGGCTGACGGGTGGGTGTAGCGGTGACGTCGGTCATGGGTGGCTCCGTGCTCAGGCGGTGGGAGTGTCGGCCGGCGCGGCGGCGACAAGATCGAGGTAGACGTCTTCGAGACTCGGGCGGACGATCTCGAGGTCCTCCGGCTCCCCGCCGAGGCGGTCGCCGAGCGATCGTGCGAACGCGAGCGGTGCGTCGGTGCGCTCTTCGCGGACCTCACCCGCCTCCCGCCAGCGCACGATCGGCGTGCGCATCCGGGCGTCGCCGATCCCGTCGACCGAGCCGATGGCGCGCATCCGCCCGGCGGCGATCACCCCGACCCGGTCGGCGAGGTTCGCCGCCTCGTCGAGGTAGTGGGTCGTGAGGACGATCGTCGTGCCGTCGGCCTTGAGCGCGCGGATGAGGTCCCAGAACTCGCGCCGTGCCTCGGGGTCGAAGCCCGTGGTCGGCTCGTCGAGGAACAGCACGTCCGGTCGCCCGACGACGCCGAGGGCGACGTCGACGCGCCGCTGCTGCCCGCCGGAAAGCCGGGAGATGCGGGTCTTCGCCTGAGCGGAGAGACCGACGGCCGCGATGACCTCATCGACGTTGCGCGGGTGCGGGTAGTACGCAGCGAACTGCGCGACCTGCTCACGGACCGTCGCGTTGCCCGCCTGGCCGGCCGTCTGCAGCACGACGCCGATGCGGGACTTCCAGGCCCGGTGCGCGGCCGCGGGATCGTCGCCCAGGACAGTGGCGACACCGCCGGATCGGTGACGGTAGCCCTCGAGGATCTCCACGGTCGTCGACTTGCCGGCGCCGTTCGGCCCGAGCAGGGCGAACGTCTCCCCCGCATCGATGTGGAAGGTCAGCCCGTCCACGACGTCACGGTCACCGTAGGTCTTGCGCAGGTCTTCGACGCGCACAGCGGGTTCGCTCATGCCTTCAGCCTGCCGCGCCGTGGCATCCGTCGGCACCCGCATCCGGTGGACGCGGTCATCCCCCATTCGGTGGATGCCGCGCCGGACTACGCTGGACGGGTGACCGAAACGCAGCGCGCCGACCGCGCCCCCGTCTCCCGCAAGCTCTCCGCCATCGCCGAGTCGGCGACCCTCAAGGTCGACGCCAAGGCCAAGGCGCTGAAGGCCGAGGGCAAGCCCGTCATCTCCTACGCCGCGGGCGAGCCCGACTTCGCGACGCCGCAGTTCATCGTGGATGCCGCGGCCCTCGCCCTGAAGGACCCGGCGAACTTCCGATACACCCCCGCCGCGGGCCTCCCGGTGCTGCGCGAGGCGATCGCGGCGAAGACCCTGCGCGACTCGGGCCTCGAGGTCGCGCCGTCGCAGATCCTCGTGACCAACGGCGGCAAGCAGGCCGTCTACCAGGCGTTCCAGGCCGTCGTGAACCCTGGCGACGAGGTGCTGCTGCCCGCGCCGTACTGGACGACGTACCCGGAGGCGATCGCCCTCGCCGACGGCATCCCCGTCGAGGTCTTCGCGGGCGCCGACCAGGACTACAAGGTGACCGTCGAGCAGCTCGAGGCGGCGCGCACGGAGCGGACCACCGTGCTCGTGTTCGTGTCGCCCTCGAACCCCACCGGCTCGGTCTACACGCCCGAGGAGACGACGGCGATCGGCGAATGGGCCCTCGAGCACGGCATCTGGGTCATCAGCGACGAGATCTACCAGAACCTCGTCTACGACGGCGCGCGTGCCGTGTCGATCGTCGAGGCCGTGCCGGAGCTCGCCGGCCAGGCGATCCTCGTGAACGGCGTCGCGAAGACGTACGCGATGACCGGATGGCGCGTGGGCTGGATGGTGGGGCCTGCGGATGCCATCAAGGTCGCCGCGAACCTGCAGTCGCACCTGTCCTCGAACGTCAACAACATCGCCCAGCGCGCCGCGGTCGCCGCTCTCACGGGCCCGCAGACGGAGGCCGAGGAGATGCGCCAGGCCTTCGACCGCCGCCGGAAGCTCATCGTCGCGGAGCTCGCGAAGATCCCCGGTGTGAACGTGCCGACCCCGCTCGGAGCGTTCTACGTGTATCCGGATGTCCGGGGTCTGCTCGGCCGCACGTGGGGCGGGACGACGGTTCAGACGTCGCTCGAGCTCGCCGACCTCATCCTCGATCAGGCCGAGGTGGCCGTGGTTCCGGGTGAGGCGTTCGGACCGTCCGGCTACCTCCGCCTGTCGTACGCGCTCGGTGATGAGCAGCTGCTCGAGGGTGTGCAGCGCCTGCAGAAGCTCTTCGGCTGACGCGTTCGCGGGCCGCGGCTGACCGGTCGCGGCCCGCGCGGCCGCGCCCAGAACTACAGCTCGACGCCGACGAGGACGGGCTCGGGCTGCAGGATCAGGCCGAACTCCGCCTGCACCCGCTGCTGGATGTAGCGGGCGAGTTCGGCGACCTCGCCGGCTGTCGCGTGGCCGCGGTTGGTCAGGGCGAGGGCATGCTTGGTCGACAGCCCGGCGCGCGAGCGCGGCAGGTGGAAACCCTTGCCGAGCCCCGCATGCTCGATGAGCCACGCGGCGCTGACCTTGACGTCCGGCTGCACAGACACGGGCGGGGCGACGACGCCGTCGTACGCCGCGAGCGGGATGATGCGCGTCTGGTCGATCACCGGCGCCATCGGCCAGCGCGGGCACTCGGCCGGCAGCGTCCGCGCGAAGGCCGCCGAGACGACCGCGTTCTGGAAGAACGAGCCCGCGCTGTAGGTGTCGGGGTCGGCGTCGTCGAGCACCATGCCCTTACGGGCGCGCGTCGCGAGGACGGTGCTGCGGATGTCGGCGAGAGTGGCCGCGGCACCGGCATCCATCCCGAGCGCCTGCCGCAGCTGCGTGCCGCGCACGGGGAACACGCCGTGGCCGACTTCTTCGAGCTCCAGGGTGAGGGAGAGGATGACGCCGGAGCGACGCGCGCCCTGGCCGTAGTGCTGCTTCAGCACCGACGTGCGGAAGCCGAGTTCGAGGTCGGCGGCGGGGACGGTCTCGATCTCGCCGGTGGCCTCATCGAGGAGTTCGACATCGACGAGCGTCTCGACGATCTCCTGCCCGTACGCGCCGACGTTCTGGATCGGCGCCGCGCCGGCAGTGCCGGGGATGCCGCTCATCGCCTCGACGCCGGCGAGCCCCTGCTCGACCGTGTACGCGACGAGCGCGTCCCAGTCGTGCCCGGCTTCGACGCGCAGGCGACGCCGCCCGCCCTGCACACCGGGGAGCACCTCGATGCCGGTCGTGCGCACGAGGATCACGACGCCCTCGACGGGTTCGTCGCCGACGAGGAGGTTCGATCCCCCGCCGACGACCATCCAGGGTTCGCCCGCGGCCCAGGCATCCTGCAGCGCGTCGACGAGCTCGTCGCGCGTGCGCGCCTCGATCATGCGCTCGGGCGTGCCGCCCACCCGCAGGGTCGTGAGCTCGGCGAGCGGACGCGGGGCGATCTCCGTCACGTCAGCCGCCGAGCCGCACGCGCACCTGGGTCTTGCCGAGGACCGCGGTGTCGGCGAAGGTGACGGTGAGGTCGATGCGGGCGATGTCCTCGTCGAGCGCGCCGACCTTCGCGACGATGACGAGGTCGGCGCCGTCCTGCGCGTCGACGACGACGGGGCGCGTGAACCGGGCGCCGTACTCGACGATACGACCGGCGTCGCCGAGCCAGGGCATGATCGTCTCGACGGCGATCCCCATCGTCAGCATGCCGTGCGCGAGGACGCCCGGAAGGCCCACCTCCGCGGCGACGTCGTCGCGGTAGTGGATCGGGTTGAAGTCGCCCGAGGCGCCCGCGTAGCGCACGAGAGATTCGCGCGTGAGGTGCACGGTGCGCTCGGCGACGATGTCGCCGACGGTGAGAGTGGGGGCTGTCGAATCGGTCATGCGACCTCACCGCCGATCAGGAGGACGGACGTCGCCGTGACGACGTGCGCGCCCGTGGCATCCTCGATCGCCGCCTCGCTCGTGACCATCGCGCCCTTGCCGAACGGGCGGATGTTGGTGATGCGCAGGCGCGCGACCAGTTCGTCGCCGGCGACGATGGGGCGCGTGTAGTGGAAGCGCTGTTCGGCGTGTACCGTGCGCTCGAGCGCGATGCCGGAGTCCGGCTCGGCGAGCAGCTGCTGCAGGGTGAGGTCTTGGACGACCATCGCGAACGTGGGCGGGGCGACGACATCGGCGTAGCCGAGCGCGCGGGCGGCCTCGGGGTCGGAGTGCTGCGGGTCGGTGGCGAAGACCGCGCGGGCGAACTCCCGCACCTTCTCCCGGCCGACGAGGTACGGGGCGGTCGGCGGGAAGGCACGACCGACCAGATCAGGGTTCACGGACACCCCTCGATCCTACCGACGGCACCGCGGCGGGTGTCTCACGGCCCGGCCGGATCAACCCACGCGACGAGCGCGCACCGCCTTCAATGCCATCTGGACGGCGATGAAGGTGAGGAAGACCGCGAACAGCACGTTGCCGACCGCGGGGTTCACGAGAGTGGCGATCCACGATCCGAGTGCCGTCGTCGTGCACGCGGAGACGCCGATGATCGCCGCCGCGACGAGGTCGACGTTGCCCCGGCGAACGTTGGCGATCGTCCCCGACACGGCCGTCGGGATCATCATGAGCAGCGACGTGCCCTTCGCGATAAGGTCGCTCGTGCCGAAGAAGATCATGAGGGCCGGCACGACGACCACGCCCCCGCCGACGCCGAGGAGCCCGGCGAGGATGCCCGTGATGACACCGAGCAGGGCGAGGGCGGCGCCCGAGGCCCACGTGAGGTCGAGGTCGGCGTCACGTGAGGGCACGACGACGAACAGCATCACGATCACGAACACGAGGAACGCGATGAATCCCCACCGGACGGCGTTCTGCGGCAGTCGCGCGAGCAGCCAGGTGCCGATCTGCGCGCCGGCGACGGCGAATGCCGCCAGGATGAGCGCGGGGATCCAGGCGACCGACCCGTGCATCGCGTAGGAGATGACACCGACCGCGGCCGTCGGGACGATCGCGGCGAGCGACGTGCCGGCGGCGCGACGCTGGTCGAACCGGAGGAGCAGCACGAGCATCGGCACGATGACCGTGCCCCCGCCGACACCGAAGAGGCCGGACAGCAGGCCTGCGGCGAGTCCGATGCCGATGCACGACAGCACCAGCCGCGCATCTCGCCGGGGCGTCGGCGCCGTCGTCACGCGTGTGCCTCGCCGCTCACGTCCTCGTGGTCTTCCGAGACTGCTGCGTCGGCGGTTCGCGGATCGCCGGCATCCTCACCCGTCGCCTGCTCGAACTGCGAACGGTACAGGCGGAAGTACGCACCCTGCGCGGCGATGAGCTCTTCGTGCGTGCCCTTCTCGACGATGTCGCCGTGCTCCATCACGAGGATGAGGTCGGCGTCGCGGATCGTCGACAGGCGGTGCGCGATCACGAACGAGGTGCGCCCCGATCGGAGCGCCGCCATCGCGTGCTGCAGCAGCAGCTCGGTGCGGGTGTCGACCGAGCTCGTCGCCTCGTCGAGGATGAGCACGCTCGGGGATGCCACGAACGCGCGCGCGATCGTGATGAGCTGCTTCTCCCCCGCCGAGACGTTCGCGGCATCCTCGTCGAGGATCGTCTCGTAGCCGTCGGGGAGCGAATGGACGAAGCGGTCGACGCGCGTCGCGACGGCCGCCTCGACGATCTGCTCGTCGGAGGCGCCCTCGTTGCCGTACCGGATGTTCTCCCGGATCGACCCGGCGAACAGCCACGGGTCCTGCAGCACCATGCCGGTGCGGGAGCGCACGTCGTCGCGGGTGAGGCGCGCGATGTCCTGCCCGTCGAGCAGGATGCGTCCACCGTCGAGCTCGTAGAACCGCATGAGGAGGTTGACGAGCGTCGTCTTGCCCGCGCCCGTCGGGCCGACGATCGCGACGGTCTGCCCCGGCTCGACGCGGAACGACAGGTCGCGGATGAGCGGCTTGTCGGGCGAGTAGCTGAAGGCGACGTGTTCGAACTCGATGACTCCGGGGCCCTCGACGAGCGCGGGGGCGTCGGCGGCATCCGGTTCCTGCTCCTCCTCGTCGAGGAGTTCGAAGACGCGCTCCGCGGAGGCCGTGCCGGACTGGACGACCGCCGCCATGCCGCCGAGTTCGGCGAGCGGCTGCGTGAACTGCTGCGAGTACTGGATGAACGCCTGCACGTCACCGAGGCGGAGCTGGCCGGATGCCACCATGAGCCCGCCGAGCACGGCGATGCCGACGTACGACAGTGACCCGATGAACATCATGGCGGGCATCATGAGGCCGGAGAGGAACTGCGCCTTGAAGGCCGCCTGGTAGAGCTCCTCGTTCTCCTCCTGGAACTTCTCGCGCGAGTCGCGCTCGCGGCCGTAGACCCGGACGAGTGCATGGCCCGAGAAGGACTCCTCGACGCGGGCGTTCAGGCGCCCGACCTTGCGCCACTGGGTCGCGAACGCTTTCTGCGACTTCGGCCCGATGACGCCGAAGATGACGCCCATGAGCGGGAGTGCGACGAGAGCGACGATCGCGAGCTGCCACGAGATCGAGAACATCATGACGAGCACGCCGACGACGGTGAGGACGTTCGTGAGCGCCGTCGACAGGGACTGCTGCATCGTCTGCGTGATGTTGTCGATGTCGTTCGTCACGCGGGAGATCAGCTCGCCGCGCTGCACCTTGTCGAAGTACGAGAGCGGCAGGCGGTTGATCTTGGCCTCGACCTGCTCACGCAGGCGCCACATCGTGCGCACCATGATCACGTTGATGACGTAACCCTGGATCCAGGTGAGCAGCGACGAGACGACGTAGATCGCCATCACGGCGACGAGCACCCACTGAAGGCGTTCGAAGTCCACTCCGCCGCCCACGCGGAAGTCGTGCATCGCGGCGACGATGTTCGCGATGTCGCCCTGACCCGCGGTCCGGAGCGCCTCGACGACCTGATCCTGAGACATGCCGGCGAACTGGGCCGGGAGTGCGGACGAGACGACGCCCTCGAAGATGATGTTCGTCGCCTCGCCGAGGACCTTCGGGGCGATGACGGCGAGGATGACGCCGATCGCGCCGAAGAGGGACACGAGCGCGAACGCCCACTTGTACGGTCCGAGGAGCCCGATCATCCGTCCGAAGCTCTTTCGGAAGTTCGTGGCCTTGCCGGGCGCGACCGAGTCCCAGTCGCCCGAGTTCAGACGTGCCTGCTCGGCGAGTTCGAGCTCGTAGCGCTCCTCTTCGGAGATCTCCGGCTGCGGGGCGGTCGGGTTCTTCGCGGCGCTCACGCGTCCACCCCCAGCTGCGATTCGACGATCTCGCGGTATGTCTCGTTGGTCGCGAGGAGCTCGTCGTGGGTGCCCGACCCGACCATGCGGCCATCGTCGAGCACGATGATGCGGTCGGCGTCGGTGATCGTCGACACGCGCTGGGCGACGACGATCTTGGTGACCTCGGGCAGCTCCCTCCAGAGCGCTTGGCGCAGCCTGGCATCCGTCGTCACGTCAAGCGCCGAGAACGAGTCGTCGAAGACGAGGATGTCGGGCTGGTGCGTGATCGCGCGGGCGATCGAGAGCCGCTGGCGCTGACCGCCCGACACGTTCGTGCCGCCCTGGGCGATGCGCGAGTCGAGGCCGTCGGGCATCTCCTCGACGAAGTCCCTGCCCTGGGCGATCTCGAGCGCGTGCCAGAGCTCGTCGTCGGTCGCGTCCTCACGCCCGAACCGCAGGTTGGAGGCCACGGTGCCGGTGAACAGGAACGCCTTCTGCGGCACGAAGCCGATGCCCTCCCACATGCGATCGAGGTCGGCCGCACGCACGTCGACGCCGCCCACGCGGACGGTTCCGCCCGTCACATCGAAAAGGCGCGGGATGAGAGAGACGAGCGTCGTCTTGCCGGTACCCGTGGAGCCGACGATCGCGACCGTCTCGCCTCGCTCGGCACGGAATGAGATGCCCTGCAGCACCGGCGCCTCCGCGCCCGGATAGCTGAACTCGACGTCGTCGAACTCGACGACGCCCGGCTCGGGGAAGGCGCTGACGGGGTGCTCCGGGCGCTCGAGGGCGTCGCTGGAGTCGAGCACCTCGCCGATGCGGTCGGCCGACACCGCGGCGCGCGGGATCATGATCGTCATGAACGTGGCCATGAGCACGCCCATCAGGATCTGTCCGACGTACTGCATGAAGGCGAAGAGCGTGCCGATCTGCACGTGCCCGGCATCCACCTGGATGCCGCCGAACCAGATGACGCCGACCACCGTGATGTTCAGCACGAGCATGGCGAGCGGGAACATCACGACGAACAGCGATCCGACCTTGCGTCCGACGATCATGATGTCCGTATTGGCGACGCGGAAGCGCGCCTCTTCGATGCGCTCGCGCACGAACGCGCGGATGACGCGGACGCCCGTGAGCTGCTCGCGCATCACCCGGTTCACGCCGTCGAGCTTGTCCTGGTACTGACGGAACAGCGGCACCATGCGGCTGATGATGAGGCCCGCGACGAGGAGGAGGACGGGCACGGCGACGGCGATCAGCCAGCTCAGCCCGACGTCCTGCTGCAGCGCCATGATGATGCCGCCGATCGCGAGGAGCGGTGCCGTGACGAGCATCGTGGCGCCCATCATGGCGAGCATCTGCACCTGCTGCACGTCGTTCGTGTTGCGGGTGATGAGCGTGCCGGCACCGAACGACGAGACCTCGCGCTCGCTGAAGCCGCTCACCTTCTCGTAGACGTCGCGGCGGATGTCGCGACCGGCGCTCATCGCCGCGCGCGCCGCGAAGTAGGTCGCGATGACGGATGCCACGATCTGTCCGAGCGCGATCGCGAGCATGAACCCCCCGCGCGACCAGATGTATCCCGTGTCACCGGCGGCGACGCCCTTGTCGATGATGTCCGCGTTCAGCCGCGGCAGGTAGAGGGAGGCCATCGCGGAGGCGAACTGGAAGACCAGGACCCCCAGCAGCCACCACTTGTAGGTCCACAAATAGCGGACCAGGAGTTTTCCGAGCATGGGGGTCTCCGAGAGCAGGGGGAGGTGACGCTACATGCTAACGCCGTCCTCCGACACGCGGGGGCCGCCGGGCGCTAGCGTGCTGTGCGTGACCCTCCCCACGCCCACTCACGACGTCGTCATCGTCGGCGGCGGCCACAACGCGCTGGTAGCGGCGGCCTACCTCGCCCGCGCCGGCCGCTCGGTGCTGCTGCTGGAACGCCAGGATCACACGGGCGGCGCCGCCGTCAGCGCCCGCGCGTTCGAAGGCGTGGATGCACGCCTTTCGCGTTACTCCTACCTCGTGAGCCTGCTGCCGCAGCAGATCCAGGACGATCTCGGCCTCGACATCCGCCTCGCGCACCGCCGGTACTCGTCGTACACGCCGCTGCCGGGCGATCCCGCCGGTCGCGGCCTGCTGGTCGACCGCACCGACGCCGCCGCGACGGCTGCGTCGTTCGCCGAGATCGGTGCCGCCTCGGATGCCCGTGGCTTCGACACCCTCTACGAAGCCACGGGCAGCATCGCCGCCGCGCTCTGGCCGACCGTGACCGGCCCGCTCCCGACGCGCAGCGAGGCGCGGGCGCTCGTCGGCGACGATGCCGTGTGGGATGCCGTGTTCGAGCGCCCGATCGGGGAGTTCATCGAGTCGCATGTCGATGACGACCTGGTCCGCGGGGTCGTGCTCACGGATGCGCTCATCGGCACCTTCGCGTCGGCGCATCAGGGCGACCTGCAGCAGAACCGGTGCTTCCTCTACCACGTGATCGGCGGCGGCACGGGCGACTGGGATGTGCCGATCGGGGGCATGGGCACCGTGACGACGCAGCTCGACGCCGCGGCCCGCGCCGCCGGAGCGGAGATCCGCACCGGGGCGGAGGTGACCGGCATCCGCCCCGACGGCACCGTGGTCTTCCGCACCTCCGCCGGCGCGGAGACCGTGGCGGGCCGCCATGTGCTCGCGGGCGTCGCGCCGGCCGTGCTCGACGAGCTGATGGGCACCCCCTCCGCCGCGCGGGTTCCGCGACCGCACGGCGCACAGGTGAAAGTCAACCTGCTGCTGCGGCGGCTACCTCGACTGCGCGATGAGAGTGTCGCACCCGAGGCCGCGTTCGGTGGGACCTTCCACATCAACGAGGGGTACGCGCAGCTGCAGGATGCCTACGGGCAGGCCGCCGGCGGGGAGATCCCCACGATCCTCCCGTGCGAGATCTACTGCCACTCGCTCGCGGACCGCACGATCCTCGGCGACGATCTGGCCGCGACGGAGGCGCAGACGCTCACGGTCTTCGCGCTGCACACGCCGAGCGACCTCGTCTCCGCGGAATCGCTCGACGCGCAGCGCGCGCGGCTGCAGCGCGCCGTGCTCGACTCGCTCGATTCCGTGCTGGCCGAACCGATCGAGGACCTGCTCCTCGTGGACGCCGAAGGTCGGCCCTGCATCGAGACGAAGACGACCCTCGACCTGGAGCGCGCGCTCAACATGCCCGGCGGCAACATCTTCCATGGCCCGCTGTCGTGGCCGTTCCTCGAGGACGACGCCCCGCGCGACACCCCCGCGCAGCGTTGGGGCGTCGCGACGGCGCACGAGCGCATCCTGCTGTGCGGCTCGGGCGCGGTCCGCGGCGGCGCCGTCAGCGGACTCGGCGGCCACAACGCCGCGATGGCCGTGCTCGAGTCCGACTGATCGACCCGCGCCCGGAAACACGAAAACCCCCGGCCTCCCGGGGGTTTCTGTAGCAGGAGCGGGGCTTGAACCCGCGACCTCACGATTATGAGTCGTGCGCTCTCACCAACTGAGCTACCCTGCCGCGCTGCACCCGCACGGCGAGATGCGGATGCTGCGAGCCCCGAGTCAGGATTGAACTGACGACCCCTTCCTTACCATGGAAGTGCTCTGCCACTGAGCTATCGGGGCGTGCCGCCCGCGCGCGGGCAACTAGAAGAGGATATCAGGTTCGGGGCATCCGACCGAACCGTCAACCGACGGTGTGGTGGCCCTTCGTGTGCTCGTACATCCACGGCATCGGGTCGGTGTGCGTCGACCCGCCGAGAAGCACCTCGAAGTGCAGGTGCGGCCCGGTGGCCTTGCCGGTCTGGCCGACCCTGCCGATGACCTGACCCGCGGTGACCGTGTCGCCGACCTTGACGGCGAGCGATCCGTGCAGCATGTGCCCGTACCGGGTGGAGACGAGCTGGCCGTCGATGATGTGGTCGACGACGACGGTCACGCCGTAGTCACCGCCGGCCTCCGTCGCGATGCGCACGGTGCCCGCTGCGATGACCTGGATGTCCGCGCCGAGTCCCGGCGTGAGGTCGACGCCGCGGTGCGGGGAGGAGAACTGCGCGAGGTAGCTGACCGAGCCGTACGCCGCCGAGATCGGCACCCCGACGGGGAACGGCCACTGGATCGGCGCGGTCGGGTCGCTGACCCACGTGCCGGCGAACTCGGTGACGCCGCCTGCTGCGGCGACATCCGCCATGGATGCCACGTTGTAGCCGCCCTCGGGGCGACCGAGGCTCGCCACATCGTTGCCGCCGCCGGCGACGAATGCCTGGATCTCACCCTTTGGCGCCGTCGTCGACGCCACCGTCGTGAGGTCCGTCGTCGTGGCGGCGGATGTCGCGGAGGCGAGTGCTTCGGCGGGGGTCGTGGTGCCCACCGCCAGAAGGCCGACGATCGTCATCACGCCGAGCGAGAAGGATGCCGCGGCGATGCGCTGCGCCACGACACCGCGACGCGAACGGCGCGGGGGGACGTGCCCCGCCGCAGCCGGCTGGGGCGCCGTGGGCGCAGGGCGCTGGATGGGAGTCTCGCCCGTGAAGGAGAACAGACGGGCGGCGCGCTCGAACTCGTCGAGATCGGATGCCTCGCCGTCCGCACTCCCCGCGAACGTCGAACCCGGCTCGACCGGCGTATGCGCTGCAGGCGCGTCTTCGGCGGGAGCCGCAGCGTGCGTGGCGACCTCGGCGAACACCGCCTGTGCGGCATGGCGCAAGCGCAGCCGCGCGGGCAGATCGGGCTCGGCACCGACGGACTCGGCGAGGATCGCGGCGGCGACATCGGCGACGACGGTCTCCGCGAGCGACGGCTCGGGCGCGGCCTGCGTGGCATCCGTCGCGGACATCGAGCCACCGGCGGCAGCAGCCGCGGCGGCGCGCCGACGGTACTCGGCGCGGGTGAGGACTCCGGTCACCTCCGGCGCCGACGGCGCGGAGGTGAGGCGGTCGGCGCTGCGTTCGGGCACAGCGTCACCCGTCGGGGAGTCGAGGGTCACATCACAGGCTCTCGTCCGGCCGTGCGGGGGCACACGGCGACGTACTGGGGATTCCGTTCCCCTCACCGTTCGGGCGGCAAAGGTAACGATCGGGTAAACACTACCCCGGGACGTCTGTGAATGCGATGAATGGTCACCGGTATATCGCGGATGCCACGGCGTCGAACACCTCACGACCAGCTGCGATCGTCATCGCGCGGCCGGGGCGGCCGCCCGGCTCGCCGCCGACGACACCGCCCGCCTCGGTGACGAGGAGCGCGCCGGCCGCGTGATCCCACGGTTGCAGCCCACGCTCGAAGTAGCCGTCGAGGCGGCCGGCCGCGACGTATGCCAGATCCAGCGACGCGGCGCCGGCGCGGCGCAGGTCGCGCGCGATCGGCATGACCTGCCGAACCCGGGCGAGGTCACCCTCGTGGGTCGCCGGGTCGTATCCGAACCCCGTGGCGAGGAGCGCCCCGGCATCCGCCCTCTCCGTCACAGCCAGTCGTGCGTCACCGAGCCACGCGCCCCCACCGCGGGTGGCGTGGAACAGTTCGCCGACGGCCGGGGTGAAGACGACGCCGGCCTGAGCCGCCCACGAGGCCGGATCGGGCGCCCCCGTCACCGCCGCGATCGAAACCGCGTAGTGCGGGATGCCGTAGGCGTAGTTGACGGTGCCGTCGATGGGATCGACGACCCAGGTGACGTCGGTGGTGCCGCGCTCCGCACCGGACTCCTCCCCCAGGAAGCCGTCGCCCGGACGGGCCGCGGCGAGTCGGTCACGGATCAGCTGCTCGACCTCGCGGTCTGCGTCGGTGACGATGTCGGCGAGGGCCGACTTCGTCGCGGCGATCCGGACGCCCTCCTCACGGCGGCGCCGAGCGAGGTCGCCCGCTTCGCGCGCGATCTCCACGGCGAGGCGCAGGAGGTCCGAGGCATCCACCTCTGTCAGACGGTCATCCACGAGGCCTCGCGCCTCACCCCTGCTGCGGCGGGAGCGGCGGCACGGGCGGAACGGGCGGGTAGCCCTGGTACCCGGGCGCCGGCGCGACGGGCGGGGCGGGCTGCCGGGCGACCGGAGCAGCCTGCGGCGAAGCGGGGGCCGGCTCCTGCGCCGGAGGAACGGCGGGCGACGCCATGCTCGGGTGGCCGGTGTAGTAGGCGTTCCAGTCCGGCGAACCGTCGGGGAGGACCGGCAACGGCGTCCAGCCGTCGGCGTACGTCGGCCACGCGGATGCCACGGGAGCGGCGGGCGCGCCGTATGCGGCCGGAGCTCCGGGGGTGCCGGGGAGGCCGTACGCGGGCGCGGCGGCGTATCCGCCGGGCACCGCAGGCCGCGGCCTCTTGGGCGCGAACAGTGCGTTGACGAGGGGAACGAGCGCCGTGCCGACCGCGGCGAGGATCGCGAGAGCGACGACGACGCGCCAGTACAGCGGACGGAAGTCGGTGAACTCCTCGCCGATCAGAGCGATGACCAGCATCGCGGCGAGGATCACGACGAGGCCGATCGTCACGTAGGTCACGACAGTCGTGAAGGTCATCGGGTGTCGCAGGTGTGCGGGGATCAGCAGTCGCGCATGGAGGAGGGCGCCCTGGATGATCAGCGCGATCAGCACGAAACGGAAGAACCGTTCGGCGCCGATCCCGTAGCTCGACTCCGATGGCATCCAGATGAGGAACGCGCCGATCAGGAGCGTCAGCACCCACGCGACCATGCTCGCGAGCGCGAGCCACGCGGGGCGGCGCGACGCGAGGTTCGCCTCGCCGATCGAGACACCGGCGAAGCCCGCCAGAAGCAGGATCGTCAGGAACGCCTTGCCGACGATCCCGTTGTCGTCACCGATGAGCACCCACACGACGCAGACGATCGCCGCCGCGATGAGTGCGCCGATGGCGACCCAGATGGATGCCCGGAGGATCCGGGTCGACGAGGGAGAGGTGATCGGCTCCGACATGGGGGTCCCTTCACTGGCTGACCCGTCCATCCTGACAGAGAAACGGCCCCGCGTTGCGGGGCCGTTCACAGGGTGGCGAGTGAGGGATTCGAACCCCCGAAGTCGAAGACGGCTGATTTACAGTCAGATCCCTTTGGCCGCTTGGGTAACTCGCCAGGTGCGCACCCGCCCGGCTTTTCCAGTCGACCGGAGGCGCGATCAACCATCTTACCGGTCCGCGGGCGATGCAAAGAACCATGCACGCCCGGGCGCGCGTCGGATGCGATCGACCGGGGTCAGTTGAGCACGCGGGCGACGAAGTCCTCGACGCGGCGGCGGGTGCCGTCGATCCGCCGATCGACACTCGCCCGCACCTCACTCGGCGCGAGCGGGGCCGCAAGGCGCACGTTCTCGTGGCATCCGAGGTCCGCGCACATGTACGTCCCGACGCTGTCGCCGCGCGCCCCCGCCGCCCCGGCCCGGCGGGCGGTGAACAGCGCGACCTGGTTGCCGGGCTGCATCGTGTGGCAGAGATTGCACACTGCGGCGCGCCCCCGCGAGCCGGACGCCGCCCGCAACACGATCCCGGTCGGCACGCCGTCGCGTTCGACGATGACGTATCCGCGGCCACGGTCTTCGGGGTCCGACCACGCGACGAAGTCGAGGTGATCCCAATCGGCCAGGACGAACGACATCGGGAAGCTCAGACGCTCGCGTTCCTCGGGGGACGCGTTCACGATCGCCGCGCGGACCTCATCTTCGGTGAGCGCTTGCATCGCTCCAGTCTACGAACCGGCCATGCCGCCGGGGCGGCGGGTGCTCGCGCCTGCGCGGTGGGTGTCGATGCCGGTGTCGCGCCCGCGCCGGTGCCGCGCCGCAGCAGTGCGGGCGGGGCGGCGTGACGAATGCAGGAGTTCTGTGACAGGTGACCCCGAGGGGCGCGCAACGGCGCGGGGCGGCGCTCGCGGATCGTGCGGAGCTCCTGCATACGTCACCGGTCGAGGCGACCACACCGGCGACCGCGGAGTTGATCGCGAGGGTGTGGTGGGGCGCGGCCGAGCGCGGTGGGGGCGGCCCGGCAGCGGGCCGGTGGCAGCAGCACCGCAGAGGCGAGCGCCGGACGGCGTGACGAATGCAGGAGTTCTGTCACCGGCGGGCGCCCAGGTGGCGCGAAACCGCGGGCCGCGCGCGCGGACCGTGCGGAACTCCTGCATACGTCACCGGCCGCGCCCACAACTCCGGGGACCGCGCCCGGCCGCCCGCCGCGCGGCCACAAGACCGGGAACCGCGCCCGGCCGCCCGGCACCAGCGGCGCGCGGGGCCGCGGGCTACAGTGAGTGCATGGCCGACAGTTCCTTCGACATCGTCTCCAAGATCGACCGCCAGGAGGCGGACAACGCCTTCAACCAGGCCCGCAAGGAGGTCGAGCAGCGCTACGACTTCAAGGGCACGGATGCCTCGATCGACTGGTCCGGTGAGGCGATCCTCATCAAGGCCAACAGCGAGGAGCGCGCGAAGGCCGTGCTCGACGTGTTCCAGTCGAAGCTCATCAAGCGCGGGATCTCCCTGAAGTCGCTCGACTCCGGCGAGCCGCAGGCCTCCGGCAAGGAGTACCGCATCACCTCGACGCTCAAGGAGGGCATCTCCTCCGAGAACGCGAAGAAGATCTCGAAGATCATCCGCGACGAAGGCCCCAAGTCGGTGAAGTCGCAGATCCAGGGCGATGAGCTGCGCGTGCAGTCGAAGTCGCGCGACGACCTGCAGGAGGTCCAGCGGCTGCTCAAGGCCGCCGACCTCGACGTCGACCTGCAGTACGTCAACTACCGCTGAGCCTCAGCCCCGGATCGGGACGGCATTCCCCGACACGATCACGCCTCCGCGGGCGGGGATGTCGACCGTCAGCACGCCGGGCCGCCCGACGTGCTCGCCCTGCTCTATGACCATCCGCGCGGGTGCGCCACCGAGGTCGCGCAGGTAGGCGCCGACAGCGGCGGCCGCCGAGCCTGTCGCGGGATCTTCCGTGATGCGGCCGACGGGGAAGAGGTTCCGCGCGGCGAACCGCTCGGGCCCGAGTCGATGCAGCACCGTGATGGTCGCCGGCCAGCCGCGCTCGTCCATGAGGGCGCGGACGGCGTCGGGGTCGAATGCGAACGCGTCGAACACGGCCCGGTCGGCGATCACCACGACGGGGTGCGGGTTCCCGGCATTCGACAGCCGCGGCGGCAGCTCCGGATCGAGCGCCGCGTGCGGCACTCCGAGGAGCGACAGGATCGCGTCGAGATCGGCCCCTGGAAGCTCCGCGACGACCGGCTCGATGCTCGTGAACGCGGCACGCAGCCCGCTCACATCGCGCGACCTGACGATCTCGACGAGCCCGACGGCAGTCCGGAAGACGACCGGTCCGAGCGCGCCGTCCCGCTCGGCGAGCGCGATCGCCGTCGCGATCGTCGCGTGCCCGCAGAACGGCACTTCCGCGATCGGCGAGAAGTAGCGGATGCCGAAGACGCCGCCCTCCTCCCCCGTCACGAATGCCGTCTCGGCGTAGTCGATCTCGGCCGCGATCCGCTGCATCTCGGCATCGCTGAGCGACTCCGCTCCGAGGACGACGCCGGCGGGGTTGCCCCCGTCGGGTTCGGTCGTGAACGCCGCGTACCGGAGGATGTCGAGCTCGGCCATTCCGTCAGCGTACGAGCGGCAGCGGCGCACCGGACCGGGCCGATCGCAGATCCGTGGCCCGGTGTCAGCGCCGCGCGAGCGGGGACCAGTCCACTTCGAGCGCGTCGGGGCGGCTGGGTGACACCGCGGCGACGAGGACGTCGCCGACCCTCGGCCATGCCGAGCGCGGCAGCACCACGACCTGTGTGAGCGTGTGGGCAGGGGCCCCGTCGGCGGTCACGGCGAGCTCGACGGTGCACTCCTGATAGCGGCGACGCCCCTCCGGCGCACTCACCGCGACGACGCGGACCCGACCGCGCACGGCGTCGGCGAGGGGGTCGCCCGTGATCCGCTCGAGCCACTGCGCCGCCTGCGCGAGCGGGCTCTCACTCTCGGACTCGATCGCGCCGATGCCGTCGCGCCGGGGGTCGCCCGCACCCGCACCGCGACTCGCGCCGGCACCAGCACCGCCACCCGCACCCGACCCCGCACCGGCACCCGCACCAGCCCGCGCGTCAGGCATCCATCGCCCCGCGCGTCAGCCAGGTCTGCAGGGCGGCGTACGCGGCCTCCGCCGCCCCGTGCTCCGAGAGGAACACGTCGTGGATCGCGTCCGGGATGCGGTCGATCGTCACCCGCGGGCCGAGGCGTGTCGCGGCGCGGGCGATGTCGTCGACGACCAGCACACTGTCGGTCTTCGTCATCTCGTCCGACCACTGCAGCGGCGACGTCGACCGGGCCGACAGCAGGACGAGAACGGGACAGTCGATCTCGAGACCCGCGGCGACGGCGGCGTGACCGGCCATCACCGCGGCGAGCCACCCCGGATGCGTGGGGAATCCCCGCTCCGGCCGCCACCCCTCGGGACTGTCCGGAAGCGTGCCCAGCTCACGCTGCGCCCGCGTGTAGAACCCGAGATCGACGACCGGGTGGACACCGAGCGGATCGAACCTCGCCCGGGCCGCCACGAGCGGCGCGATGGCCTGGCGCCCGATCGCCCCCGTCTGCAGTTCCAGCCACGGGCTGTTGAGCACGAGGGCCGCTGCGACGCCCGGATGCCGAGCCGCCCAGAGGCTCAGCGTCAGCCCACCGGTCGAATGCCCCATGAGCACCAGCCGTCGGCCCTTGCGGGCGGTGCCCATGGCCTCCAGCGCAGCCTTGATGTCGGCGTCGTAGTCCTCGAGGCTCGCCACGTAGCCGGGCGTCTGCCCGGGTCGCTGACTGCGCCCGTACTTGCGCAGGTCGAGCGCGTAGAAGTGCGCCCCGAGCCCCGCCCAGAACCGGGCGAGCTCCGCCTGGAAGAAATAGTCCGACCATCCGTGCACGTACAGCACGTCGACGCCCGCGAGGGGCTTCAGCACCGCCACGTGCGGCCGGGCGCGCACGAGTGTCGCGACGACGGGCCCCTCGGCATCCGTTCCGAGATCGAGGGTCAACTGCTCGAACGGCTCCCCGAGGATGTCGGGAGCCCAGGTGGATGCCATGGCGCCAGCCTAGCCAGAGCGCCGAGCTCTACTCCGCCCGCGAGACCCGCACCATCTCGTCGCGGTCGACGACCTTGATGCGGGCGCGCTCGACCGGCGCGCCGAGCGCGATCTCGTGCTCGTCGAGGCGGTGCCACCCGTCGAGGTCGGTCCAGGTCACGCCGCGCGATTCGAGGAGGGCGGGGATCGCCTCGGGCGACGGGTCCTCCGGAGCCCACCACGAGCCTTGGTCGTTGATGAGGTGGCTCACCGTCTCCATGGCATCCGACTTCGTGTGGCCGATGAGGCCGACCGGGCCGCGCTTGATCCACCCCGTCGCGTACACGCCGGGCACGCGCTCGTTCGAGTCCTTCTTCAGCACCTGGCCCTCGTGGTTCGGGATGACGCCGTGCTTCTTGTCGAAGGGGACGCCCTCGAGCGGCGATCCGAAGTACCCGATGGCGCGGTAGACCTGCTGCACGGCGACCTCGCGCAACTCGCCCGTGCCCTCGACGCCGCCCTGACCGTCGGGCCGCGTGCGCTCGTACACGATCGCCGCCGCGCGCCCCGTGTCATCGGTGCGGATCTCGACGGGCTTCGCCCAGAAGTGCAGGTGGAGGCGACGGGATGCCTCGCCGCCGGCGTTGTTCACCGAGGGGCGCTGCCGCCACGACTGCAGCACGCGGTCGATCACCATGACCTGCTTGTTGGAGGCGATCGCGGCCTTCGACGCCTCGTCGTAGTCGAAGTCCTCGTCGTAGACGACCATGTCGACGTCGCGCAGCTCGCCGAGCTCGCGCAGCTCGAGCGGCGTGAACTTCACCTGCGCGGGGCCGCGGCGCCCGAACACGTGCACATCGGTGATCCGGGATGCCTCGAGCCCGGCCTGCACGTTCGCGGGGATCTCGGTCGGGAGGAGATCCTCGACGTGCTTGGCGAGGACGCGGGCGACGTCGAGGGCGACGTTGCCGACCCCGACGACGGCGACGGACTCGGCATCCAGCGGCCACTCCCGCGGGAAGTCGGGGTGGCCGTCGTACCAGCTGACGAAGTCGGCCGCCCCGTGCGAGCCGACCGCGTCGATGCCGGGGATGTCGAGCTGCGCGTCGCGAATCGCCCCGGTCGCGAAGATGACCGCGTTGTAGTGACGCTTCAGGTCGTCGAGAGTGAGGTCCTCCCCGAAGCGGACGTTCCCGAAGATGCGGATGTCGCCGCGGTCGAGCACGTCGCGCAGCGCCGTGATGATGCCCTTGATGCGCGGGTGGTCGGGGGCGACGCCGTAACGCACGAGGCCGTACGGGGCCGGCAGGTGGTCGAAGAGGTCGATCGAGACGTCGAACTTGCGCTCCGCCTTCAGGAGGATGTCCGCGGCGTAGATGCCGGCGGGACCGGCGCCGACGATGGCGAGCCTCAGCTTGGTCATGCGGGGTGTCCTTTGCATCACGGAACCGGCGCACTCCCGGTCCCTGAACCTGTCGAAGGGTCGGAGGGCGTCAGCTGGAGCGGTCGACGATGACGTGCGAGAGCTTCACGAGGGCGTCGCGCACGACTCCGGAGGGGATCGGGTCGAGGGCCGCCACGGCGGCATCCGCCCACTCGTACGCCTGGCGCCGCGTCTCTGCGGTCGCCGGATCGTCGCGCAGGTGCGTCATCGCCTCATCGAGGATCCCCGGGTCGGCGCCGTCGGCGATGCGGGCGACGCCGTCGTCGATCGTCGCCTTGAGCGCACGCGAGGCCGGGTCGGACGCCCGCCCGAGGAGGAGATACGGCATGGTCGGCACGCCCGCGCGCAGGTCGGTGCCCGGGACCTTGCCGGTCTCGTCCGGGTTCGGCGACAGGTCGATGACGTCGTCGAGCAGCTGGAAGGCGATGCCGACCTTCTCGCCGTACTCGAGCATCGGGAGGCGGTACTCCGACGGTGCATCGGAGAAGAGGATGCCGGCCTGCGCGGATGCCGCGATGAGCGATCCCGTCTTGTCGGCGAGCACCTTCAGGTAGAACTGCACGGGATCATCGCCCGCCTGCGCGCCGACCGTCTCATGCATCTGGCCGAGGACGAGCCGCTCGAACGTGTCGGCCTGCAGCCGGATGGCCCGCTCGCCGATCTGCGCCATCAACTGGCTCGCCCGCGAGAAGAGCAGGTCGCCCGTGAGGATCGCGACGCTGTTGCCCCACACGGCGTGCGCGCTCGGCACCCCGCGGCGGACGTCCGCGCCGTCCATGACGTCGTCGTGGTAGAGCGACCCCAGGTGGGTCATCTCGAGCGCGGTCGCGCCGGCGATGACGTTCGGCGTCGTGCCCTCGCCGAGCTGCGCCGTGAGCAGCGTCAGCATGGGGCGCACGCGCTTGCCGCCCGCCTCGTAGAGGTAGCGGGTCGTGGCATCCGCCAGCGCGTCGCTCACGCGCAGCTCGCGGGCGAGCGTGTCCTCGACACGGTCGAGGCCGTCCTCGACGACACCGAGCAGTTTGCGCATGCGCGGGCCCGCGAGAACGCGCTCGGTCAGGCCCAGTTGGGCCGAGAGTCGCTCTCCGGAGGCGGGAAGGCTCGCAGTCACGGACCCAGCCTACCCGGGCGTTCAGCGAGCGGCGTGGGGCTTGACGCCGCGGTGGAGCGCGACGATCCCGAACGTGAGGTTGCGGTGGGCGACCTCGGTCCACCCGGCACCGCGGATCCACGACGACAGCGTGACCTGGTCGGGCCAGTCGCGGATCGACTCGTTCAGGTAGTCGTACGCGTCGGCATTGGTGCTCACGGTCTTCGCGACGAGCGGCAGGACGCGGTCGTTGTAGAAGCGGTAGAGGCCCGCGAACGCGGGGTTCTGCGGATGCGAGAACTCGCAGATCACGAGCTTGCCGCCGGGCGCCGTGACCCGGAGCATCTCGGCGAGCGCCTTCTTCGGGTCGTTGACGTTGCGGAGGCCGAACGAGATCGTCACCGCGTCGAACGTGTCGTCCTCGAACGGGAGCGCCGTGGCATCCGACAGCGTGAACTCGAGATTCGAGACGTCGCCGTGGCGGCGTCGACCCTCGGCGATCATGCCCGCGGAGAAGTCGCCCGCGACGACGTCCGCGCCGGAACGGGCGAGGCTGACCGAGCTCGCCCCCGTGCCGGCGGCGAGATCCAGAATGCGCTGGCCCGGCTTCGGGGCGACGGCGCGGGTCGTCGCGACGCGCCACAGCCGGTCCTGCCCGAGGCTCAGCACCGTGTTGGTGCGGTCGTAGCCACGGGCCACCTCGTCGAACATGCCGCTCACGCGGGCCGGGTCTTTGCCGAGGTCGGCGCGGTGCTCACTCACCGTTCGATCCTACGTGCGGGCCGGGATGGGGCGGTTCAGTCGGGCGACTGCGGGGTGCGGAGCGGGGGGACAGGCCGCGCGCAGCGGACCGGGCCCGGGCGCGGATTAGGCTGGGCGGGTGAGCGACACGTCCCCGAGCCCGGCGCGGTTGCGGGTGATCACCGGCGAGATCGCGCCGCTCGGTGACCTGCTCGAGTACGCCGATCCGCACGATCCGCTGGTCTGGACCCGCCGCGGCGCGTGGCTCGTCGGCGTGGGCGCGGCCCTCACTCTGACGGCCCCGGGGACGGATGCCACGGGGCTCGCCGCGCAGTGGCGACGGGTCGCGGATGCCGCGGTCATCGACGATCACGTCGGCGTCACCGGATCCGGCCTCGTCGCCTTCGGAGCGCTCCCCTTCGACACGGCCTCCGCCGCGCCGGCCGTGCTGACCGTCCCGCACCTCGTCATCGGCCACCGCGGCGAGCGCACCTGGGCGACGTGGGTGCTCCAGGATGCCGGTGAGCCCGACCCCGACGAACCGCGCACCGTCCCGTTCGGCCCGCACTGGTCCGCCGCCGTCGGGCCGGGCGCACTGACCCCCGAGGGCTACCAGGCGGCCGTGCGCGCGGGGCTCGACGCGATCTCCGCCGGCGAGGTCAGCAAGGTCGTCCTCGCCCGCGACATCGTGGGCACGGTCCCGGCCGGCGCGGACCTCCGCCGCCTCGTCCGATCGCTCGCCGGCGGCTACCCGGACACGTGGGTCTACGCCGTCGACGGGCTGATCGGCGCGAGCCCGGAGACCCTCGTCACCGTCGCCGGCGGCACGGTGACCGCGCGGGTCCTCGCCGGCACCGTCGCCCGCGGCGCGGACCCGGACACCGACCGAGAGGCGGCGCTCGCCCTGGCATCCAGCGAGAAGGACCTCGCCGAGCACGGCTACGCCGTGCGGAGCCTCGTCGACGCCCTCACCCCGCTCACGTCGGCCCTCGCCGCGAGCGAGCAGCCGTTCACGCTGCCCCTGCCGAACGTCTGGCACCTCGCGACCGACGTCGAGGCGACGCTCGCGGGCGCGACCTCCGCACTCGACCTCCTCGGCGTCCTGCACCCCACGGCCGCCGTGGCGGGAACGCCGACGGATGCCGCGGTCGCGGCCATCCGCCGCATCGAGCCCTCCGACCGCGGGCGCTACGCCGGCCCGGTCGGCTGGATCGACGCGCACGGCGACGGCGAGTGGGCGATCGCTCTGCGGGGCGCGCAGTTCGACCTCGCCGCAGCGACCGACGCGGGCATCCCTTTCACGGCTCACGCAGGCGCCGGGATCGTCGCCGGCAGCGACCCCGAGGCCGAACTCCTCGAGACGCGCGTGAAGTTCCGTCCGATCGTCGACGCCCTCGCCTGACGCGCAGCGCGCTGTCTCCCTCGCGCCGGCGGATCGCCCGACCTACCATCGACGTGAACGTCGATGTCGAGACCGCGCGTCCCGCACCCGCCCTCTCTCGCCCTCGCCGCGGCGGAGACCGGTCGGGGGCGGGGCGCGCCTCCCTCGGAGAGTCAGGTCGCCGCGAGCCGCTTCTTCTCCACCGCGACGTCGAAGTCCGCGGGCGGCCACTGCGGATCGATGTCTTCGAGGGCGTCCAGGAGCAGCGCCTGCACGGCGAGGCGCGCGTACCACTTGGCATCCGCCGGCACGACGTACCACGGCGCATCCGGCGTCGACGTGCGGTCGAACACGGTCTGATACGCCTCCATGTAGGCAGGCCACAGCTTCCGCTCGTCGACGTCGCCGGGGTTGTACTTCCAGTACTTGTCGGGGCGGTCGAGCCGCTCCATGAGGCGCGCCTTCTGCTCCTCGGGCGAGATGTGCAGCATGACCTTGACGATGCGGGTCCCGGCATCCGTCACGCGCTTCTCGAAGTCGACGATCGCACCGTAGCGCCGGTCGATCTCCTCCGCGGATGCCAGTGCGCGCACCCGACCGATGAGCACATCCTCGTAGTGCGACCGGTCGAACACGCCGATGTAGCCGGGCTGTGGGAGCTGCTTCTCGATGCGCCACAGGAAGTCGTGCGCGCGCTCCTGCGCCGTGGGCGCCTTGAACGCCGCGAGGTGCACGCCCTGCGGATCGACCGAACCGATGACGTGCCGCACGATCCCGCCCTTTCCGGCCGAGTCCATCGCCTGCAGGACGAGCAGCACCGCGGGGGCGTTCTCCTCGACGCGGCTCTGCGCGAACAGCCGCTCCTGCAGGTCGTCGAGCTCGGCGGCGCCGGCGTCGAGGTCGGCCTGTCCCTGCTTCTTGCCGCCCGTGAATCCGGGGGTCGTGTCGGGGTCGACGTCGGCGAGGCGGAAGCCCTCGCCGACGCGCAGCAGGACGCCGGGATCGCCCGTCCACCTGGTCTGGCTCTTCGCTGTCATGGGGACATTGTGGTCGATCGGGCGCTCCGCGGGGAGGAGGTCGGCGCCCTGACGAGGAGACACGGAGGGGCCGGCCCGGCACGGCGCTCGCGGAGCGGCGGCGCGGAAGCTCAGCGCGCGAGCGCGACCTCGATGACCTGCGGCCCGGTGACGGGAGATGTCAGCGCCTGGTCGAGCTCGGTGCGCGTCGTCGGCGCCACGTGCTCCCACCCGTACGCGGCGGCCAACTGCGCGAGTCGCGCCGCGTGCGGCGTGTAGAGCACGCGCTCCATCGCGGCGGGCGCGGCGGTCTGCGCGACCTCGAGTCCGTCGAAGATCGTGCCGCCGCCGTCGTTCCCGACGATGACCTGGATGCGCGGGCGCGCCTCGCCGGCGGGCAGCAGCAGCGCCCCGACGTCGTGCAGGAACGCGAGATCTCCGATCAGCACGCGCGTCACGCCGGGCGCCCCGGACGACTGGCTCGCGATCGCGATGCCGAGCCCGGTCGCGATCGTCCCGTCGATCCCGGCGAGCCCGCGGTTCGCGTGCACCGCCACCTTCTTGCCGCCGAGCAGCTGGTCGGCGACGCGCACGAGGCGCGACGACGCGAACAGCAGCCGGTCGTGCGGCCAGGTGGCGCGCCACACGGCATCCACGAGCGTCGGCCGGTCGAGCGGAGCGCGGATCACGTCCATCTCCGCGTTGATCGCATCGAGCCGCTCGCGCGGTTCGGTGGAGGCGAGACCGTGCAGATCCGGGGCGGCGGGCGACAGATCGACGGATGCCGCGCGCGACGCCTGCATCCACGCGCCGAACCACGCGCGGTCCATGTCCCCGACGGCCGCGACGACGGCGTCGACCGCGGTCGTCGCACCGTTGAGGTTCAGCGGTTCCCCCGGCCCGCGCACCGCGAGCACGTCGACATCGTCGCGCGAAAGCAGCGCGTTCACCTCACGACTGAGCGTCGGATGCCCGAAGACGATCACCCGCTCGACGCGCCCGCCGAGGTCGGGATCGCTCAGCAGCGCGCGGTAGCCGTGCACGAGGTTCCGCCCGAAACGGGAACCCGAGACGATCTCGGCCACGAGCGGCCAACCCCCCGCATGCGCGAGGGCCTCTGCCGCGCCGGAGGCATCCGCCCCCGCCACCACCAGCGTGCGCGGCCCGCGCTCGAGGATGTGCGGGTCGAGATCGGGATCGGTGGGTCGGTTCGACTCGCCGATGCCACCGCCGCCCTGGTACAGCGCGCCGGAGGGGTCGGGCTCGGCCGGAGGCTCATCGGCCGGCTCGTCGGGGCCCGGAGGTGAGCAGGTCAGTTCAACTCCCGGCACGCCCAGCCACTCGGGGAGCTCGCCCGCGAGCGGCTCGCGGTACGGGAGGTTGAGATGCACGGGGCCGGCCTGGCGCGTCCCCGCGCCGAGCGCGGCCGCGACGGCGTCGGCGGCGACCTGGCGGAGCATCGCGGACTGCTCCCCCGTGCCGTCGTCGTCGACCTCCTCCGGCACGGGAAGGTCCGCCTCGAGCCGCACGCTCGGCGCGAACAGGCCGGGCTGCCGGGTCGTCTGGTTCGCGCCGACGCCGCGCAGCTCCGGCGGACGGTCGGCGGTGAGCAGCAGCAGGGGGACGCCCGCGTGGTGCGCCTCGAGCGCCGCCGGGAGCAGATTCGCGACCGCCGTTCCCGACGTGCAGACGACTGCGGCGGGCATCCCGGTCTCACGTCCGATGCCGAGCGCCGTGAACCCCGCGACCCGCTCGTCGATGCGGACGTGCATGGACAGTGCACCGCGCGCCTCGAACTCCGCGGCGACGAGGGCGAGCGCCTGCGAGCGCGACCCGGGGCTCACGACGACGTGCCGGACCCCGCACTCGATCAGAGCGCCGAGGAGGGCGGCTGCGGCATCCGTCGCGGGAGCCGCCGCGGTGCGCGGCGCCATGTCAGCTGTGCGTGCCGTGCGGGTCGGCGTCGTCATCGTTCGATGTGGGCGCACCGCCCGCGGCATCCGGGTCGGGATCTTCCGCGTCGAGAGCGGCGAGTTCGGCCTCGAGGCGGCGGATGCGCTCATTGACGTCGCTCGTGGTCCCGGCCGAGCCGAGCGATCCGAGGAACGCCGGATCGTCGTCCGGCGCCCGCTGCACGGAGGCCGGGCGCAGCCGCCCGCGACCGACGACGAACCACAGGATCCCGCCGAGGACGGGGAACAGCACGACGATGAGCAGCCACACCGGCTTGTTCACGCCGCGGTGGCGGGTCGGCGGCAGCAGGGCGCAGTCGACGATGCTGTAGACCCAGAACGCGATCAGCAGCAGCAACGCCGGCAGGAGAATGCGCACCACCCCTCCATTCTAGGCGGGGCTCACGACGGCGGCCGGGGCTGCGGAGTTCGGCGGGGTTCGGCGGCGGGCCGGAGACTGACAGGCCCAGGAGCCTCGCGGCGTAGACTGACGGCATGCGTGTCCGCTCGGCCCTCGTCTACTCGGTGCTGCGCCTGGCTGCGTTCCTCGTGCCGTTCGGCATCATGATGCTCTTCCCCGTGATGCGCGAGTACTACTGGCTCGCCGCTGTCTTCGCGGCGCTCATCGGCCTCAGCCTGTCGGTGCTGTTCCTGCGACGGCCGCTCGATCAGATGACGTCGACGATGGGCCGCAGGCCGCGGCGGGTGACGGACGAAGACGTCGAGGACTCCGTCGCGGACGCCGCACCGGCTCCCGCCACCGACGAGTGAACGCGGCGCGGGCCGCGCACCGAGGCATCCGTCAGGCGGCGCAGGCCACGCACTGAGGCATCCGTCAGGCGACGAGCGCCCAGCAGAGGAAGCCCGCGAACATGAGCGACGTCACGCTCGTGAGCGTCAGGGCGACCACCAGTTCGCGCGCGGCGCGGTAGGTCCAGACGATGACGACGGCGCACACGGCGGGGATGAGCGCGATCATCGCGAGCCACGCGCGCGGGTAGAACGTCGCGAGGAAGACGACGACACCGAACGGCACCAGCATCAGCACGGAGAAGAGCACCTGCGTCGCGCGACGGCCGATACGGACGGTGAGGGTGCGCTTGCCGGCGACGCGGTCCTGGTCGATGTCGCGCAGGTTGTTGGCCAGCAGGACGGCGCACGCGAGGCATCCGAGCGCGACGGCGCCGAACCAGGACTCCTGGGGCACGGAGCCGACCTGGACGAACGTCGTGCCGACCGTCGCGACGAGGCCGAAGAACACGAAGACGAACAGCTCGCCGAGGCCGGCGTAACCGTAGGGGCGCTTGCCGCCCGTGTAGAACCAGGCCGCGAGGAGGCAGGCCGCGCCGACCGCGAGCATCCACCAGTGGCCCGTGCGGATGACGATCGAGATGCCGGCGCCGGCCGCGATGCCGAAGAACACGACCGCCGCGAGCAGCACCGCACGCGGCGACGCCTTGCGGCTCGCTGTGAGTCGCGCCGGTCCGACGCGGTGGTCGTCCGTGCCGCGGATGCCGTCGCTGTAGTCGTTCGCGAAGTTCACGCCGATCTGGAGCGCGACCGCGACGATGAGGCAGCACAGGGCGATGACCCAATGGAACGGGGTGTCTGTGATCTGCGCGGCACCCGTACCGAGGATCACGGGGGCGACGGCGAGCGGGAGGGTGCGCAGGCGCGCGGCGCCGATCCAGTCTCCGAGGGTCGCCGGGGCGACGTGCCGCGGGTCCTGAGACTGGTGGGATCGCTGGGGGTTGCCGTGATGCTTCTGCTTCGCCGGACCGCGCTTCTTCTTTCGGGTGCTGCCTGCCACGGACAGATCCTATTCCGTCGGGCTCGGCGCGTGCGGTGCGGGCGGGCGCAGGCCGGCGCAGCGGCCGGCCGGGGCGGCTTGGCCCCCCCCCCCCCACGTGCCGGGCTGCTCCAAACTGCAGGATCAGGTGTGACTCAAGCCTGGCGAAGAGCCCACTCGGGCCCCACTGGTAACACCCGCTCCTGCAGTTTGGGAGCTACTCGGCGTCACTCGGCCCCGCGGCGCCCTCCGCCAGGTCGCGCAGCGCCGCCCGGTCGGGCTTCCCGCTCGCCAGCAGCGGCAGCTCTGCGACGCCGAGAACGGCGCGGGGACGTGCGACGGGGCCCAGTTCGGCCGCGACCGCCGCGCGTACGCGGGCCGTGGCATCCGTGCCGGTCGCCCCGCTACCCGCCGCGACGACGATGGATGCCTGCCCCCACCGCGGGTCGGCGACGGGGACGACCACGGCATCCCCGAAACCGGGGACAGTGCGCACCACCCGCTCGACGCGATCGAGCGACACGTTGATCCCCCCCGAGACGATCACGTTGTCGGCGCGGCCCGTCACTCGCAGGTGCCCGCCCGCGAACTCGCCGAGGTCGCCCGTGCGATACCACCGCTTTCCGTCCGGGTCGACGGTGAACACCCGCGCCGTCAGGGCGGCGTCACCCAGGTAGCCCTCTGCCAGCGTGGGGCCGGACAACTCCACCTCGCCGTCGACGGTCCGCATGCCCACGCCCGCGAGCGGCACCCCGTCGTACACGCACCCACCCGCGGTCTCGCTCGACCCGTACGTGCGCACGATGCGCGCCCCCGCCGCGGCCGCGCGCTCGGCGAGCGCCGGCGCGAGCACCTGCCCCCCGACGAGGATCGCCTCGAACCGCGCGAGCGCTCGGGCCGTCGCGGGCTCGGGATCATCGAGGAGCGTCTGCAGCTGCGCCGGCACGAGCGAGGTGTACGCGGGCACCGCCCGCCCGCCGTCGCTCGACGCCATCGCGGACGCGGCCGCCGTGAACGCGGATGCCGAGAACGAGCCCTGCAGGATCGCCGGCTCGTGCCCCGCGACGAGCGCCCGCACGAGCACCTGCACGCCGGCGATGTACCCCGGAGGCAGGGCGAGGAGCCACGCGCCGTCGCCGATCCGGTCGGCCGTCGCGAGGGCGGACGAGGTCAGCGCGGCGCGGCTCAGCACGACGGACTTCGGGTACCCCGTCGACCCGGACGTCGTGACCACGACCGCCGTACCCGCCGGCACCTCTGCCGGCAGATCCGTGCCGCCCAGGGCGATCGCCGGCCCCGCGCCGAGCACGGCGCCCCGCAGTCCGCGCAGGACCGCGCGGGCATCCGAGGCATCCACCGGTTCGAGTCTCACGCGGCGCTCCCCTCGCGGCGTCCCCGCCGCGGCGAACGAAGCGGGCGCCGCGGCAACCGCTCTCGGCGCGCCGAAAGCAGGGCCAATCGCCCTCTCCGGCCCCGCGATCCGCCCGACACGTCGATCCACCCTGCTTTCGGAACGCGTCGGTCAGTAGTGGTACGGGTAGGGGGACCAGTCGGGGTCGCGCTTCTCGAGGAACGCGTCGCGGCCCTCGACCGCCTCGTCGGTGCCGTACGCGAGGCGGGTCGCCTCGCCCGCGAAGACCTGCTGACCGACCATGCCATCGTCGATCGCGTTGAAAGCGAACTTCAGCATGCGGATCGCCGTGGGCGATTTGCCGAGGATCGTCCGCGCCATCGCCACCGCCTCCCGCTCGAGCTCGGCATGCGGCACGACGCGGTTCACGGCGCCCATCTCGTATGCGCGCTGCGCCGAGTACTCCTCCGCGAGGAAGAACACCTCCCGGGCCACCTTCTGCCCGACCTGCCGCGCCATGTACGCCGATCCGTATCCGGCGTCGAAAGACCCGACGTCGGCGTCGGTCTGCTTGAAGCGGCCGTGTTCGGCGGATGCCACGGACAGGTCGCAGACGATGTGCAGCGAATGCCCGCCACCGGCCGCCCACCCGGGGATCACCGCGATGACGACCTTCGGCATGAAGCGGATGAGCCGCTGCACCTCGAGGATGTGCAGCCGCCCGGCGCGGGCCTGATCGGGCGCCGTCGCGTCGTCGGCGGCATACGTGTAGCCGTCGCGGCCGCGGATCCGCTGGTCACCGCCGGAGCAGAACGCCCAGCCACCGTCCTTCGGGCTCGGACCGTTGCCGGTGAGGAGCACGACCCCGATATTCGGGTCCTGCCGCGCGATGTCGAGGGCGCGGTAGAGCTCGTCGACGGTGTGCGGCCGGAACGCGTTGCGCACCTCGGGGCGGTCGAACGCGATGCGCGCGATCCGCCCGTCGAGCGAGACGTGGGCGGTGATGTCGGTGTAGTCGGATGCCCCGGGCGCGAGCTTCCATTCCCTCGGGTCGAACAGGTCGGAGACGAAGTCGCGGGTCACCCGCCCAGCCTATCCGCGCGTCACACAACCGCGCGGGGCGCTCCCGCCCCCTACCCTTGAGCGGTGACTTCCTCCATCGTGACCCCCACCCGCCTCGCGACGCTCGCCGCGACGGGGCTGCTCGCCCTCGGCCTCGCCGCCTGTTCCTCGACGGCTGCGCCCGAGGCATCCACCAGCGCCTCCCCGACCGACACCGCCACGCTTGTCGTGAACTCTGCCTGCAACGGCGATGAGGGCGTGACCGTCGTCATCGACGCGGGCGCGTTGAAGGGCGGGGACACGGTCGATCGCACGGCGTGCGTGATCACGGACAAGCCGATCGTCGTGTCGGATGCCCTCGCTACGCTCGGAGTCACCCTCGAGGGAACGGAGCAGTACGGCGACCAGGTCGTGTGCCGCGTGGACGGCTTGCCTTCCGCGACCGAACCGCTCGGCTCGGCGAGCGACCCGAGCTACGTCGAGTCGTGCAAGACGATGCCCGCCGCCTTCGGCTACTGGTCGCTGTGGCTGAAGCCGGCCGGCGGAGCGTGGGACTACGCGCAGGAGGGCGTTTCGGCGCAGAAGGCCGCCCCCGGCGAGTCGGTCGAGCTGCTGTTCACCCTCGACGGGGCGCCGGCCGCACCCGCAGCCTGAGCCGTATGAGGTTCCGGTCCGGCCCGCTGCGCGCGGCCGCCGCTCTGGCGGTGGTGTTCGTGGCGGTCCGGGTCGTCTATCGGGTGCTCTTCCACGGAGCCGATGGCACGGGCGCGGTGCTGCTGCCGCTACCGGTATGGCGGCTGCCGGCTCCGTTCTCCCACGTCGAGATCCTCGGCCCGGTCACCGTCGACGGGCTCACGGATGCCGCGCTGAGTGCCGCGCCGATCGCGCTGATCATCCTCGCGTGCGGGGCGGTCAACGCCGTGGTCGACATCTCACGTCTGCTGGCGCGCGGCGCGCGGTCGGGGGTTCTGCAGGGGGTCGCCCGGGCGGTGTCGATCGCCTGGGCGACTCTGCCCTCCCTTGCCGACAGTGTGCGGTCGGCAAGGTTCGCGCAGCGGCTCCGCGGCGAGCGCGCGGGGGTACGACTGCTCGCGCCCGTGCTGGAAAACACCCTCGAGCGAGCGACCGCCGTCGCCGCCGCACTCGAGCTGCGGGGTTACGCGGGGCGCGGCCTGGTCGGCGACGGGACGCCGCCCGTAGTGCTCCGGGGGTTCGCGGCAGGGTTCGGCACGTCGCCGGAACCGGTGGTGGCCACCGACTCGATCGCGCTGCGCGCGGCATCCCTCACCGTCCTCACGGGGCCGACGGGCTCGGGCAAGTCGACCCTGCTGCGGGCGCTGAGCGGGCTGCACTCGCACCTCGACGGCGGCTGGATCACGGGTACCGCCGGGGTGTGGGGGTACGACCGCGCGGCGACGCCGCCCCGCGACCTGTCGCGCCGATTCGGCGTCGTGCTGCAGCATCCGCGGCAGGCGTTCGCGACGCAGCGCGTCGATGACGAGATCGCCCTCGCCCTCGAGTTGCGCGGCGCGGCCCGTGCGCTTGCCGAGGAACGGACCCGCACCGTCGCGGACCGCGTCGGGATCACCCCGCTGCTCGGCCGGCGGCTCGACGGGCTGTCGGCGGGCGAGGCGACCCTCGTCGCGATCGCCGCCGCGATCGTCGATGAGCCGGGGCTGCTGCTGGTCGACGAGCCGCTCGCCGACCTCGATGTCACCGCCCGCGCGCGCATCGTGGCGTTGCTCGCCGCGCTCGCCCACGAGGAGGGCATGTGCGTCGTCGTGGCCGAGCATCGCGCCGACGAGTTCGCCGCCGTCGCCGATGAGCGGCTCGGCGTCGGCGGCGGGTGGGTGCGGTCGGGCGACCAGGCGTGCCGAATGCAGGAGTTTTCGATCGACTCGGCGCACTTTGGTGGGTCTCACGAGGTTCGCCGCCCGGAAGTCCTGCATTCGTCACGGGCGCCCGCGCTCACTGCGGCCGGGATCACGGTGCGGCACGGCCAGCGCATCGCCGTCGAGAGCGCCTCGCTCACACTCGGCCCCGGTGAGGTCGTCGCACTGCGAGGCCCGAACGGCGCGGGCAAATCGAGTCTTCTCGTCGCGCTGGCCACCGGCGAGCACGCCGCGTCGGTCGCGCTCGTGCCGGACGACGCAGACGCCCTGTTCGTGCGTGACACGGTCGCCGCGGAATGCCGCCGTGTCGACCGCCGCAGAAGACTCGCCGCAGGCACGACCGCTACCGGGTTCGGCACTCTGCTCGGGCTGGCGCCCGACTCACCCGAGCTCGCGGCTCTCGCCCGGCGACACCCTCGGGATCTCTCCGCGGGTCAGCGCCGGTGCCTCGCGATCGCGCTCCAGACGGCCGCGGCACCGCGCGTGCTGTTGATCGACGAGCCGACGAGAGGCCTCGACCCGAACGCGCGCGCGTTGGTCGCCCAAGCCGTGCTGTCCGCGGCCGCTGGCGGCACCGCCGTGCTGTTCGCAACGCACGACGCCGGCTTCGCCGCCCTCGCCGATCGTGAACTGGTGATGGATGCCGGCGTGCTCGAGCCAGCATCAGCCACCGCCGACGACGCGCCCGGCGCGGCGGCATACGCTACGCGCGAAGGTCGGGGCCAGGCGGCGGTGCACGCGGCAGGCGGCGGCCCCGCCGCGACTCCCCCCGCCTCGATCGGGGGTGACGTCCCGACCGAGTGGTCCGGGCCGGGTGCGGTGCCACCCGCCGCAGGCATCCCACCTGCGGCCATCTCCGCACCCACCACCCGCACCACAAAGCCCCGGCCGACCGCTCCCACGCCAGTAGCCGCACCGACCGCCCACCACCCGCCCCGACCCGGATGGCGCACCCCGGCTCTGATCGCGGCGAACCTCGTCGCGGCGGCGGCCTTTCTGTGGCCACTCATCGCGACGGCCGCTCCGAGCCAGGCGCAGGCCGCGGTCCCGTACATCGCCCTCTCGCTCGCCCCGCTCGCGATCGTCCTCGTCCTCGCCGCCCTCGACGGCTCGGTACGCGAGGCGCACACGCTCGCCCTCCTTGCCGTCCTCACCTCCGTCGGCGCGGCGATCCGCATCGCGAGCACGGGAGTCGGCGGAGTCGAGGCGTTGTTCGTCCTGCTGATCCTCGCCGGCCGCGCGTACGGCGCACGGTTCGGGCTGCTGCTCGGCGCGGCATCCATCGCCCTTTCCGCCTTCATGTGGGGCGGCATCGGTCCGTGGATGCCCTTTCAGATGTTCGCCTGCGGATGGGTCGGCGCGGGCGCCGGCCTGCTGCCGCGGCGCCTGCACGGGAGCGCCGAGATCGCGATGCTCGCCGTCTACGGCGTCGTCGCCTCGTACCTGTTCGGCCTGATCATGAACCTGTGGTTCTGGCCGTTCGCGGTCGGCTCGGACACGAGCATCTCGTACGTCCCCGGCGGAAGCCTCGGCGAGAACGTCGGGAACTTCCTCGTTTACTCGCTGCTGACCTCGACCGCCGGCTGGGACACCCTGCGCGCCGTCACGACCGTCATCGGCCTCGCACTCGTCGGGCGTGCGCTGCTGCGGTCGCTGCGGCGCGCCAAGCCCGTGGCCGCGACCGCACTGGCGCCGCAACGGGCTCGCATTACAGTCGAGGCATGAGCACGACCATCCGTCCGCTGACCCGCGACGAGATCGAGTCGGATGCCTTCTGGCCCCTGCTCTGGGAGGCGGCGGGCGTCGACGCGGATGCCCTGATGTGGATCCGCGATGTCGAACTCCCGAAGCTGCACGCGATCGGCGCGGTCGACGGCGACGTCGTCGGATTCGCGGCGTACGAGAAGCTTCCCGATCGGCTCGAGCTGCACTACCTCTCCGTGTCCGAGGATGCCCGTGGCGCGGGCCTCGGCACCCGTCTCATCGATGCGCTCTGCCGCACAGCACCGTCGTCGCCGCTCGTCGCCGAGACCGACGACGACGCCGTCGGCTTCTACCGCGCGCTGGATTTCACCGTGACGGATGCCCCGCGAGACGCCCGCTGGCCCGACCGACGCCGCTACCGCTGCGAACGCTCCCCGCGGGCCGACAGCATGGATATCACTCTCAACTCCTACCGCAATCGGGCGCTGCGGTACGTCGAGGGCACCCCGTCGGAGCCCTCGCCGCTGGTCGCCGTCCTGCAGGAGCACACTCCGCCGGGCGCTCACGTGCTGGAACTCGGGTCGGGGCCCGGGCGCGACGCCGGCGCGCTCGAGGCCGCCGGGTACACGGTCGACCGGACGGATGCCGCGGCACCGTTCGTCGCGCTGCAGCATGCGGCCGGCCACCGGGCACGGCTGCTCGACGTCCGCGCCGGGGACTTCGGCGGGCCGTTCGATGCCGTCTTCGCGAGCGCCGTCCTCCTGCACATCGACCGCACCGCATTGCCGAACGTCCTCGCGACCGCGCGTCGAGCCACACGCCCGGGCGGGGTGATCGTCGCCTCGTTCAAGAAGGGCGACGGCGAGGCGTGGACCGACGCGAAGCTGGACGCCCCGCGGCACTTCGTGTTCTGGCGTGAGGAGGCGCTCGGCGCGCAGTTCCGCGCCGCGGGGTGGCGCGAGGTCGTCGCCCGCGACGCGACGAAGCCGGGTGCGCCGGACGAGTGGATCTTCGTGACCGCCACCAACCCGCACGCGCCCTGACGCAGGTCGTCGGCTCGATCGTGAGCGCCGCGAGGCCCCTGCCGTGGGACAATGGGGCACGGCGAACTCCTCCCCGAACGGATGCCGCCGGGAAGGTTCACGGTGATGGCACGGTGAAGATCAGGAACTCCTCCGACTGGCGCGACTCCCTTCCCTTCGAGATACCGGTCGCGGCGGCCGAAGCCGTGCCGGGCGAACCGACCCGCTGCGTGGGCTGCGGGCCCGACAGCGAGCCGTGGCCGCGTGAGGCGCTCTGGGTCGTGAAGCACCGGCACCCGAACAACCCGGCCGGCTTCGTCCGCTATTACTGCGCCGACCACAAGCCTGCGGCCAAGATCGCACCCCCGGTCTCACAGCCCGAACGGGCCCGCCGCGCACCCGCGAGCCCGCGCAAGCTCGCAGCGCCGACGATCCCCGAGCGGCCCGCCGTGATGTGCCCCGACTGCTTCGTGCAGGTGCCGGCCACGGGCATCTGCGGCATGTGCGGCACTCAGGTCGCCTGAGTCGCACGACCCGCGCCGGGGGCCGACCCCGCGCCCAGGCCTCAGTCGCTCCCCATCTGCAGGAGCACCTGTGACCGAACTCGCCCCACAGGGCATCTGAGTTCACACCAGTAACACTCGGTCCTGCAGTTTGGATCAGACCGAGAAGTACTTCGCCTCAGGGTGGTGGAAGACGAAGGCGTCCGTCGACTGTTCGGGGTGCAGCTGCAGCTCGTCGCTGAGCTCGACGCCCATGCGCTCTGGGCGCAGGAGCTCGACGACCTTCCGGCGGTCCTCCATGTCGGGGCAGGCCGGATAGCCGAGCGAGAACCGCGCACCGCGGTACTCGAGCTTGAAGAGCCCGGCCGTCTCCGTGGGGTCTTCCGCCGAGAAGCCGAGCTCGGACCGGATCCGCGCGTGCCAGAACTCGGCGAGCGACTCGGTCAGCTGCATCACGAGGCCGTTCAGCTCGTAGTAGTCGCGATAGCGGTCTTCGGCGAACAGCTTCGCCGTGACGGCGTCGATCGCCGCCCCCGCCGTGACGAGCTGCACGGGCATGACGTCGATCTGCCCGGACTCGCGCGAACGCACGAAATCGGCGAGGTTCAGGTGCCGGTCGCGCCGCTGCCGCGGGAAGTGGAAGCGCAATCGGTCGGCACCGAGCGGTCCGCCCGACCCGCCGTCGGGCGCGAGCAGCCCCGCCGTCCCGAGGACGCCCGTCGGGTCATCGCCGTGGTGGAGCACGACGATGTCGTCCCCCTCTGACACGACCGGGAAGTACCCGTACGCGACCGAGGCATCCAGCATCCCCTCGGCGAGGATCCGGTCGAGCCAGTACCGCAGGCGCGGCCGCCCCTCGGTCTCGACGAGCTGCTCGTACGACTGCCCGTCGTCGCCGCGGCCGGGCTTGAGGCCCCACTGCCCCATGAACGTCGCGCGCTCGTCGAGGAAGGCGGCGTAGTCGGCGAGCGCGATGCCGCGCACGATCCGGGTGCCCCAGAACGGCGGCACCGGGACGGGATTGTCGGATGCCACGTCCGAGCGCGCCGGCATCGCCTCGGGCTCCGTGAGGGTGAGCTTCGACCCCGCCGTGTGGATGCGCTTCTTCAGCGGTGGGAGGCCGACGGCGTCCGGCGCCTCCCCACGGGCGATGCGCACGAGCGGCTCCATGAGGGCGAGCCCCTCAAAGGCATCCTTCGCGTAGCGGACCTCCCCGTCGAAGAGCTCGGCGAGGTCCTGTTCGACGTACGCGCGCGTGAGTGCGGCGCCGCCGAGGATCACGGGCCACCGCGTGCCGAGCCCGCGCGCGGTGAGCTCCTGCAGGTTCTCTTTCATCACGACCGTCGACTTCACGAGCAGACCCGACATGCCGATGACGTCGGCGTCGTGCTCCTCGGCGGCGGCGACGATGTCGGCGATCGGCTGCTTGATGCCGAGGTTGATCACGGTGTACCCGTTGTTCGTCAGGATGATGTCGACGAGGTTCTTGCCGATGTCGTGCACGTCGCCGCGCACGGTCGCGAGCACGATCGTGCCCTTGCCCGCCTCGTCGGTCTTCTCCATGTGCGGTTCGAGGAGCGCGACCGCGGCCTTCATGACCTCTGCCGACTGCAGCACGAACGGCAGCTGCATCTGGCCCGACCCGAATCGTTCGCCGACGACCTTCATGCCCTCCAGCAGATGGTCGTTGATGATCTGGAGCGGCGTGAGTCCGCCCGCTCGCGCGAGGTCGAGGTCGGCCTCGAGGCCCTTCGACTCACCGTCGATGATGCGGCGCTCGAGGCGTTCGCCGACCGGCAGGGCGGCGAGTTCGGCGGCACGCTGATCGCGCAGCGCCGCCGTGTCGACGCCCGCGAACAAGTCGAGCATCGTGGCGAGCGGATCGTAGGTGAGGTTCCCGTCGGCATCCCATTCGCGCCGGTCCCACACGAGGTCGAGCGCGACCTTCCGCTGCTGGTCGTCGAGGGATGCCAGGGGCACGATCTTGGCCGCATCGATGATGCCCGAGGTGAGCCCCGCCTGCGTCGCCTCGTGGAGGAAGACCGAGTTGAGCACCGAGCGCGCGGCGGGATTGAGGCCGAACGACACGTTCGAGACGCCGAGCGTCGTGTTGATGCCGGGGTACTTCGAAACGAGGCCGCGGATCGCCTCGATCGTCTCGATCGCGTCGCGGCGAGTCTCCTCCTGCCCGGTCGCGATGGGGAAGGTGAGGCAGTCGACGATGATGTCCTCGACG
>Ga0209922_100567_pt1 | contig 46180 bp, 59 predicted proteins | sample ThiBiot_500_biof_FD_183946 | JGI IMG/M metagenome (GOLD analysis project Ga0209922, IMG submission 183946) | Wastewater bioreactor microbial communities from Cape Town, South Africa - Thiocy_expt_500_biof (SPAdes) | ecosystem: Engineered > Bioreactor > Thiocyanate-remediating > Anaerobic-Aerobic ... | reverse complement strand
TATTTTTTGTTCAATTTTGTGTTGTTTTTCGAAAATAAATCGTAAATGTTATTTATCGATCGAATTTATTTATTATGTCACTTGTTGATGTTTGTTTGCACGACGCACCGGTGTTTTGCTGGTTCACCTTCGCGCGGAACTCGAAACGAAATGAATCAAGCGTTTGCTAGAGGTGCTGTAAGTTCCTTCAATTTGGATAGTGATGATGAAGAGCAGCATGATTCACCGCGTGCACATATTCGTGGCCCGTTTAGTGACGATGAAGATGAAGGACGTGGTGCTAGTAGTAGTGGCACCAGTAGTGGAGCATCACGACATTCGTTTGGCCGTCGACGACCTCATCAATTAGCGCTCAGCGATTCGGAAAGTGAAGAAGATTCAAAATTTCGACGCGAAGAATCATCAGGCACATCTGGAGTATAACATTAACTTGTCAAACTCAGCAACTCGATTGTTATTGTTTTTTTTAGTTAGGTTCGGATAGTGATCGAAGTCGACTTCTCTTAGATCAAAGTGTCGAAGGCGAAGAAGGTGGTACACTGGTCGGTTTAGAATCACCGATTGGACCGAAAATGGTTGGTGGTACACCGACACTTGGTCTCGACAGTGGTCATTCGAAATTATATTCTCGACATGGATGGAAGACACCTCATAAAGTATTCAAACAGTTAAATTATCGTTTTTGAACAATATCAAATCTATTTAGAGTCCACCATATGTACATCATTCTCCGAGCAAACATATTTTTTACGATAGTCCAGGTTCTGGATCAGCATCGTCGTTTGGGTATTTTGCTTCACCGGTACGAGGTGGTCCTCTAGGTTCAGGGCCAGTTAGCTCTTTAGAGGAACTTTATCATTCTCCAGTCGGTGGAACTTTTAATCTCAACAAAAACCTAGTAAAATTCATTGAGAAAGAAGAAAAAAAGAGAACTAAATTATAGTACACATCTCTATTTCTGATCGATAGTGGCCAGTAGAAGATCGTCGTTATATCAAATCAGCCAAACCTCCGCCTGCTCCAGGCACTGTAGCTTTCAGTGTTATGTCAATCAGTGGCCGACGAACACCTTACGATTTTCTTCAAGCTGTTGAATTCGGTCGAAAACATCGTCATAAAGCTCTAAGCACAATGACATGGAAAAAAACATTCATCTCTGGTAATACAGCAACTGTCTATGGTATTGAATTAAATGGTCGAGATTTCATTCTTAAAATATCTAAACATGCTCATGCTGCCGGTTCACCAAGTGATGATATACCTCAATGTGTCACTGAACATGATATCCGATCGTTACATCAATCACATAATCCTTGTGATCATAAACCAAAAGATGGTATTATCAGACGAGTTGCGTGTTCAGCTGAACCTCATTTAGTACCATTTGAATATTATATTGCCGAGAAAGTTGCATTAACTCGTAATTCAGTATGTCGAAGGAAGAAAAGAAATGTTCGTTCATTCGATATTCTCTAGTTGCCAGCTGCTGCAAGTATACAGAATGGATTTATGAAAGATGAAAATCGTTGGTATTTAATCTTCGAAGAATTACCGGGCATATCACCATTAAAATATGGCGAAAATATTCTCGAACGTCTTGCTAAACCTTTGAGTAACATCGACAGTTGATTGAGTTTTTTTATTTCATCACACAAAAAAAAACTAATTCTTTCAGTTCGACAACAATTAGAAGCATTAGAAAAGCTCGCTACTTGTCATATCATGCATCTGTATGTATTCATGAGTCTCATTTCGATATTCGAAAGAAAATTTGTTTCATTTTCATTTGGACTATAAAGTGATGCACACTGGGGAAACGTTCTCTATTCTCATAAACATGGTATTCAATTGATTGATTTCGGTCTTGCTACACTCGTCGATCATTTTGAATTACCAAATGACAAAGCAACATTAATTGTAACATTCACGCTCGATCGATGTTTAGATTGTTTAGCATCACCAATCGGACGAGATTTTCGAGATTTAGCAACCAGTCGATATCCTGTCGATGGTTATGCCCTTCTCTCTCATTCGTGGTTACAATTTTAAACATGAGATGAAAATCATACTCAAGTTCGATGTTTTTCTTTTTCTTCAAATAAAAATCTTAAAAAAATATCGTCTCGAATACTTTTTTTCCTCTTCCTTTCGTTTGACATGTTTTGTTTCGACTGCGTCAAATATTTATTTATGCATTTTACACTTTCTCTTCCAACATCGAAATCAAAACATTAAAAACACACACACACACACAATGAGTTCTGAATTTGATCTTCGTGCGATTGATCTCGATGTACCTACTCATCCAACAACAAATTCTATTCGAGTCGAAACAACGAACTACGGTAAAATTCTTCGTACGATTGCCGGCATCAATGGTGCATCGATTCCATGCATACAGTTTTGGATTTTATTTTTACATTAATTACATTGATTGTTGGCAGTACAAATCTATCAGCATGTCCAATTGAAAATCGTCTACCGATTTATTTAGTTGTCGTTGCATCGGTTAATCTTGCTAGCATTTGTTTGGCATGTATTTCTATATTTCTTCATGTCCGAGACAAAGATGAGAGCATATCTGGATTTCTTTGCGTTACATTTTCAGCAATTATGATCATTATTTTTCAATTGTTTAATTTTATTTGGTTAATCTGTGGAACTGTTTGGATATTTGCCGTTTTCGATGATGTTCAATATACAGCACCGAATGAGAAAACATATTGTCATCCGAATATTTATCAATATACATTAGCATCGATTGTTCTACAATATATTATACCATTTATATTATGTTGTTGCAAAAATTTATCATTAATGAAATAATCGAATGGAAATTCGTTTTTTCTTTCTTTGCATTTTTAAGTAATAAAAACGTTTAGTTTCGATTAGAATAAGATAATATCTCGAGCATATTGTGTTAATGATGTTAGGGCTAGAAGCAAACAAAAGATTATTTTGACATAGGCTAATATTAATGCGTGACAACAGTACATTTGGTGATATATACATATACGAGAGATAATCAAATATTCTTTGTCTAATTTTAGAAAGCTATTTATGTTGCTTAGTGATGATTCCGAAGGCTAGAACATTCATTTAGTTGTTATTAGAAAGCTTATTAGAAAAGTCTTTTTTCTTGTTATTATCAAAAGAAATATGATTTTGATTCGGTGTGTGTCATCGATCACAATCAATATTCGTCAATGAAGGATAATGATAAGATTTCAAGAAACGATGAGAAGGGCAAATTAATGATACGAACACACACACACACACATAAAGAAATATAAACATCGTATGTTGTTGTTATTGTCTAAAAGGAATACGTGTTTCTTCAGAGATAAATGAGATAAGCTTCTTTTACTTATTTCCATTTCTCATTCTCGTCTGTTTTTTGAATAATATTTCTTTTCGAATTTTTCCTGACAAATCATAATGTAAATTCCAAACAACATGACAAATTACAATCATCAATTACTCAATTGACTATTCTGTTCAATGAGATATTTTGCAAGTAGACCACTTGTTCAGGTCACTCTATGGATAAGAACAAAGAAAATTTGATCAAATCAGAACAACTATAGTCTGATTTTTCTAGAATATAGTTGAAATCATTTTTTTATTGTCGATCATTGGTCATTATCAATGGGTTTTTATTATCATCATAATTATCATCATTATTCACTAGTTCTATTCATAGTCTTCTCCGAACGGCACCATCTGATACTTTCTTCATCTAATTCTCGTCTTTCTTCTTCTTTTTTTTTTATTCTATATATATATGAAAAAAAAACTTGAAAAAAGAAAGCCAATTCCTGCCGTTTTGTGTTTGAAAAAGAAAAGGAGAGAAGAAAAATGGATTTTTTTCTACTTTGCTTTCTTACTCTCTTTGTTCTTCCCTTTTCATTGGCATGATTTAGACGCTAAGACCATACTACTATTATCCTCATCATAGTCGTGATTTTGCGTGCGTGTGACAGGACGTATAAGGGTATCCTTTGTACAAGACATCAGGGCAATCAGAAACGAGGCGGAAAAGGCAGCGAACGAACAAACGAGCAAGAGGAGTTTCTCAGAATGAAAAGGCTGCTCATTTTTCTCTCTTTCCTTTCCTTTTTTTTCCAGTTCAGCTTGATGAACACGACTGTCATTTCTCACTATAGCCAACATACAAGTGGTCTCCGACAGTAGATAACTTCCTGATTGCTTGTTCATGTGTACATATATGAATGAGTGACCGCTCATAAAGGAGGAGAGGAAAAGCATGTAGGAGGAGAGTCCAAAAGAAAAGAAAAGGCAAGAGAAGAAAAAAGAGAATTGGTACTAGACATTCTTTACGTTTAGTATTGTGGCATTTTGGATAGATAGCTGTTGATGTGTTGTTCTTTTCTCTATTGTACATACGCATACTATGCTTATGATTTCTATGCTTCCCAACTAGCCTAATAGAATAAGATGCGTATCTTTAGAAAATATTCTCTTCTTCGTCCTGTTGTATTTTCAATGGATCGTTATAGTGTAAAAAGAGATGGAATAGAGAGACACAGAGAGAGAAAGAGACAAGGGAAAAAAAGAAGAAAAAGACTAGAGACGAGAGCATTCTTCTATCATATCCTATTCACCGTACGATTTCGATCATAATTGAGGAAATTTTTTTTTGCGAGCTCTTCTTCTCTCTTTCTCAACATCATCATCATCATCATCATCTTCTTCATCTATCTTTCCTTGTAGAATAATTCCATCCTCTTGAGAATAACATCATATAAGCAGTAAAAGGCATGTGAACTATGTTCTAATATAATCATCAACAATCGGTAAGTAATTTTTTGGAAATAATCTGACTGCATGCTATCAATCCAATGAACACATCATACATAGAGAAAGAAAATCTTCGGAAAAAGTCTATTTAAACAAATAAATTATTCACAATCCAAACCAACATACTTTATTCATTGCGTATGATATCAACATCGGATTCATTTGTGTATATGTAGATATATATATACACATATGTGGATAATGATAGTTTGTTTCAGCAGTTGAACTCTCTGCTTGTCCTTCGACACACGCAAACCAACAGGCACGATTGCGTGAGTGTCTCTTAATGGTAATTGAAAGAGAAGAAGCTTGCCGAGTGCTTAAAATAGAGTAGTTATTCTGTTGCTTATTCCGTGAGCTTCTGACGGCAAATAGTATGAGCCGCGAGTTTGTTGACTAGATTTATACATCAATAGCAATCGATACTTGTTCTCCCTAGTGTCTAATGATAAGAAAACACAATCGTCTTTCTTTTCATCATCATTCCACAGCATCTATCGCGAGCATTAGTTGTCGTCTTTCAATGTATGTCTTGTCGCCTGGACTAATAAAATTAGTTAGACAGCCTACCATTTCATTATTATCGCGTGTCGTCTATGACTATCTTGAAATGCGTGTATATGTATATCTATACATTAATATAAATATAAGATCGTCGATTTTTCTTTCTCGTATTTGGTATCAAAATGAGAGTTCTTCTTCTTTTTTTTTTCTTGATTAATATCATTTAATAATCTTGTTCGGCAAATAATCATTTGAAGACAAGTTAAATGAAACTCTGATTAAATCAATCAGTGTGCATGCGTGCGTATATATTCTCTTATCAAAATAAGTCTGCATGTGTTTATTTCGATGAGGAACTGTGCAAAGAAGACATCTCGTCTTGATGTATGTTGCCTTGTTTTTATGTAATCACTGGCTATAAACAGAGCACAACTTTGAGATCGTTTGATAAATAGACTCAATGGATGTTCCTTATTTTTTCCAGTTCGTTCGTTCTTGAGTCTTACTCTCTTTTAACTAATGATCATGATAGTTGAAACAGAATGACAGCCGTGTGGCGTTGTAAGAAAGAATGTTCTACTCGTTTTCTTACGATCATTTGCGATAGTAAAGGTAGATATTAAAAGCATTACCGATATTTACATCGTCCATTTCTTAATTAAAAAAAAAGAGGAGACGTTTTTTTTCCTTCACGCTCTCTCTCTCTCTCTTTTTCTCATTCTACAACTTCTTCGAAAGAAAAAGAAGGAAAAAAATATTATCTTGAAAGAAAAAAGAAACGCCGAGGTAAGTTGTTGATATATCAATAACTTAACGATGATTGAGTCGAGAGATGAAATATCAAATAAAATTCTCTCGAGATAAAACAAAAACGACGTCGTTGATTATTTTAGATCTAAACAGAAGAAGACTATGCCTGATGATCATCATCGTCGGTTGTCTAAAACAAGTGTATATCCATGGAATTAGTTCGGCAACTCGCTGGTCTTTCTGTTTCACACATCAGACAATTTCGCGACGATGATTCCTATGTTGATCGGCTCAGTCATCGATATACAACAACTCTGTGTGTTGTTTTCGCAATTCTTGTTACGACTAAACAGTATGCTGGTAGGAGATATACATAAACAATTAGTCAGCAGCGTTGTTTTTTCTTATTTTGTTATCATTAATTCTTTCTAGGGGATCCTATTGATTGTTGGGTAATTGATTTTTCTAGTTGATCTTTATTAACTCGGTGATGTATGTTTTGTTTTTCTTTGGATTAATTAGGTTCCAGCTCAATTTAAACCATCGTACGAAGCTTATACAGATAGTTATTGTTGGATTGCTAATACATACTGTAAATAAACTAACATTCTTTTCTTCTTTGTTCATTTTGTTGAAAATGGAATTTTTTATTAGATATTCCAATCGATCAAGAATTACCGGATGATGAAACAGGTCGACGAAACCAAGATATCGTAATTAATAAATATTGAATATTCATTCATTCAGAAAAAAAATTTTTTCTTTCCAGCTCTATTACCAATGGGTACCATTTATCCTACTTTTTCAAGCATTTCTCTTCTATTTTCCACGTATTGTCTGGCGTACATTAAATATTCGATCAGGTCTTGATTTAGTCAATCTAGTAGATGCAGCTATCGTAAGAAATCTAATCATTTTCGATAGCACAAAATTTTTTATTTGCTTAGAAATACGAACAAGTCGAACAGTACGAATCTCGCGAACGTATCATGAGCTATTTGATCGTTAACATCGAACGATATATTTCTGCTCGTGCTCAATTGACTCGACGTCATTTGGAAAAGAATTATTCGTTTCTTCGGCGATTCTGTCGAATGTTTCTATTTTGTTCGAATCGTCATTTCGGAAACTATCTTGTTATTGTTTATTTTCTTGTCAAATTAATGTGGCTTGTGAATGCGCTAGCACAATTATTTTTATTAAATGCTTTCCTAGGCAATGATTATTATTTATTCGGTTTTGAAGTTATCGAAAAACTATTTAAAAATCAACGTTGGACTGAAAATCGACATTTTCCGAAAGTCACTTATTGGTAATAAAAATACAAATGATTTATTATTTTAAAATAAAATAATTGTTTTAGTGATTTTAAAATCCGAGAAATTGGTATCAATCATTTCTATACTGTTCAATGTGTATTGAGAATTAATTTATTTAATGAAGTCATTTTTATCATTCAATGGTTTTGGTTAATCACAGTTTGTGTTTGTACGTTTCGTTTTACTTTCTTTGACAGAAAATCTATTGTTTTTTCCTATCTTTTGTTTGTTTTTTAGCAACTATCTATGATTTTCTCCTCTGGTTATATCATTGTACTGTCCCTTGTAAGTTAAAATCTCTTGAGAATGACACATCGATAAATTTGAATTTAGATGAAAAAGTTCATTTTATCAAACGGCATCTCGGCATAATGTCAACATTTAATCCTCAAGATGAACGTCAATTAGTTCGAGATTTTGTTCTACATTATTTAAAAGATGATGGCGTTTTTGTAACACGTTTATTATCTATAAATAGTAGTGATCTTGTTGTCACTGAAATCATCAATCAACTATGGTTACGTTTTAAAAATGTCAATCGTCTTTATTCATCATCAACGTCGCCACAAAATCCGAATTCGAATGACAATTTAAATCATTTCGATACGAGTATCAATCATCGACGAGCAGCTCGCATTCCGCCCCCACCATTACCAATATTTATGCAAAAAACAAATAAAGAAAATACTTTAGACAATGTCAAATCGGCAAAAGATACAGATGTTTAATGAAAAAAAAACAAATCTTCAAATATCAATAACGAAAATCTAGGAAAAAATAAAGCTAAGACAAGATTTCTTCACTGTGATACACGTATAGTCTTGTTGTACACTTATGCATCTCTTTATTGGAATCTCAGGAAGCTTTTACATCATTAGTTAGTCCTTATGCAACTTCCTTTGGTGCCAGTCATAAATTGTCTCTTTCTACTGTTTTGTATATTGAATCTAGATCATATGTGCTTTCCCTTTTCTTTTCCCCGACAACAAAACAAACGTTAATAATAAAAAAAAATTTCTTTTTTGTCAATTTGTTTTCTGCCTTTTTCTCGCATTCATTCTTTAATATATATATATATATACATATTGAGACTGTCTTTGTGTATTTTTTTTATATTTACATAAATTAAGTGTTTTCCGTTTTAAAAAGAATTCCGGAAGAACTGTATATGTTTTGTTTATTGTCTAAAATTATAGCTAATTGACTGCTTACAGAAGAATTTGAATCATAAAAAAGAACGAGAAAAACGTTGATTATGCCTGAGAGGAAAAAATTATAGGATGTCAAGGATAATATCTCTAAATGTCAATGATAGAATGATATTATATAATCGAAGATTATTTGCCGACAAATTAGATGAGTTAATTGTTTATCAGATGGATAGATCTCGTTTGCATGGACAAATGTATATTTGATAGAACAAAAAGAAAAATCTAGGAAATTCAAGGTTAATATTATAATTGGAAATTAATCGAAAGTCTGTTTCGATGAATATCTTTGTGTATGTGTGTGTTCTTATTGACTTTTTACTTACCTTTGTCCGAGGTGAAGATAACATGAAGATTCACCGCAAGATATCATGCAGAGAAAGGTGTTGTACCGAACAGAGATATCAGTTCAAAAGTCGTTCTCTGTTTATTTAGTCAACGACGCTCAGCATACTTTCACTGCATGCATGGTAGATGAAACGAGAGAGGCTTATATCATATAGCATAACCTATTATCTTCATATCATAACCACCACTCTGTGTTCACAAGAGGGCACATACAAAGAGAAAAAGATAAGATTATTGAAAAGATGAATATAAAATGTATGCGAGAGAATAAATTTGCAATTTTGTGTTTTTTTTTGCTTCGTCTTCATAAATTTTCAAATATGTCGATGTTATCTCGATGTGGATATACATCGTGGAGTAGACTAAGTACATGGAGTTTATTGTCTAAACGTACTCAATCAACAATTTCATCATGTAAAAATCGAATTAAATAATATTTGATTAGTAAGAAAAAAACAGTACGATTTTTCTCTTTTTCCAGTTAATTCGAAAAACCCTTCGAAAATCTCGATTTCTCAACGAAATGATATTAAAAATTCTCGTCGAATTATTGTCAAACTCGGCACAGCTCTAATCACACGTGAAAATGAAGACGGTCTTGCAATCGGTCGTCTCGCATCGACTGTTGAGCAAGTTTCCGAATTGCAAAACGAAGGTCGACAAATGCTTTTAGTTACGAGTGGTGCCGTCGGTTTCGGCCGACAAGTTCTTCGTAAAGAAGCCATGATGGCCATGACAATGAAAAAATCACTTTCACCAAAAGATATTCTTCATAACAGTCGGCTAGTTATTCAACGACAAGCATGTGCCGCCTTTGGACAAAAAGGTTTGATGTCATTTTATGAACGTATGTTTCAACAGTATAACATCGGTGTTGCACAAGTTTTGGTGACGAAAAGTGACTTTTATAATGCTGAAAGTCGAAAAAATTTACAATCGACTTTGGATGAATTATTAAATCTAAATATTATACCGATTTTAAATACAAACGATGCCGTTGCATCACCAGCTGATACCGATGCTGAAATAACGGCAGCTAAAGATGGAATTATTATTAATGATAATGATTCGTTAGCTGCACGTTTAGCTGTCTTGATAAATGCCGATCTATTGTTAATTATGAGTGATGTCAATGGATTGTATACAGGTCCACCCGAATTAGAAAATTCAAGGTTATTACATACATTTTGTCCTCAACAGGATTCGCAAATGATTGCATTCGGTGCTCGATCAAAAGTTGGCACTGGTGGAATGGAATCAAAAGTAGAGTTTATTCATTCAATGATTGACTTTGATTTTTTTTCATTTTCGATTAGGTTAAATGTGCATCATGGGCACTCGATCATAATGTTGGCGTGGTTATTAGTAATGGAAATGTTGATAAAGGTATTTTGAAGATTATTAATGGACAACAAGTTGGAACATTCTTTACGAAAACTTCACAGCAATCATTACCAGTCGATGTTCAAGCTGTTAAAGGTACGAATTTTCTTAGATATTTATCGGTTTTCAATTTAAAAATACTCGAATTTAGCTCGTGATGGTAGTCGAGTTCTTCAAAAATTAACTAGCGATCAACGACAAGCTATTGTCAAAAAAATGGCGTCGAATTTAATTGAACATTCATCCGAAATTCTCGCTGCAAATAAACGTGATTTAGAAGCTGCAGCAAAAGCTGGTGTCAAATCATCGTTAATTGCTCGTCTCGGTCTATCCGAAAAGAAATTACAAACATTAGCAGCTGGTCTTCAACAAATTGCTGAGAAAGCCAATATTCTCGGTTTGTTGAATTTCGTTTTGCGAATAAAAACGAAATCATTTGTTGTTTTCATTCAGGACAAACTGTTCGTCGAACACGTCTTGCCGATAATGTCACATTAAAACAAGTCACAACTCCTATTGGCGTTCTTCTCGTTATATTCGAATCCCGACCGGATAGTTTGCCACAAATTGCAGCTCTTTCCATTTGTTCAGGCAATGGTTTATTGTTAAAAGGCGGTTCTGAAGCCAAATATTCCAATGAAATTCTAACTAAACTAATGCAAGATGCTATCGAACCGTATGCTCCACGTGATACAATTACTTTAGTAAGAAAAAACGAAAGAATCTACCGAAAGAGAATTGTAGAATCAATGTTTAGATAAATACACGTGAACAAGTATCGGATCTTCTTCAATTGGGCAAATATATCGATCTTGTTATTCCACGTGGTTCAAATGAACTTGTTCGTTCGATTCAAAAACAAAGTCAACAAATACCTGTTCTTGGTCATGCGGAAGGTATTTGCCATGTTTATGTTGATAAAGATGCAGACTTAGATATGGCTTTGCATGTTGGTAAGTAGAGCATGTTGTTTCTTTCTTTCTATTTTTGTATTCTATAGTACGAGATTCAAAATGTGATTATCCAAGTGCTTGTAATTCAATGGAAACATTACTTATTCATAAAGATCTTATTCGTACGCCATTTTTTGAATCATTAATCGATTTATTCCGACTTGAAAAAGTTAGTTAAGTAAAAGAAAAACATGACTTTCGCACCTGGTTTTAATTAGATTTATAAATAAGGATTTGTCTTCTCTTTCTTCTGACAAATTACAACCAGATGAATATGCTTAGAGCATGCAGAGATTTATCTAAAAATAAAATCTAATTTAGGTAAAAATCTACTCCGGACCACGCTTATCCGTTATGCTACCATTTCCACCACCATTAGCTACGTCCTTACGAGTTGAATATGGTGATTTACAATGTACACTTGAAGTTGTCGACGATGTTAAAGATGCCGTTGAACATATTAATAAATTCAGTTCGAATCATACCGATTCAATCATAACAGAAAACCGTAAAACAAAATTTTCTTTCTCCGTTCTAATCAAAAAAAGAAGAAATTTTCTGTTTCTAGAAACTACAGCAAAGAATTTTCTCCGAAATGTTGACAGTGCTTGTGTCTTTCATAATGTTAGTACGAGATTTTCCGATGGTTATCGATTTGGTTTAGGTGCTGAAGTTGGAATTAGTACGGGTCGAATTCATGCCCGTGGACCTGTTGGTATCGAAGGTCTACTGACAACGAAATGGATCGTCGAAGGTCAAGGCGATGTTGTTTCAGATTTTAGCGAAGGTCGAAAAAAATTCATTCATCAAACATTAGATTTAGTCGAAAACGAAAAGGAAGTTTATGCAAGACAAAAAAATTAATTCTAATTTTACAAACATACACGCACACACGAAAATTGTCGTTTTGTTGATGATTATTTAATTTGTATATTTGTCGTACTTCCATGTTGTCTTAAACAACATTTTAATATTCGTCTTAATGCATAGCGAAAATCATTATTGGAAAAAAAATAAAGAAATGGATTAATAAATGTATTTGCATAGGTTAACCAAAGTGTTTTTCTCAGTAAACTATTTGAAACATATTTAATACCAAAAAATCGTTGAACTGGCCAGAGTATAGTAAACGGGAGCCAAGAAACGAGAAAGACAAATATGAGAACACCTAGTGTACGTGCAACTCGACGTTGTTTGGCAAGACGCATTTTCTGCTGTTGTTGCCGACGTGCAACACTAATTTGTCGTTGAAGAAGCGAGTCAGTCGTCGATATAGCACGTCGATATGTTGAATTACGTGCACGACGCAATGGATTATTATTTGCATTCGTTGTTGAAGACCAAGCAGACGTATAGAAAAGTTTTTTATTCGAACGCGCTTGAGAATTTTCTCGGTATTCTTTAAATGAACCTTTATTAATTCCAGCTGATTCACGCGTACGTCCCAGCCAAACGATGGCATGTGCAGCACGACGAAATTTATTCTTCGTATTTCGTACGGTTGTTGCAGCTGTCGTTGTTGTTGTTGGCTCGTTCGTCACTAAGAGATCTTGTTGTTGAGATAAACGAAATTTATTTGTGTCAATTGTTGACACACTTTTGATTGTGCGAACATTTGGATAAGTATTTGCTATGCGTGCGTGATGATGATGAATGTAATTTATATTATTCATACTGCCTATTGTTGAACAACGTGCTGTTTGTTGATGAAAATTCGATGTACTACTAGCTGTTGACACGGGACCACGTCCTCCACCTGTTTCATTTCCTGTACCGGTTAACGGATCAAAAACAATCGTCTGTGATGTTCGTCGACCATTATTGAGTTTAACTTCTGTCAACCAAACCAAGAGTTTACTCATTTGTCCATGTAGAACGCGAAAGATTTTTATATATAAAACAATCATGCCAATCATCGGTAGAAAAAATAATAATATCGTAGCAATAAGAACATAAATAGCACGTGCTTGAAGATAACAGCCTTTTTCAGGCAAGACTAGAGGTGAATATCCGGCAAGATAACTATGAACAAATACGCCTGAAATGGAAGAAGAAGAACAACAAGTTAGTTAATTATTTTCTTTTTACGAGATATGTTTTTTGGCTTATCTACCTGGAATCCAGACCATGGCTGGTATAAGCCAAGTTAAAATAATCAATGAAAATGCTCGACGAACAGTTCGTCGTTTACGATCCATTTTCGATTCGATTAAATATAGATAACGATCTAATGCGATGGCTGACATAGTTAAAAACGAAACTGTACAGAATAATAACGTACAACATAACCAAATATTGCATAAACGTACACCGAAATGCCATTCACCGTAAATTTCCCACAAGGATATGAATGGTATGACTGTTGTGCCGACGAAAAAATCGGCAACAGCTAAATTTATGATCAGATAATTGCTAATCTAGAGAATAGAGGAAAAAAAACAAAAATGAATAGATCATTTTTTCGAGAAATTTAAAATCGACATACACTTTTCAGTCTTGGCTCAACACATATTGCAATTACAATAATAATATTTCCAAGAACAGTTACTATTGTTAATGCAGCAAAACCAATAAGACGTGCAAGCATTCTGTTTTCTTCAATTTTAAACTAAAACATATATTTGAACTTGAAGATTTACTTTTTCATCATTCATAATCTATCAACTGGCATGCTATCAAAAGTAAAGCTGTTCTTAACGCAAGCTTCTTCTTCGTTCTCTCATTTTCTCTCATTCTCTCTCTCTCTCTCTCTCGGATAGTATTATCATATACAGATACATACAGAAGACAAATCAAATGACGACAAAATCTCTACGGCGTTAAACTACTAGTGCTTTTAGAATCCATATATATATATGCGCTTGCATGAGCGTGTGTTCGTGCATCGGCCATTAGAAAACAAAGGAATAAAAAATGGGAAAAAGTGTTCTTTCTTCTTCTTTTTATTCTTAACTAACAAAAAGGAAACCTGAAAATGGGCTTTTACTCGACATATGCATTTAATAATGAAACTGTGTAGGTGTTTGTTTGGATGTTAAATATATTCATAATCAAGCAATTATTTCATTTCGTGAAAAAATGAGAAATCATTTAGACTTGTCAAGTTAAAGTCATGCTAATATAAAAATGAAATATGTCAAAAAGAACGGGGACGAGTGATGATTCTTGTCAGTTTATTTTAATCATAATTATTATAATGACAAGATAAGTTCAAAAAAGAGAGAAAATTTATTAAATTAAAAAGTTTGCCAAGTATATAGATAAATTACAGATGAGGAGTAAAAGACAAAATGAAATGCTGATGTTTTTTTTAATCAAACGACGCTAAATAAGCAAGATTATTTTTAGTTTTAACTGACACGGAGTAGAAGAGTCCATAGTAGAGATAATATCAATCAAATAAAAATCTTTCCGAGACAAATATTCGATAAGACCAAAAAAAGAAACACGAAAAACATTGCTTGTCTTATTTTACAACCAAAACATTAAATGATCGACATGCACGATTATCTAATTGAATTGTCGAAGGAAAAAAATATCGTCTTTTCCTGTTCGTATGTTTTCATCGAATGATACATCTATATCTATATACGTGTGTACATATATACATCTATCCATAGACATGGATTGCTAGAAAAAGAAAAGAAAATCGCGATCGCCTTGAGAGAATTGACTAGTTCGATTAGAGGCCGATTTTGACGTGCATGAAAATAGTTTCGAGAACAAAGCATTTGTTTTCTTTTTATTTTTCAATAAGAAACGACGATCATCATCGAACTTCCTCTTTAGATTTCCGATCGTTCCGATTGAAATCAAATGAGCAAATGAAAACAATTCGTCCTTATTTTACTCATATACTATCACACAACAATCAGAGATATTTTCTTGTAAAACACCTACGTGACCTTTAACAACTGTTAATCTTAAAAATTTTAATTATTCAAAAGTTTTCTACTCACCGTGATGAATACAAACAGAACTCAAAAAAAATCTACTTAGCATCGTCTAGTTACCGTTCATACATTTGGATTAGCATGACAGATTTCTTTTTTGTTTTATTTTTTAAAAAACTAAGTTAAGTCGGTTGGATTTGTTTTATCTTCGGAAATGAAAAGCGCATTAAAACGAAGATCATCGGAGAAAATTGTAAAAATCAAAGCTAAATCACAGTAGATGTCAGTAGATAACAGTTTGACGAGATCGTTTCGGAGGCGCAATGTATCGATGTTTATTCGAACAAGATATCTACGAATAAGAAAATTCTATTTCAATCGAACTGCCCTCGCGTTCTTTTTTTTACTATTTCGATTGATTTCAGAAAATGACTTCATTGAAATTACAATTAAGTAAACTTGTTGATCCGCATACTCAATGGCAATTAACTGAGAGTGAAAGTCGAAAACGAGCATCGTTTCTCTACGATCCCAAAGTTGCATCGACACTCGATCGAGAAACGATCTACTGTCTCGGTAAAACCGAACTGAAATTTTCGATTTTTGCTATTTGTTTTTATTCTCAAGGAACAAATGGTTTCGAAGAACTTTGTCTACTTGATTCAGCATTTGAGGAATTCGAACGTGTCCTATTCAGTGATACAAGTTTAACATTCGAACGTAGTGTTCAAACGAAGGAAGTCAACGATTCATTAAATCAAACAATCCGACGATTTCTCATTCGTTTATCACCCTATTTTCTTCTCAGTCCAGCTCATAAAGCACTTGAATGGCTCGTACATCGGTAAATTTCATTTCAAATCCAATCAAACCAAACACTCTTGCATATAGATTTTATATTCATTTCTATAATATCGATGATCTCATGCGATGCATTCTTCCCTATCATGAACATAATTATTTCACTCGAGCAGTTCAAATGTTTCGATTAAATGACAAACAATCAGCTTGGTCATGGCTCGAACCAGCTCAAGTAAAATCTCCTATTGAAAACAAGCGTTGTTTTTCTTCATTGATTCGTTTTCAGAAAGCGGGCACAACTATTTCCGGTCTCGTCATGGCGAATCATTGTGCAACCGATTTAGGATTTCTAACTTTCGTTTGTGAATCCGCATCGATGACAGTCAAAGTACAATAAAAAAAAACAAGTTTCGATCGGTTTTTTCATTGAATTTTCTTAGGAATTCGGTTCGAATCATTCGTCATTACGTGTGATGATAAATTTCTATTTAAAAACTCTTTGTTCAACTATTTTACATTCATTATCACATAAGAAGAAAAAGAAAAAGAAATCGACTAATGACGAACAATTCATCGCACAATTCATGCCATATTTACTCAAAGGTTTGAAATCGAAATGTACAGATTTCAAACGAGCAAATTATCTCATTTTGTCACATCTATCGAATATCTTCACATTTCAAATTAATATTCGAGATGAAATTCTCAATATCATTTCCAAAGTAATTCGAAATCGACAATCATTTCCTTCAAATGATTTCTCGCGCTAGGGCTTGTCGGATGAATTAATTCAAGAGAATTTACTAATTATCTCGGTATTTTTGAATAATCAACATCATCAGTCAATACCCGATCGGTTAGTTTATTAAGACGATTGAAATGATTCGAATTGATTGTCGGTTTTTAGTTGTTTTACCAAACTAAGTGAATTGACGAATGTTGTCGACGAAATTGGTCAACTATCGAATGAAGTTCGCATCGATAATTTTCTTTGCGCGTGGTTCGAACAACTTCTCAATCACACATCGAAAGCAACCGATGAGAATCTTTCGAATTTAATGGATAAAACTTTAAATATCATTCAGCTAAATTCTTCGATTTTGAAATTTATGATCAATTGTTTTATTAAACAATTCAATTCGACGAATAGCAAATATTTAGTTTCATTAGCATCGATTCTCGAACGAAAGTAAATCATCGAGAAAACGGTTGATTTTATTCTTTGCATATGTGTAGATATCCGATTGTTTTCGATGAAACAATTCGAGAACAAACCGAAGCTTGTTCAGATAAAGAAAAACGAAAACAAATTCGAGAATTTGCATCGATGACAGCCACTGGATTCAAACATCAAGTAGATTCACATGTTCGCTTTTGTGAAAATAAAATTTTCTTTTGTTTATTTCTTTCTAATCAAGCCACTATCCGATCGAGCATCATTAGCTATCTGTCTCAATCATCCTCAAGCTCAATTACGTATCGAGGCTTTGCAACGAATTCGAGAAGGAATTCAATCGAAACAAGTAGTGAAATTGATTTCGCAGAAATCGAAACGATTTATGTGCTGTTTTTTTAGAATATTGAACAAGAATTTCTAATCGAAGTTTTAATATCTCGGTTGAATGATCATGATATCGAAGTTGTTCAGGAAGCAATTCAACTTCTTCAAGCTTTAAAATTAACTGACAATCAACAGATCAATGATATTCTTCAAAAAATTCTTCAACGAGAAAATTCCGATTGGTTATCCGTTCAACAATCGATTGTTCAGTCGCTTTCATTTGATCTCTCCAACGAGAGTAAATATATTCATTTGTTATTTCCATCGAACCAATCGGAATTGAATTTACTCGAACATTTTCTCGACAATTCAAAACAACATAAAACAAATCCGCTGATTAAACTAACGAAAAAGATTTATAAATCAACAACAATTGATAATCTTCTTTCATCAATTGAAAATTTTCTTCAAGCAATTGCTAAACAAAATGATGGTGAAAAAATCTCAACGATTCTATTTCAGCATCATGATGAAATTCTTCGACTTGTCGAATTCAATCGACCGAATTGGATCAAATTCGCATTGATCTACATTCTACTCGGTATACAAACAATTCAAGGCGACGATTCGCAATTAGCTATTATCATGGTTTTGAATTTATTGAAACGATTAAATCAAGAAGTATGAATATTTTATTTTAACACGAAATCATTTCGAATTCGTTGACTTTTTATAGATTTCAACAATTGAAAATAATCAATCAAACGAAATCGATACTAATCAAACATTGATTCAACTTCATATTATCGACAAATCTCCATTGACAGCAGATAGTTATTCATATCTATGGAAATTATTCATTCAATCATTACCGAAAGGTTTCTTTTGAAAAAAAAAATTTTCAACAAAACGAAAGATCTTTTCCATTCAGATCATAAACCAACTTCATTTTACAATGATTTCTTTTTCAATTGTCTTCAATGGTTATCGTTAGAGAAGAAATCTTCAATTATGAACTATCTTCTTCAAGAACGTTTTCCATTAGCTAATCAATTACTTATCTTTCTCGCTGAATATTATCTGAATTTAACAGAAAATAATTACGAACAAGAAATCATCTTGAAATATCTTCTAAAAACATGTTCAACTGTTGAATATTCGAATCTATCATTATTAATTCTAAGTTTTTGTCTTCATTCAACTTATCGAAATATTCGTTCGATAACAATGAAATTAATTCAAAATAAATTACAAACCTATTCGAATGAATTCGAATTATTTATTCAAACAATAAAAGAACATCAAAGTGAAATTCTTACTGATTCCGAATACATTTGTTATTCGATATCACAATTAGTACAAAAATGTAAATTAACTGAGAAGAAAAAACGAAAATTAAATGCTGATCATTCGTTTCTCATCAATCTTTTTCATGAAACAATCGAACAAAATAACGATTTAAATGACTTGATTAAACAAAAATTTCATATTCAATTACTCGATCTATTCAAACAAACGAAACATTGGCTCGTTTTTCAAGTCTATCGAAAACAATTCGAACATATTCTCGAACAAAATCATTGGACGAAAGACAATCAGAACTTTCTCGAATCGACTATTCAACATATCGATTACGAAACACTTTCACACGAAGAATCAGCTTGTTTCGAAATGATTCTACATATTCTCAAATATCCATTGAAAAAAACAGAATCATTACCAATTATTGATCTTATGATTTTAACACTCAAACAAGTAGATTGTTTTCATTCTTTGAAATGTTTTTGATGTTTTCTTTTTCAGTTTACACCGGAAATGTTCGATTTATTAGGCACTGATTTTACGAAACAGTATCAACTACTCGAACAATGTTTTGCTTTGTGGCAACGATCGAAATCTGCACTATTGACAACAACAATCAAATCAACATTATCGAAAGTTTGTTTTTAATTTTTTTGCTCTCTGTTGAAACAATTGAGTTTTGTATTTAGTTGACTTTCGAAGCGAAACATTTTCTTACCTATTGGAAATCGATTCTCGAACCTGGACAAGCATCGATATCAACAGAAAATCGTTTGTCTAATAAAAAACTTATTGTTTCGAAACAACCTATTGAACAATCGAAACAATCAATTCAATGGAAATCTCTTCTACCATCATTAGAACTTCTTCACAATGAACAATTGAAAATCAATCGTCAATCAGAATTAATCCGTTCGTTATTTCAAATTCTCGAAAAATCTGTTCAACAAGGCGAAGAATTCAAAGAGAAAGTCTACATCGAACAATTATGCACAACAGCTCTATTAAATCTTTACAATAGACTCAAATCCGGTACGAATTCATATTCAGATGAATGTCAACCGGAGAATTTCAATAGTGAAATACTTATGGAATGTATGAAACGAACAAATGATTTACATACAACTCAACAATGTTTGATGTTGTTATCCAAAGGAGCTCAATTGTTTCCTGTAGGTCGAATGTTCTTTTCGAGAATAAAATTCACTATCGGATTATTTGTTTGTCTTCAGGAGAAATTAATCAGCATGATTATGGCGATGTTTGCATTTGTTGGCGATCGTTTAGTAAGAAAAGATGATTTATACAGTTATCAAGTCATGGAAAAAACAATCAAAACTGTTATACCATCATTATACAAAGTAGATCAACAGAAAATTTTGATTTCAAAAAAAGAAAGACACTTTTTTTTAAATATTTATTTATCAAAGGAAAAGAATGTCGAACAACGTCGAATTATTCTTGCCAAGATCACGCACGTTTTTGTTACATCGTTAGCTCATTTACCAGCTCATCGTCGTCAAGATATATTCCGTATGTTAATGGAATCGATTGGACAAGATGAATGTCTCTGGTTTGCACCTATACAAATCTACGATTCGATTTTATTATCGCCAATCAGTCGAAAAAATGAAGAACTATTAAAAGTAGATTTTTGTTTTTGCTTCTCTTCAATTAAAATATTCAATTGTTTGATTTCAGAAATCATTGATCGATGCCAACGAACAAATGTTGAACAGTTTCAATCAATTTTCATCATCAACTATTCTTATTAATCTAACGAAAATCTTAAATGCTGTTCTCAATCTTCCCGATCAAATCTCAAGTAAAATCTAATCGAAAAATCGATTGAAATTCATTTGTTTTGCTTTCCTAGAAAATCAATCGACACCATCAGCATATTCTCATCTCATCGATCTTCGTTCATACACAACCAAACATATTCATGTTCTCAAATATCAATTATTAACATTCGTTACCAATGTTCTTTCATCGGAATTTTTCGTTAAAATGATTTCGAAAACAAGTTCAACACAAGAAAATGATTTGAACTATCTAAATGAATTAATTCAAACAATTCTTCATTGTTTATTATGGGCAAATAAATTGTCCGAAGATGATATTGATATTACACGTTATAACAAATCGATTTTAAATAAAATCTATGAATGTTTAAATAAGAGTATAGCATTATTAAATGGCACAATGTTTGCCAATATAATCGTTAATCTTCTTCAACAACAACAAACAAACGATAAATTACAACGTAAAACCTTGGAAATACTTAATCAACGTTTGAAAGATGATTTCACGCCCGAATCTGAAGTAGATAAACAGATTTTTAACGCTACAAATAAAGATCATTTTCGTGTTTCAGATGATTCTATTCTTACCAAATCTTGATAATTTTCTAACGATTATTAGTAAATACTCAACAAATGAACAAGAACAAACAGCTCAAACAGCTTTATTTACTATTAAATTATTAGCAAAACGTTTAGCAGAAAAACATCCAACAGAATTTTCATCCGTAAGTTATTCACTACTATTTTCATTGGCTGGTGTATTGAGTAGAGTATTTGTTCTATCGTTGATTTTCGTACAACACGATTGAGTATCACATTCATCGTTTTCACATCGAAGTAGACAATCGCCAGCTATTCGTTGATTATCCGTTGTTAATTGTGGAGAAGTTGTCGTTGAATTTTCAGTTACATTATTCGTTTCATCATCGTATTCATATTGAATCGTAACCGAATGAATGCCAATTGAATGAAAGAATTTCTTGACTTTATCGGCTACGGACATGTAATTCGAAAGATTCTTTCGACTTAAATGTGCCGTTGCGATAATCTTCTGATCAGTCAAACGCCAAACATGTAACTCATGTATACCTTCGATTTCGGGAACATTTGCTAAGAGTTGTGTTTTGATACGATTAATTTCAAGATGTTTAGGAATGGTTTGTAGGAGAATCGACGATGTTTCTTTGAATAGAGGAATTGTTGAGAATGTTATTATGATAACAATGAGTACGGATAATGTTGGATCGATATAAACTGTCCAATGTTTAGCATTATTTGGATCATGAGGAACGAATTTAATTAAGAGAGCACTGATAATAACAACAATCGAGCCGAGTGCATCAGCGAGAACATGAAGAAACACACCATGCATATTCATTGAAGCTTCTTTAGTCGATTTCGATTTTTCTTTATCATTCATTTCGATGACTGTATTCGAATGCGCACATTCAGCAATAACCTACAAATACATATTCATTTTATTTTCCACTAATAAAACACTCTTACCTCCTGCAAAGCACGTGTACTATGTCGATCAAACATAGTTCCAATCTCAGTTTTAACATGCGTTTCATCTAATTCAATCGCGTCTAATTCCACTGCATCTTTTGGTATGACATCGTCAGATCTTGAGTGACTATGTGACGATCGGTAACCTCTATTTTCATGTGAATGACCATGCGAATTATCAGTATGCGAATGCCCATGCGAACTACCACCGTGTGAATGTCCGTGAAAACCTTGAAATAAGAAAAGACCAATAATATTGATTCCTAATCCAATTGAACCAACGATTAACAATAAATCAACATTTTCTATGGGTTCGGGTTGAATGAAACGTTTGATTGCATCGAATACAATTGTCAAACAAAGTGCAAGTAGAAAAACTGTGTTGATATTCGCTCCGACGACTTCTGCTCGTACCCAACCGTACGTATTTATATCCGATCGTTGTCGAGAAATTCGAACAGCAACAGTTGCAATCACAAGTGATATAACATCGGATAACATGTGAAATGCATCGGCAACTAACGCTACTGAATTCGTTATATTACCAACAACAAGTTCAACAACAAAAAACGATAATGTTAAACAGAGCATTGATATCAAACGAAAAGTTTTCGTTCGAAAGAACAGTTGCTGCTGGTTTTTATCTGCAAGATGGTCGTCCGATGACATTGTAGTTTGTTTGAAATGATATTTCTAGATGAATATGCGAAGATTTTTATATGTTATTCCAAAAGCACCCCCGAAAATGTTGGGTGTCAAGCGTTTCGACAAATCAGTAAACATTTAAAACTCTTCGAGAGAATTGATAACGAACTTCTTTCGTTTCTGTTTTGCTTCGTCATTTAAAGATGATAAGCAGAAAAAAAAGTATACTGATTCTTACCATTTTGTTACGACTTCGCAATCGATTGAGATGAATTAAATTACGTCGGTTGTCTCGTTGTTAGATAGAAAGAGAACATCATTTGTTCTGACTAATTTAAACTTCAAAATGCGAATGTTCGTGACTTTTATTTTGGATTTTAGTCTTTAACATTTATCTGCCAACATTTACGTCTTGTCGACAGCGGACAACATGCAAATTTAAGTGCAAGTATCTATCTTTGTCTTGCCGAATTATGTGCAACATTGAAACAATATTCAATTGCTCAATTACCAATTTTCATGCCACATGTTTTGCAAACATATCAATCGGATAATGTTATTAAGTACGACCATGAGATTTCAATCGAATAAATTTTCATTTTCACTTTTTTTTTGTAGAAATGATCTTCTTCTAACAAGTGTCATTGCTTGTCTATCGAAATTAGTTCGAACATTATGCAATTATCTAACACCGTATCTACCTGAAATAATCAAACGAGTAAAATTAATTGACTGATTTAAATTTTCATAATATATATATTTTTCAGACATGCACTTTATTAACACATCCATCGGCAACAAATGATCAACGTTTACGAACAATGTGGTCTCACGTTGCAATACATGTTCCACATCGTTTACTATTTCCAATTTTACATGATGTTATCGAGAAAAATGAATTTCAATTGAACGATCTCGAACCATTGATGACTTTACTCAAACAATCACTATCCATCTCAACTCTCGATGATTTAAGTACGAATTATTCATTATTAAAACAATTGTTCTTGAAACTATTTACTCTACGAACAACGCATATGAAAAAGATGACGCCCAGTCAAATGAATGTTTACGAAGATCATGTTTTGGATTGTTTCGCTGAACTTGTCATGCGTCTATCCGAAGAAACATTTCGACCTTTGTTCTATACGATCTATGAATGGGCGGTTTACAATGAACCGCCAGCAGAATATACATTGACATTCTATCGATTGACATTTATGTACGTATTTGCTTTTCATTATTCGAAAATCAACGTCGTTTTGTTTTGTAGACTTTCAAAGAAATTAAAAGGTCTATTTACTTTATTTGCTGGTCATGTAATTCAACACTCAGCTAATGTTCTTAATCAATTGAATACATCGAAAACAACTGAACAATCGAATGAATTTTCGATTAATTTCAAAAAGAAATATCAACAAGAAAATCAATTCGAATTAATCAATGGTATCCTTGGTACTCTATCGAATTTGTGTCTATTCGATAGCGTAGGATTTATAACTGATGAACGCTTTCAATTACTTATGATGCCAATTGTCGATCAAGTAATTTAATAATTGTTGAAAATAAATTTCAAATCATTTTGTCTAGTTGGAAAATTTAACATCGAATGAAAATTATTCCTCATGGGTTCAACAATATGTTTCACCGTGTATTGTTAATTTAACCGGTGCAACAAAAGAAGAAACACTCTGGCGTCGAATTCACTATCAAATTCTCTTGAAAACACGATCCGATCTATCGAAAGTTCGTCTTGCAAGTTTACATGTTATTCAAGAACTATCGAGAAAACTGGGCATGAATTATCAAAGTCTTTTGTCCGAAGCAATACCATTCCTTGCTGAATTAATGGAAGGTAGGAAATTGAATGTTTTGTTTTTTTTTCTTCAGTCTAAATCGTGTTTTCTTTTTTCTTTTGCTCGTAGATTCAAATGATGAAGTCGAAAAAACTTGTCATCGTGTTATCGTCGATATGGAATCGACATTAGGCGAATCTTTACAAGATTATTTCAATAATTAGCACAGTGATTTTTGTTTGGTTGAAACAAGAAGAAAAAGATAAACTTTCTTTTGTTATCGATTGTTTTGTTTTTTGTTTTGTTTTGTTTTGAAATAAACTTAACCTGCAATGGTTTCGTTATGGAACATCATTCAAAAAGAAAAAAAAAACGTGGTTCTCTCGTACGGAAGAATTGTTCTCATTGACTTAAAAGCTTTTCTTTTCCCTTTTTTTATTCTTTCGAACAAAAAACATAACATTTGCGATTTCAATAAATCAAATCTCAAGTATATCGATTCTTATTCTCGTGTTTATTGATGACCTTCGCGAGAGATTTCATTGCTGATATCTTTCATTTTCAAATCTGACATAGATTTTTTTCTTCTTCTTCGTCTCTTCTGTTATTTATTTAATATTAAACAAAATAGATTTTTTGTTTTCTTCGAGTCTAGCGATGTGAATATAAAAACGAAATTCATACAATTCCATTCGTTTCACTCTCTTTTTCATTGCTACATCTATGAAAAAAAATAATAATCAGTTCTTTTTCTTTTCAAACATTTTTTTTGAAAGTGTAAAAAATACATATGTACGTACACGCACATATATGCATGCATACATGCTTTTAACTGCAATTCTCTCTCTCTCCGGCAATAGTCAGAGAAGGCGAGATACAACATTAAAAAACCGCACGCATATACGTACTTCACTTGTCAAGTGTTTTACCTTTTGTCTTTCGCACTGGAATGAAATATTTCGGGACAAGTAGGATCTAACATTGTTTCTTTTTTTCTTTAACAAAAAAAAATCGAAGGAAAAAGTGTGTACATACGTATGTATGATTAGGACAAAAAAACGAGAACGAGAGAGAGACAGAGACTTCGCGTGATATTGAAGTCGAAAGAACAAAGCTGATTAGATTTGATGAAGAATTAAAATCGAAAGAAGAAAGAAAAAAAATGACGTTAGTTAGTTTGTTAAATATCAGTTACTCCATCTCCTTTCACTTTCTTTTTGTTTCTTTCTTGACTTGTTTAATGTGCATGATTGATATATACATTCGTGTAATTTCATCTTGCTTTCAATAAGACGATGAAGCCTGATGTTTTTTTTCTTCTTCTTGTTGATTGTGCATGCATATATACACCTCAAAAGTCAATTTGAAGAAATTCTTTTTCAATTAGTTCCAACATGAAGAGAAAGATTGAGGGAGAGAGAGAGAGAGTGAGAAAGAAAGAGAAAATTTGTGTATGTATGAATGTATTGTATGTCTATGTTCATTTTTTTTATTTGTGAGGAGTTGTTGTTACTGATGCACAACAAACAGTTTTTTCTCGATTTATTTTGAGTATGTTTTTAGATTATTCGAAGGCAAAATGAGTAGTCCAACGCATTCGTCATTCTCTCCAACGGCATCTCGAATAAGAAATAATAATGCTAATAATCTCGATACGAGTTTGAATAGTCCACGTTCATATTCATCGGCTGCACCTCGATTAACAACAAATAATCCTGAAACAAGTATTCTTAGTCCACGTTCAACATCAACTCGAAGCGAAATGGAGATGAGCATTCATTCATCGCAAAGTAAAACAAAACAACAAACTCACTTTTAAACACTTTTATAATTGATTTATTGATTCAAGATGAACAAATACGTATACAAAAGAAAACATTTACGAAATGGATTAATATTTATTTATCTTTACATGAACAAGAATATAATGTCAAAGATTTATTCGAAGATTTAAAAGATGGAACGAAATTAATTGCACTACTCGAAGTTTTATCTGGACAGAAATTAGTAGGACATTAGAATTGAACAAATGAATAGACTCTTGTATGTTTGATTGTTTAGCCAATGGAGAAAGGCAATACGAAACTCCATTATGTGAGTAATGTTAGTACGGCATTGAAATTCTTGGAAACTCGAAAAGTAACTGAGAACTGGCTTTTTTTTGTATGATTTGAAAATTTTTATTATTTTGAATTTGAAGATCAAATTAGTTAATATCCGCGCAAGTGATATCGTCGATGGAATACCGAAAACAGTTTTAGGATTGATTTGGATGCTAATTCTCTGTTATCAAGTGCGAATAATCTATTGATATCATTTATTGATTTCATAGTTTTCTTCGGTAGATTGAAGATTCTAGTGGGTTCGATGAAAATTCGAAAGATAACCGTTCAAAAGCCAAAGAAACTCTTCTCGAATGGGTTCGAAAGAAAACATCAGGGTATGAATTGAATTCCTCTCGTAAAACATTTTGTTCCTCACATAAAAAATATTTAGCTATCAAACTTCATCAGAATTTCTTCGGTGAGATGCTCGCATGCTCTTATCCTTTTAGCCCTTGCTTTTCGATTAGTTTAAATAGACAAAAAAACTCGAAAGAAAAAATGAATACATATATTTTTTTTTTGTTAGGAAAATCGATGGATTAGAAGTTCGAGATTTCACATCGAGTTGGCGTGATGGTCTTGCGTTTAATGCATTGATTCATGCGATTCGACCTGAACTCGTCGATCTTCGTCGTATCGAACGAATGAATCCTCGTGAACGTTTAGAAATCGCATTTAAAATCGCCGAAGAACAACTCGGCGTACCAGCTCTGATCGATGCTGAAGGTTTGTTTGATTTGTTGAGTTATACAATAGACAAAATATAAAATAAATATTGAATAATACGACTAGATGTTGATGTAACCAAACCGGACGAAAAATCGATAATGACTTATATCGCACAATTCTCTCGTCGATTCCCTGACTTAGTAAAAGACACAGAATTCTTTCATTCTTTTATTTATTTGCTTCGTTCTCATCTAGCCATTCGGATCACTGAATAAAGAACACGGTGAACTTCTTCGTTGGCTCGCTGATACTCGACAACGTTTGACGCATATGATTGACTCACCTTTAACAGACATTCAAGCTGAATATAAAGTAACTATTCATTCGATGTTTATCTTAATCGTTCATTGAAAGAAAAAGAAGAAGAAGAAGAAAGGGGAAGAGTGTTGAAGTGCTACTGAATAACAAACAAACCACAATTATATATATAGTTAAGCGAAAAAATACTTATGCCTTGATTTTAATAGGAGTACGTTAAACAAGCAAAAGAATTTGTCGAAAAGCAAAAGCAATGGAAGACATTCGAACGACGAGAATCGAAAAATCCACATTTTCCCGGTGAAAAATTGAAAGAATTGAAAGATTTATTCGACGACATTACACGCAGGTAAACAGACACGTCGAAAAAAGAAAGAACACCGACGAAATCTATCTGTTTGTTTATTCAATTCAAGAATGAATCGTTGGCGAATGAAATTAGATGCCAATTTGCCAGGAGATCTTCGTCAAATAGCCGAATGGATAAATCGTGCTGAAGAACTACTCGCACGAGATATTCAATTTGACCCATTAAAATTCTCTCCCGAAGAAAATTATCGACGTTTTAGCGAACTTTTTGAAGAACATTCAGTAAGAAAATATTCGATTTCGAAAGACAAACAAACGGGGTGTTTTTATTTCCAAAGGTAATTTTCACCGATAAGGATTTAACTGCAACACGATTTCAACGTCTTCAACGTGATCCATCGATTGTTAATCAACAAGTTGCAAAAGAACATTTAAATGATCTTGATGAACGTTTGAAAATCGTTCTCAAAACAAGTGATGAACGCGGTCGATATCTCGATTTCGAACAAACACATTGGAAAATTCAGATCTACTTTCTTCAATTGACAAATCTACGAACTGTTCTCAATCGAAAACAAGGCGATAGAAATCAAACTGAACAATTATATTTCGAATACAAAGTAAACAGAATCCAATTTGAAATTGAGAATTATTTTTTTGTTGTTGTCTTTGTAATAGAAAAAAATTCACGATGAAAAACTCGTTGCAATTATTGAAAGTTTCCTTCCGGATTTACTTCGTAAATGTCAAGCATATAATCAATTAGGTAAAAAAGATGATCGAACTGGCAAAGAATTTCAGGCGTATTGCGATGAAATTCGAAAGACATTGAAAAGTTCCGAATTCGAACTACCTGCACATGAACATCTTCTCCAAGAAACACTAGAAAATTGGAAGATTTATGAGAATACTTATGATCAATTAGATCAATGGTTAGCTGAAGGTGAACAAATATTTCGACGATCGAACGAAGAAAAACTTGTAAGTGTCAATGTTTAAAACCTTGAAATTCGAAATGAATTTGTTTGTTTAAAGAATTATTTTTCGAATGTTCATCATTGGGAACAAATTCACGAGAAATTATCCAATGCTATTCAACGTTTAATGTCTGTTTGTAATGATGAATTAGCGAAGAATTTAGAAGCGAAATATCTTTTTCTCAATCGACGTTGGAAAGATTTATCAGATTTAGTCAAAGGATTTCTTCAAGAAGAGAATACGAAAAGAAAACAAGAAGAATTTTATTCAATTAGTACAACTATTATCGAAACACTAGACAAAATCGAGAAAGAAATTCAAGATTCTTTGCCATGTACAATTCAACATCTTAAAGAACAAGAAAATCGTCTTTACGTAAGCAAAAGAAAGAAAGAAAGAAAGAAAGAACATGAGACCTTGACAAATTACGTATTCTTTTTCTTTTGAAGAAGGCTCAATCGAATCTTGAGATACTTGTTGGAAATATTCAAGCGTTGACTAAATTAGGTCAAGCAATCTCTCGTGAAACGAATAATATACAGTTGACCACAGAATTAAATTCAATTTGTAAAACATGTACGGACAAAATTCGAAAGATTGAAAATGATATACCGTTGATTTTCAAACGAAATAAGAATCTATTGGGATATTTGCAAAAAATCGAAGATAGTCTAGCACAGTATCAACAATGGACAAATGAAGCGAAACAATTGATGAGCAAATATTCGATTCAAGTACCGATGAAAAAAATCGAAGAATTTCTTCAACATCATCGAGTAAGATAATTTGATGGTGATTTTGAAACGAAATGAACGTGTTGCTTTTGACTATTGTAGGAATTCTTTGCGAAAATGGACAACTATCGAATTCTACTTGAAAATAAAGAAAAATTAATTGTAGCTATGAAAAAATCCAATGAAAATTCCATTCCCGTCGATTTCACTCCAGTCGATGAACAATTCCGTCAATTAGTTGACACATTAACTGTAATTTCGTTCTTCTTCTTCTTCTATGAAATCTATTTAACTTTTTCTCTTAGCAAATCTCCGATCAATCATCTCATTGGGAAGGTCAATTCAATCATCACATTCAACTCTGGTCGGATTTTCATCAACGTCTTCGTCATTTACAAGAATGGATCAATCAAGCTCAAGCAATTGTCAGTGAAAAACACGATGATCACGCGTATCTCATTCGTAAACATAAAGAATTCTTACACAATCAAAACGATGATATTCTTCATAAATTTACTCAATCGGGCCGAGATCTTTTACATATTCGTGAACCCAATGAACAACGAGAGATTCAATTGCTCATTGAAACTTTAGAAAGCCAATGGAAGAAGATTCTTTGTTTTGCACCGATACGTTTACTTCGTTTGCAGTTCGAACGTATTGAAAACGTGATTGTCAAAGAATTCGAACAAGCCGAAAATGAACTCAACGATGAATTGAAACAGTTGGAACGACAACGAGATACAAGCGAGATTTTACAACGACATAATGAACGTTTTCAAACGAATCATTTTCATCCGACAATCGAAATTCATATGAGAGATTTACATACGTTTGCCAATGATTTGAAATTAAATGAACATGAACAAATGCTTGATCGACAAGAACGAGAACAATTCGATCGACGAACAACGAAACTTAATGATTATTGGAAACATATGCAAACGAAAATCGATAATGTCAAACGAAAATTACAGACTATACCGAAAAAATGGCAAGATTTCGAAGAAAGGTAATTCGAAAATTGATTGATTGATTGATTTGTTCTTTTTAAAATCGAATCTAGATTTAATCTCATTGAAACTTGGATGAATGCCATCGAAAAATCCATAAACGATGTTCAAAATACTGATGTTCCATTTGAACAATACAAATCTCTTGTCAATAAATTCAAAGTAGATTGTTTTTTTTGTTTTTATTCTTCTTCATTGAATTAATCTTTCTCTTTTTCTTTGATAGATCGATGCTGAACAACTCGAAACAATGACTCAACATGCTAAAACTCTTCCTCTGATTCTCAACGATCTTATCGAAGAACAAGCAACCAACGAACCAGCTCGTTACCGTCAAAAACTCGATACACTTCTTTCACGTTACAAACAGATTTGTATTCGTAGCGAAGAAACTTCACAATACTGTACAATTAATCTTAAATCAAAGATTTTCCATGATAATCAATCGCAAATGTTAACCAATCTCTCTCAACTAGCCAATGTTTCGAATCAATTTCGCGATCTAAACGATCTAAAAAATGCTCTCAAAGAACAGATTTTAATCGTAGATAATCTTCAACGTTATTCATCACAAGTCAGTGAACTTATCAATCGAGGAAATGAACTTACTCGACAGCCGATGGTTCCTAAATATGTTCAACAAGATGTACAAAATCTTCAGAAAGTTTTCAGTGAGAAAACTCAATCAGCAAATGATTTACTTTCTAAACTCAAAGTTGATTTTTGCATTTGTCATTTTTCGATTGTAAGAAAATGTTTTTATTTTAGCGTTTCGTGGAAATCTGGGAACGTTTTGATAATAACAAACAACGATATTATCAACAAACCGAAAGATTGAATAATGATCTTTCACAAATCAATCTCAATCGAAATTCTCTCAATTCATTCGAGAATGAAATCGAAAATTGCAAAGTACGACGAGGAAAATGTTCGAAATTTGTTTTTGATTTTCAATTTTTCAGCATTTGAAAAACTCGTACGCTGATTTGAAGAAACTCATCGATGAAAATCGAGAATGTATACAATTGATTTCATCGGGCAATTTATCGACTTATGAAAATCTTCAAATTCTCAAAAGTCTCTTCGAACAAATGCAAGAAGATTTCAATGAAAAACTACGATCTATCGAAGAAATGTCTCAAGATTTAATTCAAGAAAATCAACACTGGACGAAATTTACCAGCGAACTCCAACGTCTCGAAAATTTCTTCCAAGAAATTCAAAATCTAATCGAAACAAAATCATTTCAAGATAAACCACTCGAAGAAAAACAACAGATCATCGAAGTAAATTCAAATTCAAATCATCTTAATTTGATTTTTCTTCGTTTTCTTTAGCGTCTTCGTTCGGAATTAACTGGTCATTTACATGCTCTGACGATTCTCGCGTCGGACAGTTCCAATCTTCAATCATTTCATTCTCGACCAAAAGACTTTCAAGCTGTTTTCAATCGTTTTCATCAATTACAAGCCAATGCCGAATCACTTTCATCGAAAATTCATCGTGAAGAAGAACATCTTGCCGAATGTCAAACACACGTTCAAACATCACAACGATATATTCAACAAGTCAAACCATGGATCGAACAAGCCGAAAACTATCTACAAAAGCAATTCAATCAATTAGGAGCGATGAATCTCAACGATGCTAAGCAATTCATCGATAAACACAAAGTATTTTCGAATGATAATTCTGCTTTGAATATCTATGAGTCTCTTTTCTTTTTTCTTTAAAAGGAATTTCTCGAAGAACGTCGACGAATACTGACGATCTATCACAATTTACTTGCTGAAGATCATACGATAACAAATGATCACGAAGTGAAATCATCGATCAAAATTCTGTCAACACGTTGGGATGAACTCGTTCGAAAATCCGACGACTTAACGAATAAATACGATGAACAGTATCGAGCTTGGTTAACGTTCGATTCGGAATTGAATTCATTTCGTGAACAAATTCTCAATGAATTCGAACAACGAATGCAAACGATCAATGCCAATGATCCGAAGAAATTCTTCGATCTCAATCGAATTCAAACATTTATCAATGAACTTAAAGTAAATTTTCATCAAAATTGTCAATTCAACTCGTTATTTTCTAGTCATTCGATGAAAATCTTCGTCAACAAACACCGAATTATGCTCGATTACAAAAGCAATTCGTCGATTTAAGACAATATACATCATCCGATGGCCAACGACGATTAAATGACGAGCAAACATCGATTGAGACACGCTGGAATCAAGTTAATCGCTTTATAACAGACAAAGTAAGATTGAAATTCGAGTGGATGATATAATCAGATCGTTTTATATGAGCGTGAGAGAGAGAGAGAAAGAGTCACAAATGTGGCCAGAATACATTCGAGTAGACGCTTTTTTTTGACTTTATTTAATTCGAATTCTTTTCTTTTGTTTTTTTTAGCTTCGTGAGAGCGAACGTTTATATGAAAACCGCAAAGCATTTCACAATCGTTTCGAGGTCTTTGAAAAGACTCTACGTGAATTTTTCGAACAAATCGAAAGTCACAGTCAAATTTCGAGTTCAACGATCAATCAATCGATTCAACATTTGCAACAACTATTCACTCAATATCAATCGATTCAATCGTTGCTCTCGACTGTCGGACATCAATTAGCTGAACTTGAAGTTTCGGGAATACCTAAAAATGATTTACAAACAATTCAAAATACATTTGATGCTCATCGACAACGATTGAATACGTAGAAGACAAAGAAAAAAACGAACTTTTTCTTCTCATTCTTCGTTTTGTTCGTTTTAGTTATGAATTAATTCTACAAAAACGTTTGGATTTATTGAAACGTTTCGATGAACATACGAAACATTCGAATGAAATACGTCAGAAATTACAAGACATATCCGATGATCTTCAAAAGAAGAGCCAATTGAAAATCTCCGATATTGACTTTTATAAAACGCAACTCGAACGTTTAGTTAATGATCTTCGTATAATTCAAAGTGAAAGTAGTCTACTTGATCGATTAATGGAAGAGAGTAATACAACAATAACAGATTCCCACACAAATCGAACAATATTTTTTACGGTGGATAGTCGAAGTATTCAAAATTTAGTTGATATGATTGAAAATAAAGTAAGAAGAATGAGTGGGAGAGAAAGTGGCCTTCGTTTTGAGGAAACCTTTTGAAAAGACAAATGAGAGACATAAATGCTTAGGAATGATTTCGTTTTGCATTATTTTTTTTCAAAAAAAAAATGTCTTTTCGTCGAGAAGAGTATTTTTTCTCAAGAAAAATGTCCTATCATCGGGTAGAGATTTTTTGCGGTTGAAAATAAAATAAAAATGAACGTTCGACTCTTTCAAATAGCTTGTTCAACGTCGTTTACAAACCGAAGAACTCAACCAATTAGTCGAAGATTTCACTCAAGCTCATACAAATCTTCTTCAACGCATTCAAACGCTTGCGAACAATGTTCGTTCAGCCCGTCTATCCGGCTATACAATCCGTGATATCGAAGATCTCATGAGTATCATTAAAGTACGTACTAACTCGTTTTCCATCTGCTCGTCTTTCTTTTCTCCGCCTATCGATCGTTCTATGCCCAAGCAAAAAAAAACAGGCAGACATTGCCAAGCCTTACAACTGATTTGTGTGTCCGTGTGTGTATAGTTTGCACCTAATGCACACGTAGATCTAGAATTTTATTTTGACACAATATTATATTCTCATTTGCTCGTCTCCCTACGTTCGTCCTGCTTTCAACGCAATAAAAACCTTCTTCTTTTGCTTGTTCAATATGCTCTCTTTCGCTCTCTCTGTCTGTTCTCCCTTCTCCGTACTTTCTCATTGCACGCACACACAGCTAGCTCTTCTTGTGAGCTTTTGCTTTCCAGCATTTTCAAGATGAAATCGATCAAGAACTCGAACCATTGTTCAAACAATTGATTCAAAAATCGATTTCAACAACCGTGGAACATGAAGATAGTTTACAAAAAACACGAATTCAATGGGAAAAATTAAACATGGAGACCAATGATCGGTTTCTTGCACTGCAACGAGCGCAGACATTGTTCAATGAAATTGGATTATTAAGAAAACGTATTGAAACGATTGTCGATCGTGTTCAAACGATTTTAAATGAAACACATACGAGCTTAATATCATTTCAACAAGCAAAAACGCATCTCAATCAATTGAAAGTTCGTTTTCGAATCATTTGAATAGTCGCCGAGATGTTCATTTCTTTTCTCCTTTTCAAGCAAATTGAATTAGATCAACATAAAACTGTCGAACATGACATGGCTATCTGTCAAAAACGACGAGAAGAATTTATCAATCTTCTTCAAACATTTTATGACATGACGTGGACGAATTACTTCGATCTAACGGATTTACAAACGAAAATCAAAGATATCTTTCACGTAGATCATGTCTTTCATTTATTTCAATTCATTGGGTTTTTTTTTCTTCTATTCAGGTTAATTTACGTGATCATATCAAACGAACGGAAACAATTTGTCATTATTTACAAATCATCGAAAAATTACAAGTGGACAGTAATTTGAAAATCAGTACATTAGAAGAATTAACGAGAAAATTAAATGAAAATATCGATCAAGAACGGTTTTTCGAAATCATTCAAGTGATTTTCATTGATCTTTTGTTCTTTGGAAAGAATTTATTTGATGATTTAGACTCAACGACCGATTCTCACGAGTTTAATTACTCAGTTCGATGAACAACTCAATCGAATGAAAATCAATTGTCAAGAAACGAAATTCGATGAATTCGAACGATTTCGTCATGATATTCAAGAACGTTTGAAAAATCTCGATCGACAAATAAATCAATCGATTGAAAACGAACGAAGATTTCACGAGCAAACATCGAAATTTCTCATCGATTTAGATCTTCTCAATCCTTATCTCAGTCAAACAAGTCAACGTATCGACGAATACGAACGAAATTTCAAAGAAATGAATACAATCGAACATTTCGTTCAACTTCATCAACATGTTCAACAAATTCACGATGAATTAAAACAATTCTCTCGAACGAAACTCGAACAATTAAATGAACATATTCTTCAATATGCAAACGATAATATTCGTCATGAAAGTACACAATTAAGTACAACATTAATGACGATTAATAATCGTTATCGAATATTAATACAAGATGCAACGAGATTTCTCGAACGAATCGATGAACGTATCGAAAGTGAAACAAATAATTCGATTGAAAACTACCGAAAATTAATGGAAAATCTACGAGTCAAATTAACACGAATTCGAGATGATCCTCGCTTGACACTCGATGCTAAACAACGTTTAATTGCTGTAAGACGAAGCCACTCTCTACTTCTGTCTCTCTATTTTTGATTTTAGGAAATCTCTCATTCGTTAACCAACGAACGAACATTAGTCTATCGAACGATTGAACATATCAAACAAACTCGAGCGTTACTTCATAGTGAATATAATGTGAATGAGATTGATGACGAATGTCAATCGATTGATGATGAATGGATCGAATTTCGAAGTGATTTCGATGATCAAAAACAGGAATTCAATCGAATTGAAAATCAAATGAAAGTCTCGCAGACGGAAATCACTCGATTTTCGCAATGGATTAAAGACCAAGAAAATGCTTTTCAATTGATGATTACTAATCAGCCGACATTAGAATTGAAAATGGACAAACTTCAACAACTTAAAGTAGAGAAAAAACAACGAAAATTTTTTGCGATTCGAAACTAAAATTTGTTTTGCAAAGGTATTAATTCGAAATTTAGAAGCTCAATCTGATCTTCGTGAAAATCTCAAACAATTAGAAAATAAAGTTTCGATTGCATCATTAATTCAAACATCGAATCAATCGACTGAAAAACTTCAACAATTACTTGCCAATGCACAAGTAAAATCCTTTATTTCATTTCTCGTGAAATCGATTTCGATATTTCAGGATGCTCTCATTCAAATGTCCGAATCGGTCGAATATCACGAACATTTCGAAGTCCTAGCCGAACGATACAATCAATGGATGACTGAAGCCGAATCTCGTTTAGAAAAATACATGACTAACAATGAAAATGCTCTCGACGAACATTATCGAAATCTCGAGGTATAAAACAAACAAATCTCTCGAACTTCTTCTCTTCATTTATTCATTCATTTAGACTCTCATCAATGAAAATCTCAATGGCGAAAGTCTTCTTTCGAATCTCGACGATTGTCTCGAACAAGTTCTGAAAACGAGTTCAATCGAAGGTCGTACGCAAATCAAACATATCTTCAGCGATTATCAGACTCGTTGGTCAAACTATAATCTCAAACAGAAACAAATCAAACATACTCTTCATCAGATGAAATTAGATCAAATGGAATTCGATGAAACTTTGAACGAAATTCACGAATGGATCGTCGAACATCGAACGAAATGCACTGATCTACGGGCAAATTTGAGTTTCAAAGACGACAATCGTAAGCGTTTGTATCAATTGAAATGTTTTTATAACGATTTAAATGTTAAACAAACAATTCTTCAAACTTTAAAAGAAAAATTTGCAGTTAATGATAAATTTTTCTCAGTAGAAAGTTCTTTTAATGAATTTTCACACGAATTAAAAAATCAAATACATTCATTCGAAGAATTTCTTCGAATACAAATTCTTATCGAAGATAATAAACAATTACTAATGGAGAAATTGAAATTTCTCATGGATAGATTATCATTATGTACGAAGACGGATTGTGATTTCGACACATTGAAAAGTCGTTTGAAGAAAATCGAAGTTCGTTTTCAGGAACAAAAAAAAACAAATACGACATTTATTAAAATTGATATTTTAGGAATATAAAATTGAATTAGAAAATTTGGACAAAGAATTTCAAGAAAACTACGATCAATATCATTCGATTGTTGAACAACAATTAAATTCAACAGTTCAATTAAATTATCAGCAGAATTTCGAACAAATGAGATTCGTTCTTACCAATGGTAGACAAACGATCGAACGAGCGATTTTAGAACTCAAACATTTGTGTGACATTTGGTCGGAATACGATCAATTGAATCGTATTTTTGTCAATTGGTTAAATCAAACTGAAAATCAATTGACCAATTTTCTTACTCAACATGATCTCGATGATGAACAGATCATCAATGAATTGGCTCGATTAAATGACAGTATTCGAGATCATGATAAACAATTACAGACTCTAGAAGAACTCGAACATTCAATCGGAGATTACGATTGGACGAGACAAGCACATAATAGTTCGATTTTGAGACAAAGGTAGAAGAGAAATATAGACTTGATTGTTGAAATTCATTGAGTGTTTTCGTTTAGAATGAAAGTTTTATTAACACAATCGAATAGCCATTTCGAACGAACTCAACAGACCATTGAATTCAATCAACAATGGAAGAGTTTGCTATTGAATTTAGAGAATTCAATTGAACTCTATGATAAACAAATTAAATCGATTCAACACGAAGACAATTCATTGATCGATCTCGATACTATTCAAGTAAATCGATTTCTTTTTCAAAAAACAAATAAACAAACACAAATTGTCCTCGAATCACAATAGAATGTCCAACAAATTCGTTTACAATGCGAACAAAATCTCAAACAATTAGAAACATTTTCCACCACAAGCATCGTTCATACAAAAACAATTCGAACACAAATAAGGTTCATTTGCAATCAATGCTAATTTCTTCTTTTGTTTCGAAACATTTGTCTTTTTAGAACACTTAAACTTCGTATTAATGAATTAAACGATTTATTCACAACGCTGCAACAAGATCTACGCACACGTTCACAAGCTTGTGAACTCGTTCGAACAGTTCTCGATGAAATCAGTCAATTTCTTGATTCAATTCAAATACAATCAGATGAAAACGAGATACTCTCATTGACTTTAATTAAAAATCTTCGTGTAGGAAAATCTATTCGACCGAAAAGAAAAAGTCATATTGTTTATTTTCTGTCATTTCGAATAGAATCAACTGGATCAATTCGATTCGAAATCGAAACGTTTGAGAACGATCGATTCATTTTTAAGTCATTGTACAACGGAATTAATGAGAAATTTCGAGACAATGACCAATCGATTTCAATCAAAACGAAAAGAACTTCAAGTAGAGATCGACTTTTGACATTCTTGTTTTGTGATTCATTGTGTTTTCTTAGTTATTAATCGAAGAAAAAGAGCTATTCTTCACTCGACAACAAGAATTAGACAATCGTTTGATGGAATTAGATCGAAATTTTCATAATCTAACCACAATCTATCAAACATTCGAAAACGTAGACAAAGATAATCGAAGAGAATTAGAAGTTAAAATCGAGAAACATCAAGTAAAACATTGATTTCATAAATATCTTTTGATTTCGTTTGTTTTTTCTTCTTCTTCTCGCAGCAATTGTTTCAGTTGATCAAAGAATTCAGCAAACAACTCGTTCAAGCTCGAAGTCAAATATCCGAAGCCGGGTTAAAAGCGTCGCTTCAAGACTCAGTTGAAAAACGTCTTGTTCATTTGGAAACAAATCTCGCCATGCTTCAGGAGAAATCATCTCAAACATTTGCATTTATGAATTCGATTCAATTCGATTGTGAACAATTGAAAAATGATCTTAAACAGAGACTCGAATGGTTGAAAACGACGGAACAAGAATTTCATCGAGATTTTGAGAAGAATTTTAGTACAGCCGAAGAGAAAACCGATGCAGCAAGACAATTACTCGTAAGAGAACACGGCTGAGACGAAAAAAAAACAACGATGATCATGTTTTTATTGTCTAGGAAAAGTTAGATGAATTAGCAATTCAAGATTCATTTCGTGAACAGATTAAACAACGAGCTGATAATCTCTTCGAAACGATTGATGATGTTTCATCACAAGTTAATATCGAAGATTTCGAACGAATATTTTCGACATTAAAACAACAGATTCAAGTAGAAAATAAAAATCGAAAAATTTTATTTTGAAATTGAAAGTTGTTGTTCGCGTCTAGTATCGATATGAAACATTGAATCGTGCGGCACATCATCATGCTGATTATGATCGACGATTGAACAGTCTTTTCGAGAGTTATTCGACTCTTCAAACAACATTCTACAATCTCAGACAAATTGAAAATCATTCCGAAGTTTTGATTCAATTAAAAGTAAATCTTTGTGTTTTTCTTTCGATTTATCCGCAAGAAATCTCTTCGCTTAAAGAATTTTCAAATCGAACGCGATGATTTCGATGAAGAAGTCCGTCGATTGGCCTATCTCAACGATCAACTTCTCGCCGAAACATCCATCGAAGGCAGTGAACATCTCAAACTCAAATTCAAACAATTCCAAAGCAAATGTCGAACATTCAACAACGATGTTCACTCATTCGAAGTTCGTCATTTCTCATTTTATTCTCAATTTTTGTTATTTCGTTTTTCAGGAGAAATTAGTTCAACAAGATGAAGAACAACGTCTTGTTCAAAGCGAACAAGCCAATATCGAACAGACATTGAACACGATTCATCAACAACTGCAAACATTTGATCATGAATTTCATCTCGATGCATCGACATCCGATCATCTTCGAGAACGACTTCAACAAATGACAAATACACTGTCCAGTGTCGAGAAATTTCATCTACATTTGATCTCACCGGCGTCATCGACCGACACGACAGTCATCGAACGAAGTCAACATTTATCTTCGTTTCACGATCAATTGAAAGGTTCGATCGAGAGAAAACTTCAGGAATTTAATCAAGTCGAAAAATATTCCAATGAAATTCTCTCGTGTCAACAAATCCTTCAGAATTTAATCGAAATCTGTTCGATTCGTTTGCAAACATTTCAAAAAGAAAAATCGAAAAATGAACTTTTTCTTCAACGTTCAATGACGATCTTCGAAGTTTGTTGATTTCATTGAAATAAAAACACAAAATAAAGAAATTTCGTCTTTCAGGAGCAACGAAATCGTTTGAATGAGCTCATCGAAAAATGTCGAGAATTGAAAGAGCGATTGACCGACGAATGTCTATCGAAAAATTTAGCCAAGATTTTCAAAGAAAAAATCGAACAAATAAATGTAAATTATTTTTCAAGTCAAAAAAGAAACATTTCATAAGAATATTTTCAGACTGATGCCGAACATTGGCTGAACAATTTGATTCAAGCTGAACATCAATGCCGAGCAATTCAACAGTTAATCGATGAATTTAAAGAATCAGTTGATCATATTCAACAACGATTGAATTTTACTGAACAGATCGTCGATGGATTTATGTTGAAACATTCAGTCGATGAGAAATTAATGCAGAAAGAAGAGCTCAAAGTAGATTTTATAAAAAAAAGTTTCAGATGAAATAAGTTTCGTTTTTATTTAAAAGAAATTATTCAACGAATGTGAAGAATGTAACGATCGTTTGAAAGAAATTCAGAATAAATTCACGGAAAATCAAGTTAATGACGGACAAATTATGATGATTATCAATGAAAGTAAACGAAAAGCCGAAGAATTAATCAAAAATATTCAAGTAAAATGAGAAAACCAGCGTTATTTGTCTTTATTAAATATCGTTTTAGCATCTTCTACAAACATGTGATGAACTCATTAACAAACAAACAACTTTCGACGAGACTTATAACGATGTTCGAAAGTCCATCGAAAGTCTCCATGAGAAATATCAAAGCAGTCTCGAAGCGGACAGTGGCGTTGCCGAACTCAGCGCTCTTCTTTCCGAATGCGATTCACTTCGAGATCGATTAGATTTCATGACATCATCATTCAACACCATCGATACACAACTGCGAACGCGTCGTTCATCGTTCTCAGCTCGACCTGGCAGTCCTTCGTCGAGTACCAGTACACTGGTTCACTCGCCATCCGTTCATAATCATACGATGAAAGCAATGCTACAGCAAACGAAAGAAGAATTCAATCGATTAGTACAAATTCTACGTTCGTCAAAACAAACGATCGAATCGAAACAACAACGAATACAAATATTGAATAAACAATTGAATGATTTGGAAGCGGAATATGAAGTTATTCTCGAGAAAAATCCGATTTCGGATTTAGAAAATCTGATTAAAGATGATCAATATGAGTATAAAGATGAATATCAACGACGAAAAGTAGATTGATTGATCTTCAAATTGATATATCATCGAGCTTGTTTTTTTTTTGTAGTTATTAATTCAAGATTTTGAACCGAAACAAAATCGTTTACAGATTATTCTCACCGAAGCCAATGATTTCAATGATTCACAATTAATAAACAATACACGAAGATTAATGAATCAATTCGATCATTTACATCGAGATTTGACTGTAATCAATATATCTTGATTGAACTCGAATTTTACATTGAACTTGTATTGTCTTTTAGATCTACCTCGAAGAATGCGAACGTCGCTATGAAATTCTTCAAAAATTCTTTACCGATTGCTCGTCATTTCATCAGGCATTTCAAAATCTTCAAAATCAACTGTCACCTATTCTCGATACGTACGGCGATCGAGAAATTCTCGAAGAAAAACTACGAAAACTTCTCGTTCGTTGTCTTTCATTTTTGTTTCTTTCGAACACAATCTTTTTATTTGTTAAATTCAATAGGATGTGAAAACTCTCTATCGTGATACGATAAGTTCATTTCAAGATCTCGAACAACTATCCAATCAAGTTCTATCTCTCGTCGGTGTCAATGGTAAACAACTTGTTCGTCGCGAATGGGAACGTGCTCAATCGAAATCTCATCATATTAACACGACAATTCTTAAAGTATTGACTAATTTTCGATTCGACTTTACCGAACTCTCGAGTTTCTTCTCTCGCTTAGATTGAACAACAATTGCAAAACTGTGTCACCGATTGGTTGACGTTCTCGAAAGAAAGTGAACAACTCAAAATCGAATTAAATCAAATCGAAGCAGAATTTAAGTTAATTAACATTCGAATACAAAACAACGGTCAAACACCCGTTGAAACACTTCGAGTAGATTGATATTTCTTTCTTTTTTTTTTTGATAATTTTTCTTCGTTTAATTAGAACATGAAAAGCAATCTCGATCTAATCGAGAGTAAACTCAATACTCTCAATCGATTCGCATCGGACCTTTCACAACGAACTCAAGAAACCGATCTCTTAGAACAATTACAAGCTCTTCAGACTTATCTCCAACAATTAAAAACACAATTCAAAGATCTTCTGCGAAAATCGACTGATAATCAAACGAAATATTCGCTCTATTCACAACAATTGCAAACGTATAATAAAAGTCTTGATCAATACGAAGTTCTTGTCAATCAAATGTTTCAAGATGTTGACTCATGGTCTCATCAAACGAAATCGATTTCAATCGAAACAATTCAAACGATAAATGATAATTTTAAAACGTTAAATCACGATCAAAATCTCGTTCAACGACAAGCGAATGTGCTCAATGAACTAACCGAATCTTTGCTGGATTTTGTTGAAAATCCGAATCATTTTCGGTGAGATAAAGATGAATTTTGTTTTTTTTTAAACGAAATCTTTCGTTTTGCTTTTCAAGAGAAACTTATCTCTCAATCGAAACTCGTCAAGCAACGATTTTTCAACGTGTTCAAACACTTGACAATCAACTAAAGAATCTCTCGCAACGAATCGCCGATATCCAACGTGTTCAATCGAAACTCAATGATTTCCATCAAATCATTCAACGAAAATTCCAACAAATCAACGAATATCATTCGACGATTAACATCGATGAAAATCACGAACGACTTATCTTCATTCAAGTAGAATTTTCTTCATCATTCTCATTTGTACAATGTTTTGTTTTAGACGATTTTGGAATCTCTAAACGAAAATGACATTCATCTCAAAGAATTCACTGAATTAATCGAACATACTCAACCGCCTATCACGGAATTCATTCGTAATCTTCAACAAATTCAAGGCAAACAAGAACAATATCGAACACAAGCTAAAGTAGAAACGAGTTCGAAATTTAAAAAGGAAATTATTTGTTTTTTTAGCAATTCGAAAGTGAATATCGTTCGGAATATAATACGCTCAAACAATGGTTCGATATTCAACAACAAATCGATCGAAATCTCAGTCAAATCAATAAAGATGTCGATCAAACGAATAGCCATCAAACACTCTTTCAACTCGATGAATATCAAGAGAATTTATCGATCAATTTGAAGAAACTCGAATCTCTCGAACAGTTAGTTCAACAAAGTCGACCGATTATCGATAATTTAAATGAAAATAATCAAAAGAAAATCAACGAAATTATTCAACAATATCAATCGAATTCGAAACAAATCAAAGATAAACTCAATACTAAACTCAACGCATCAAGTTCGAGAGAAAACAACGCATTTTACACATTGAAACTTCGACTTTTGTTTTGTTTTCTAGAAGCTCTTCAAGAACGAGCAATGAACTTTCTTCAAACATCGGATAATCATATTAAAAAATCGACACAATTTCTTTCGACTTTAGTCGATATTCAAAAAGATCCTTCGCAAACATCAAAAGTCAAACTCGAGCAATTAAATGTAAGCTCAAAACTCTTTACCAAAACGGAAATTCATTGGTTCATTTAGAATGAATATTCGAAGAGTTTGAGTGCATTGATTTCGATTATCGACGATCAACTGTCAACTTCGAAAGAACTCTTGAGTTCGCTTTCGAATGAACCACAAATTCGTCATCAAATCGAACAATTAGTCGAAATTCGAAATAAACTCAACGAACAATTCGATGTAAATCTTCATTTGAGATTCTTATTATCAAATTTAATGTGTTTTTTTTCTTCTAAATCTAAAGTTCACCATCAAACAATGTGAAGATTTAGTCGTTCGATTCGATCAATCGTTGATTGAACATAATACTTTCGAGAAAACTCTTACAACGATTCTTTGTGATGTTGAAAAATGTTTGAATCTAACAGGAGAAAATTTCACTCAACAAACTCGACAATTTCTCAATGTAAGACACGAAATTCTCGGAATTAAATCAATGATTTGCGTTATTCGAATAGGACTATCAAACAATTCAACGAACGATTCAAACTGATCTACAGAAATTATCCGATCAAAATCTACTTCTTTCAAACGATAGTAAATCGTTCGAATATCTTCAAGATCGATCGAATCATATCAAACAATTGCATCGAAATCTCGACGAGAAAATCGCTCATCTACGAGTGTGTTTATTGACAAATATTCGACATGTTCGTTATTTTCTTTTGTAATTAAGGAGAGAATCAATGTTTCACTATCGATTAACGATAAAATCAACGAAAATATCCAACAAATCAAACGAAAATTGATTCTCTACGAAACAGATCTACATCGATTGAAAACCGAAATACCGAATACAGTTTCGGACAAACGAACTCGTGCTGAATTAGCTGTGGTATGTGAATTTGTTTTCGAAGCGAACGAAAAAATGAGTTTCGATTTAGACGATCTTCAACGATCTTGAATTGTTAACTAACACTCTCGATGAATTAATTCGTGAAGCCGAAAATGAATCGGAAACTTCGATCGAAAACATTCGAGCGCTCAAAGAACTTCAACTTCAACATCAACAAATGTTCACTGAATTCAAAGTAAAATCTCAGATGAAAACAAAACCAAATTTCTCATGTCTCGTCTAGGAACAAGCACATAACACTAATCTAATGTTCAACGAACATTTCAACTATGCTGAAAGTACGTTGACACTTCGTTCGTTTATAACGGATGTTACAACTGAACTATGTAATCTCGATAAACAACCAATATCAACCATCGAACAAACAAAAGAATTTCTCGATGTAAATCAAAATTGTTTGTTTGTTTGAGCTCGAAATTTGAATTTTTCTAGTCGAAAGTTTATCAAGTCAAACGTTTGAAAGATCGTTACGATGAACTACAACCAGTTCTCTATCGTATTCAACAAACAACAACAGCCGATAGTCAACAGAAATTAGCTGAAGATAATAAACATCTACTCGAAAGTTTAACTCTACTTCAAAATCAATTAGCAACTATCCATCAACTATGTCTCGACAAACAACAAGCGTGGCTGGAATTTAAACTACGTTTTCAAACAACTAAAGAAACATTTCAACAATCAATGGATTCGTATCAAACGAGTGGCGATGATCTCGAACAACTCAAAGTCCGTTTATTTTGTTTATCATTTTCTCAGCAAATTGTTTTTCTAGGAAATTCAAAATGAATTGATCCTTCTTCAAGATCACATCGATTATCTCTTTCAAATAAAACACACACGTTTTTCATATTTAACTCCTCAGGATAATCTTTTCTATTTGGATACTGATCTCGAACATGAATTATCTCAATTGCAAACAAAATATCGTTTGAAACTCAATGAAATCAATGAAAAAATCGAACAAATCACCGAAGCCAAACTTCATGCCGAACGAATGCGAGTTCTACTCGAAACATTGGAAAAAACTCTTCAATCATCCGAAATTCAACTCAACGAACTCATTCAACAACGAGCCGATGATAACG